>WNFU01005388.1_pt1 | contig 70221 bp, 73 predicted proteins | sample 5400121 | NCBI WGS metagenome assembly WNFU01 (sample SAMN13153360, study PRJNA577476) | soil metagenome | isolation source: 100 cm soil or saprolite under grassland replicate 1 | place: USA:California | collected 2016-06-15
CCGGCTTCGCCGACCGCGTGCTCTGCATGGACGCCGGACGCCTGGTCGGCGACGGCCCGCCGCGCGAGGTGCTCGGCAGCTCGCCGCTGGCCCCACCGGTGACCGCGCTCGGCCGGCTGGCGGGCTGGACACCGCTGCCGCTGACCGTCCGCGAGGCGCGGCGGCAGGCCGGCCCGCTGCGGCAGCGGCTCGGCCCGGCGCCGTCCCCCGCCCGGCGGCGGGCGGCCGGCCGGCCGCTGCTGGAGCTCGACCGGCTGCGGGTCACCTATCCCGGACGCGAGGCGCTGCGCGGCGTGGACCTGGAGGTCGCCGGCGGCGAGGTGGTCGCGCTGATGGGCCGCAACGGCGCCGGCAAGACCACCCTGCTGCGCGCGGCCATGGGCCTGGTGGCCGCCGCCGGCGGGCGCGTGCGCCTCTGCGGCCGCCCGGTCGCCGGGCGGCGCACGGCCGAGCTGGCCCGGCAGGCCGGCTTCGTGCCCCAGGACCCCAGCGCCGCGCTGTTCGCCGAGACGGTCGAGCGCGAAGTGGCCTTCACCGCCCGCAACCACGGCCTGCCGCAGTCGGCGGTCGACGCCACCCTGGCGGATCTCCGCCTCCAGGACCTGCGCGAACGCCACCCCCGCGACCTCTCCGCCGGGCAGCGCCTGCTGGTGGCCCTGGCGGCCGTGCTGGTCGCCGGGCCCCGGGTGCTGCTGCTCGACGAGCCGACCAGAGGCCTGGACGCTCCCTCCAAGCAGCGGCTGGTCGAACTGCTGGCCGCCCGCCGGGCGGCCGGCGCCGCCGTGGTGCTGGCCACCCACGACGTCGAGCTGGCCGCCAGGATCGCCGACCGGGTCGCCCTGCTCGCCGAGGGCGAGATCGTCGCCAGCGGCCCGGTCGACCAGGTGCTGTCGGAGTCGACGGTGTTCTCGCCCCAGGTCGCGCGGGTGCTCGGCGGCCCCTGGCTGACCGTCGCGGAGGTCCGCGAAGCCCTGGAGGCCACGGCGTGAGACGCCAGCGGGCGGCACCGGCGGCGCTGCCCTCCGGGGGCGCGCGCGGCCGGCTGGTGCTGGCGGCGACCAGCCTGATCGGGCTCGCCGGGTTCACCTGGCCGCTGCTCTACGGCGCCAGGCGGGCGGGACCCGACAGCGCGCACGCGGCCGACGCACCCTGGCTGTTCGCGATCCTGGTGGCGCTGCTGCTGGCGATCGTGGCGGTGGAGCACGCCGCCGGCCGGATGAGCGCCAAGACCGTGGCCGTGCTGGCGGTGCTGGCCGCGCTCAACTCGGTGCTGCGGCTGCCCGGCGGGGTGGCCGGGTTCAACGCGCTGTGGTTCCTGCTGATCGTGTCCGCCCGCGCCTACGGCCCGACCTTCGGGTTCCTGCTCGGCTCCTTCACGCTGTGCTGCTCGGCGCTGGTGACCGGAGGGGTGGGACCGTGGCTGCCCTTCCAGATGCTGGCCGCCGGCTGGGTCGGGCTCGGGGTCGGGCTGCTGGAGCCGGTCCCGCGCGGCGGGCGCGCCGAGGTGCTGGCGCTGGCCGCCTACGGGGTCGCCGCGGCGGTCGTCTACGACCTGGTGATGGACCTGTGGTTCTGGCCGCTGGCGGTGGAGGGCCCGCTGGGCTTCGCGCCCGGGATCGGGCTCGGCGCCACCATCGGCCGCTTCCTCGCCTTCCACCTGGCCACCGCCCTCCCGTGGGACCTGACCGGCGCGATCGGCAACGCCGCCGTGCTGCTGGCCGTCGGCCGCCCGGCGCTGCGCACCCTGGAGCGGGCCGGGCGCCGCCTGCGCTTCCAGGCCGTGCCGGAGCTGCTCGATCCCGACCGCCCCGGCGCCGGCGTGCCCTCCGCGGCAGGCCCGGCCACCCCGCGGGTGGGGCCGCCGGAGCCGCGCTAGGCTGGGCGCGAGATGCCCATCCCCGCAGGCTCGACGGTCGCCCGTGCCGGGACGCTGGCCGCCACGCTCGGCGTCGTGGCGGCGGCGGCCTGCTGGGGCATCTCCGCGATCATGGCCAAGGTCGCCTTCGAGCACGGCGTCCCTCCCGACCGCATGGCGCAGGCCCGCGCGGCGGTCGCGCTGCTGGCGCTGGCACCGCTGCTGGCGTGGCGGCGCCGCGACCTGCTGCGGCCGCCCGCCGGCACGCTGCCGCTGCTGCTCGGCTTCGGCGTCAGCGTCGCCGCCGTCAACTACGCCTACTACCTGGCCATCGACCACCTGGCCGTCGGCGTGGCCATCTCGCTGCAATACACCGCGCCGGTGCTGGTGCTCGGCTGGACCGTGCTGGTCGCCCGCGGCCGCGCCACGCGGCTGGCGTGGGTCGCGGCGGGTTGCACCCTGGCCGGGGCGGTGCTCGTCAGCCAGGCGCTCGCCGGCTTCGGCGGGCTCGACGCGACCGGGCTGGCCGGCGGCGCCGCCTCGGCGGTGCTGTTCGCGGCCTACCTGCTGACCGCGGAGGCCGCCGGCCGCGCGGGCGCGCAGCCGGCCACGGTGCTGCTGTGGGGGTTCGTCGCGGCGGTGATCGCCTGGAGCCCGATCTCCCCCTGGTGGTCCTGGCCGTTCGCCGCCCTTCGCCAACCGCCGGTGCTGCTGGCCGTGATCGGGGTCGGGCTCGTCGGCACCCTGCTGCCCTTCTTCCTGGCGGTCGCCGCCGTGCGGGTCGTCTCGGCCGCGACCGCCGGCATCGCCGCCACCTTCGAGCCCGTGTTCGCCGCCACCTTCGCCTGGCTGCTGCTCGGCCAGCACCTGCGGCCTGTGCAGCTCGCCGGCGGCCTGCTGGTGGTCGCCGGCGTGGTCCTGGCCCAGCTCGCCCAACCCAGGCTCCGCCCCGCCGGAGAGCCCGGCCAGCCGGCCCACGCCGACCTCCACGCCTGATTCGTCGGCTACTCGGCCGTCTTCCACGCTCTCCTCTGGCCCGTGGACTGGTGGCTCTTCGATCTCGCGGCACGTCGCGGCCACACAGAAGCCGGCCTGGGCCGTCGCGCTCACTGGCAAGCGCAGGGCACCTCGCGCCTGGGATAGTTTCTTCTTCTATCTCGCGCTTCAGGCGGAGGTCGATCCCGGCACTGGGGAGTTCGCGATGAACAAATCCGGTTACCACATTGCGCGCGGCTCGGGCATGCTGATCCGGTGGGAGGAAATCGAATACCTCGAGTTCTACGAGACTGATCGGCACCTGAAAGTCAAGGAGTGGCGATGACGCTGAGCACGGCGTGGCGCGGGCTGAGGGAATGGCTTCGAGGAGCTCGGCCCACCACCCGAGTGGTGGATGGCGAAACGGCCGAAGGACACGGATGCGACGGACATGGAGCGCCCGTTGTAAGAGTGAGCGGGCCGGGCCGCAGGGTGGACGAAGCGCGTAGGCTGACCGCTCGGTTGGGCCGGGCGCAAGCGGTACAAGGGGTGGGACGAGCGGACCGGCACGACTAAGGTAAGAGAGGACACGGCGACAACCCCAAGCCCGGGAGCAACACGGTGAGCGACCACAACGAGGTCACCACGGGACGGACCCTCGACCAGGTGCCCGACCCGGATCCGCAGGAGACCAGCGACTGGCTGGACTCCCTGAGCGACGTTGTCCAGCGCGAGGGTCCGCACCGGGCCCGCTTCCTGCTGCGGAGGGTGCTCGAGCACGCCGGCGCGCTGGACGTCGGCCTGCCGCCGCTGACCTCGACCGACTACGTCAACACCATCCCCGCCGCCGCGGAGCCCCCCTTCCCCGGCGACGAGGAGCTGGAGCGGCGCCTGCTGTCGATCGTGCGATGGAACGCGGCGGCGATCGTGTCCCGTGCCAACAAGCCCGAGCTTTCGCTGGGCGGCCACATGGCCTCCTACGCGTCGGCGGCCGAGCTGTTCGAGGTCGGCTTCAACCATTTCTTCCGGGGCAAGGACGACGGCCCGGGCGACCAGGTCTTCTTCCAGGGCCACTCCTCCCCCGGCGTGTACGCGCGCGCGTTCCTCGAGGGCCGGCTCACGCAGGAGCAGCTCGACCGCTTCCGGCAGGAGGCCAGGCCGGGCGGGCTCTCGTCCTACCCGCATCCACGGCTCATGCCGGAGTTCTGGGAGTTCCCGACGGTATCGATGGGCCTCGGGGCGATCAACGCCATCTACCAGGCGCGCTTCAACAAGTACCTGGCCAGGCGTGGCATCGTCGACACCAGCGGGTCGCGGGTCTGGGCCTTTCTCGGGGACGGCGAGATGGACGAGCCGGAGGCGGTCGGCGCGCTCAGCGTCGCCTCCCGCGACGAGCTGGACAACCTCACCTTCGTGATCAACTGCAACCTCCAGCGCCTGGACGGCCCGGTGCGTGGCAACGGCAAGATCATCCAGGAGCTGGAGGCGATCTTCCGGGGCGCCGGCTGGAACGTGGTCAAGGTGCTGTGGGGCCGCCTGTGGGACCCGCTGCTGGAGCGTGACACCTCCGGCGCGCTGGTGGCCAAGCTCAACTCGACGCCCGACGGCGAGTTCCAGACCCTGGCGGCCGAGGACGCGGCCTACGTCCGCGAGCACCTGTTCGGCTCCAAGCCGCTGCGCGACCTGATCGGCGACCTCTCGGACGAGGAGGTCGTGCGGCTGTCCCTGGACCGGGGCGGGCACGACCTGGCCAAGGTCCATGCCGCCTACCAGGCCGCGGTGACGCGACAGGGCCAGCCCACCGTGGTGATCGCCCAGACGATCAAGGGCCGCGGGCTGGGGCGCGAGTTCGAGGCGCGCAACGCGACCCACCAGATGAAGAAGTTCGTGCGCGGGACGCTGAACAGCTTCCGCGACCGTCTCGGCCTGGACATCCCCGACGAGGACCTTGCGGGCGGCTACCCGCCCTACCACCGCCCGCCGGAGGACTCCGACCTGCACCGCTACCTCATGGACCGGCGCCGCCAGCTGGGTGGCGCGGTGCCGCGCCGGGTGGTCCGGTCCAAGCCGCTGGAGCTTCCCGGCGACGAGTCCTACGCGAGGCTCAAGCAGGGCTCCGGCCGCCAGGAGGTGGCCACCACCATGGCGCTGGTGCGCCTGATCAAAGACCTGCTGCGCCACCGCGACCTTGGAAAGCGGATCGTGCCGATCATCCCGGACGAGGCGCGGACCTTCGGGATGGACTCGCTGTTCCCCGAGCTGAAGATCTACTCGGTCAAGGGCATGAACTACGACGCCGTCGACCGCGAGCTGGTGCTCTCCTACAAGGAGGACGAGCGCGGCCAGATCCTGCACGAGGGGATCACCGAGGCCGGCTCGATGAGCGAGTTCCACGCGGCGGGGTCGAGCTACGCGACCTTCGGTGAGCCGATGATCCCGCTGTACGTCTTCTACTCGATGTTCGGCTTCCAGCGCACCGGCGACCTGGCCTGGAGCGCGGCCGACCAGCGCTGCAAGGGCTTCCTGATCGGCGCCACCGCCGGGCGGACCACCCTGAACGGCGAAGGGCTCCAGCACCAGGACGGCCATTCGCTGCTGCTGGCCAGCACCAATCCGGCGTGCGTGGCCTACGACCCCTCGTTCGCGTTCGAGATCCCGGTGATCGTCAAGGACGCGCTGGAGCGCATGTACGGGGAGCGGGCCGAGGACGTCTTCTACTACCTCACGGTCTACAACGAGCCGTCCGTGCAGCCGGCCATCCCGGGGGACCTCGACGAGGCGCTGATCGTCCAGGGCCTGTACCGCTACAAGACGGCGGAGGGCCACGCCCACCGGGCGCAGCTCGTCGCCAGCGGCAGCGCCATGCCGGCGGCGCTGCGCGCCAGCGAGCTGCTGGCCGCCGACTTCGACGTGGCCGCCGACGTGTGGAGCGCCCCCGGCTGGCAGCGGCTGCGGCAGGAGGCGCTGGAGTGCGAGGAGTGGAACCGCCTGCACCCGACGGAGGAGCAGCGCGTGCCACTGGTGAACCGCACCTTCGCCGAGGTGGACGGGCCGATCGTGGCGGTGACCGATTTCATGCGGGCGGTTCCTGACCAGATCTCCCGCTGGGTGCCGCGGCCCTACACGATCCTGGGGACCGACGGGTTCGGCCGCTCGGACACCCGGGCGGCGCTGCGCCGGCACTTCAAGATCGACGCCGAGAACCTCACGGTCGCCGTGCTCCAGGAGCTGGCCCTGGGCGGCGAGGTCAAGCCCGAGCTGGTCGCCGACGCGATCAAGCGCTACGAGCTCGACCCGGAGGCCACCACCGAGGTCCCCTGAGCGGTCAGCCAAGCCCGGCGAAGGCGGCCAGGCCGGCCTGCTGCCCGCCGGCGACGTCGGAGTCGAGCCGGTCCCCCACCATCGCTGCCGGCCCGCTGCCGAGCTGCTGGCGGGCGGCCTCGAAGCGGTCGGCGGGCGCACCGCGCACTCTGCCGCGCATCGGCGGACCCTACGACGAGGCCGGCGCCGGCGCGTCCTTGGGCGAGGAGTCGACGAATGGCGGTCTGGTCACGCGCACCGCACCGCGCTTGCCGCGGACGTCGACCTCCAGCTCGGTCCCCGGCTCGGTCCGCCCACGCTCCACGTAGGCCAGTGCGATCCCGTGCCGCAGGCTCGGCGAGAAGGTCCCGCTGGTCACCTCTCCGACCCACTGGTCGCCGGCCAGCACGGCCATGCCGTGCCGCGGGATCAGCCGATCGGTCGAGACCAGCCCGACCAGCAGGCGACGCGTGCCCGCCGCCTTGCGCTCCACCAGCGCGTCGTGGCCGCGGAAGTCGGGCTTGCCCATGGCGACCGCCCAGCCCACCCGCGCCTCGAACGGGTCGGTCTGGGGGGAGATGTCGTTGCCGTGCAGCGGGTAGCCCATCTCCAGCCGCAGGGTGTCGCGGGCCCCGAGCCCCGCCGGCACGGCCCCGAGCGGCTCGCCCCGCTCGAACAGCTCGTCCCAGAGCTTGGCCGCCAGATCCCCGGCGACCAGCAGCTCGTAGCCGCGCTCGCCGGTATAACCGGTGCGGGACAGCCACAGCGGCTCCCCGGCGTAGGTCACCGGCGCGGCGCGCATGTACGCGAGCTCCGCGACCACGGCGGGGAACAGGCCGCTCACCAGCTCGGGCGCGCGGGGCCCCTGCACCGCCAGCACGGCCACGTCCGGCCGGGGCACCACCTGCACCTCCCCGCCGTCCAGCGCCCCTGCCGAGGCGCGCACCGCGTCGGCGACCTTCGGCCAGTTGGCCGCGTTGGGGACCAGCAGGTAGCCCTCCGCGGTCCAGTAGACGATCAGGTCGTCGACGATCGTGCCCTCGTCGGTGAGGCACAGCGTGTACTGGGCGGCGCCGAGTGTATCGAGGCGGTCCAGGTCGCCCGAGAGGGCGTGCTGGAGGGCGGCGCGGGCACCCGGGCCGCCCACCTCGACCTTGCCGAGGTGGGTGAGATCGAAGATGCCGACGGCCTCGCGGACGGCGCGGTGCTCGCTCAGCGTTCCGGCGTACTCGATGGGCATCTCCCAGCCGGCGAACGGGCCCATCTTGGCGCCGAGCCGGCGGTGGACGGCATCCAGCGGGGAGCGCTTGCGCTCCTCCGCGGCAGCTCGGGTCACTCGCTCTCCTTGGGCGGCGGCGTGGGCGGCGTGGCGGGACGTGGCCGCGGGGTCCGCGAGGGCGGCCGGGAGGTGCGCACCGGCGGCGGGCCCTCGCTCTGGAGTCGACGGTCGGCGCGGCCCTCCGCCTTCATCCTGGCGTTGTAGGCGCGCATCCGCTCCGGGTAGCCGACGATCTGCACGTCGTAGACGGGCAGTCCCAGCTCGCGGGCGACCCGCTGGATCACCCTGGGCGAGCCGACGCGGCGGCGCGTCCACTCCCCGTCGGTCGCGACCGCCACCGCGGTGGTGTCGGTGACCATCGTCTCGGGCTCCACGAAGAACTCCACGCCCTCGTGCGTGCGCGCGAACGAGCGGAGCGCGTCGAGGTCGTCCGGGGTCGCCTCGCGGTCCATCGAGGCCACCCGGCTGCCGCGGGTGCGCCGGATACGGAACGCGTCGAGAAAGCTCACTTGCCTACCTTGTGCACGATCGAGAGTACCTGCTTGGACAGCTCGATATGGGGTAGATCGGTCGATTCCGCCACACCCCGGACGCTCCAGCGGACCAGGTCCCGCATGGAGACGATGCCGATCAGCCCCTGCTCGGAGATGACCGGCAGGTGCCGGACCCCGGCCCGGACCATCTCGCCGGCGGCCTCCTCGACGGGGGCGTCGGGCCCGATGGTGATCACGTCGTCGGTGAGCGCCTCGTGCGCCGCGACGTTCTTGGGGTCCTCGCCGGAGCCGACCACGCCCAGGATGTCCCGCTCGGTGAGGATGCCGAGGACGCGGTCGTCCTCCAGCACGATGACCGACCCGATCTTCCTCGAGCGCATCAGGCTCGCCACGTCGGCCACGTTGTACTCGGGGCCGACGGTGACGAGGTCCTTGCTCATGATCTCAGAGACCTCCATCGAGTCAGTCCTCCCTTACCGCGACGCTAGAGGGCCCCGGCCGGGTGGCGCGAACCGCCCGACCGGAGGACCGAGCGTACCGTACGGTAACTCTCCGGGACCATTGATGCGCCCAAATCGGGACCATCGTCTGCCCACCCGGCGACAGGGCATCCCGTCCGTGGCCGTCCAGCACCCCCAAGGCTAGACTGCGCCCGGTAAGCCTGGAATCAAAAGGAGCCGATGACATGCCCTCGAACTCCTACGACCTGGTGATCCTGGGAGGCGGCACCGGAGGGTATTCGGCCGCGCTCCGAGGCGCCGGTCTCGGCCTGAAGGTCGCCCTCGTCGAAAGGGACAAGGTGGGCGGGACCTGCCTGCATCGCGGCTGCATCCCCACCAAGGCGCTGCTGCACGCCGGCGAGCTGGCCGACGGGGTGCGCGAGGCGGCGGAGCGCTGGGGCATGAAAGCCGCGATCGAGTCGATCGATTACTCCGCCACCGTGGCCAACCGCGAGGACATCGTCACCAGGAACTTCAAGGGCCTGGAGAGCCACCTCAAGAAGGAGAAGGTCGAGGTCGTCTCGGGCAACGGCAAGGTGACCGGGCCCCGCCAGGTGGACGTCGAGGGCGTCGGCCAGCTCACCGCCGAGCGGGCGCTGGTGCTGGCCTCCGGCTCGACGCCCAAGTCCCTGCCCGGCCTGGAGATCGATGGCCGCAGGGTGATCACCTCGGACGACGCGCTGGCGCTGGACTACCTGCCGAAGTCGGTGATCGTGCTGGGGGCCGGCGCGGTCGGTGTCGAGTTCGCGTCGTTCTGGCGGTCGATGGGCGCCGAGGTCACGGTCGTGGAGATCCTTCCCGGCCTGGTCCCGCTCGAGGACGAGGACATCCAGCGGGAGCTGGGCCGCGCCTTCCGCCGCCGCGGCATCAACGCGATGGTGGACACCAAGCTCGAGGACACCAAGGTCAGCGAGGACCAGGTCACCATCACCGTCACCAACCAGGGCAGGACCAGCGAGATCTCGGCCGAGCTGCTGCTGGTGGCCACCGGCCGCGGGCCGGTGACCGACGGGCTCGGCTACCAGGAGATCGGCGTCCAGCTCGACCGCGGCTACGTGACGCCGGCCAACTGGGACACCCTGGAGACGGCCGCGGCCGGCGTGTACGCGGTCGGCGACCTGCTGCCGCCGCCGTCGCTGGCGCTGGCGCACGCGTCATTCGCCGAGGGCATGCAGGTCGCGGAGCTGGCGGCGGGGCTGCCCTCGCCCCCGATCGACTACGCGGGCGTCCCCAGGGTCACCTACTGCTCTCCCGAGGTGGCCAGCGTCGGGCTCACCGAGAGGCAGGCCCGCGACGCCGGCCACGAGGTCGTCACCAACCGCTTCCCCTTCAACGGGGTGGCTCGCGGCATGATGTACGGGCAGGGCGGGATCGTGAAGCTGGTCGCCGCCAAGGACGGCCCGGTGCTGGGCGTGCACCTGATCGGCGCCCGGGTGACCGAGCTGATCGCGGAGGCCATGCTGGTCTACAACTGGGAGGCGCTGCCGGCCGACGTGGCGCAGTTCATCCACCCGCACCCGACGCTGTCGGAGGCGGTCGGCGAGGCGTACCTGACGCTGGCGGGGCGCCCGCTGCATCAGGGCTGAGCGGTGACCCGGCGAGGGACGAAGCGGCGGCAGGCAAAGGGAGCGACGAGCGCGATGGCCGAACCGATCAAGATGCCGGAGCTGGGCGAGTCGATCACCGAGGGCACGATCACCCGCTGGCTCAAGCAGGAGGGCGACCAGGTCCAGGCCGACGAGCCCCTGTTCGAAGTCTCCACCGACAAGGTCGACACCGAGGTCCCCTCCCCCGTCGCCGGGCGGATCACCTCGATCAAGGTCCACGAGGACCAGACCGTGGGCGTCGGCACCGAGCTGGTCGAGATCGCCACCGGCGCCGGTGGCGGCAGGCCGGCACGGCAGCCGGCGCCGCAGGCGGCCGAGCGGCCCGCGCAGGCCGCGGCGGCGGACGGCGGGCAGCCGGCGGCGCCGCCGGCGGAACCCGCCGCCGCGACCGCGACCGGCACCCGTCCGGCCGCGCCGCCGGCGGGCAACGGCGGCGGAGCGCGCCGCGGCGCCGAGGCCGGCGGGCTCGCCCGGCCTCCAGGTCGCCGTGCCGCTGCCGACCGGTGTCCGTGAGGAGGTCGTCAAGGCCACCCGGACGCGCCGCCTGATCGCCGAGCGCATGGTCACCTCCCTCCAGGTGAGCGCCCAGCTCACCGCGGCGGTGGAGGTGGACATGACCAAGGTGATGCGCCTCCGCGGCCAGGCCAAGGACGCCTTCAAGCAGCGCGAGGGCGTGTCGCTGTCGCCGCTGCCGTTCTGCGTCGAGGCGATGATCGCCGCGGTCAGGCAGTACCCGAACGTCAACTCGGCACTGGACGCCGACGGCAACCTGCACGTCTACAAGGACGTCAACCTCGGGGTCGCGGTCGACACGCCCAAGGGCCTGTTCGTGCCCGTGATCAAGCACGCCGACACGCTCAACCTTGCGGGGCTCGCCAGGGCCATCGCCGACGTGGCCGCCCGCACCCGCGACGGCAAGATCTCCCCGGACGAGCTGTCCGGCTCGACCATCACCGTGACCAACACCGGCAGCCGGGGCACCGTCTGGGACACCCCGATCATCAACCAGCCCAACGCGGCCGTCTTCGCCACGCCGGCGATCGTCCGCAGGCCGGTGGTGGTCGACGACCCGGACCTCGGCGAGGTCGTTGCGGTGCGGCACATGATGTACGCGATCCTGACCTACGACCACCGCATCATCGACGGCGCCGACGCCGCGCGCTACCTGACCAAGGTCAAGGAGGTCCTCGAGGAGGCCGACTTCTCCGCCGAGCTGGGACTGTCGTGATGGGCGCCGGCGGGCCACCGCTCTGGCTGGTGCGCGCCGGGCGGGTCCCCTACCGGCTCGCCTGGGCCTGGCAGCGGGAGCTGGTGGAGCGGCGCGTCGCCGACGAGATCCCCGACACGGTGCTGCTGCTGGAGCACCCACACGTCTACACGATCGGCAAGCGCGGCAGTGACGGGGACGTGCTCGCCAGCGAGGACTGGCTGCGGGCGCTCGGCGCCGAGGTGGTCCGCACCGAGCGCGGCGGCCAGGCCACCTACCATGGCCCTGGCCAGCTCGTCGGCTACCCGATCACCAGGCTGGACCGCACCAAGGGGGTCTGGCCGTTCATCGCCCGCGTCGAGGACGCGCTGGTGGACGTGGCAGCCGACTTCGGCCTCCAGGCGCGCGGCGAGTTCGGCGCGCTCACCGGGGTGTGGGTCGGCGACGCCAAGCTGGTGGCGATCGGCATGCGCGTGTCGCGCGAGGTCACCAGCCACGGCTTCGCGCTGAACTGCTCCACGGACCTGTCGCGGTTCAACGCCATCATCCCCTGCGGGATGCCGGACAAGGCCGCCTGCTCGCTGTCCAGCCTGCTCGACCGGACGGTCACCGTGGAGGAGGCCCTGCCGCTGGTCGAGCGCCGCCTGGCCGAGCGGCTGGAGCGCACGCCGAGCCTGGTCGACCTCGCTACCCTGAAGCTGGAAGCCGAAGCAGCCGAAAGCGATGCCAATGCCAGACTCTGAGCCGATCATCCCGCCGGGCGTGCGGACTCTGTCCGTGCTGCCACGCACGCCGGCACCACCGCCGACCGAGGCGACCTTCGCCCGCAAGCCGTCCTGGCTCAAGGTCCGCGCCTCGTACGGCCCGAACTACCGCGAGCTCAAGGGGTTGATGCGCGGCGCCGAGCTGCACACCGTCTGCGAGGAGGCCGGCTGCCCCAACATCTTCGAGTGCTGGGAGGCGCGCGAGGCCACCTTCCTGATCGGCGGCGAGCACTGCACCCGTGCCTGCCCCTTCTGCCAGATCGCCAGCGGCAAGCCGGAGGGCTACGACACCGACGAGCCCCGCCGCGTCGCGCACGCGGTGGCGCGCATGGGCCTCAACTTCGCGGTCATCACCGGCGTCGCCCGCGACGACCTTGACGACGGCGGCGCCTGGCTGTTCGCCGAGTCGGTCCGCCAGGTGCGCGAGCTGCTGCCGACCTGCGGCGTCGAGGTCCTGATCCCCGACTTCCACGGCAAGGCCGAGGCGCTTCGGCAGGTCACCGACGCGCTGCCGGACGTGCTGGGGCACAACCTCGAGACGGTGCCGCGGCTCTACAAGCGCATCCGCCCCGGCTTCACCTACGCGGGCAGCCTGGAGCTGCTCGCCCGGGCCCGCGCCTGGCTCCCCGCCGGCCACGCCACCAAGTCCAACCTGATCCTCGGGATGGGCGAGGAGCGCGCCGAGGTCGAGGAGACCATGCGCCACCTGCGCGAGGTCGGCGTGGAACTGCTCACCATCACCCAGTACCTCCAGCCGAGCAGGCAGCACCTGAACCTCCAGCGCTTCGTCGAGCCGCGGGAGTTCGAGGAGCTGGGGCGGCTCGCGCTGTCGCTCGGCTTCACCCACGTGGAATCCGGCGCGCTGGTGCGCTCCAGCTACCACGCCGGCCAGATGCACCGCGCCGCCTACCTCAAGCAGCACGGCACCCTCCCCCGCTGGGCCCAGGCCGCCGACGCCACCGCCCTCCCGACCCCCACCGCCGCCGAGGCGTAATCCCCGGGGCCGCCTGGCCCTCAGATCGCGACCACCTGAACGTGGGGGCGCTTGCCGATGAGCGCCCCCAGGTCGGCCGGGTCGGCGGTCAGCACCACGCACGGCCCGCCGCGAAGCGCCTCCGCCGCGACCAGCGCGTCCACGGTCGCGTTCATCCCCGCCTCAGCGAGCAGGCGACCCGCGGCGATCGCGATCCGCGCCCCCACGACCGAAACGTGAGCCGCTGCCAGCAGCCGGTGGATGGATGCATCGCGAGGGCCGCCCCGAACGCATTCGGCGAGCACCACCGCGGGGATCACGACGGGCACGCTGGTCTCCATTGCCTCGGTGAGGTACCTAACGACGGGTCGACGCTGGCGCTGCCAGGCAATGACCGCCCCGCTGTCGAGAATCAGCCGCGCTGCTGCCGCTGCCATTGTCTCCATCCCTCTTCCGCCGCCTTGAACGCCGCCTCCGCTTCGGCGAGCTCCTCCTTGGGGATGGGCCCGTGCTCGGCCTCATACTCGTCGAGCAGCTGCCGCAGGTGCTCGTTGCGGAGCTTGTCGCGCAGCGCTTGGTTGATGTAGCGAGAGAGGTTCCCGCGCGCGAACGCCCGGGCCTCCTGGAGCAGCTCGGTGTCCAGCGTGACCGAGATCTTCGTGGTCTTCATGCAGGATGATCCTACCACGGTAGGATCATCGGCAGCCTGCGGGTACGCCATGCCGTGCCTCCTTGGTGAGGGCACCAGCGTGGCAAGCTCGAACGCCTCGGGCAAGCCGTTTCCGCGGGGTTGTGGACAACCCGTGGGCAGCGGCTCAGCGACCGCGACCGGGCCCGCTCCGGCGGCGGCGGGTGGCGCGCACGGTCAGGGCGGCGGCCGCCGTGGACGCCACCGCCTCGGCCACCGGCGCCTTGGAGGGCAGGCCGAGCGAGACCAGCATCGGCAGCAGCGTCGACGGACCGCGGAACCAGCCCCCGACCACCTGCTGGCCGCCCCACAGCGGCTGGCCCGGCTGCGCATGGGTGACCGCCCCACCGGGGGCATAGGGATAGAGGTCCTGGACAACCGTGAAGGTCCCGCCGTCGCCCGGCACGGCATAGGTGATGGTGTAGCGCGGGCCGAGGTCGCCCGGCGGCGCGCCGGCGAGCTGGCCGGCGACGCCGTTGTCGCCGAACATCGCCACGAACAGGCCGGCCTGGTCGGACAGCTTCGCCAGCTTGGTGTCCGCGCCAGGCTCGCCGAGCCCCCGCAGGCTGATGGGGCGATGTCGGTGGACAGCACCGACCCCAGCGTCGGGCTCCGTGCGGTGTCAGCGCTCCGCCGCCTCCTTGAGCAGCTCGAAGCGCTCCAGGTCGAGAACGCCAGGACGAACCACTGGTCATGGCAGGAGATCGCGGCCGCGCTCGGCGTCTCCAGGCAGGCCGTCCACAAGAAGTACGCGCGCCGCATGCGCGGCCGTTGAGCGAAAGGATTCGCGGTGTTCCAGCGATTCACCAAGCCAGCCAGGGAGAGCGTGGTCCAGGCCCAGGGTGCGGCCAGGCGCATGGGCGACGATCACATCGGCGTCGAGCATCTGCTGCTCGGCCTGCTCGCCGAGGAGGAGGACATCGCCGCCTCGGTCCTGGCCGAGCTCGGCGTCACCGCCGACGGGGTGCGGCGGGAGCTGGCCAGCAGGCGCGCCCCCGCAGTCTTCGGCCCCGCGGAGGCCGAGGCGCTGGAGAGCATCAGCATCGACCTGGAGGCGATCCGCCGCCGCGTCGAGGCGTCGTTCGGCGCCGGCGCGCTGGACCGCGGCGTCGCCCGGCGGCGCGGCCACCTTCCCTTCACCAGAGAGGCCAAGAAGACGCTGGAGCTGAGCCTGCGGGAAGCGCTGGCGCTGCGCCACGACTCCATCGGCACCGAGCACGTCCTGCTCGGCCTGACCCGAGCCGCGGACGAGCCGGCCGCCGGCGTGCTGCGCGCGCTCCAGGCGCCGCCGGAGGCGATCCGGGCCGGCGTACTGGCGAAGCTCCGCAAGGCCTCGTAGGCTCTGGCTCGTAACGGGCGCGAAACACTTCGGCAACCGGGCGGCAAAGCCCCGTTGCTAGCGTCGTCCCCTGACCTCGGCAAGCCCCGGGGCAATTCCCCCCGGATACGAAGGAGGCATCCCGCGTGACGGATACGGTCAGCGACGTTCTCAGCTTGATCAGGGACCGCGGGGTCCAGATCATCGACCTGCGCTTCGCGGACCTGCCTGGGCTGATGCAGCATTTCTCGGTGCCGACCTCGGAGCTGACCGAGGAGTCGTTCGAGGAGGGGTTCGGGTTCGACGGCTCGTCGATCCGGGGGTTCCAGGAGATCCAGGAGTCGGACATGCTCCTGTTCCCGGACCCGGCGACGGCCGTGCTCGACCCGTTCGCGCAGCACCCTACGCTGGTCCTGAACTGTTTCGTCGGTGACCCCGTGACCGGGGAGCCCTACACCCGCGACCCGCGCCACATCGCGCGCAAGGCCGAGGCCTACCTGGCGGGCAGCGGTATCGCCGAGACCTCCTACTGGGGCCCGGAGTGCGAGTTCTACATCTTCGACTCCGTGCGCTTCGACCAGAACCAGTTCTCCGCCTACCACTTCGTCGACGCGGTCGAGGGCGCCTGGAACTCCGGCGCCGAGGAGGGCGGCCGCAACCTCGGCTACAAGCCCCGCTACAAGGAGGGCTACTTCCCGGTCGCGCCCACCGACCACTACCAGGACCTGCGCAGCGAGATGGTCCTGGAGATGATCCGGGCGGGCATCGACATCGAGGTCCACCACCACGAGGTCGGCACCGCCGGGCAGGCCGAGATCGACATGCGCTTCGACACGCTGCTGCGCATGGCCGACAAGGTGATGCTCTACAAGTACATCGCCAAGAACGTCGCCCGGCGCTCCGGCAAGACGGTCACCTTCATGCCCAAGCCGATCTTCGAGGACAACGGCTCGGGCATGCACACCCACCAGAGCCTGTGGAGCGGCGGCGAGCCGCTGTTCTACGACGAGTCGGGCTACGCCGGGCTGTCGGACATGGCCCGCTGGTACATCGGTGGCCTGCTGACCCACGCGCCGGCGCTGACCGCGCTGACCAACCCGACCACCAACAGCTACCGGCGGCTGGTGCCCGGCTACGAGGCGCCGGTCAACCTGGTGTACTCGCAGCGCAACCGCTCGGCCGCCGCCCGGATCCCGCTGTACTCGCGCAGCCCCAGGGCCAAGCGGGTCGAGTTCCGGGTCCCCGACCCGTCCTGCAACCCCTACCTGGCGTTCGCGGCCATGCTGATGGCCGGTCTGGACGGGGTCCGCAACAAGATCGAGCCCTTCGGCCCGCTCGACAAGGACCTCTACGAGCTGCCGCCCGAGGAGCTGGCCGCTGTGCCGCAGGTCCCGGGCTCGCTCGACGAGGCGCTCGACGCGCTGGAGAAGGACCACGCCTTCATGCTCGAGGGCGACGTCTTCACCCCCGACGTGGTCGAGACCTGGATCGGCTACAAGCGCGAGCGCGAGGTCGACGCGATCCGCCTGCGCCCGCACCCGTGGGAGTTCCACCTCTACTACGACATCTAGCCGATCAACGGCCTTCCGATGGAGTCGACGGCGACTGAATCGCGCACTCGGCGGGGCACAGGAGATCCCGTTCTGACTGGTGCGATCCTGTCGTGCCTACAAAGTGACAGGGCCAACCCTGAGCGAGCTGACCCTGCCGGTGACTGGCGCGGCTACCTGCGCAGCATGCGATGCGCGAGAGCCAGTGCGCCAAGTGCCACCGCGAGCGCGAGGAATTCAACGACCTGGCCGCCCATGCTGCCTCTTTCCATCATTCCAGAGCCATGCCGACAGGCGACGCACGCCTGGACGGCAGGACCTACTGAAAGGGAGGCGTTCGGGCGCTGGCCGGGTATTGGGACTGGGGGCTCTGGCCTCATTCTGGGCGCTGGCGCTGATGTCCGCTGGCCGCCGGAGGCTGCTCGCAGCCCCGAGCGCGATACCGGTATAGCACGAGGCCCTGCCAGCCGCCACTGAGCCCGAGGTTGGCAGCGTGACCGATATCCCCACCCGGACGACCAGCGGTGCCTTGGCACCCTCAGGAGCACAACCGGCGCCAGGGTGTTGACCGGGTCTGGACCGATGGCGACCGGAGTTGAGTATCCACACTGTTATGGCGTCGCCGGGACGATGCGGGTGAGCTGCCAGCGGGTGTCGTTCTCGGTCCAGGTGGCGCTGACCTGGTAGCTGGGGGCGGCGGGGACGGGCACGCTGGCGTGCAGGACGCCATCGCGGTCGCTTGTCTCCAGCAAGGTCAGAGGCTGGGCACCCTGGGGTGTCAAGGTGAGGGTGACCGGCTCGGTGGCGGCGAGCTGAGCGCGGATCGCGATCAGGTGCCGGCCGCCCTGGGTGGTGTGGGCGGCGTGCAGAGCGGCGGCGGGCGCCGGACTGGTCAGGACGGTGGCGGTGACCACGCCGGCGACCGCGAGCGCGGCGGCCAGGGTGCAGGCGGTCGCCGCGATAAGGCGGCGCTGCTTGGCTCGGCTCGCGGCATCGTGCGCACGGGCGATCTGCTCGGGCACGCGCGGGTCGAAGCTGGTGCCGATGGGAGTCTGGGCCCATACGACCAGGGCGTAGGCGGCCACCAGCAGCACTGCCGGCAGGGCCAGCAGCAGCGCCACCGCTGCGGGCAGGCGCCGGTTGGTGAGGGCCACGCCGATCAGCGCGGCGGTGGTGTACACCGTCCAGAACCAGCCGACCGCGGTGCCCAGGCGCCCTGCCGCCTCGTCGCGGCCGCGGATGCTGGCGGTGACCATCTCGCGGCCGCGGCCAAGCCAGTAGCGATCGTTGACGACCAGGTCCTCAAGCGGGGTGGGCTCGGCCACTTACGTCTCCCGCTCGACCTGGTAGGGATGCGTGTGCTGCTCTGGGCAGGTGAGGTAGACCGTCAGCGTATCGCCGCCCAGGCGCTGCCCAGGGTAGGCCAGGCCCTGGGTGGGCTGGGGCTCGTAGGTGACCTCCTGGTCGCACCCTTGGGTCTTGCACGCAAACACCACCATCGCAGCACACCACCCTGCTTCCGGCCGCCGCACCATCACCCGGCGGATTGAGTCGGGGACCGGCCGTTCATCTGCCAGATCGCATGGTCTGGTCGATCTGCTCAAGGAGCTGTCGGATCTTGTCGATGTCGGCGCGAGCGCGCTCCCCGTAGGACTCGAAGCCGCGCAGCGCCGCCTGCGCCCAGGTCCGCGCCTCGCCCAGCCGGCCGCGCCGCGCCAAGGCGGAGGCGATGTTGGAGCGGGTCTGCGCCGCACCGTGGGTGTTTCCGCCCCGCTCCTTGTAGCGGATGGCCTCCTGGGAGTGGTGCAGGGCGCGCTCAAGCAGACCCGCGTGGTCGTAGACGAGGCCGAGCTGATTGTGGACCACGGCCAGATCGGCGACCGCGCTCGCGGGGATAAGCTCGAGTGCCTGCTGGTAGCGGCCGACGGCGGCCTGCAGGTGTCCCCGCAGCACCTGCTCGGGCGCGCCCCCAGCCCGGCCTGCCTGGAAGCGCTCGTAGGCGACGTGCCCGAGCTGACTGTGGCATGCGGCGCGGCCCGGCCGGTCCTGCTGATCGAACAGGCCAAGGCTGCCCTGGTAGTAGCGCTCCGCCCGGTCCAGGTCCCGCAGGGCAGGCACCGCTAGGTGAGCATTCCCTAGGCTGTGCAGGGCGAGCGCCTCGCTCTGCCGGTCGCCGATCCGCCGGCACAGTGCAGCGGCTTCCTCCAGATGGCCTGCACAGGCCGAATCGCCTTGCTCGACTAGCAGGTCGCCTAACTGCTCAAGTGACCTGGCGAGCCAACGGATAGCGTCGCGCTGCCTGGGGTCCAGCGCCCCTGGGGGCTGGGCGAGGGCGGCTCCGGCCCGCTTTCGGATGAACGTCACCAGTGCCTGTTGTTGGCGCATCGCGGCGGCCATGTCGCGGGCCTGCAGGGCGAGGCTCACGCGGTACTCGGTGAGCAGTCGCCACTCCTCCTCCAGGCCGAGGCGGGGGCCACCGGCAGCAGGGTCGGTCAGGTCGGGGATCAACTCCTCGACCAGCCGTGCCCACTCCACCCAGCGGCTCGCCGGCTCGTAGAGCATCCGCAGGCCCTGCATCGCACCGATGACCTCGCGCCACCAGGCGTGGGCGTGGGCCACCTGGCGGACTGCCAGCAGGTTGGCCTCCTCCGCGGCCAGCACCCCGACCACGTCGGTGCGGCCCCGGATGTACTCGTTCGTGTAGTAGTTCCCCAGGCGGCCGACGGCGACCGTCCAGGCTCGTAGGGCGCGGCGGGCGGCGGGCCCCTCGGGCGGCCCGTAGACCTCAGCAAACAGGCGCTGGAAGTACCACGGCAGGGCCGGGTGCACCCCGTAGTATCCGCCGCCATGACGGGTGAGCAGGCCCACCTCCACCGCCCGGTCGAGCAGCCCGACCGCCGCGGCGCGGTCCACCCCTGTCAGCTCCGGCACCGGCGCATCGACCATCTTGGGGTCGCCCAGCATGCACAGCGCGTCCACCTGCACAAAGCCCTGGAACAAGTGCAACAGCGCCAGCCTGGCCCGCTCCTGGGTGGTGAACGCGTGGGTGAAGCCGTAGCTCAAGGAGGCACCCAGGGAGGCGGCGCGGCCCTGGGCCTGCTCGTCGGCGATGGCGGCCTGACCCGCACGCAGCCGCTCCACAAATGCCTCCACCTGCTCGCGGGTGCGCAGCCCCTCGCGCAGCGCCTGGCCGACCAGGACCGTGACCGTCAGCGGGTTGCCTTGGGTGAACTCAAGGAGCGGTTGCCAGTCGCCGACCTCGTCGAGGGTGTGGCCGTGCCGGGCGGCCAGGGCGCGGGCGAGCTGGACCCGCTCGGCCATCGGCATGCCGCACAGGGTGATCCGGCGGGGCAACTCTCCCAGCCAGGCCCGCTCGTCCCGCCGGGAGGTCAGCAGTACCTTGGCCTGGGTCGCCCGAAGGGCGCGCAGGAACCCGGCCAGCTCCTGCTGCTCCTCGTTGGTCCACTTCGAGGGGCTGCCGGCCGGAAAGCCGGTCACCGGCTCGACGTTGTCCCACACCCACAGCACCGGCACCCGTGCAAGCACCTGCAGCGCCACCCGTCGGCGGGCCTGGTCGTCCAGGGCCAGCCACGCCAACCCTGCGGCCTGCAAGTTGTCCGCGAAGGTGACGCCCACCTGGTCGAGTACCCGGGCCAGCGGGGTGTGCCGCTCAAAGCTCGTGAACAGTACCGCCTGCGCCCCGCCGGTCTGCGCGTACCAGCGGGCGAACTCGGCTGCGGTGGTGGTCTTGCCTTGCCCCGCCCAGGCGTGCAGCAGCACCACGTGCTGGTCGGGATCGTCGAAGGCGCGGTCCACGGCCAGCAGGGTCTCGTCGCGGCCGAAGAACCCTGCGTCCGGTGCGTCCGGCAGCGCGGACTCCAGCGCCTCCCGCTCCCTGGCGGCAGCCACCGGGTCCAGCGTGAGCTCGACCTGGCCATCCGTGGCCTTGGGGGTGACCACCGGCAGCGCGGTGGCCTCGTAGACCACCGGGACCATCCAGTCCTGCACCCGCACCGGCCGCAGCCCGACTTCCCGCACTGGCTGGTCGGCCAGGTGCTTGCGGCCACGGGTGACCGCCTCCCCCAGCCGCCGGCCGGCCAGCAGGCTCGCGTACAGCTCGCCGACGAACTGGGCGGCGGTGACCACGTAGACGCTGTAGCGCATGGCCACCACCCCGGCCACGCCCGCGTCCATCACCTCTTGGGCCAGCGACCCGTAGGCCCGCACCCGCGCATGCACGTCTTCCCCGGCGGCTTGGCTGGCCTGCTGCGGGGTGGTCGCCAGCGCCGCATGTGCGGAACGGCAGGCGTTGAGCACCAGCACCGGCACGCCGCTCTCGGCCAGTAGCCCACCAAGTGCCGGCCCGTCCACGTACTCGACGTTGCCAGGCAGGTCGGGCTGCTCGAATAGCATCCAGCCGTGCGCCCCTGCACGCCCCACGAATCGCTGGGAGCGCAGCCAGCTCGGCACGCCACCCTCACCCGGCTGCCCCGACAGGTCCGCCCAGGTGCCGTGCCCGTCGAAGTGCACCACGTGGTAGGGCTCGCCGCGCTCACTGGCGTCGCGCAGGACCTGGCCGAGTCGGGCGAAGGTCGGTGGGCGCAGCACGTCGAGCTGGAATGCCGCCCGCGCCTGCGGCGACAGGCGCACCACGTGGCTGGCCACCGAGCGGAACGGCACGTCCTGTCCGGCGTCGGGCCGGCAGATCACCAGCAGTACCCGCAGCCGCTCGGCGCCCGGCGCCGGCACGGCTGGCCGCTGGGCGGCCTGCTGGTAGGAGCGGACGAACGCTCGCGCCCGCAGCGCCAGCGGCACGTTGGTGGTCGGGTCGCGCAACAGCTCCCAGGGAATGGCGGTCGCCCCGGCCACGTCGGTGACCACCTCCACGCGCGTATCGGCGAGGTGGTCGCGGACGGTCGCCCACAAGTCACGAGTGTCGTCCGAGGCGTGGAAGACGGCGCGGAACAGCTCCTCGCCCAGCCCCGCCAGGCGCTCCTCCACCTCTGCGGCGATCTGCGGTGCCGGGTCGAGCGGGTAGGCGGGGTAGTCCTCCAGGTACCAGCGCAGCTGGTCCAGCTCGGCCGCTTCCAGCGCGAGCTTGACCTGCGCGACCGCCCGCTGCGGGGCGCCGTCGCCCTCCAGGGTCACCTCGACCCGGTGGACGCCTTCGGCGCCGGCGGCCTCTTGGACGAGCCGTAGTGTGCGCACTTCGCCGCTTACACTCCGATCATCCGGTTCGCGATGACATGCGGTCCTTACTTCGCGCAAGCGTATCGTGGCCAGGAACACGTGGATGCCTTCCAGCCCCCGCTGGCCGGACGCCATAGCGGCAACAACGTCGGCGGCGACCCGGAAATCGCGAAGGCCGACGTGACCAGGCACCAGGCATATCGGCCCAGCCGACGCGACGCTATACGTCAACGAACTTCGGTGACAGGCCTGCCAAGCCGCATGCCCACACCGCGTAAGTCGGGTAACCCCAAGTGGCCTTGGCGCACACCGGGCGCACATGGCAGCGACAAGAGCTGACCGATGAAGACCAGACTTGAGTACCGTCCGCCCTGGTCACCGAGGATGCGGCGAGGTGGGTGCAGGTCAGGCCGCTGAGCGGGACACTTCTACGACATCTAGACCCGGAACCACCGGACAGGGAGGGCGCGTCGAGCGCCCTCCCTGATTCGTGTTGCGGTCAGCCCATCGCGAGGGCGGAGGCGACCTCGCCGGCCAGGCCGGCGTTGGCCTCCAGCAGCGCGAGGTTGGCGGCCAGGCTGCGCCCGCCGGTGCGGCGGTGCAGCCAGTCCAGCTCGAAGGGCGTCCGCGCCTTGCCGACCACGCCGGCGTTGCCGCCGGACCCGCAGCAGCTCGACCACCTCGCCGACGTTGTTCACCACGTGCTCCAGCGGCAGCCTGCCGCGCGCCAGGAACCCGGGCAGGCGGTCGGTGCGGTAGCCGACCACCAGCACCCCCCAGGTCTCCAGCCATTCCAGGGTGGCGGCCCCGTCGGCCACGTGCTTTGGCCCCGAGCACACCACCGCCGCTCTGGAGCGGGCGAGCTGGGGCAGGTCGGCGGACACGTCCGCGGTGCCGAAGTGGATCCCGCCGATCCCGCCGGTGGCCATCACCTCGATGCCCACGCGCTCGGCGGCGAACACCGTGGCGGACACGGTGGTGGCGCCGTCGAGCTTGCGGGTCACGACATAGGGGAGGTCGCGGACGGTGACCTTCCAGGTGGCCCGGCGGGAGGCCAGCGCCCGCACCTGGTCGGTGTCGGCGCCGACGACGATGCGGCCGCCGATGACCCCGACGACGGCGGGCTCGGCGCCGGACTTGGAGACGGCCACGGACTGGGCTTCGGCGGATTCGAGATTGGCTGGTGACGGCAGGCCCTGGGCGAGGACGCTGGACTCCAGGGCGACCACGGCGCTTGCGGTGACGATCCGGTCGGCGACGACGATGGGTCGATCCATTTGGTGCGCTGCTCCCACGCTCGGTTGCACAGGGATCCGGAGAGGGATCGCAAGAGGTCTGCGTCAAGAGTATCCCGTCGCCCGCCGGCCGGGGAGCCATCCAGCGGACCAACGGCGGCGCTCAGCGCTCGCCCCAGAAGCGCGCCATCACCACCCGGCGGGCGCGGCGGGTGGCGCGGCGATAGGCCTCCAGCAGCCGCTGCCGGCCGCCGACGGGCTCCCCCATCGCCTCGGCGAGCCGCTCCAGCAGCAGCGGATCGGTCGGCAGCGAGTCCGCGGGACGCCCGGTGACCAGGAACCCGAGGTTGCGCAGGCGCAGGCAGAGCCGGTAGGCGTCAGTCAGCCAGCCGGCCTCGACGGCGGTGAGCGCGCCTACGGCTTCCAGCGCCCCAATGGCCGGCAGCGTGCCGGGCGAGCGCACCTCCGGCCGCGCGGCGCCGAGCTGGAGCTGGAGGAGCTGCACAGTCCACTCGACGTCGGCCAGCCCGCCCGGCCCGAGCTTGAGGTGCAGACGGGGGTCGGCGCCGGCCGGCAGCCGCTCGGACTCGACCCTGGCCTTGACGCGGCGCACGGCGGCGACCATCCCAGGGGCGGGCCGCTCGGGATAGACGCGGCGGGTGGCCTCCGCGTGGAAGCGCTCGCCCAGCTCGCGGCTCCCGGCGACCGGCCGCAGCCGGACCATCGCCTGGCGCTCCCACGGCTCCGCCCAGCGGTCCCAGTAGGCGAGGTAGCTGTCAAGACTGCGCGACAGCGGTCCATTGCGGCCCTCCGGCCGCAGGCCGAGGTCGACGCGGAAGGCCGTGCCCTCCGGGGTGACCGCGCCGAGCCCGGCGATCAGCTCGCGCACCACCGCCTCGGCGAGCTGGGCCGCCTGCTGCGCCCGGCCGCCGCCGACCGGCGCGTGGCAGACGATCACGTCGAGGTCGGACACGTAGTTCAGCTCCCGGCCCCCGAGGTTGCCGAGGCCGAGCACGGCCAGCTGAAGCCGTGGGCGGCCGGGCGCGACCGCGCGCACCGCGACCTCCAGCGCCGCCTCCAGGCAGGCCTCGGCGACGGCGGTCAGCTCGGCGCCGACCCGCTCCACCGGGTCGCCGCCAGCCAGGTCGCGCACGGCGACGCGCAGCAGCTCGCGGCGGCGGAAGCGGCGCAGCGCGTCGAAGGCGGCCGCCGGCTGCTCGTGGTGGGCGACCAGCGCCAGCGCCTCGTCGCGGAGCTCGGCCGGGTCGCGGGCGGGGCCGGGGCCGCCCTCGTGCGCCATGGCGGTGAGCAGCTCCGGGTGCCTGGCGAGCAGCTCGCCGAGCAGCCGCGAGGTGCCGAGCACGGTGCACACCAGCTCGGCCACTGACGGGTTGTCCCGCAGCGTGCCGAAGAACGCGTCCCGATGGCCGAGCCGCTCGGCGACCACCCGCAGCGCCGTCAGGCCGCCGTCGGGGTCGGGCGTGTCCGCCAGCCAGGTGAGCATCACCGGCAGCATCGCCCGCAGCAGCGTCGCCCGCCTGGTCAGGCCGGCGGTGAGCGCGCGCAGGTGGGCCATTGCCCGGTCGGGGTTGGCGAAGCCGAGCGCGGCCAGCCGCTCGGCCGCGTTGGAGGGGTCCAGCCCGGAGGGCACCGCCCCGAAGACCTCCAGCAGCGGCCGGTAGAAGAGCTTCTCGTGCAGGCCGCGGACGGTGGCGGCGTGGCGGCGGCGGTCGGCCTCGAAGCGCTCCAGCGCGCCCTCCCGAGGGCTTCGCACCGGGGGGCTAACGCTCGGCTCTGCGTGGCTGCCGTGGTCCCACGGTCGGAGCCTCGCTCCCCCGCCCCCCGGACCCCCATCGGGGTAGCCCATGGTGCGGGCCAGCCAGCGGCGCTCGGCCTCCCCGGCCGGGATGGTGTGGGTGCGGCGCTCGTCGGTCAGTTGGAGGCGGTGCTCCACGGTGCGCAGGAACCGGTAGGCGTCGGCGAGCTGCGCGGCGTCGGCCCGGCCCACGAAGCCGGCGGCCGTCAGCCGCTCCAGCGCCACCAGGGTGGTGCCGGAGCGCAGCGCCGGGTCGTGGCGGCCGTGCACGAGCTGCAGGAGCTGCACCGCGAACTCGATGTCGCGCAGCCCGCCGGGGCCGAGCTTGACCTGCAGCTCGCCGCCGGCCCGGGCGGCCCGCGAGGACTCCACCCTGGCCTTCATGTGGCGGACCGCCGCGACGGTCGCCGGGTCGAAGCGCTCCGGGTAGACGCGCCTGGCGGCCTCGGCGACGAAGCGCTCCCCCAGGCGGCGGTCGCCGGCGGCGGGGCGGACCTTGATCAGCGCCTGCAGCTCCCAGGGCTCGGCCCAGCGGTCCCAGTACGCGAGGTAGCTGCCGAGCGTCCTGGTGAGCGGCCCGTTGCGGCCCTCCGGCCGCAGGTTGGGGTCGACCTGGAAGCCGGGGCCCTCGGGGTTGGGGCCGCCGAGCCCGGCGATCAGCTCGCGCGCGATCGCGCCGGCGAGCTTGCCGGCCAGCTCGGCGTCGGCGCCGGTGGCCGGCTCGTGGCAGAACAGCACGTCGATGTCGGAGACGTAGTTCAGCTCGCGGCCGCCCAGCTTGCCCATGGCGAGCACGGCCAGGCCGACCGGCGGGTCGCCGGGCGCCGCCTGCGCGCGGGTGGCCAGCTCCAGGCCGGCTTGTAGGCAGGCGTCGGCGAGGTTGGCCAGCTCGGCCCCGACGCTGTCCACCGGCGCCCCGCCGTCCAGGTCCCGCACGGCCACGCGCAGCAGCTCGCGGCGGCGGAAGCGGCGCAGGCCCCGCCAGCCCGCCTCGACACCGGCCGAGGCGGGTACCGCGGCCCGGGCCTGGCGGACCAGCTCGGCGCGGGGGCGCGGGGCGGCCAGCGCGCGGCCGTCGCCGAGGCGCTCCACCTCGTCGGGATGGGCGGCCAGCCAGCGGCCGAGCGAGCGGCTGGCGGCGACCACGGCGATCAGCCGGCGGCGCAGGGCGGGGCGGCGGCGCAGGCCGGCCGCGAACGCTCCAGGGTCCGAGGTGGCCTGGGCGATCGCCGCCAGCGCCCGGGTGGCCAGGGTGGGGTTGGCGCTGGCGGCCAGCTCCTCCAGCAGGCGGTGGCCGTTGGCGCCGGGCCGCGGCGGCCAGGCGCCGAGCGCCTCCAGCTCGACGGCCAGCGACTCGGGGTCGTCGAACCCGAGCCGGACCAGCGTGGTGACCATGCCGTGCCCGGCCTACAGCAGCGGCAGGTAGCGCTCGCGCTCGAACGGGGAGACGTAGCGCTGGTACGCCTCCCAGTCGCGGCGCTTGTTGCGCAGGAAGTACTCGAAGACGTGCTCGCCGAGCGCCTCGGCGACCAGCTCGGACCCCTCCATCGCCACCAGCGCCTGCTGGAGGTCGACCGGCAGCCGGCTGATGCCGGCGGCGCGCCGCTCCGCCTCGGTCATGCCGTAGAGGTTGTCACCGGCCTCCAGGGGCAGCTCGTACTCCTCCTCGATGCCCTTCATGCCGGCCGCCAGCAGCACCGCGAACGCCAGGTAGGGGTTGCCGGCGGGGTCGGGCAGGCGGACCTCGACGTCGACCCGGTCGGAGCGGTAGCCGCCGACCCGCACCATCGCCGAGCGGTTGCGCTGCGCCCAGCAGATGTAGGTGGGGGCGTCGAACCCGGGCACCAGCCGCTTGTAGGAGTTGATCCACTGGTTGGTGACCGCTGTGTACTCGGGCGCGTGCACCAGCAGCCCGGCGATGAAGCAGCGGGCCGTCTTGGAGAGGTTGGCCTCCTGCCCCGGGTCGTGGAAGGCGTTGCGGTCGCCCTCGTACAGCGACAGGTGGGTGTCCATGCCCGAGCCCTCCAGCTCCTGCGAGGGCTTGGGCATGAAGGTGGCGTGCAGGCCGCGCTCCAGGGCGGCCTCCTTGACGACCAGCCGGGAGGTCATGACGCTGTCGGCCATGGCCAGGGCGTCGGCCTCGCGCAGGTCGATCTCGTGCTGGCTGGGGGCGATCTCGTGGTGGGACTGCATCACCGAGATGCCCATGTGCTCGAGCATGTCGATGGCGACCTGGCGGAAGTCCTGCGACAGGTCCAGCGCGGTCTGGTCGAAGAACGAGCCGGTGTCCAGCGGCCGCCCGCCGTTGGCGTCGCCGAACAGGAAGAACTCCATCTCGGGCTGGACGTACACGGTGAAGCCCAGGCGGGCGGCGTGCTCGAGGTTGCGGCGCAGCACCCAGCGGGGGTCGCCGTCGAACGGCTCGCCCTCGGTGGTGAGCACGTCGCAGAACATCCTGGCGACGCCGCCGGAGTCGGGCCGCCCTGGCAGCACCTGGAAGGTGCTCGGGTCCGGTTTGGCCACCATGTCGGCTTCCTGCACCCGTGCGTAGCCCTCGATGGCCGAGCCGTCGAAGATCATGCCCTGCTCGAAGGCGTCCTCCAGCTCGGCCGGGGTGATCGCGAACGACTTCAGGAAGCCCAGCACGTCCGTGAACCAGAGCCGGATGAAGCGGATGTCGCGCTCCTCGACCATCCGCAGGACGTACTCGCGCTGCTTGTCCATGTTCCGCCAGGCCTGTCTCGGGTTCCGGCGGCCATGCTACCTGGCCGGTGGCCAGCCGGGCAGCACCTGGACGGAGGTTGTGGATGGCGCTGCTATGGTGGACTTCGTGGAGCGCTTGCGGCTGGCCGGGGCCCAGATCAATCCGGTGGTGGGGGACGTCGACGGCAACGTCGGCAGGGTGCTCGACGCCTACCGCGAGGCTGCCGAGCGGGGCGCCCACCTGGCGGTCTTCCCGGAGCTGGCGGTCACCGGCTACCCGCCGGAGGACCTGGTCTTCAAGCCGACCTTCCTGGCGGCCAGCCGCGACGGCGTGAACCGCGTGGCGGCCGCGACCGGCGAGGCCGCCCTGGTGGTCGGGTTCGTCGACTCGACCCACGCCGGCCCCGCCAACGCGGCGGCGCTGTGCCGCGACGGCCGCGTGCTGGCCGTCTACCACAAGATGCTGCTGCCCAACTACAGCGTGTTCGACGAGGAACGCTACTTCGTCCCCGGCAAGCAGGTGGTGCTCGCGTCCTTCGGGATCGCGCGGGTGGCGATCACCATCTGTGAGGACCTGTGGTTCCCGTGGGGCCCGCTGCCCACCGCGGCCGCCGCCGGGGCCGACGTGGTGGTGAGCATCAACGGCTCCCCGTACCGAATGGGCAGGGCCGAGCGGCTCGGCCCCATGCTGACCACGCGCGCCGCTGACCACGGCCTCCACCTTTTGTACGTGAACCAGGTCGGCGGCCAGGACGAGCTGGTGTTCGAGGGCCAGAGCACCTACGTCGACCCGCAGGGCCGACTGCGGGCTCGGGCGGCCGCCTTCGAGGAGGAGCTGCTGCTGGTCGACCTGCCGATCGAGGAGGGCGCCACCGCCCGCCTCTCGGACCGGCCGCGCCGCACACCGGTCGCCGAGCCGCACCCGGGGTTCGAGGTCCGGCACGTGCGGGTCACCGACACGCTGCCCGATCCCGGCCCGCCGGTGGCGCCGCGGATCGCCCGCGCGCAGAGCGTCGAGGAGGAGGTCTACCGGGCGCTGGTCATCGCCACCAGGGACTACGTCCGCAAGAACGGCTTCCAGCGAGTCCTGATCGGGCTGTCCGGCGGGATCGATTCCAGTCTGGTGGCGACCATCGCCACCGACGCGCTCGGGCGCCAGCGGGTCAACGGCGTGGCCATGCCGGCCGAGCACTCCTCCCCCGACAGCCTCGGCGACGCCCGCAAGCTGGCCGACAACCTGGGCATCGAGCTGCTGAGCCTGCCGATCCACGAGCCGGTCGAGGGGTTCCTGGCGGCCCTCAAGCAGCCCTTCGCCGGCACCGAGCCGGGCATCGCCGAGGAGAACATCCAGGCGCGGGCGCGCGGCACGCTGCTGATGAGCCTGTCCAACAAGTTCGGGCACCTGGTGCTCACCACCGGCAACAAGTCGGAGCTGGCGGTCGGCTACTCCACCTTGTACGGGGACATGGCCGGCGGGTTCGCGGTCATCCGCGACGTCCCCAAGACGCTGGTCTACCGGCTGGCACGCTGGCGCAACGAGCTGGGGGTGGTGATCCCGCAGGCGGTGCTGGACAAGCCGCCGACCGCCGAGCTGCGGCCCGGCCAGCTCGACACCGACTCGCTGCCGCCGTACGACGTCCTCGACCCGATCCTGGACCGCTACATCGAGGACGACGCCAGCGCCGAGGAGATCGTGGCGGAGGGCTTCGACCCCGCCATCGTCGAGCGGGTGCTGCGGATGGTCGACGGCGCCGAGTACAAGCGCCGCCAGGCGCCGCCCGGCCCCAAGGTGACCGGCCGCTCCTTCGGCAAGGACCGCCGCCTGCCGATCACCAACCGCTTCCACGGCTTCACCGGCCCCGCCCGCTGAGCGAGGAGCGGCCGGGAGCGGCGGCGGGTGCCCGCCCGGCGCCGCCCCTCGGGCCTGCGAGCGCCACGGCGCCGCCACCGCCCGGCGTGCGGTCCTGATCGCTGCGGCCAGCTCCTCCGGGGGTCATCGCAGCTGGACCACCACCGGGGGCAGGTCACGGAGCCGCTGGTAGTCCGCGGCGCTCAGCCGCACCGCCACCGCCTCCGCGAGGTTCAGCAGGTCGTCGGCCTCATCCGGCTTGTCGTGCAGCTCGTCGTTGGAGCGGTCCGCCGCTCCGATCGCCCGGTCCATCGCCACATAGCCGAGGTCGACGTAGCCGAGGAGGGTCAGCATCGACGCTGCCGCGCAGTACGCGTCCGACAGGACCGCGAAGACCTCCGGGCTCGGGGTTGCCCGTGCGGTCGCGCGTGCCGCGCCGAGGAACGCTGGGAGCTGCCCGGCGAGCAGGTCGAACCTGTTGGACCAGTACGACCGCCACGCGTAGCTTGCCTGCTGCCGCAGATCCTCCAGGCTGGCCGGGTCCTCGTCCTCGTGGCGTGCGGTGATCGCCCGGCGGATCGCGAGCACCCCGCCGTCATCGTCGGTGACCTCCACCCGAGCGGGCCGGGCCAGCAGCACCGACACGTCAACGTCCAGCGCACCCGCGATCTTGTGGAGGGTCACCAGCAGCGCGGTCTGCTTCTGGCCCTGCTCGAGCTTGCTGATCAGGTCCGCGCTCACCCCGGCGCGCTCCGCGAGTTCACGCTGCGTCATCGACTGCTGGTGTCGGAGCTGCCGGACCCGCTCACCGATCGTGCCGTCCATTGCACTCGCACCCCTCGCACCTCGGAACCCCCTCATCCTGGCACTTCAGGCTCTCCGGTACATATCCTTCCCAGCCATGAACCCGGGCCAGATCACCACCCTCGGCGGAACGTGCGAGCTGCTCGGTCTCGTCACGGTGGCCTGGGGCCTGGTGGACGTCGCCAGCTACCGAGGCGACCTCGCACGGCTCCGCGCATGGCTGGACGCCCGGCGAAGAGCCGTCGTCGTCACCATGAGGAAGCTGCTGCGCCGGCCTCCTCGCGCGGTGACCCTCGGGGTCGCCAACGCAACCATGCGGATGACCGCCACGGCATCGGCTGTGGTCGTCCGAGGGCCGTTCACCCCGCGTCCCGGCCAGCCCCTCGAGGATGGCCGCCCAGGATCAGGAGCACCGTCAGGCGGTCGACACGCTCCGGAAGCAGACGGACGACAAGCTCCAAGCCGAGCGGGCACGCGCCGACGCGGCGGTCAACGCGGTCCGCGAGGACCTGGTCCAGCTCCGCGAGACGACCACGGGCGGGCTCCGCCTGGAGATCGACGGCGTTCTTGGAGTCGTCGTCGGCGTGATCTTCACCACCTGGCCAGGCGACGTCGCCGCGTGGCTGCCGAGCTGGCCACCGTTCCGCGTGGCCATGTCCCTGCTGTTCGGCTATGTCTTCGTGCGGCTCTCGTGGTCCTGGCTGAGAGCACACCAGGCACGGGCCAACGCTCCGACAGGCCAGACAGCGGCCGACCGGGCGCAGACCTGATCGGGCCGAAGGCCGGCGCCACTGGAGGCGTAGTTACGGCCCTCGCGTGGCAAACTGGCCATGTCCAGAAGACCCGGATGACACGGGCTTCAAGGCGTCAGTACCCAAGGAGGGCCGCAATGTCGGTCACCGTGCACGATCTGACCGCGTGGAAGGCGCGCGGGGAGCGGTTCATCATGCTCACCGCCTACGACGCGCTGACCGCCCGGGTGCTCGACGAGGCGGGCGTCCCGCTGCTGCTCGTCGGCGACTCGCTCGGCAACAACGTCCTCGGCTACGACTCCACCATCCCGGTCACCATGGAGGAGGCCGTGGTGTTCACGGCCGCCGTCGCGCGCGGCGCCTCCAACCCGATGATCGTCGGCGACCTGCCGTTCGGCTCCTACCAGGCTTCCGCGGAGGAGGCGATGCACAACGCGGCGCGGCTGGTCAAGGTCGGCGCCAACGCCATCAAGCTGGAGGGCGGCAGGCGCTCGGCCGAGGCGGTACGCCGCATCACCGACGCCGGCGTGCCGGTCATGGGCCACCTCGGCCTCACCCCGCAGTCCTTCAACGCCTTCGGCGGCTTCCGGGTGCAGGGCCGTGGCGAGCGGGGCGACGAGCTGCTGGCCGACGCGCTCGCCCTCCAGGAGGCCGGCTGTTTCGCGGTCGTGCTCGAGGCCATCCCCGCGGAGCTGGGCGCGCGGGTCACCGAGGCCCTGGAGGTCCCCACCATCGGCATCGGCGCCGGCCCCCACTGCGACGGGCAGGTGCTGGTGATCACCGACCTGCTCGGGCTCACCCCCGACCCCACGCCGCGCTTCGTCAAGCGCTACGCCGACCTGCGCTCGATCGTCGCCGAGGCGGCGCAGCGCTTCGCCAAGGACGTCGCCGAGGGCCACTACCCCGCCCCTGAGCACGAATACCACTAGTCGGGCTCTACGACCCAGGACGGCCGGCTCTGGCCATATATGACCGGGGCCGGCCGCAGTCTTCTCTTGCCATTTGCGAAGACCCGCGCCCACGTGGTAGATAGTTGTACGTTCAACTTTTGCCGTGTCAATCGCTTCGCCTTCAGAGAGGAGCCAGCCATGTCGGAAGCCGCCGTCGCGTCCCGCCAGGTCGAGGGCCGCACGGTCCCGGTCGCGGGAAGCTGGGCGGTCGACCCCGCCCACTCGTCGTTCGAGTTCATCGCCAGGCACATGATGGCCAAGGTGCGCGGGCGCTTCACCAAGTTCACCGCCGCGGTCGTGATCGCCGAGGAGCCCGAGCAGTCGTCCGTCGAGGTCGAGCTCGACGTGAACAGCGTGACCACCCGCGACGACCGTCGCGACGGCCACCTGCGCTCGCCCGACTTCTTCGAGGTCGAGAAGTACCCGACCATCAGCTTCCGCTCGATCGCGCTGCGGCCGGGCAAGGATGACAACCGCTGGGAGCTCGACGGCGACCTGACCATCATCGGCGAGACCCGCCCGGTCACCTGGGACGTCGAGTTCCACGGCGCCACCCAGGACCCATGGGGCGGCCAGCGGGCGGCCTTCTCCGCATCGACGGAGGTCAACCGCGACGAGTGGGGCCTCTCCTGGAACGCTCCGCTGGAGACCGGCGGGTTCCTGCTCTCCAAGAACGTCCGCCTCGAGGTGGACGTCGAGCTCGTCAAGCAGTAGCTCCGTCGCGCGGCGCGTGCCCCGCCCATCCCACCGGGCGGGGCACGTCCCATCGGGGGGTCCGGGGGGCTCAAGAGCGAGGCCGTGCCAAGGCGCCAGGGGCCGATGCAGAGCCGAGCGTTAGCCCCCCGGTGAATTAACCGAGCAGCGGCTCGCCCACGTAGCTGCCGGGCTGGATACCGCCGGGGCAGGCGAACACGGCGCTGCCGGTGTGCCGGATGTACTCGTTGAGGGCGTCGCGCGAGCCGAGGTTGCGCTGGATCGCCACGAACTGGTGGCGCGGGTCCCGCTGGAAGCAGATGAAGAACAGGCCGGCGTCGAGCTCACCGAGGCGGTCGAGCCCGTCGATGAACGAGTAGCCGCGGCGCAGCAGCATGGCGCCGCCGTTGAGGTCCGGCGCGGCCAGGCGGACGTGGGAGTTCGAGGGGATGACCGGCTCGCCGTCCGGTCGCCGGGCGGTGAAGTCGAGGATGTCGAATTCGTCCCGACCGCCGATCGGCGCTCCGCTGAGGCGCTCGCGCCCGATGGTCCGCTCCTGGTCCTGGAGCGAGGAGCGGTCCCAGACCTCGATCAGCATGCGGATCCGCCGGACCACCATGTAGGTCCCGCCGTGCAGCCACTCCTGCGCGTCGCCGCTCGGGACCCAGACGTGCTCCTCGAGCAGGTCGCTGTCCTCGGCCTTGATGTTGTTGGTGCCGTCCTTGAAGCCCTGGAGGTTGCGTGGCGTCTCCCGGGTGTTGCTGGTGGACGAGGTGCGCCCGAAGCCGAGCTGGGACCAGCGCATCACCACCCTGCCCCGGCCGCTGCGCGCCAGGTTGCGGATGGCGTGGAACGCGACCTGCGGATCGTCGGCGCAGGCCTGCACCCCGATGTCGCCGCCGCTGCGCGCCGGGTCGAGCTCGTCGCCGGGCAGCGGCGGCAAGTCCTCCAGCTCGGCCGGCCGCCTCTGCGCGATGCCGAAGCGATCACTCGACGTGCCCGGCCTGCCGAACGGGCTCGGCCCGAAGCCGAAGGTAATGGTCAGCCGCGCCGGCGGCACGCCCACCACCTCGCCGGTGTCGAGCGGGGGCGCCAGCTCCCCCTGCCCGCCGGGCATGGCCGGGTCGCCGTTGCACATGCGCGCCGCCGCACGGGTCCAGACCCGCAGCAGGTCGGCCAGGTCCCCGGTCTTGGTGCCGGCGGTGACGTCGAAGGCCGCGAAGTGGAGCCGGTCCTGCGCCGGGGTGACGATCCCGGCCTGGCGGTCGCTGTAGAACGGCACCGCCGTTGTGGACGCGGCCGGCTGGGGCGGCGGGGGCTGGCCGATCTCGTAGCCGAGCGCGTAGGCGCCGCCCCCGAGCCCGAGCGCGGCGCCGCCGGCGCCGATCGAGGTGAGCAGCCGCCGGCGGCTCACGCGCAGGCCTGAACCGCCTGGGTCAGCCCGCTCCTCTGCGGGATCATGCTGTTCGGTCACTGCCTGCCTGCTCCTTGGCGCGGTCGGGGGACCGGCTCCGCCTCAGCTGCCCGGCCGCCAGGGTCAGCGAGAGGGCGAGCGAGGTCAGGGCCGCCGCGCGGCCCGTGGTCGGGGTGGTCATCGGGAGGTGCCCCCCACGGTCGTGACGGAGGTGGCGCGCTGGCGCGGAGCCAGGCGCCAGCGGTCAGGCCAGAGCACGTACAGGCCGACCGGCACCAGGTACAGCAGCCAGCCGAGCGCCTCGCCGACGGTCGGCTCGGGCCGCAGGCCGAGCATCCCGGTCAGCAGGGCGGCGCGGACGGAGCCGGGTGCCACCAGCCACGAGAGGTCCAGCGCCTTGGCCTGCAGGACGTTGAACCAGGTCGCCTCGTGCGCGGAGTGCAGCGCCGAGGCGACCAGGCCGGCCGCGACCAGCGCCAGCACCGCGCCGGTGACGCGGAAGAAGCGGCCGAGATTGATCCGCAGGCCGCCCTTGTAGAGCAGGTAGCCGAGGACCACGGCCACCACCAGCCCGAGGATGGCGCCCAGCGAGGCGGCTCCAGGGTCGGTGGAATTCTCGAACACCGCCAGCAGGAACACCGCGGTCTCGAAGCCCTCCCGGAGCACGGCGAAGAAGGCCATCCCCACCAGGGCGAGCACCGAGCCGCTGGCGAGCGCGTCGGCCACCTCGCCCTCGAGCATGCGCTTGATGGCCCGCGAGTGCCGGCGCATCCACACGATCATGTAGGTGACGATCCCGACCGCGACCAGCGCGATGATGGTCTCCAGCCCCTCCTGCTGGGCCTGCGGGAGGTTCTCTCCCAGGAGCCGCAGGCCGCCGCCCACCGCCAGGCAGAGGGCGGTGGCCAGCGCCACGCCGGTCCACACCCACCGGAGGGCGTCGCGCCGGCTCTGCTGGCCGAGGAACGCGGCGACGATGCCGACGATGAGCGATGCCTCGACACCCTCCCGCAGGGCGATGACGAAGGTTGGGAGCACCGCGATCCCTTCTCTGCACGTGCTGTCGGAACGGCTCGGTCGGGTTTAGGGAGACCTAAAGCACGGCCGGAAGGATAGTGCCCCCAGCGGTTGTGCGCAAGGCGCCGATGATCACAGATCGCGCAACTGGCCCGCCAGGGAGGCGAGCGCGGCGGGGATGCGCGGGCCGTACCAGGTCAGGGCGCGCCCGTCGACCAGCACGGCGGCGGCCCCGGACCAGGCGGCCACCGAGCGGGCGTCGGCGGGGCCGAACGGGTAGGGCTCGGAGGGCAGCAGCACCACCTCGGGGGCCAGCGCGGCGACCTCCTCGGGGTCCAGCCTGGGGTAGCGAGCGGCGGCCACCACCGGCACGCCACCGGCCAGCCGGAGCAGGTCGGCCGCGTAGGTCCCCTCCCCCACCCACATCCAGGGGTCGCGCCAGACCGCGCAGGCGTAGCGCCGGTCCCCGCCGGACGCCCGCCGCGCGGCTGCCTCCAGGGCCGCGCGCAGGCTCGCGTCGATCCCCGCCGCCCCCGGCAGCGCGCCGACCGCCGCGGCCAGGGCCAGCAGCTCGTCCACGGCGCCGGCCACGGTCACCGGCGAGGTCACGTAGACGGCCACACCGGCGGCCTCGAGCCGCTCCACGTCGATCCGGCGGTTCTCCTCGGCGTTGGCGACCACCAGGTCGGGCCGGAGCGCGCGGATGGCCGCAAGGTCGGGGTTCTTGGTGCCGCGGACCTTCGGCAGCCGCGCGGTGACCTCGGCCGGCTCCGCGCACCAGTCGGTCACGCCCACCAGGCGCCCGCCGACGCCGGCGGCCACCAGCCATTCGGTGAGCGAGGGCACCAGGCTGACGACGCGCTCGACCCGCTGGGGCAGCGCCAGCCGCCGCCCCAGCGCGTCCACCACCCAGCGCGCCATCGCTCTCAGGACCGCAACGTGCGGAAATCGCCTTCCTCGTAGCGGGCCAGCACGAAGATCAGGTCGGCCAGCCGGTTCAGGTAGCGGACCGCCTCGCCGTCGGTGAGGCCGCCCGCGCGCTCCAGCGCGACCGTGCGCCGCTCCGCCCGGCGCACGACCGTGCGCGCCACGTCCAGGAAGGCCGAGCCCTGCGTCTCGCCGGGGATGACGAAGTCCTCCGGCATGCTGATGCGCGCCGTGTACTCGTCGATCAGCTCCTCGAGCGCGTCGACCATCCCGGCGGTGACCTTGGTCACGCCGGGACGCAGCTTGTGCGCGTTGCGCGTCTCGGTGGACAGCTCCGAGCCCACCACGAACAGCTCCCGCTGCAGCCGCAGCACGAGGTCGGCCAGGGGTGGGTCGGCGACCACCGCCCTGGCCATGCCGAGCGCGGCGACCGCCTCGTCGACCGCTCCGTAGCTCTCGGTGCGCGCGTCGGACTTGTCGACCCGCCCGCCGTAGAGCAGCCCGGTGGTGCCGTCGTCGCCGCCGCGCGTGTAGATCCGGGTCACGACGACGCACTCCGCTCGGTCCCGGCGGGGCGGGGGGCCACCCGCCGGCGCCGCTCCTCGCTCAGCCGCGTGATGCGCACGCCGGCGTGGACCCTGTAGCGTCGGTTGACGGCCACCACCACGGCGGTGAAGCCCTCGAGCTGGCGCGACAGCCGCAGTGGGCCGGCGTCGATCCCGCGGGACCCCGGGATCTGGTCGGCCAGCTCGATCACCGTCGCTCTGGCGGCCGGGTCGTCGCCGGCCACCAGGACGTCGGTGTCGCACTCCCGCTCCAGGTCGGCGAGCACTCTCGGCGGGGCATGGTGGAACGCCGAGACCACCCGCGCGCGCGGCAGCAGCGCCTGGGCCTGCTCGGCGGCGCTGCCCTCGGGGACGTCCAGCGGGAAGGCGCCGCGCTCGTCCCAGCCGAGCGGGTTGATGACGTCCACCACCAGCTTGTCGCCGATCGCCTCGGCCAGGCCGGGCAGCATGGCGGCCTGCCCCTCGAAGGGGAACACCAGGAAGACCACGTCGGCCGCCGTGGCCGCCTCCGCGTTGGCGACCCCGGTGATCGGCAGGTCACGGCCGCCGAGCAACTCGGCGACCACCGAGGCGGCGCGCTCGGCGTTGCGGGAGCCGAGCAGGACCTGGTGACCGGCGGTGGCCAGGCGCAGGGCGAGCCCCCTTCCCTGCGGGCCGGTCCCGCCGAGCAAGCCGAGGGTGAGCTGATCCGCCACACGCGCCTCCTTCGTCAGTTCTGTCCCAGCGAGGCTACCCGATCCCGGCTGGCAGCAACGCCGCCACCGCGAGCTCGCCGGCGCCGACCTCGGCGCCGGGGCCGAGCAGGCTGCCGACGACGCGGGCGCCGGCGCCGACGGTCGCGCCGGGTCCGAGCACCGAGCGGGTGACCACCGCCGACGAGCCCACGCTGGCGCCGCTGTCCAGCACCAGCGGGCCGGCGACGACCGCGCGGGGGTCCAGGCGCGCGCCGGCCGCCACGAACACCGGACCACCGCACGCGTCGCGCTGGAGCGAGCCGGGCGGCAGCGGGTAGGGCCAGCGGCCGGCCAGCAGGCCCTCGGAGACGGCCAGGAAGCGGTCGAGCGTGCCCGCGTCGGCCCAGGCACCGCGGACCGGGACGCCGAGCAGCTCGCCCCGCCGCCAGCACGGCTCCAGCAGGGTGTCGACCATGGTCGAGTAGCCCGCCGGCGCGTCGTCCAGGATCCGGGGGCGCAGCGCGAACACGCCGGCGGCGGTCCATTCGCCGCCCGCGTGTGCCACCGCCAGCTCCCCGTCGAGCCGGAAGGTCGGCCGCGCCCGCCCGCGGTCCAGGCCGATCGCCATCGGCGCGCTGGAGCGCTCCAGCGCGGCGGCCAGCATCGAGAGGTCGGCCGGGTCGACGACGTGGTCCGCGCAGGTCACCACCACGATCGGATGGTCGTCGCCGGCCGCGCCGAGCAGGCCGGCCCGCCGCGCGCCGACCAGCCCGCCGCCGGTGCCCAGCAGCACCGGCTCGTGCACGGCCAGCACGTCCGGCCGGCCGTCGAGGTGGGCGCCGATCGCCTCGGCGCCGTGGTGGAGGTTGACCACCACCTGCGGCGCGCCGGCCTTGACCAGCGCGTCGCAGGCGAGGTCCAGCAGCGGTCGGCCGGCCGGCGCCAGCAGCGGCTTGGGGATGGCCGCCGTGAGCGGCGCCAGGCGGCGCCCCTCGCCGGCCGCCAGGCAGAAGCCGATCATCGGGCGATCAGTCCGCCCGGCCGGCCGGGGAGGTGATGAACCACTCCTCGGGCACCTGGAAGCGCGGCCCGTCGCCGGTCTCCTCGACCTTGACGTCGGGTGGCATCGCGGACAGGCCCATCAGCGCCAGCACGCCCTTGTGGGCGGCCTCGGACAGGGCGACCGTGCCCGGCGGGCCGCCGGCCTGGTAGGCCTCGCCCTCGCGCAGGCCGATGCTGCGGGTGAGCTGCGCCACCCGCTCGTCCCCGACCGCCTGGCGCAGCTCGGCGAGGTCGACGCCGGGCAGCTCCAGCCAATCGGGACGGCTGGCGAAGGCCTCCTCGAACCCTTCGGAGACGAGTCGGAGCAGGATGGTGATGCGAACCGCGGGCGAGACCAGAGGATTGTCGGAGAGGTCCATTGCGCTCCTGCTGACGGTGGACAAAGGGTCGGGGGAGCCGGGCTGTAAGCCGGCTTCTGTCTGACCGCGTTGCGCGGCGAGGCGATCATCCATCTGGGACCGGCGTTGCCGCCGGCCTCGTGCGGCCCACCAGGGGACTCGACCGGGCCGGTCTCCTCCGGTCGCGTGGCGACCGGTACGCCCTCTCTGTTGCACTTTCCTGCGGGTCACCCCGACTGGCCGTTAGCCAGCACCCTGCCCTGCGGAGGCCGGACTTTCCTCGGTCCCTGGAGCGGGACCGCGATCGCCCGTCCGACTCCCCCACGTCATTCTGCCAGCCCGGCGGCCGCCATCCAAAGCAGCCGCCGCCCCCGCTCCCTGGCATCCTGGCGCATACTGGCGGGAGAGGGTCTGTCTCGAACGAGGTGTCGTGGTCGTAGTGCTCGTGGTTCTGTTCCTGCTGGTCCCGCTCGCCGAGCTGGCGGTGATCATCGCCGTCGGCAAGAGCATCGGCGTGCTCGCCACGCTGCTCCTGCTGCTGGTGTTCAGCGTCAGTGGCGCCTGGCTGGCCAAGCGCGAGGGGCTGGCCGCCTGGCGGCGCTTCCAGCTCGCCATGGCCGAGGGCCGGGTCCCCACCACGGAGGTCGCCGACGGCGCGATGGTGCTGGCCGCCGGGGCGCTGCTGCTGGTGCCCGGCTTCCTGACCGACCTGCTCGGCCTGGTGCTGCTGCTCCCGCCCGCCAGGGCGTTCGCCCGCCGCTGGGTCCCGGCGCTGGCGCGGCGGCGGGCCTCCCGCCGCGCGCGGGTCAGCGTCTCGGATTCGTCCCCGTCGACCAAGGTCACCTGGGGCCGCCCCGAGCTGGAGGACCGGCCGCCCGACCCGCGCCCCTGAGGCACCGCCCCGACCCCCGCCCCTGCGGCGCTCAGCCCAGCTTGCCCTGCACCGGCGGTGGTGCGGAGGTCCGGCCGACCGGACGGCGGACCCTGCCCTGGGCGTCCATGGCGCGGTTGGCGAGCGCGTCGGCGCGGCGGTTGCGTTCGCGGGGCACGTGCTGCCAGGTCACCCGCTCGAAGCCCCTGGCGAGCCGGCGGACCTCGTCGGCAAGCGGGCGCAGGCCCTGGTTGCGGACCTTCCAGCGGCCGAGCTGCTGGTTGACCACCAGCAGGGAGTCGGCGCGGACCAGGACCTTTCTGGCCCCCAGCGACCTGGCCTGCCGCAGCCCGGCGATCACGCCCTGGTACTCGGCGACGTTGTTGGTCGCCCAGCCGATGCCCTCGGACAGCTCGGTGAGCACCGCGCCGTCCCGATCCGTCACCACCACGCCATAACCGGCCGGGCCCGGGTTGCCCCGGGCCCCACCGTCGGTCCACACCATGACCTCGTCCAAGTTCTCGCCGTGCCCCCGTCCCGTCACTCGACGACCAGGATCCTGCGGCAGTGCTCGCAGCGCTTGACCCGCTCCGGCGGCAGCGCGCGGAGGGCGTTCACGTCCACCCGCGACAGGACTGTCCGGCACCCCTGGCAGGTGTTGCCGACCAGCGCGCCGGCGCCGACGCCACCCTGCCGTGCCCGGATCTGCTCGTACAGCTTCAGCAGCTCCGCCGACACCTTGGGCTCCAGCAGCTTGCGGGCGGAGCGCTGCACCTCCAGCTCGCGGTCGATGTCGGCCAGCGCGGCGTCGCGGGTCTTGGCGACCGCCGCCTGATCGGCGGTCACGCCCTCGCGCCGGCTGGACAGCTCCGCCAGATCGGCGTCGAGGGTCTCGCGGCGCTCCATGCGCTCCAGCAGGTCGTCCTCCAGGGAGGCCTGGCGCCGCTGCAACGAGGCCACCTCCTCCAGGATCGAGGTGAGCTCCTTTGGGCTGGTCACGCGGCCGGAGATGGCCCGGGCCTCCTCGGTCTGGGCCTTGCGGCGGACCATCTCGACCTCGTCCTCGAGCCGGGTCTGCTCGCGGCTCACCGTGGCCAGGTCGCCCTGGCGCTCGGCGACGAGCTGGTCGATCGCGGCCAGGTTGGTGGCGAGCTGCTCCAGGCGCGCGTGCTCGGGCAGCGACCCCCGCTGATGGTTCAGGCGGTCGATGGCCGAGTCGTGGGCCTGCAGCTCCAGGAGCGTTCGCTGCTGGTCGAGGGGCGCGTCCAAGGGTCCTCGCTGTCGGGATCGGAAACCGGCCCCTCTACCCTATCGCGTTCTTCACCCCGATCTCTCCGCCGCCTGCTCGGCTTCGCCTGCGGAGGACGCCGGGATCGAGTGGAGCCGCCGGTCGTCGGAGGTGAGGCAGCGCCCGGTCGCCAGGTCGAACTGCCAGCCGTGCATCCGGCAGGTGAGCACGCCGTCCTCGACGTCGCCGAACTGCGCCAGGTCCGCCTTCAGGTGCGGGCAGCGGCGCTGGACCAGGTAGCCGTCCATCTGGATCAGCTCCTGCACCGGCGCCTGCTCCGCGTACCAGCCCTCGGCGTACTGGAGCCGCTCCGGCGACAGCGCCTTGAACCAGTTGTAGACGTACTCGTTGTAGGGCCCCTCGCGGGAGGTCTCGAAGCGGCAGGACAGGAACAGCTCGTTCACCCAGTCCTCTTCGTGGTGGACGATGCAGGTCTCCACCAGCGCCCGGTCGATCCGGAAGCGGTAGCGGAACGGCTCGCCCTTCCAGGCGTCGACCCGGCGCTCGAGGTAGTCGATCACGATCTGCTCGTCGCCCCGCCGCTCGTCGGCGACCTCCAGCAGCACCCGCCCGTTGATGCCCTCACAGGTCAGGTTCGCCTGGGCGAGCAGGGGCTCCCACCAGCCCTTGAGCGCCCCGACGACGTCCTCGACCTGCCCCCTGGCCCAGGTCGCCTTGCGACGCTCGATCTCGGGCAGCTTGCGTCGAGGAAGCAGGGCGGGCCGGCGGAGGGGAACACGTAGGAGGCGCCGATCTCCTCGGCGTAGCGCTTGGCCCGCGCCATCTCGTTCTGCCGCTTCTTGCGGCCGAGCGTCTGCTTCATGCGCGGCGGGAAGTCGTAGACCATCGGGTACCAGATCGCACCCGAGAACTGCAGGAAATGCGCGTCGAACGACCCGAAGCCGCGGAGCGGCTCCAGGTCGATCGGGCGCGAGTCGTTCTGGTTGAACAGTCTGGTCCTGCCGTCGTCCACCGCCAGCCCGGAATCGCCGATCGGCCCGTCCGTCGGAGCCACCAGCGCGACGATCATGACCCGCAGGCCATCCAGCTCGACCGGCTCGGCGCTGCGGGTCTTGACGAAGCGGTGGAAGCCGATCTCGCCGAGCTCCTGCTCGAGATGGTTGATCGGGTACTCGGGCAGCAACACGACCGCGTCCTTGTCGACGTGGTCGCGCAGGAACTCGGGATCGAAATGGTCGTGGTGCAGGTGCGACACGTAGAGGTAGTCGGGGTGGGAGATCGCCTCGACGTCCACGTCCTCGTTGCTGGGGAAGGGGAACCAGGAGGCGAAGAAGGCGGGGTTGAACCACGGGTCGCAGAGGATCGTCCCGTGATCGGTTTCGATGTACAGGCCCGCTTGTCCGAGGAAGGTAACCCGCATGTCGTTGGCTGGTCCTGAAGTCCGTATGGGGGGCGCCCGACGGGTGCCCCGTGCGCTCGACAGTAAACACCACCTCGCCGGGATCGGGGCCGAGGCCGGATAACAATTCCGGGAAGCGCGCAGATCGCGTCGAGGCGCTCGACCGGCGCCAGCGGGGGCTCAGTAGGCCCTGGCGACCAGCGCGGTGTGGCGCGCGGGGGCGCCGTCGACCAGGCAGGTAGGCGCCACGGGGTCCTCGCCGAGGATCGCGCGGATGGAGGCGCCGGTCCCCTCGCCGAGCGCCTCCTCGCAGGCGTCCGAGCCGCACCACGCCATCCGGAAGAAGCCGCCGTCGCCGATTCGCGCGCGGAACTCCTCGAGACTGGACACCTCGTAGGTGTGCTCCTCGCGGAACCGCAGGGACTCCGCGTGGAGGGCGCCCTGCAGCTCGTCCAGCAGCTCCCTGGCCGCGCGGACGACGCGGTCAAGGGGCTCCGGCCGCTTGGCACGGGTGTCGCGGCGCACCAGCGTGGCCTGGCCGGCGGCCAGCTCGCGCTCGCCCAGCTCGATGCGCACCGGCACGCCCTTCAGCTCCCAGTCCACCGAGCGGCGCCCGAACGACAGGTGCAAGCGGTCGTCCACGTGGGCGCGCACGCCCTCGGCGCGCAGCTCGGCGGCCAGCTTGTCGACCAGGCGGACGGGCTCCCCCTCGGAGAGCGCCAGCAGCACGACCTGGTGCGGCGCGATCGCGGGTGGCAGCCGCAGGCCCTGGTCGTCCCCGTGGACCATGATCATCGCGCCGAGCATGCGGGCGGACGTGCCCCACGAGGTGGTGGCCACGTGCTCGCGGGTGCCCTGCGCCGACAGGTAGGTGATGTCGAAGGCGCGGGCGAAGTTGTGGCCGAGGTTGTGGCTGGTGCCCATCTGGACGGCCTTGCCGTCGCGCATCAGGCCCTCGCAGGTGAAGGTGCGGTCGGCGCCGGCGAAGCGCTCCCGTGCCGACTTCTCGCCGGTCACCACCGCCACCGCCAGGGTCTCCTCCATGAAGGCGCGGTAGACCTCCAGCATCTGGAGGGTCTCCGCGTGCGCCTCGTCGTAGGTGGCGTGGGCGGTGTGGCCCTCCTGCCAGAGGAACTCGGTGGTGCGCAGGAACAGCCGGGGGCGCATCTCCCAGCGGACCACGTTGACCCACTGGTTGAGCAGCATCGGCAGGTCGCGGTAACCCTGGATCCACTTGGCGAAGGAGGAGTTGATCACCGTCTCGGAGGTGGGCCGCACGGCCAGCGGCTCGGCCAGCTCCTGGCCGCCGCCGTGGGTCACCACCGCCAGCTCGGGCGAGAAGCCCTCGACGTGCTCGGCTTCCTTCTCGAGGTAGCTCATCGGGATGAACAGCGGGAAGTTGACGTTCTGGGCGCCGGTCGCCTTGATGCGCCGGTCCATGTCCGCCTGCATCAGCTCCCAGATCGCGAACCCCCACGGCCGGATGACCATGGTCCCCCGGGCGGGGCCGTTCTCGGCCAGCTCGGCGCGAGCGACGACGTCCTGGTACCACTGGGGAAAGTCCTTCCCCTGGGGGGTGAGCACGGCCTGGCTGGCCATGGCTGGAAGCCTCCTCGATCTGGAATAGGGCTGATTCGGGCAGCCTACCTGCGCGGCCAGATTGCCAGCAACGCGATTTCGCCGGGTGCCCAAGGTGCCTGCCGCTGTCGGGGGCTGCGCGGCCGGCCAGAGCCACCGGCCGCGCTACAAGACAGACCAGGGTGACGCCGTCGAGCAGTACAACGGCGCCACCTACCACGGCCAGTCCTACGAGTACTGCAAGCCGCGCCTGAAGGAGTCCTTCCAGGCCTACAAGGCCTGCGTCAGGTACTAAAGAGCGCCAGGGCCAGCTCCGCTCAGCTCAGAAGAGCGCGCTGGTCAGGTCCTTGCGGTAGCGGCGCGCCAGGGGGTGGTCGTCGCCGAGCACGCGGAAGACGTCGAGCATCAGCTCGCGCGCCCGGTCGCGGCGCTCCCCCGGTCCCTCGCGGACCGCCGCCAGCAGCTCGGAGAGGGCCTCCTCGGCCTCGCCGTCGAGCGCGCGGCCGGCGGCCTTGCCGAAGTCCGCGCCGGGATCGGCGGACGCCAGCGCCAGGCGGGCGCGAGCCAGCGGCTCGGCCGCCTCGGGATCGTGCTCGACCGGCCGGAGCGTCTCGACCGCCGCGGCGGGCTCGTCCCGGTCCAGCAGCAGGTTCCCGAGGCCCACGCGGGCGGGCACGTTGTCCTGGTCGTCGGCCAGGATCTCGCGGTAGCGCGCCTCGGCCCGAGTCGGGTCGAGCGTGGCCGCCTCGGCGGCGGCGACGTCGGCCTGGCTGGGGAGCAGCCCGTCGAGGAACTGCTCGACCACGTTCTGGGGCTGCGCGCCGACGAACTCGTCGACCAGACGGCCCTCCTTGACCGCCTTGACCGCGGGGATGCCCTGGACGCCGAAGGCGGCCGCGAGCTGCGGAGACTGGTCGACGTCGATGCGCGCCAGCTCCACCGCCCCACCGCGGGCCTCCACGCCCCGCTCCAGTATCGGCCCGAGCGCATGGCACGGCGCGCACCAGTCCGCCCAGAAGTCGATCACCACCGGGACCTGGTAGGACCGCTGCACGACCCTGGCCTCGAAGTCGGCGTCGGTCACGTCATAGACAAGCTGGTTGCTCATAGCAACTTGGTACGCCTGGCGAGCACCCGCTCGCAACCCGCCTACCCGGGCGGGGCGCTGACCCGGGCGGGGCGCTCACCCGCGGCGGGGCGCTCAGGCGCCCGCAGTCTCCTCCAGTTGCTCGGCGTGCTCCTCGAGGTGCTCGACCACGAAGCGGTCGATGATCGCGGCGGCGGTCATCTCGCCGAGGCGCTCGTGGGTGCCGGTCCGCTCCAGCGCGTCCATGTCGAGGCGGTCCAGCAGCTCGAGCACGCGCTGGAGGCCCTGGTCCACGCGCCGCAGCAGCTCGGCGGTGTCGACGCCGCGGTCCCGCTCGATCGCGGCGATGCGCTCAGGGTCGGACTTGACCCGGCCGAAGGGCACCCCGCCACCCCACTCGACCACCAGCTCGACCTGCTCCGACCAGTAGGGCAGGATCTCGGCCACGTGGGCGAGCACCTGGCCGCGGTCCCACTGCTCGCCGGTCTCGGGGTCGGCGGAGGTCCTGGCGTCGTCGGGCATCTCGGGCACGGTCCCGCGGATCCGCTCCGCTGCGCTCCGCAGGCGCGAGCTTCGGTCAGTTGGCATCGCGGGTCGGCTCCTCACTGGGCCAGTCGGGGACGGGTGCGCAGCGGGTCGGGCTGGAAGGCGGGGGCGTCGCCGGCGACCACGCGGTTCGACAGCACGCCGAGGCCATCCACCTCCAGCTCGACCTCGTCGCCGGGGCTGAGGTACGGGTACTTCGCGGGACCGTGGACCAGCGCCAGCTCCATGATGCAGCCGCCACCGCAGGTCCCCGAGCCGAGCACGTCGCCGCGGCGCAGCGGCGCCGACTCCGCCGCGTAGGCCAGCATCTCTGCGAAGCTCCACCACAGCGTGTCCAGGTCGGAGCGGGTGTACTCGACGCCGTCGACGCGCGCGACCATGGCGGCGGACGGCACCACCCGCAGCCCCTGGGGCGCGAACTCATCGGTGGTCACCAGGTAGGGGCCCAGCGAGGTGGCGAAGTCCTTGCCCTTGACCGGCCCCATCGACAGCTGCATCTCCCTGCGCTGGAGGTCGCGCGCCGTCCAGTCGTTCATGATCGTGAAGCCGGCGATCAGCCGGTCGGCGTCGGCGACCCGGACGTCCCTCGCGTCGGCTCCGAGCACGCAGGCGACCTCCAGCTCGTAGTCCAGCTCGGCGCCGCGCGGCGGGGCCGCCACGGAGTCGCCGGGCCCGATGATCGCCGCGGGGTTGGAGAAGTAGAAGACCGGCAGCTCGTACCAATCGGGGTGCATCTCCAGGCCGCGGTGCGCCCTGGCGGTGCGGACGTGCTGCTCGAAGGCGTAGAAGTCCCGCACCGAGGGCGGGTCCTCCAGCGGCGCGAGCAGGCGGGCGCCCTGGAGCGGGAATGGGTCGCCGATCGGCGCCGGCGCCCTGTCCGGCTCGGCGGCGGCGGCCATGGCCAGGTCCAGCACCGCCTCCAGGCCGCCCGGCCCGTCGCCGGCGGCGACCGGCACGATCAGCTCGCCGTCGAGGTAGCCGACCAGCGTGCCGCCGGTGGTGGTGCAGCGGACGATCCTCACGCCGCGACCTCCCGCAGGCGGCCGTCCTCGCGATCGTTGCCGGTTCCGCCCAACCACGCCCTCCGCTCGCCTTCGACCTCGCGGGCTCCCACCACCGGCGGCGGCCAGACGCCAGCACGCCTCCGCGCCTAACTCTAACGCCCCCGCACAAGCGCGATTCGGGCGGTTCGGGCCGCCTTGCAGTGTGCGCGTGTGGCGGGGTCGGCCGGTTCTCCTGTATGTACGTGAGCATGACCGTCACGTTGTCCCCGCCGTGAAGTCCACGGCCTTTCACGATCAGCGTCCCAGATCCGCGCCACCTCCTCGCTCGCCATGAGCGCTCCGACCGTCTGCTTCGTGTCCGCCCGCCTGGGCGAGCCCGACGGCGTCTCCGTGGCCGCGGCGGCGTGGATGCTCGCGTTCGAGCGTCTCGGCTTCGAGGTGCGCACGGTTGCCGGCGAGGGCCTGGCCGACTGCCTGGTACCCGGGCTCGCGCTGGACGCGGTGATCCCGCCGCCGGCCAGTGACCTGGACGCCGCCCTCAAAGGCGCCGGGCTGGTGGTGGTCGAGAACCTCTGCTCGCTGCCGCTGAACCTTGCCGCCGCCCGGGTGTTGGCCGCCTGCGTGCACGGCCGGCGCGCGATCCTCCACCATCACGACTTCCCCTGGCAGCGCAAGGGCTTCGAGCACCTGGGGCCGTGGCCTCCGGACGATCCCGACTGGGCGCACGTCACCATCAACGAGATGAGCCGCCGCCAGCTCAGCGAGCGCGGCATCGAGGGGACCACCGTCTACAACGGCGTCCTACCGGCGGCGCCCGGCGACCGGGAGCGCGCCCGCGCCGTGCTCGGCATCGCCCCGGACCGTCTCGTGGTGGTGCAGCCGACCCGCGCGATCGCCCGCAAGAACGTGCCGGCCGGGCTCCGGCTGGCCGAGGCGCTGGGCGCGATCTACTGGCTCACCGGGCCGGTCGAGGACGGCTACGGCCCCGAGCTGGACCGGGTGCTGGCCGCGGCCTCGTGCGAGACCCTGCGCGGCATCCCCGAGAACCTCGACATCGCCGACGCCTACGAGGCCTCGGACGCGGTGGTGTTCCCCTCCACCTGGGAGGGCTTCGGGCTGCCGATCATCGAGTCGGCGCAGTACCGCAAGCCGCTCGCCGTCGGGCGCTTCCCGATCGTCGACGAGCTCGCCGCCTTCGGCTTCCAATGGTTCCCCTCCGAGGACCCCGGCCCCCTGCGGGCCTGGCTGGAGCACCCCGACCCCGACATGCTCGACCGCAACCACGACCTCGCCCTGCGGCACTTCTCCGTCGACGCGCTCGCCGACCGCCTCGCCGCCGTTCTCCACCAGGCCGGCTGGGTCACCTGGTAGGGCGGTCGTGCGGGCTCAGGAGGTCGCGGCGGCGGCGCGGACGAGGTCCTGGAGGTCGAAGGCCTTGGAGTCGACCGTGTGGCGCAGCAGCTCGGAGAGCTTCTCGAGCGGCATGGCGCCGAGGTTCTCGCCGGTGCGCAGTCGCGGGCTGACCAGTTTCTGGTCGACCTCCCGCTGGCCGAGCACGAGCATGATCGGGACCTTCTCGAGCTGGGCTCGGCGGATCTTGGCCGCCAGCGCGGTGTCCTCGTGGTCGACCTCGACCCGGAGGCCGCCCGACCGCAGGCTGGCGGCGACCTCCTCGGCGTAGGCACTCTGCTCCAGCCGCACCGGGATCGCCTTCACCTGGACCGGTGAGATCCACAGGGGGAACGCCCCCGCGGTGTGCTCGATCAGGATGCCGAGGAACCGCTCCAGGCTCCCGTAGATCACCCGGTGGATCACCACGGGTGTCTTCTTCTGCCCGTCGCTGTCGGTATAGGTGCAGCCGAACCGGCCGGGGAGTTGCATGTCGAGCTGAATCGTGCCCATCTGCCACTCGCGGCCCAGCGCGTCGTACATGAGGATGTCGATCTTCGGCCCGTAGAAGGCGCCGTCGCCCTCTTCGACGGTGTAGCGGCCGGGGCCGACGCGGTCGTCCAGGATCGCCTTGAGGGTGCTCTCGGCCCGGTCCCAGGTCTCGATCTCGCCGATGTAGTCGTCCGGCCGGGTGCCGAGCCGCAGCTCGTAGCGCAGCCCGAAGATCGAGTAGTACAGGTCGCAGATGTCGAAGATGCGGGCGTACTCGTCGCCGATCTGGTCCGGGGTGACGAAGATGTGCGCGTCGTCCTGCTGCATGCGGCGGACGCGCAGCAGGCCGTGCAGGGTCCCCGAGCGCTCGTAGCGGTGCAGGATGTCGCAGTCGGACAGCCGCAGCGGCAGGTCGCGGTAGCTGCGCACCTTGAGGTTGTAGACCACGTGCGCGTTGGGGCAGTTCATCGGCTTGAGCGCGTAGGTGGTGTGCTCGTCCACCGGGATGATGAACATGTTGTCCTTGTAGTGGTCCCAGTGGCCCGAGGTCTCCCACAAGGACTTGTCGTTCACCAGCGGCGAGGAGATCTCCTGGTAGCCGCGCTCCTCGTGGTCCCTGCGCCAGAAGTCGAGCAGCGCGTTGAGGACCTTCAGGCCCTTGGGCAGCCAGTACGGCATGCCAGGGGCGGTGGGGTCGAGGTGGAACAGCTCCAGCTCGCGGCCGAGCCTGCGGTGGTCGCGGCGCTCGGCCTCCTCGCGGCGCCACAGGAACTGCTCGAGGTCCTCGGGGGTCTCCCAGGCGGTGCCGTAGATCCGCTGGAGCATCGGGCGGTGCTCGTCCCCGCGCCAGTAGGCGCCGGCGACGCCCAGCAGCTTGAGCGCGCGCGGGTCCACGTCACTGGTCCGCTCCACGTGCGGGCCGCGGCACAGGTCGACGAAGTCGTCGTGCTGGTACACGGTCAGGGCGGTGGCCTCGTCCGGTGGCAGCGGCTCGCCGTTGTCGTCGACGTTGCCGGCCTCGATGCCGTCGATCAGCTCGAGCTTGAAGGGCTCGTCGGCGAAGCGCCGCTTGGCCTCGTCCGAGGGGAGCTCGTGCATGACGAAGGGGTAGCCGCCGGCGATGATCTCGCGCATGCGCCGCTCGATCCAGCCGAGGTCGTCGTCGCTCAGCGTGCGCGGCAGCAGGAAATCGTAGTAGAAGCCGTCAGCCGTCGCCGGGCCGACCCCGAGGCTGACCTTGCCGCCCTCCCGCTGGAACCGCTCGCGAACGGCCTGCGCCATGATGTGCGCGGAGCTGTGCCGCAGCCGATGCAGGCGATCGGCATGCTCCCCGGACTCCACGGCCGCCACTCGCGCGTGCTCACCTCGCGCCATTGGTGGATCTCCCTGACTGATGCGGACTGAAGCGCTGTCGCCAGCGCCGGGTCGGCGATCGTGCCGTTCCCCAGCGCGCGACCCTGTTCTGGCGAGCACCTTACCGCAACGTCCGCAAGGCCGCCCCTGAGTTTCCACAGCCCCCGGGACGAGCCTACGGCGGCCGGTCGGCGGTGCCGATGGCGCGGGCTGTCCGGGCGGGGTGATAGCGTCCGGCCATGGCTGCCAAGGACCTGGTCGAGGGCTCGGACGGGCGTCTGCGGTGCCCGTGGGCGGGGAGCCAGCCCGACTACCTCGCCTACCACGACCTCGAGTGGGGCCGGCCGGTCCACGACGAGCTGCGGCTGTTCGAGAAGCTCTGCCTCGAAGGCTTCCAGGCGGGGCTGTCCTGGTACACGATCCTGCGCAAGCGCGACGCGTTCCGGCGCGCCTTCGCCGGCTTCGAGCCGGTGCGGGTCGCCGCGTTCGGCGAGGCGGACGTGGACCGCCTGCTGGCCGACGCCGGCATCGTGCGGAGCCGCCGCAAGATCGAGGCCACCATCGCCAACGCGCGGGCGCTGCTGGCGCTCGGCGACACCACGCTGGAGCGGCTGGTCTGGGCCCACGCCCCGGCGCGGCACCGTGCCCCCAGGCGATCGGGCCAGGTGCCGGCCTCGATCCCTGAGTCCACCGCGCTCGCGGTCGAGCTGAAGCGCCGCGGCTTCCGCATGGTCGGCGCGACCACCGTCTACGCGATGATGCAGGCCTGCGGCGTGGTGAACGACCATCTGACCGGCTGCTTCGTCCGCGACGAGCTCGACGCCACCCCCCGACCGCCGAGCCGGCTGAGCAGCCGGGGGCCGGGGCCGGACAGCGGCTCGCCGGGCGGCCCCGGCCCTCCGCTCGGTTACCTGGGCCAGGGGATCTGGGGTGAGCGGTGGTAGTGGACCGCCAGGGCGGACCAGCGCGGGGCCTGGGCGGCCAGGCGGCGGCGGTAGCCGTCCCAGTGGCGGGAGGAGGCGGGCGACCAGCCGACCTCGGCGACGCCGGGGAGCCTCGGGAAGGCCATGAACTCCATGTCGCGGAGGCTGCGGAGCGTCTCGCTCCAGAGCTGCGCCTCGACCCCGAGCAGGTCGTTCTCCCCCATGCCGTCAAGCAGCTTCGCCGGGTCCCAGTCGTAGGCGTCGCGCACCTCGACATGCCCGGCCCACTCGAGCCCCAGCCTGGTACCGGCGTCGTACTTCATGTCCAGGTACACCTTGGAGGCTGGCGACAGCACCACCTTGCTCCCGCGCTGCGCCGCCCGCCTGACCGCGTCGGCGGAGGCCGCGATATCCCAGTACTGCACGACAGGGGGTGGCGGGGAGGCCCCGGCCGTCTCCTGCCAGCCGATGGCGCGCTTGCCATGCGCCCGCACGATCCCCTGCACCCGCTCGATGAACCTGGCGTAGCGGTCGCCGGGCACGGTCTTGGCCTCGTCGCCGCCGACGTGCAGGTAGGGACCCGGGGTGAGCGCGGCCAGCTCGCCGATCACGTCGTCCAGGAACCGGTACGTCACCGGCTTGTCGAGGCACAGTGAGGTGAAGCCGACCGAGGTCCCGGTGTAGAGCCTCGGCGCGCGACCGTCGCAGTTCAGCTCCGGGTACGAGGAGAGCGCGGCGTTGACGTGCCCGGGAACGTCGACCTCGGGCACCACCGTGACGTAGCGGTCCTGCGCGTACCTGACGATCCGCTCGTAGTCCTGCTTGCTGTAGAAGCCGCCGCGGCCACCGCCCACCTCGCTGCTGCCGCCGTGGCTGGCCAGCTTCGGCCAACCGTCGACCGCGATCCGCCATCCCTGGTCATCGGTCAGGTGCAGGTGCAGGACGTTCAGCTTGTAGAGCGAGATCAGGTCGATGTAGCGCTCGACCTCGTCGACGCCGAAGAAGTGCCTGGCGACGTCGAGGGCGGCGCCGCGCCAGGCGAACCTCGGACGGTCCACGATCCGCACGGCCGGGACCCGCCAGGGGCCGCGCTGGACGGTCGAGTCCTCGACCTTCGCCGGCAGGAGCTGGCGCAGGGTCTGGACCCCGCGGAACAGGCCCTCGGCGCCGCGCGCCCGCAGGGTCACGGCGACGGCGCTCACCTCCAGCTCGTACCCCTCGTCGCCGAGCTGGCCGTCCCGGGTGGTCTCCAGGACGATGCCGTCGCGCTCCCCCTCACCACCGGCGCTGGCCACCGGCAGCGGGTAGCCGGTCGACCGGCGCAGTACGCCGGCGAGGTAGGCGCCGACGCGGGCGGCCGCCGGCGAGCCAGGCGGGCTCAGGATCCGCGTGGAGGTGTCGAGCGCGAAGCCGGGCCCGGCCGCGCGGCGCGCCGAGGCCGGCGCCGGGATGACGCTCAGGTCGACAGGTGGCTGCACTTGCGCCTCCCGCCTGGTGGTGTGTGGCCGGGTGCTGGCGGGCCCCCTGGTGGTGCCGGGCCCGGTGGTGGTGCCAGGTCGGGCGGCCGGACGCGGCCGCTCCGGCGATGCGCCGCACGCCCCGAGCGAGGCGAGCGCCAGCACGCCGGCGATCATCGCCAGCGCCCGTGGCAACCGGGGAGGACTCCGTCTCCTCACTTCGCCAACTCTACCATAGTGGCCTAGTCCACTGCTCCATTTCGTGAGCCGCCGGAGGGCCGCACGGTAGCGGACCGCGCCTCCCCTCGGGAAATGCGCCCGTTCAACGAGACGCTTCAGATGGATATAACTTTTCGCGGTGAACTGTTCGGTACGTCAGGTGCTGCTTGATCGCCGGGTCTTGCCGGGTTCGCCACACGCACGAGGCCCCCGGGTGATCCCCGGGGGCCTCGCCGTTTCGAACGGGCGCCAGGCTCAGGCGATCGCGTCGGCGAGCCGGTCGACCTGGTCGAGGCTGGCGGCGGTCGGGTCCATGTAGAGCTCGGTCACGCCGACAGCCTCGAAGGCCCGCAGCGCGTCGCGGATGGCCTGCTCGGAGGTCAGCATGCTGTCGGCGACCATCTGGGCGTACCCGCCGAGGAACCCGTAGTAGTGCTTCAGGTTCTTCGCGCCCTGACGGGCGGCCTCGTCGCCGAGGGCGAAGTAGGCCAGCGACCCCAGCCTCGGCTCGCCCTCGCGACCGGCTTCCTTCCAGGCGGCGCGCACCCGCTCCAGCATCGGCGCCGCCCTGTCGGGGCCGCCGCCGCCGGCGATCCAGCCCTCGCCCCAGCGGACCGCGCGGCGCACGGCCGCCTCGGTGTTGCCACCCAGCAGCACCGGGACGCGGCCGCCGGGCACCGGCGGGGCGACCGGCTCCGGCGAGCCCTTGACCGGTTGGCCCGCCCAGGCCTGGTGCAACAGTTCGAGCTCGGCGTCGAGGTCGCGACCGCGCGTGTGCAGCGAGCGGTCGGTGGCCTCGAAGTCGTCCCCGCGGCCGCCGACGGCGATCCCCAGCGTGAACCTGCCGCCGGAGATGGCGGCCACGGTGGCGCTGGTCTTGGCCAGCAGCACCGGCGTGTAGAGCGGGCCCAGCAGGATGCCGGTGACCAGGCGGATCCGCTCGGTGGCCGCGGCCGCCACGGCGAGCGAGGTCAGCGAGTCGTACGAGGGATAGGCGACCCGGTCAAGTGTCGACAGCCCGGAGAAGCCGCGCTCCTCCGCCCGTCGTGCCCAGTCCCGGAACACCGTGCCGGACGCACCGAGGACCGCGTTCGGCAAGCCAATCCCGACCTCCATGAACAAACCTCCACGTCGTCGGCCACTGCGGACAACCCCATGCCACCCTACCCCTGACCGTCGCCGCCAACGCCCAGCCAGCCGGGAAAAGGGTGAGCACCGACCTCAGCGGACGGCCAGGGTGCCGCGCATGCCGGCGCTGGCGTGGCCGGGGACCGTGCAGGTGAAGGTGTAGGTGCCCGGTGCCACGGTGAAGGTCACGCTGCGCGTGCCACCGACCGGCACGTCGACGTTCGCGCCGAGCCGCTCGATCGTGAAGGTGTGCCAGAACAGGTCACGGTTGGCCAGCGACACGGTTACCCGGCCAGGGTGCGCCTCCAGCAAGGTGGTCGAGAACTTCGTGCTCGCGGCCTGGAGGGCGAGCCGCTGCGAGCCGTTGGCGGCGCTCGCCCGCGACGGCCCCGCCACCGCGACCGCCCCCAGCGCGATCGCCAGCGCCGCGGCGGCGCCGGCCGCCAGAACGGCCGGCCCCCGGCCGGCGCCCGCGCCGGCGGTGGCGCGGCGGCGGCGCACTCCCAGCGCCACGGCCGCGACCGCGGCGGTCAGGCCGGTGAGGGACAGCGCCGCCAGGGACGCGGGGAGCGCGACGCCGCCGAGGGTCTCGCCGGCGCCGGCGTTGCTGACCGCGGCGGGCAGCATGAACGCCGTCACGTCGATGAACAGCAGGGAGAGGGCGACCAGGCCGACCAGCCCGCGCCGCCACCCCGCCAGCGCGGCGGCGACCAGCAGCAGCACGGCGATCGCCACCGCCTCCATGTCGCCGCGCCCGATCCCGACCACCGCGAGCACCAGCAGGTCGCCCAGTGCCCCCAGCCGCGCGAGCCCGCGCCAGCTCAGCCTCGCCCGGGCGCCGGCCGCCGCTCCGGCCAGCGCGCCGCCGGACGCGTCCGCCGGGTCCCCCGTCCGCATGTCCTGCCGCATCGCTGACCGTCCTCCCGCACGCTCCAGGTGCTTGCCTCGTGGTCGCAGGGTGCTCCACGAGCGTCCCGGCATCGTTACGACCGGCGTCACGGCGAGCCGCCGGTACCCTTTGCGGTGATGAGCGGGCCGCGACTTCGCAACGCGACCGCCGGCGACGTCGACGCCCTGGTCGCGCTCTGGCGGGCGTGCGGTCTCGCCTTCCGGCGGCAGGCCGTGGGCGACGAGCTCGCCGGGCTGCTCGGCGAGCTCGAAGCCCGCCTGCGGGCCAAGGGCTGCCGCAAGGTGAACCTGCTCGTCGAGCCCGCCAACCGCGCCGTGGTCGGCGTCTACCGCCAACTCGGCTACGACGTCGACGACCTGATCTTCATGGAGAAGTTCCTGTAGCGGGCCTGGTCGGTCCACGCCCGCTCCGCCCCGTTCAAAATATGCTGAACTCGCTAGACAAATATGAAGGGACGTGAGCGCGGGTGGCGAAACCTTCCTCCGGGGTGGACCGTGAGCAGGTGCTGGACTGGATCGAGCGGGTCTCGATGTTCTGCACCGAGGTCTACGGCGTGCCGCCGATCGCCGGTCGCATCCTCGGATGGCTGATGATCTGCGACCCGCCGGAGCAGTCAGCGGGACAGATCGCGGAGGCGATCGGGGCCAGCCGCGCGTCCCTGGTGACGAACATGCGCATGCTGACGGGCGCGAAATTCGTCCGCAGGCTCACGCGGCCGCGTGAGCGGACGAGCTACTACCGGGTCGATGACGACGCCTGGGAGGGGGTCGTCCGGCAACGGCTGGAGATGCTGGTCTCGTTCCGCGAGATCGCGGCGGACGGGATCGACCTCGCCGGGCGCGGCAGCGCCCGGGCGGAGCGGCTGCGGGTGGCGCACGAGCTCTTCGACTGGATGGCGAAGCTCTTCGCCGACACGCCGCGGGCGCCGTCGACCAAGGCGACCGACCGGAAGCGCACCGGCAAGCGGAAAGGAAGCTGACATGACCGTCGAACACGTGCGGTTCCGCAGCGGGGACGTCCACTGCGCCGCCGACCTCTGCCAGGCTGCGGGGAGCTGACGCGCGATGCCTGGGCAGGAACCCACTCCGGACCGACCGCCGGTCGACCTCGAAGCGCTGACCGACCTGCGCACGCCCTGGTGCATCCTGGTGGTCGCCACCCTGCGGATCGCGGACCACGTCGCCGCCGGCACCAGCGACATCGGCCAGCTCGCCGGCGCCACCGGCTGCGACGCCCGCGCCCTGCACAACGTGCTCGGGCACCTGGTGGCCAAGGGCATCTTCGAGGAGACGGCGCCCGGCCGCTTCGCGCTGAACGACCCCGCCCTCCAACTGCGGGAGGCGTCGGACTTCCTCGACCTGGAGGGCATCGGCGGCCGCATGGGCCATGCCTGGAGCACCCTGCCGACCTACGTCCGGACCGGCGCTCCCGGCTATGCCGAGGTCTTCGGCCTGCCGTTCTGGGAGGACCTGGCCGCCCATCCCAAGGTCGCGGCCAGCTTCGACGCGCTCATGGGGCCGGCCGGCCACGGCACCCCCGACGCGGAGATCCCGATCAGCGGCGGCTGGGAGCCGGTGCGGACGGTCGTCGACGTCGGCGGCGGGACCGGAGCGATGCTGGCGGAGGTCCTCCGCGCCCATCCCGGGACCCGCGGCACCCTGGTCGACTTCCCGGGCACCGTGGCGCGCTCCAGCAAGGTCTTCGAGGGCGCCGGCGTGGCCGATCGGGTGACCACGGTCGGTCAGAGCTTCTTCGACCCGTTGCCGGCGGGCGCCGACCTCTACCTGCTCCGCAAGGTCCTCAACGACTGGCCCGACCGGGAGACCACCGCGATCCTGCGCCGCTGCGGCGAGGCGGCCCGCCCGGACGGCCGGGTGGTGGTCCTCGGCGGGGTGACCGACGAGGACGCGCCGAGACGGCTGGTGATCGAGATGCTCCTGGTCGGCGGCACCAGCAACACCCTGTCCGAGTTCGCGGAGCTGGCGCGGGCGGCGGGCCTGGAGGTCGCCAGCGTCCAGCGGCAGGCTTCCGGCGGCCTCGTCGTCGAGTGCCGCCCAACCTGACCCGCGGGCCGGCCCCGCGCCCGGCGCCCCGCGACCGGCGGAACTGCGCTTGAGATCGGAGATCGAAGTTGCTATAAACAACCAATCTCGAGCACGGGATCGCGAAGGGAGCGAGCGATGGCTGTCAAGGACCCGGTGGCTGAGCAGAACCTCGATGGCTACGGCGCGCCGCTGATCCCGTGGGCGAAGGTGCGCGCGCGCCTGGAGGAGGGTCTCACCCAGGCTCCGGAAACGGGTGGGCCGGCTCGGCACACGTGCTGGCTGGCGACGGTCCGTCCGGACGGCAGGCCGCACGTCATGCCGTTGGGGGTCCTCTTCGTGGACGGCAAGTTCTACTTCAACGCGGGGCCGGGCACCCGCAAGGCGAGGAACCTCGCCGCCAACCCGCAGTGCGTCATCACGGTCGCCACCCACCCATTCGACCTGGTCGTGGAGGGTGAGGCCGTGAAGGTGACCGACGAGGCCACGCTCCAGCGCATCGCCGAAGCGTACGCCGCCGAGGGATGGGAGCCGACCGTCCGCGGCGGCGCCCTGTACGCCGAGTTCAGCGCCCCGGCCGCGGGGCCGCCCCCCTGGGACGTCTACGAGATGACCCCGGCGACGCTGTTCGCGCTGGGCACGGCCGAGCCGTACGGCGCGACCCGCTGGCGCTTCCAGACGTGAGGACCTGAGCGCTCAGCTTGGCTCGATCCGGATGGGCGCCTCGATCAGATGGGTCTCCAGGGGCGGTCGGTGGGTTCGAAGACCGGCTCGTGCGGCGCTCGGTCGCGCACCAGCCGCCAGCTCCTGGGGACCCGCCGCACGCCCACCGGGTAGATCGTCAGCGCGCCGTCCCGCTCGACCTTGATACGCAGGAAGCTGCGGTAGTCCTCCAGGCGCTGGCACGAGAACGCCTGCGTGGGGTGCTTGCGGCGGGTGGTGTGCATGACGAACAGGTAGAGCGCGAAGAGCTGGCTGCCGAGGTACCCGCCGACCACCACGACGGCGACCACGAACAGGACCGTGAACGCGGTCAGGCGGAAATTCAGGAAGCCCACGTTGACCATCAGGCTCAGGTCCCAGTCGACCAGCACCTGGGCCGCGCCCCAGAGCACGGTGACGACCAGCAGCAGGTGGGCCAGCCAGTGCGCCAGGCCGATGGTGACCCGGGATCGCACCGTACTGGCGTCGGCGAAGGCGATCAGCGCGCCGGCCAGCACGATCGCCAGCAGGAAGCTGGCGGGATTGTTGAACAAGCGCCTGGGCGACGCGCTCGCCGTCCAGGTCCGCGCAGCCGAGCAGCTGGAGCAGCTCCTGGTACCGGCCGGGCTGACCGTGCTCGGCGAGCACCTGGCGGGCCGCCAGGTAGCGCAGCCGCACCGTCGGGTTGTGGAGCGCCACCACCAGACCTCCTCGGCGAAATGGCGGGAGACGACCGCCTGGAGGCTTCGCAGCTCTCCGGTCGGGTCGGCGATGATTGTGTCGAAGCGGAAGCCGCCCGCCAGGTGATACGAAGCCAGGACCTGCTCCGCCGAGGCGATCCGCTCCCTGGGCAGGTAGGTGACCTCCAGCAGGACGCCCCCGTGGAGGAACTTCCCCGGTTTGGCTTGGGGCGCCGCAGCCCCGGTGACGACCATCACGTCGACGTCGGAGCGGGCCGGCACGGTCATGCCCACGACTGGCTCACCGGCCGCTGGCGTCCACGGTGTCGACGACCACGATGTGGTGGGTGACGGTGGTGTCGTAGCTGGCCAGCACGGCTTGGGCGGCGGGCTCGACGACCGCGTGCTCCGAGTCCGAGCCGGCGAACCGGATGATCGCCTCCAGCGAGTCCCACAGGGTGAGCACCTCCAGCTCGACCCGATCGTCGCGGTCGCGCCGTAGCAGGTAGGCGCCCTGGTGGCCGTCGATGCGTTGCAGCTCGGGCAGGACCGCCTGGGTGAAGTGCTCGTGGTAGGCCTCCGCCCCCTCGGCGGTGGCGGTGGCGTGCCAGGCTCTGACGATCACCGTGCCTCCCTTGTCCGCTGACCTCGCGCGTCGAGGTCCCAGCCGGGCTCAGCGTTGCAGGTCGAGGTCCAAGGTCTCGGCGCGGTTCAGCTTCCGGGTCGCGACCAGGCTGCCGCCCGCGGCGAACCAGCCGGGCCGCGAGCTCGTGTCGAAGCCCGCGGGCGGGACCACCACCACCCGCAGGGTGGCCGTGTGCACGATCGGCTGCGGGTCGACGACGAGCTCGTAGCGCAGGCCGTCGCTGGTGCGCACGGCCGCCTTGGCCAGCCGGTAGGAGACGGTGACGGTGTGGGTCGAATGGGGCGGCAGCCACAGGCGGGCGCGCACCACCAGCCGGCCGAGCTCCCGGAACGAGCTCCAGCCGGCCGGCTTGCCGTCGATCCGGACGCTGATCCCGGTGGCGGCGCCCGGCACATACGCGGCGACCCCTGGCCGCGCCCAGCCGGTGGTGTAGCCGGTGCGGGGGTCGCCGCCGGGCTGGGCATCGGCGGTGTTGGTGAGCCGGATCGAGCGGTCGACCCTGGCCGACCCGTCCGCCGCCAGCCGCACGTGCTGCTCGATCTGGCGCCGCTGGAAGTAGTCGGTCTTGCTGGCGTTGCCGTTGACGGTGAAGACGCCGAGGTAGTCCCGCGGTGCCGCGGAGAGCGCGCCGGCCAGACCGTGGGCGCGGGCGGCGTCCTGCAGGTGCTGGTCGCGGAAATACAGCTGGAGGTGCCGCCCGCCGGCAGCGGCGCCGAGGCCGCGGACCTCGCGCAGCAGGTCGCCACCCTGGAGGAGACGCGCCATCACGGCGTCCATGAGCTGCTGGTTGTACTGTCGCCGGACGGCCTTGTCCGGGTAGCGCCGGTAGGCGTCGGCGAGCAGCAGCCGCACCACGTCGTCGCCGCCGACCCTGCCGAAGCCGGCGGTGGCGACCGGGCCGGAGACGCGCAGCAGCCCGGCGAGCGCGGTCGGGTCCAAGGCGATCACCCCGTCGGCGCGCACCCCGGTGATGGTCTGAAAGGCGCGCAGGATCTCCTCGCCCGAGGTGGGGAAGTTGGGCGACAGGCCCGAGCTGGAGAACAGCGACTGCGACCCGGGCGGGTGCCACGGGTCGCCGCGGACATAGTTCCAGGTGATGCGGCCGGTGAGCTGCTGCTCGCTCAGCGCGCCCCGGCGCGGCACGCTCACCCTGCCGTGGTCGAAGCGCAGCAGGGCGATCGCCAGCGGCGCGCCGCCCCAGGCCTTCAGCTCGGAGGAGTTCGAGACGGCCACCAGATAGGTCCGCGGGCCGTTGCTGCCGATCGCGCGGGGCAGCGCCCGGACCACGTCGTTCAGCGGCTGGAGCTGGCCCTCGACCTCGTCGAGCTGGCGGAGGCTGGCGTCGCGGGCGGCGGCCGCGCCGGGGGCGAGCCAGCCGCCGTGGACCTGGTTCAGCTCGGCCCGCGCCCGCTCGAGCTGGCCGAGCACCGCGGTGGTCTCGTTCAGGGTGGCCGCGACGCCGGCCAGGTCGATGCGGCCGTCCCGGAGGATGCCGGCGCCGGTGAAGCGCGCCTGCACGGTCACGGCCTGGCCGGCCGTGCCCGCCAGGATGTGGCCGGCCGTGAGCAGGTGGCGGAGGTCGGCCACTGGCGAGGAGACCACCGGCAGCCGCGCCGCCACCCGCACCGGAGTGCGGCGCGCGGCCGCGTCGGCCTTGGCCAGCTCGAGGTTGGCGGCGCGGATGCCGCGGCGGGCGCCCGCCTGGTCCCCGTCTCTGAGCGCGCTGGCGCTGCCCTTCAGGTCGGCGCGCGCCCTGGTGGCGGCCGCCCTGGCGTCGCGGGCCGCGCCGAGCAGCCCAAGACTCAGCCACGCACCCGCTCCCAGCAGGAGCAGCAGCACCAGCACCGCGGCCCCGACCCAGGGCCAGCGCCGGCGCCGCCGGACAAGGGTGGTGAGGTCGCTGTCGGTGACGGTTCTCGCCGGCATTTGCCCGGCTTCATCTCCTCTTTCGTCCGCCTCGGCGAGGCTCGGCAAGGAGCCTACGACACTCCGGCGCGCACCGTCGGGCGGGCCGTCTTGTGCGATGGCGCACTGATATCCCCGTTTGTCGCGAGCGCCCGCCTGGCCATAGACTCGCGTGCCGAGGTCTCCCCGCTCGCCAGGTGCCACCGATGCCCTTGGACCCGCTCCTGCGCAGCCTCCGCGCCGCCGTCGAGGCCGCTCCCGACGACGTCCCGCTGCGCGTGCACCTGGCGGAGCTGCTGGCCGCCGCGGGCCAGCGCGACGAGGCGGTCCGCCACGCCGCCGCGGCGCTCCAGCGCGAACCCGGCAATGCCGCCGCGCTCGACCTGGTCGCGCGTGGCCGCCCCTCCGCCGACCCCGCGGCGACAGGCTCCCCCGCCGGCCCGGCCTCCCCGGCCTCCCCGGATTCCGCGGTGCAGCCGGGAGAGCCCGAGCGGTCGCTGGAGGGGCCGGAGGGCGAGGCGGAGACACTTCGCCGGCTCGACTCCGAACTCGCCGGCCTCGCTCCCCCGATGTACGTGGACGGCGAACCGGAGCCCGGCGGGGACGCCTTCGACGCTGAGCCGGCGGGCCTGACCCTGGCCGACGTCGCCGGGATGGCAGCCGTCAAGGAGCACCTGGAGGCCGCCGTGCTCGCCCCGATGCGCCACCCGGACCTCGGCCGCCTCTACGGCAAGTCCCTCCGCGGCGGGCTGCTGCTCTATGGGCCGCCCGGATGCGGCAAGACCTTCATCGCCAGAGCGCTCGCCGGCGAGCTGGGCGCCCGCTTCCTGGCGGTCTCGATGGCGGACGTGCTGGACATGTTCATCGGCCAGAGCGAGCGGAACCTGCGCGAGGTGTTCGAGACCGCGCGCCGCAACGCGCCCTGCGTGCTCTTCCTCGACGAGGTCGACGCGCTCGGCCAGAAGCGCAGCCAGCTCCGCCACAGCGCGGCCCGCGGCACCGTCAGCCAGCTGCTGTCGGAGATGGACGGGATGGCCGCTGGCAACGACGCCGTCTACGTGCTCGGGGCGACCAATCATCCATGGGACGTGGACGTCGCGCTGCGCCGGCCCGGCCGCTTCGATCGCATGCTGCTGGTGCTCCCGCCGGACCGGCCCGCGCGCGAGGGGATCCTGCGCTACCACCTCCGCGACCGCCCGATCGCCGGGGTGGACGTCGGCCGGCTGGCAAGGATGACCGACGGGTACTCGGGCGCCGACCTGGCGCACGTCTGCGAGACCGCCGCCGAGCGCGCGCTCCTGGACTCGGCGCGCAGCCGCACCGTCCGGATGATCGGGATGGCCGACCTGGAACGGGCGGTCAGCCAGGTGCGCCCGTCGATCGGGCCGTGGCTCGACGTCGCCCGCAACGTCGCGCAGTTCGCCAACGAAGGTGGCACCTACGACGACCTGCTCGCCTACCTGCGCCAGCGGCGTCTGGTGTGAGATGAGCGGCGCGATCGGCGAGCCGAGCTCCGGGCTGGAGCGTGCCAGCGCCCTGTGCGACCTGCGACGCTACGGCGAGGCCGAGGCGCTGCTCTCGCGCGTGGTGGCCACCGACCCGGACAACCCCTACGCCTGGTGCCTCATTGCCCAGGCGCGGCTCGGACTGGACCGGCACCGCGAGGCGCTGCGCGCGGCGGAGACCGCCATCCCGCTCGCGCCCGACTGGGAGTGGCCGCACCGCCTCGCCAGCATCGCCCTCCAGGGCCTCGGCAATTACGTGCAGGCGGCGCGTGCGGCAAAGGAGACCGTCCGGCTCGGGCCGGACCTCTGGCAGACCCACGTGCGGCTCGCGCACGCGTCCATCCGCGCCTGGCGCCTGGACGAGGCGCGCAACGGATCCGACCGCGCGCTCGCCTTGGCCCCCGACGAACCGGACGTCCGGGTGGCCGCGGGCGCGGTCGCGGCGGCGGCCGGTCACCCCAACGAGGCCGAGGCGCATTTCCGGCGGGCGCTGGAGATCGAGCCGGACAACGCGGCCGCGCACAACGAGCTCGCACGCCTGCAGCTGAAGAACGCGCACATGGCGAACCCGGCCCGGCTCGCCCAGGCCGCCACGGGCTTCGCGACCGCGCTGCGCAGCGATCCCCGTACCTCGGTCAGCCGGCGCAATCTCGACCTGGTGCTCCGGACGTTCCTCGTTCGGGTCGCCTACGTCGTGTTCGTCGGAGCCTACGCGGTGGTGCGGCTCGGTCCGTTCATCGGCTCGCGGGTCGGCCGCATCGTGATGCTGGTGGTGCTCGCCGCCCTCTGCGCGTTCGTGTGGGCATTCGTCGGGCGGCTGACCAGCGACCTGCGTCGCTACCTGGTCCGGCTGTTGCTGAGCCGCCGGATGCGGTTCACGGTCGGGTTCGACCTGCTCGCGATCGGCTGCCTGGTTGCCGGCGTCGCCTTGTCATCGGCGCTTCGTCCGGGCCTGGCGGTCAGTGCGGTGGCGCTGGCGGTGGCCGCGCGCGTGCTGGTCTCGCGAAGCAAGCTCAGCTGAGCGCTGCCCCGCGATGTCGAAACTCGGGGGGCCAGCTTCTACATCCTGGTGAGAGCGCCCACGAGGGGTGCCCGAGCTGCGGAGGTCCACATGTCCGACGTGAAGACCCTGATGACCGGTGTCGTGCTCGGCGAGTCACCGCGCTGGCACGATGACCGCCTCTGGTTCTCCGACTGGGGCGCGCAGTCGATCATCGCCGTCGACCTCGACGGCGACAGCGAGGTCGTCACCCACGTCGCGTCGTATCCGTTCTGCATCGACTGGCTGCCCGATGGACGCCTGCTGGTCGTCTCGGCCAGCGATCGGCGCCTCCTGCGAATGGAGCCCGACGGCTCGCTGGTGACCCATGCCGACCTGGCCGGCGTCTCCGACAAGCCCTGGAACGACATCGTCGTGGACGGCCGCGGCAACGCCTACGTCGACAACATCGGCTTCGACTTTCCAGCCGGCGAGTTCGCTCCTGGGGTCATCGCGCTGGTCACCTCCGACGGTTCGGCGCGGCAGGTGGGCGATGGCCTCGCGTTCCCCAACGGCATCGCCGTGACGCGGGACAACTCGACGCTGATCGTTGCCGAGTCCTACGCCGCAAAGCTCACCGCCTTCGACATCGCCGCCGACGGCGGCCTGTCGAACCGGCGCGTGTGGGCCGACCTCCCCGGCGCCGCCCCTGACGGCATCTGCATCGACGCCGACGACGCGGTCTGGTACGCGGACGTCCCCAACCGGCGGTGCGTGCGCGTTCGCGAGGGCGGTGAGGTGCTGGCGACGATCGACCTCGATCGCGGCTGCTTCGCCTGCATGCTCGGCGGCCCGGACCGCGGGACCCTGTTCATGGTGGCGGCCGAGTGGCCCGCCGCCACCACGGCCGGTGGTCAGCCGACCGGCCAGGTCCTGACCGCCCCGGCGCCGGCGCGTGGCGCCGGCTGGCCGTGATCCCCAGCGCCTCGCGCCGCGCCGGCGACCGGGCGGGGGGTCGTGGACGGTTGGACCTGCGGGAACCCGAAGGTGGTTGCAGGGCCTCGGTGCGGTCATCGACCCGGTCGACGCCTATGCGTGGGGCTGGGAGGAGCTGCGCCGGATCGAGGCGGAGATGGCGCGGGAGGCCAACCGGGTCCGCCCGGGCGCCAGCGTGGACGAGGCGATCTCGCTCCTGGACGAGACGCAGTACGTCGTCGGTGCCGACCCCTACCGGGCATGGCTCCAAAAACGGCACGACTGGGCTGTCGAGCAACTGCACGGCACCCACTTCGACATCGCCGAGCCGCTGCGCACCGTCGAGGTGACCCTTGCGCGCGGCTCCACCTCCGGGGCCGCCTACTACACGCCGCCGAGTGAGGACCTGACCCGGCCGGGGCGTACCTGGTGGCCGCTCGGCGAACGGGCTTGGCTGGCGGCCCGCGACGAGGCGAGACGGCGTCCCGGCTTCGATCTCAAGCGCTGGCACACCGCCGCCCTCGACCTCGGCCCCATCGGCCTGGACGGCCTGGCCGAGTCCCTGCGCCGCATCGACCGATCTCCGCGGTCAGGCGGGAACCTGACCGCGCCGGGAGCTGGCCGCCAGTAGCAGGCCCAGGCTGAGCAGCGTGGTCGTCCCGACAGTATGTCGGGATGGTGAGGATGATACGCTTCGACCGGGCCAGCCGTCCCGGTGGTGAGGTCATAGCGAGACGAGGTGACCAGTGCGGAGGATGTGGGACGCGGCGTTTCCGCCGGCTTCGCCGCCCAAGTGGGAGGCAGTCGCAGGGTACATCGGCGGCAACACGCCGCACGTGTGGACCGACCAGGAGTGGGCCAGGCAGCAGGCGCGGTGGCGACTGCCGATCTTCACCCGTTCCCACGACGGCGACCCATCCGCTGACGCGGCCCACGCCATCAGATGGATGACCGCCCACCACGTCCCCAAGGGCGTGTGCGTCGCGCTCGACTTCGAGACGCGCGTCGACGCGACCTACCTCCACGCGTTCGACGCCGCGATCATCCGCGCCGGCTGGAAGGCCATGGTCTACGGGAGCAAGCAGGCCGTCCTGCGGAACCCGAAGCCGAGCGGGGGGTACTGGGCCGCGGAGTGGACCAACGTCCCGCACCTGGTGCCGGGGACGGCGGCGACGCAGTACGGCTCGGACGTGACCCTGGGCACGCAGTACGACGCGTCGCTCGTCGCCGATTCCACCCCGCTCTGGGACACGCACGAGGAGGACACGATGGCTCTGATCTTCGACAGCGTCGATGAGTTCAAGCAGGCCGTGCGCGCCGCGATGGGCCTGCGGGAGGGCGAGGCGGCCGCCTCCGACTCCGACGTCAGGGTCATCCTGCGCGGGGACCCGACCCACCCGGACAACCTGAACTCGATCCACGCCGACACCGCGGCAATCCTCCAGGCGGTCCAGACCGCGGCCGACCCGGCGGCGATGGCGGCCTTGCTGGCCGGTCAGCTCAAGGTCACCGGCATCTCCACCGCCCCCGGCGGGGTCGTCACGGTCACCTTCGCCCCCTAGCCTGGCCAGGTTCATGGCCACACGCCGAACCCACGCCTCGGGAACCTCGTAGTCGCCCAGCCACGCCCAGCGCAGCGACGCCCGGCTCAACGCCTCCTGGACGACGTCCTCGGCCTCGTGGAGGTCACCGGTGCGTCGGCCAACTGCGGCGCGAAATTGACTGAGCACGGAGCGAGCGGCCGGGCTCCATCGAACCAGCCGGGCGCGGTTCCCCGCCCGCTGGGTAGCAGGATCGGTACCAGGGGCAATATCAGGATTCTCGCTACCCTGGCGATCATCGTCGACCGGCCACGGTCAGACGCCACGGCGTTTTCCCGATGATGCTGGAGACCTGGTTGCGCACGAGGGCTTGAAGCCAGCCGCTGAGCTGGTGGGCAAACCGCAGACGACCGGCTGAGAAAGCGAGGAGACGTGACCGACGGACTGGTGCTGTTGCCCGGCACAGGCCACAGGATCCAAGGCGCGGGCATGACCCTCAAGGTGGGTGCCGAGCGATCGAGAAACTGGTCGATGTTCGAGGCCGACGTGCCACCCGGATTCGACGTTGGGGCGCACCTGCACCGCGAGGCCGAGGAAGTCTTCTACGTCCTCGAAGGCGAACTCGACCTGCTCGCCTTCGAACCACGCATCAGGACCAGCGACGATTGGCGCAGCTGGGAGTCGGACACCGGCGCCAAGGTGGTCCGAGGTGGGCCGGGAAGCGTCATGTTCGTACCGCCCGGCTGCCCGCACGCCTTCGCGAACCTCGGACCTGTACCAGTCCGGATGCTCTTCCTCGTCGCCCCGCCCGGCCACGAGCACTACCTCGAAGAGATCGCCGAGTTGCTCGCTCACCCAGAGCCACCAGACCCAGCCGCGATCGCAAGGGTTCGGGCCCGCCACGACATCCAGCAGCTCACTCCAATGGTCCCACGCCGCCCCCTCCGTTGAGGCCCGACCACCCCGACACGGTGCACAGCCCGATGGGCGCGGTGGCCCATTGCCACAGGTCCGGTGAACCGCGGGTTCGAATCCTGGGCAGGTAGGGTGTGCGGCGTGCCGTCGCGCGGCGTGCCCATCAGCGGATTCGGCGGTTTACCGGTCGTCAGTTCGGATACTGGCGGGCTTGGACGACGGTTCTGGGCTGTTCGGGGGGTCTCATGTCGACGACGGCGGGTGTATCGACGTCGGCCGGTATGTCACCACCGCGCGTGGGGTGGAGGTGCTGGAGACCCCCTTGCTGAACAAGGGACGGCGTTCACGCGCCAAGAGCGGATGGCCCTGGGGGGCGAGCGACCTGCTCAAGAACGTCTTCCTGGAGGAGCTGCACGACCGTAACGAAGTGCTGTACTACCGGGTGCTGGCCGACCACCTGCGCGAGTTGCTGCCGATCGTGTACGACCCGACCGTTGGCGAGGCGATCAAGCGGTACAGCCACGAGTACCGCCGCGCGGGTGGGGTGTACCTGTCCATCGATGCGCCCGACCAGATCGAGGCGGCGTTGGGCAGCCTCGGCATGGGCGCCGAGGACGTGGACCTGCTGGTGGCCTCCGACGCCGAGGAGATCCTGGGCATTGGTGACTGGGGTGTCGGCGGGATCGACATCGCGGTGGGCGAGCTCGCCGTCTACGCCGTCTACACGGCGGCGGCCGGCGTCGACCCGGCCCGGGTGATCCCGGTGTCGCTGGACGTGGGCACCGACAACGTCCTGCACTCGATACGGATCCTGGGCGACATGTGCGACCACTTCCGCCGGTTCCTGGTCGAGGGCGCCAAGCTCAACCAGGCACAGTTTGCGGCGCAACATCGACCGCTCGGTGATGATGGTCACCGCGCTGTCACCGGTGATCGGCTACGACCAGGCCTCCAAGATCGCGCACCTCGCCGTCGACCAGGACCTCACCCTCAAACAGGCCGCGCTCCAGCTGGGTGTCAGCGAGGAGCTGTTCGACCGGGTCGTCGTGCCCGAGAAGCTGACCCACCCCGGCAGCGCCGACGTGCCAGCAGGTCCAGCCAGCCAACCCCCGTAATGGCCACTTGGTCGACTTCCACCCAACCGGGATCCCGGATTCCCGGGCGATGCGCAGCGCCGGCCAGCCGGGCTCGCCCTCGGTGCCGTCGGTCGACGGTTCACTCGGCCTGAAGCTGCTCCCAGCCGTGCTGAGCGTGATCGCCGGCAGCGCGGGCTTGGGTGGCCGGTAGGCCGCTCGACCTTGGTTGGGTGCTCATGCCGCCTTGCTGTGCGCGGCTTCCAGCAGCGCGCCGATCTTGGAGAGGTTGTGGGCGAACACGCCGTGGCCGCACCAGATGCGAGCGCCTTGGATGCCGTCCATCCGGGTGCGGTCCCAACCGACGCATGCCGCAATGAACGACGTGTTCGGCGCCGATGCACTGCTGACTGCGCTGCTTGCGCAGGGGAGTACTAGTGTTGCAACATGTAGCACTCCTGCTATCTCCTGAATGATGCCATCGGTGGCGAGGTGAAGGCTCATGACCGTCGTGGGTGAGATTGGCAAACGGGCTCAGAACCCCGAGCCGGCCGGCGAGGCGCCAACCATTGACGTTCGGGACCTGCGCATGCGGTACAGATCGGTGGACGTGCTCAAGGGCATCGGCTTCACCGCGCACCGCGGCGAGGTGATCACGCTGCTCGGGCCGAACGGAGCGGGGAAGACCACCACCATCGAGATCCTGGAAGGGTTCCGGATGCGTTCGGGCGGCGAGGTCAGCGTCCTCGGGGTGGATCCGGGTAACGGGAACGAAGATTGGCGGGCGCGGATGGGTGTGGTGTTGCAGTCGTGGCGCGACCACGGCAGGTGGCGGGTGCGCGACCTGCTCTGCCACCTCGGGAGGTACTACCTGCCGTACTCCACGCCGGAGCGGCAGCGGCCCTATGACGTGGACGAGTTGATCCAGACCGTAGGGCTCGGGGAGCAGGCGGGCCAGAAGATCGCCACACTGTCCGGTGGGCAGCGGCGAAGGCTGGACGTCGCGATCGGCATCATTGGCCGGCCGGAGGTGTTGTTCCTCGACGAGCCCACCGCCGGATTCGACCCCCATGCGCGGCGGGACTTCCACGATCTGGTGCATCGCCTGTCGGACCTCGACGACGCCACAATCCTGCTGACGACCCATGACCTGGACGAGGCTGAGAAGCTCGCGGACCGCATTCTGATCCTGGCCGGTGGCCGGATCGTCGCCAACGGCAGCGCAGACCAGCTCATCCGCCAGGTCGCTGGCCAAGCCGAGGTGCGCTGGAGCCGCGGCGGTGAACACCTCGTGCACTCCACCGACGACGCCGCCCGGTTCGTCCGCGAGCTGTTCGCGCAGCACGGTGAGGAGATCGCCGACCTGGAGGTGCGCCGGGCGTCCCTGGAGGACACGTACATGGCGATGGTGCACCGGCACGAAACCGGCCACGTCGAACAAGCGGTAACGGAGTTCGAGGGAGCCAGCCGATGAATCCGGCCCTCTACGCCACCCGCCTGGGGCTGGCCCGTGGCTGGGCCGAGTTTCGGCAGAGCCTGATCGACCCGCAGCAGATGGGCTTTCAAGTCTTCTTCGCTGTCGCCTTCGTGATCGTGCTGCTCTTCCAGCGGGACTCGACAGTGGAAGGGACCAATGTGTCCCTCGCGTTCGCGGTGCTACCGAGCGTACTCGGCATGATGGTGGCCGTTGGCGGACTTCAAGGTGCCGCGGGATCGCTGGCGGTCGAACGTGAGGACGGGACGCTGCTGCGGGCCAAGGCGGTACCGAACGGCATGATCGGCTACCTCACCGGCCGGGTCGTGTCGGTGTCCCTGTTCGCCATACTCGGCCTGATGATCATTTTCGTCCCGAGCCTGTTCCTGATCCCCGAGCTCACCGGGATCGGCCTCACCGGATGGCTGACCTTCACCTGGGTCCTCGCCCTGGGGTTGCTCGCCACCATCCCCGTAGGCGCCGTCATCGGATCGCTGGCGAAGAGTCCCAATACGGTCAATGGTCTGGTGACGCTGCCCATCATCGGCGTCACCGCGATTTCCGGGATCTTCTATCCGATCTTCGCGCTGCCCGGATGGGTGCAGGCGATCGCCCAGGTTTTCCCGATCTACTGGCTCGGACTCGGCGTGCGCTCGGCCTTCCTGCCAGACGTCGCGGCCGCGGTGGAGATCGGTGGGTCGTGGCGGCACCTGGAGACCGTCGGGGTGCTGGGGGCGTGGGCACTCGTCGGCCTTGTCCTGGCGCCGGTGGTGCTCCGCCGCATGGCACGTCGGGAGTCCGGCTCCAACATGGAGGCCCGCCGCCAGCGGGCGCTCCAGCGCATCGGCTGAGAAGATGAGCTGCGATGAGTGAGACCATCCACAACCGCATCGCCATGCTGCGTGCCGAGCGGAGTATCTCGCGCCGGCAGCTCGCGGAGGCGCTCGGGGTCCACTACCAGACGATCGGCTACCTGGAGCGGGGCGAGTACAGCCCCAGCCTGTACCTGGCCTTGCGGATCGCGGAGTACTTCGAGGTGCCGGTGGAGGTGGTCTTCTCCACCACCCCCTTCCCGCGGATCGGCAGCACCGAGCGGTCGGCGTAAAGCACGAGCTGCACGTGTGTGCACGGGCGTGCCGCAGTGCATCCTGCAGCACGCCCGTGCATAACTGGCGCCCTGCCCGCGACGGCCCCCGCGCACCAAGAGCGCGCTCGGTCCATCAGGTAGGTCCCAGGAGGTGAGGGCGGCCGAGGCCACCACGCCAAGGTCCGCCGGGATGGCTACATCGGGCATCGGCGCGGCGGACTGGCCCAGGCGACCCGAGACCGACGACCTAGCCGTGACGTCCGGTCAGCGTCGCCGTCGTCTCAGGTCCTGGTGCGGTAGCGGAGGAAAACCACGCCGCCGCCGAACCGGCGTTCGTCCAGCAGTTCGAGCTGCACGCGGACGTTGTCGGGCAGGGACTGGTTGCCGCCTCCCACCACGAACGGCGTGAGGAACAGGTGAAACTCGTCGACCAACCCAGCCCTGATCGCCTGAGCGGCGAGGTCGGGACCGCCCACGCTGAGGTCACGTCCCGCTGACGCTTTCAACTGCCGGACCGCTTCAGGGTCGAAGTCTCGCTCGATCCGCGTCCTGGCGCTGGATACCGCCGCCAGCGTCCTGGAGTACACGACCT
>WNFU01001482.1_pt1 | contig 69957 bp, 69 predicted proteins | sample 5400121 | NCBI WGS metagenome assembly WNFU01 (sample SAMN13153360, study PRJNA577476) | soil metagenome | isolation source: 100 cm soil or saprolite under grassland replicate 1 | place: USA:California | collected 2016-06-15
ACGGTTTCCCGCATTAGCGCAAGATTCCCCACTGCTGCCTCCCGTAGGAGTCTGGGCCGTGTCTCAGTCCCAGTGTGGCTGATCGTCCTCTCAGACCAGCTACGGATCGTCGCCTTGGTGAGCCATTACCTCACCAACAAGCTAATCCGCCGCGGGCTCGTCCTCGATCGGAGGCCGAAGCTACCTTTTCCTTCAGATCCGAGGATCCAAAGGGCCATCCGGTATTAATCCGGGTTTCCCCGGGCTATCCCAGTATCGAGGGTTGATTACCCACGTGTTACTCACCCGTTCGCCGCTGTCCCCAGGCCCGAAGGCCTGGTTCTCGCTCGACTTGCATGTGTTAAGCGCGCCGCCAGCGTTCGTCCTGAGCCAGGATCAAACTCTCCGTGAAGATGGATTGCCGGCAATGAGTCACCGGCGATCTTTTCACCTTGAGCTTGTGCTCAAAGTCTGTCTCCGAAGAGACATGACAGGTTCATTCGTTTCCTCCCCAACCCGAAGGCTGGTGAGGTCTCGACGTAAACGCACGCTGCTGAGTTTTCAAAGACCGTCGCTGCTACCTGCGCAAAAAAGCCTCCGACTCGCGCCAGAGGCCCCAGGGAAGCTCGGAAACTTTCGTCGTATCCGCTGCGTCCTGAGGGCGCTCCAGTGTCGAGTTACGGGACGTCCTGCACCGCCCTCTCGGGCAGCCGAGGAATGATAGCAACACGGAGCCCCCCGTCAAGCGGCGAAAAACCGCATGAATCGCCGCTTTCCGGCCTGGAGCAGGGCCCCCTCGAGCCGGGCTCTCGGCACGTCGATCTCGGTTACCGCCTGCCCGTCGATCTTCACCGCGCCCTGGGAGATCAGGCGCCTCGCCTCGCTCGTCGACCCCACGTCGAAGTGCTCGACCAGGAAAGCCGGTAGATGGACGGGATCTCCCGGCGGCAGCTCCGCCTCCGGGACGTCCGCCGGAGCCTCGCCTTCGCGTACCACTCGCGTGAAGTGCTGCTCGGCTTGGCTCGCGGCTTCCGCTCCGTGCGCGCGTTCGACGATGAACCGCGCGAGAGCGAGCTTCGCGTGCATCGGCTCGCCGCTCGGCAGGTCTTGCTCCATGACGAGCCGGTAGTAGGTCTCCAGCAGGTTGTCCGGCAGACGCATGGTCTTTCCGAATTGCTCGTTCGGATCCTCGCTGAGCGCTATGTAGTTGCCTTTCGAGCCGCTCATCTTCGTTCCGTCCCACGAGTCGATCAGCGGAGTCGTCAAAACGACCTGGGGCTCGAGGCCGTACGCCTCCATGACGTCGCGGCCGGTGAGCAGGTTGTAGAGCTGATCGGTGCCGCCGAGCTCGACGTCGGCTTCGACGGCAACCGAATCGTAAGCCTGCATGAGCGGATACAGAAGCTCCGAGACGGAGATCGCCTGCTGCGCCGCGAACCGCTTTGCGAAGTCGTCACGTTCGAGAATTCGCGCGACCGTCACGGTGCGCGTCAGGCGCAGGACCTCTGCGAAGTCGACCTTCGCCAACCACTCGCCGTTGAAGCGCACTTCGGTTCGCTCGGGGATGAGGATGGTGTAGGCCGACTCGAAGAAACGCGCGGCCATGCGGTCGATCTCCTCCGGCGCGATGATCGGCCGTTCCGCAGATGCTCCCGACGGATCGCCGATGCGCGCCGTGTAGTCACCGACGATGAGCACACCGGTGTGGCCCGCGTCCTGGAATGCCCGCATGCGTTGCAGCGGGATGCCGTTGCCGAGGGTGATGTGCGGTGCGGTGACGTCGATGCCCAGCTTGACGCGGAGCGGCCGCCCCAGCTCGAGCTTCTTCTCGAGCTCGCCCTTGGGGAGCACGTCGACCGCGTTCCGCGTCAGTTCGGCCACGCCCATGGCAGCGAGTCTATTGCCGCGTCGAGGACGGCCCCGCGGGCGCAGCCCCCGGGGCCTCTGTGCGGCGTCGCCGAGTCGACGCCGCGTCGAGATTCTCTATCTCGATCGGCTCGAGTTCGTCGGCCGGCTCAAAGCCCGAGACCCGTCCGAGGAACGCGAGGTGTGCCTCGCTCGCGCGCTTGATGTTCTCCGCCTTGCGAAAGCCGTGGGCCTCGCCTGCGAAGGCGATATACGCGTACGGGATGCCGCGGCGCTTCAGGGCGTCCACGATCACCTCGGACTGGGACGGCGGCACGACCTTGTCGTCCAGACCCTGCAGGAGGAGGAGCGGGTCCGAGATCGAGTCGGCGTGCTCGACGGGAGAGCGGTCGCGATACAGGTCGATCGCATCGGGCCAGGGGCCGACGAGGTACTCGTCGTAATGCGATTCGAACTTGTGTGTCTCATCGTGGAACGAGACGAGATCTGCAACGCCGAAGTAGGACGCGCCTGAAGCGAACTCATCGCGAACAGCCATTGCCATCAGCGTCGTGTAGCCGCCCGCGCTCCCACCCGTGATCTGGACGCGCATGCCGTCGACGTGTCCGCGCTCGCCGAGGTAGCGCGCGGCAGCGGCAGTGTCTTCGACGTCGACCTCACCCCATCGTCCGCGAAGGCGGTCCCTGTACTCACGACCGTAACCGGTGCTGCCGCCGTAGTTGAGGTCGACGATTGCGATACCGCGGCTCGTGAAGAGCTGGATCTGAAGGTCGAGAGCCGTTGTAACGTGCGCCGTCGGTCCTCCGTGGACGAGCACGACGAGCGGAGGCAGCTCGTCAGTCGGACCGGAGTACTCCGGATTCACGGGTGCGTAGTAGAAGCCGTGCGAGATCAGGCCGTCGGCGCCCGGGAAGTCGACCGCCTGCGCCACCGAGATGTAGCGCTCGTCCAACTCCAGATCGGTCGAGCGGCGCAGGATTTCTCTGTTGCCCGAGTCGAGCTCGAGCTCGATGACCGCGGTCGGCTCTGTCGGCGAAGAGGCCGGGAAGACGAGTCGACTGCCGTGACTACAGATCGACGGTGACGAGTAGCTCGAGTAGGTAAGGTCGAGCCGCTCGAGCTTCCCGCTCTGCGGATCGAGCAGCTCGAGACCGTCGATCGCGGCTCGCGTGAAGATGCAGGCAATGCGCCCGTCGGCGAGAAACGCGTACCGCGAGAGATCGAAGACCCACTGCGGATAGCCCAGCTCGGCCTCTTCGCTGGTCACCGCGTGCACTCCGCCGTCGCGCTCGACGTAGAGGTTCGACCAGCCGGTGCGATCCGAAACGAAATAGAGAAGCCCATCGCTGTTCCACTCCGGCTGGAAGATCGACTCCTGCTCCGAGCCGGCCACACGCCGCGAGTTCGAGACCGAGCCGTCGGGAGCGAGACGGCCCACGCAGAGATCCGTTCCTTCGAACGGCATGTGCGGGTGATCCCACGCCAACCAGGCGAGGCACGCGCCGTCTGGGCTCGGGCGCGGGGCGGCGTAGAAATCGCGGCCGGTCGCGACGACCCGCGGCTTGGACGATCCGTCCGCGGGCAGTACCACCAGCTCGTTGACGGGCTCGGCGTCGCCGTGCGACTCGCGGACGCAGACGATCAGGCGGCCGTCGTCGAAGACCCGCCCGTCGGCGTAGCGCAGGGCATGCGGCTCGGGAGGCTCCGGGGTGATCGGCCGCGGCTCGCCGCCGGGCTCGTCGATGCGGTACAGGCGGCTGTCATCGAAGCTGGAGCAGAAAACGACGGGTCCGTCGCGGAACCAGGCACCGCCGCCGTACTCATGGACGCGGGTGCGCACGTTGAAGCCCGGGGGCACGACATCGGCGGGCTCGCCGCCGTGCGGGCGAAAAACCAGCGCGCTCCGTCCCTGCTCCTGCGGCCGGCTCTCAGTCCAGTACACCCCCTCGTCGCTGATGTCCAGGTAGCCGAACGAGACGCCGCCTTCACTCGCGACGAGGTCGGCCGTGATCGGAGAGGCCCAGGACCCGTAAGGGGCGGTAGTTGCCAACCCGCGCAACGTATCGAACTAGAAGGCGTAGGGCACGAGTCCTTGCGCGCCGAGTGCGTACCAGACGCCGAAAGCCAGACTCGACGATCCGAGCGCCGGCGCCAAGACGTCGAAGGACCGCCTGGCCGGAGCGCTCGCAAGGGCGAGGCCAAGGCCGGTGGAGAGGGCCGCCATCGACAGCGCGGTGCAGAACGCGAAGACGGCGAGGGCGGCGATCGCCAGCACGCGACTTTGAATAGTCGCGAGTAGGAGGAGACCAACGCCCGCAGTACCTCCCATGCCGTGGACGAGCCCGATCGCGTAGGCCTGCAGGCCAGTCCGCTTGGCGTGTCTGTGGCGAGCCGAGTCGCGGTAGATGCCGCGCCGCCACCGCAGCAGGAGAAGAAGCGACAGCAGCACGATCACGAAGCCGACGCTGGTCTCTGCCGCCTTCTGCACCGGCTCCGGGAGATAGGCGCTGTACAGGATCACGGGGAGCCCGAACACGAACAGCGAGGTGCCGTGGCCCAGGCCCCACGTGAAACCGAGCCGAGCGGCCCGTCGGGCAGCTCCATCCCTTCCGGAGGCGATCATGGTCGTGACCGCGGCGAGGTGATCCGGGTCGCCGGCATGACGGAGGCCGAGCAGCACCGACACGGCGACGACGATGAGCAGGGTCGTGCCGTTCGAGAACGTGGCTATCCGCTCGTCCAATCCGAACATGGCTAGCCGACCTTCGGCAGGGCATGGAGGGTCATGCCGAGCCCGACCGCCACGATCACGAGCGCACTCGCGGTCGGAAGCAAGGACACGACGCGGCCGTCGAAGCTCAAGCGCCGAAGAGCGCCGCGAGCGAGCACGACTGCGAGACCGATGCCCGTGATCGTCAGCGCGAGGCCGACGCTGAACGCGACGACAAGCAGCATCCCGAAAGCGACGCGGTGCAGCGAGATTGCCGCCAGCAGGACGACGAGCGCGGACGGACACGGCAGCAGTCCACCCGAGACGCCGACCGCGACGATCGAACGCCGACTGAGGTCGTGGTCGTGGTGGTGATCGTGGTGATGTCCGCGGGCGTGCGCGCGACGGTGCCGCAGGCGAGCGCACAGCACGGAGGCGCCGATCAACACGACGAGCACGCCCGAGACCAAGTTGAGCCACGGGTAAAGCTGGTCCGGGACGATGAACCGGGAGAGGAGGAGCGTCACGGCGCCGAGCACGAAGACGCCGACCGTGTGCGTGGCGGTGACGACCAGGCCGAGGAGTGCTGCGTGGCGCGGCGTTCCGCGCTGCCCGACGAGATACGCGGTCACGATGGCCTTGCCGTGCCCCGGCGAGAGCGCGTGCGCCATGCCCCAGAAGAGCGCCGCACCAAGCGACGCGACGATCACCCAGAAGCCGAGCCGATCACGACCGACGAGCGATGCGAAGCCTGAGTCGGCCACGCGGTCGGGTGCCTTTAGCCCGGTGCCACGCGTCACGTGCGGAGCTGTACTGCGGCCTTCCCCTGGCCTGAGGCTCGTTCGGACGGTGGTGACGCTCAACGGGCTCGAGAGGAGATCCTTCGGATACGCGCGCAGTTCGTGGCTCCGGCTTGGCGCCGAACCGACGAGCACCTCCTTCCACCCGATCCGGTTCGCGTAGTTCGTGTCGCGGTACTCGATCTCGCTGTGGCCCGTAAGCGCAGGGCCGCGAAGCACCGCCTCGAACCGAGTCGTCTTCAGCCCACCGGCACCGGCAGGGTGCGCGAGCGCACTTTCCGCCGGGACCAACCGCACGCGGCGCCCATTCACCGTCAGCTGAGCGCCGCGTGCGATACGACGCGCAAATAGCTGCGCGTCGATCTTGCCGGCCTGGAAGGTCGGAATCTCGGCGAGATCGAGGACGTACCGCACATAGATCCGCGGTCCGGCAACTTCGATCCGGCTAAAACGGTTGACGGTGAAGTTGCCGAGGGGATGAGCCGACGCGGCTACGGGGAGCGCGAGCGCGGCGAGCGCGGTTGACAGGAGCGCGAGCCGCTTCATGTCGCATACCTCCTTGCAACCGGGCCCCAGAGAAGGGAGAAGTGTGGGTTGAGCGACAGAGCGCGACGGAACCATGTCTTCGCGTCCGCCTCGTGGCCAAAGCAGCGTTCCACCATGCCGCGGTGGAAGAACTTCGTGGCGTCGAGCGTCCCGAGCCGCAACGCACGCTGCGAGTAGTGCAGCGCGTCCGCGCACTGACCGCTGCGGGCAAGGGCCCAAGCGAGAACGTCGTCACCGTCGATCGAGGGCCGTTCATGGTTTGCGGCCCTTGCAAGCGCGAGTGCCTTGGGTAACCGCACCGAGTGATCCACGTCGAACAGCGCAGCCTCGAGATCCGTCCTGACGCCGTTTGCGCGCAGCACCTTTTGAATCGCACCGATGAGTGCGTACTGCCGCCGCGCGGCGGTCTTGTTGCCGGCGAGCTGCTCGAGGTCACCGAGCGCAGCGACGAATTGTGGCAGGGGGATCGTCGCCACCGCTCGTCGTTCGTACGCAACAGCAAGACGAAGACGGCCACGGGCTGCCTCCACCTGCGCGAGCCCGTCGAATGCATGAACGTAGCCCGGGCGCACCGCGAGCGCGCTGCGGTACTCGCGGTCGGCCGCTGCGACGCGGCCCTGTGACCACAACAGCTTCCCGAGCTGCGTGTGTGACCATGCGAGCGCCTCCGGCTGGCCGACGGCCGCGTCGATCGCAAGACGCATCGCCTGCGCCGCACCGTGGACATCCCCGAGGAGCTCGCGCGCATAGGAGACCCGCGCGTAAGAGGAGAGACTCGGCTTGAGGGAAGCCATCCGGTCGAACGCTGCGAAAGCTTCCCGGTAACGGCCGAGCTCGAGCAAGGCGTCGCCGACGACGCCGTAGCCACGCGCCGTGGACGGCGACAACGCGACGGCGCGTCGTCCGAGTGCGAGCGCCTCGCGAAAGCGATGACGGGAAAGTGCAAGCGTGCCGAGGCCGCCGGTGGCGACGAGATCATCAGGCGCATAGCGCAGGGCCAGACGCAATACGCCTTTGGACTTCGGGTAGTAGCTCGGGTCGCCGGTTTCGCGCGCACGCTGCTGGTATGCGAGCCCGAGTAGACCCAGAGCGCCGACGTCGGTGGGATTCACACGCACCTGTTGTTGCAACTGCGGCAGCAACGCGGCCCCGCTTTCGCCGATACCGGATGCAACCCGAACGATGCCCGCTTCCTGCGCCGAACCGTCCGTCAGCACACCGCCCAGCAGGAGGGCGGCGGCGGTCAAGCCCGCCGCCAGCCCTCCGAGGATGAGCCGCTTCGCCGCCATTACGGCTTCTGCTCGCCCTTGGTGTTGTCGTAGCCACTGAACGGATCGGCCTGGTACGGGAAGGACGTCATGTATGGCACGTCGTTCGCGTCCACGCCGTCGCCGAGCGGCAGGCTGTGTCCAATCAGGACGCCGCCGACAGCGCGCTCGGCGATGTCGATGACGTCGTCCTCCAGGCGCCGGCCGTTGGGCCAGCCGGCGAGATCGCCGCCGAGCACGCCCAGCCGGTTGCCTTGCCCGACTGGTGCCGTCGGGGCAATCGCCAGGTTAAGGCGGATCTCATCAGCCCGTGTGTCACCGGTGAAGTTGAGATTCGGCTCCTTCAGGCCGGTGAGCAGCACCGAAACGAGGTCGGTGCGGTTGTTCTCCTGGAACGGGCCGAACTGCGGATACAGCTGGTTCAGCAGCTTGGCAAGGATCGGACTGGAGTAGTACTGCTCGAATAGCTTGTCCTTGTCCGGGTCGGTCGCGTTCCACTTGTCCTTGAGCTGTGTCGGGATGAGCAGCTCGTTGATCAGCGGATTGCCGAGCCGCGAGACCTGCTGCCACTCCGTGGTCTTCTGCAAGAACTTGCGGCCCTTCCACTTCGCCAGCTTGACCTTGACCACGGGCCGTTCTGTCGCCGACCAGATGCCGACGACATGGTTACCTCCGTTGTCGAGCTGTGACAGCGGTACCTGCAGTGAGATGGCGTGCACCGCGTACCCGGCGAAGAAGTCCTTGCCGCCGCCGGTCGCACCGGTGCCGTTGCGAATCGCAACGAGGTCGAACACCGCGCCGACGTCGCCGAAGAACCCGTCGTCGCGCTGACCGGCGAAGACCTTCGATCCGTCGTTCAGGTCGTGCACGCCCGCCATCGCGAGCGAGTGGTAGTTCGGGGTCGACCGCGGCCCGATGTTGTCGGGCGGCGTCAGCAGACCGTTGCCCACGACTCGGGAGGAATTTCCCTCGACGCGGGTGACGGTGTAGGACTGCTGCGTGTTCTGCAGGAACGCGACGGGCGCCTGGTTCTTGAAACGGAACCGCCACGTGATGTCCGGTTTCCCGTCCCCGTTCTTGTCGGCGTAGACGACGTAACGCGCCGACGGCGAGAACGTGTACCAGTTGGGTCCTGCTGCCGGATCCTCTCCGGGGATGTAGTTGGAGATGATCGACACGGTGTCCGGCCGGTCAGGGCTCCGGAACGCGTACGTGTCCGTGTTGTCCGCGGAGGGATCCTCCGAGATCAACGGTGCCTCCCGGTGACTCGAAGCCTGGGCGGCCGAGGGGCTGCCGCCCTGTGACGCAAGCGCTGCTAAGAGCGCCCCCAAGGCTGCGGCCGCCAGGACTAGGACTGCCAGCTTTCGCATCGTCCTCTCTGCTCCTTTCAGACGGCCGGTTGGGATCTGCGGTGGCCGTCATGTCGGCGCTGATTCGACGCACACGCCCCATCGGTTCGGACCGAACCGAATCGCCCCGCGGCGCGAATGCAGACGATGAGCAAGACTCTTCGGCTGATGCCGCGTTCCTTCGCCCACCTCTCCGACGAAGCGGTAGTCGCGCTACTCGCCCGATCCGACGAGTCCGCGCTGGCGGAGCTCTATGACCGGTTCGGGCGCGTCGCGTACGGCCTCGCGCTGCGCATCTTGCGCGACGACAAGCTGGCCGAAGACGCAGTGCAGGAAGGGTTCCTCGCTGCATGGCGCAACGCCGACCGCTTCATCCCCGAGCGCGGCAAGGCCAGCACGTGGCTGCTGACGCTGGTGCACCGCCGCGCGGTCGATCTCGTACGACGCGAGGATCGGCGACGGGCGGAGCCCTTCACCGAGAGCATCGAACCTCCCTCCACCGGTTCGGCTGAAGACGACGCGTGGCTCCGTTTCGAGCGGGAGCGGGTACAGACAGCACTGAAGCAGCTTCCGGATCAGCAGCGAGAAGCACTGGAGCTCGCCTACTACGGTGGCTTCACACAGTCCGAGCTCGCGGAGAGGCTCGGAGAGCCCGTGGGTACGATCAAGAGCAGGATGTTCACCGGCCTCGCGCGGCTGCGCGAGCTGCTGGCAGACCCCAGACCCGGAGAGACGGCATGGAAGCCGACGCCCTACACGACCTGACCGCTGCGTACGCGCTCGACGCCCTCGACGCCGAGGACGCGCGCCGGTACGAACGACACCTGGCGCATTGCGAGCGTTGTCAGGGCGAGCTCGCAGAGCTGTCCGAGTCTGCGGGTGCACTTGCCTACGCCTCCGACGCGCCGACGCCGTCCGCCGAGCTGCGCGGCCGGATTCTCGACCAGGCAAAAGCCGAGCGGCCCAATGTCGTACCGCTGCGGCCGCGCTGGCTCCGGCCCGTCGCAGCCGTTGCAGCGGTGGCGGCGTGCGCCGCGATCGGCCTCGGTCTCTGGGCAGCCTCCCTCTCGGGCAAGCTCGATCGCAGAGACGCGGCTCTGGCGGCTCACGAACGCGTAGCGCAGATTCTCGCGCAGCCCGGCTCGCACAAGATCACCTTCTCGCGCGGGACGCTCGTCGTGGCCCCTGACGGCAGAGGCGCTCTGGTGCTGAACAAGCTTGCGGATCCCGGGTCCAACCGCACCTACGAGGCGTGGGTCGCCGACGGCGGTGCTCCCCAGCCCGCCGGGTTGTTCGCGGGAGGAACGACGATCGCAGTCCCGCTGGACCAGCCGGTTCGGGCCGGGGCGACCGTGATGGTCACCGAGGAAAAGGCAGGTGGGACGGAAGCCCCTTCGCAGGCGCCGTTCCTGATCGTCAGGAACGCGCCTCAGAGCTAGAATCAGGCGCTTGCTTCGCCGCAAACGCAGCGCCAGCGTGCCCGCGTCCAACGGGCGCCGGCGGAGGATCCGCAAGCTCCGCCTCTCAGCCCTCCTCCTGCTTCTCGTTCTGCTCGGCGCGACGTCGTTCACGTTCGGGCTTATCACGGCGGTCGCAAGTCAGATCCCGACCTGTGATCCCGGCCACGTTCAGCGCGAGGTGGACGGACACATCTACGCGAACGACGGGCATACCATCCTCGCCACCTTGCGCGGCGCCGAGAGCCGCATTCTCATCAGCACCAACGACATAGCGCCGATCATGCAGCAAGCAATCGTAGCGATCGAGGACAAGCGCTTCTACGAGCACAACGGCGTCGATCTGCGCGGCATCGGACGCGCCGTCTGGGCGGACGTCGCGAGCAAGAAAGTCGTGCAGGGAGGATCGACGATCACGCAGCAGTTCGTCAAGAACTCGTGTGTCACGTCCGCGCGGACGATCAGCCGCAAGCTGAAGGAGGCAGCGCTCGCCTGGCAGCTCGAGCAGCGCTGGCCGAAGCTGCGCATTCTCACCGCCTACCTCAACACGATCTACTTCGGGAACGGCGCTTACGGCATCCAGCGGGCCGCGCAGACCTACTTCAATACGACCGCGTCGAGGTTGACGCTTCCGCAGGCAGCCTTGCTGGCCGGGATCCCCGCGGATCCCTCACGTTTCGACCCGGTGGTAAATCCCCGGACTGCGCGGGCCCGCCGCCTGGAGGTGCTGAAGGCGATGTTCGCGCAGGGGGAGATCTCAGCGCGCGATCTCAAACGGGCTGCACGCGCACCGCTGCCACGCGCGGCCGACGTCCACCTACCGGGAATTCAGGGACCCGCGCCTTACTTCGTCAACTACGTAAAGCAGCAGTTGATCGAGAAGTACGGAACACGGAAGGTTTTCGGAGGCGGGCTCAACGTTCAGTCGACGATCGACCTGCGGCTGCAGAAACTCGCGCGACAGGCCATCGAGACCGTGCTCAAGGAACCGAACGGTCCTTCGGCTGCGCTGGTGTCCATCCGCCCAAAGACAGGCGAGGTCGTTGCGATGTACGGCGGCGACAACTTCCGCCAGAGCCAGTTCAACCTTGCCGTCCAGGGAGAACGGCAGCCGGGCTCGGCTTTCAAGCCTTTCGTGCTCGCCACTGCGCTCAAGCAGGGCATCTCGCCGGTGACGACCTTCCCGTCGAAACCGGTTTCGATCTTCATAGGCGACAAGTACTGGCCGGTTCACAACTACGAGAACGACTACATCGGCTCGGCCGACCTCGCGACGGCGACAGTGGTGTCGGACAACAGCATCTTCGCGCAGCTCACTCGCCTCGTCGGACCGGCAAACGTCGCGCGGACCGCGCACGAGCTCGGCATCACACGGCACCTGAATCCCTATTTCGCTATCGGCCTCGGCGCCGACGCCGTCAGTCCGCTCGAGATGGCGCGTGCGTTCTCCACGTTCGCGAACGGCGGTCGCCGGGTGGACAGCTCTGGATTCGGGAACCGTCCCCGGGCGATCGCGCGCATCAGCAACGCCGAGGGAAAGATGGTCGAGGACAACCGGCCGGTAAACCACGTCGCCCTCAACAGCGATCAGAACGCTCTGCTCACGAGCATCCTCGAAGGCGTCATCACCTCCGGGACCGGCAAGCGCGCCAGGCTCGCGGACCGCACCGTCGCGGGTAAGACCGGCACGACGGAGAACTATGGGGATGCATGGTTCGTCGGATACACCCCACAACTGGCGACAGCGGTGTGGATCGGGTACCCGACCAAGCTGACGCCGATGCTGAGCCAATACCACGGTCAAGCGGTCGCCGGCGGAACCTTTCCCGCCGACATCTGGCGTGTCTTCAACCAACTGGCGCTGGCAGGGACGACGCCCGAGTCGTTCCCGCCCTACTCGTACCAGTACTCCTCAGCCAAGCGTGTGGTGTGGCGCAACGGCGTCCTCCAGCTCGATAACGGCAAGTGCCGAGGGACCGAGTTGATCTCGTACTTCGTCGGACACGGCCCGGGCCGCACCGCCGCCTGCAAGCCGAACGAGGTCGACGTGCCTCGCGTCATCGGCATGTCGCTCGCGCGCGCGAAGATCAGGCTCGGCGCGCAACCTCTGACCCCCAACGTGGTGTACAAGCCGGCAAACGCGAAGCAGCGAGTCGACCTCGTCCTCGACCAGTTTCCGCGGAAAGGACGCCTGTCGTCGTACGACACCGTGACACTCGTGCTCGCGAAGCCGCTGCACGGTGTCGTGCCGAAGCTGATAGGGCTGTCGCTGAACGATGCAAGACGTCGCTTACGCGCGAGAGGGCTGGTGGCGGTGATCGAGCGCTTCGCAGACGGCCGCGCCGGTCGGGTGCTCGCGCAGATGCCGGTCGCCGGCGTAGCAGGTGCCCCGCGCATGAAGATCAGGCTCGTCATCGGCCACGGCTGATCTCCGTGGAAAGTGCTTTTCCGTGAAAGTACTGCGCACTTTCCACGGATCGCAAGTTAGAACTTCGCTTCGCTCGTGGATTCAGAGCTCCGCGCTGCGCGCGGAGCACGGCTTAGATAAGGCGAGCTCGCGCTCATGTAGCGCCAGCTCAATTCCGTGGCACGCGTGATGCCGATGCGCGGGCCCGTGACGATCTCGGGAGCCTCGTCCCGCTCCACGAGCTCGAACGGAGGAACGTCGAGTGCGAGGCCGTCGTGCTCGCCCGTGATACCCAGTGCCTGGCAGAGCTTTCCCGGCCCCGAGCAGAGTGCCCGCACGTCCTCCACCCCGCGCCGGCTTTGCTGCAGGTCCACCCCACGCGTCGGCTCCAACGCCCGGATCAGCACAGCCTCAGGCACGCCTTCTCCGCCGCAGACGAGATTCAGGCACCAGTGAATGCCGTAGGAGCGGTAGACGTACGCGTGTCCGGGCGGGCCGAACATCGCCGTGTTGCGCGCCGTGCGCCCGCGATAGCCGTGACTCGCGGGATCCTCCTGGTCATACGCCTCCACCTCGACGATCCGGCCGCCGATGCCGTCGACGAGCAGCGTCGCTCCGATCAGGTCCGGTGCGACCTCATGGACGCTCCGCGCGAAGAAGTCACGCTTCAGCATTCGCCTGAGCGTCGTACCGGAGAAGCGCCGGGACCGCAGCCGCGAGGAGCAGGCAGCCGGCGACGCAGGCGATGCCGCCCGAGACGATCGAGAAGCGCAGGCTGGTCACCGACGCCAGCGCGCCCGCTTCGAGGTTCCCGACCGACGGGGCGGCAGCGACCTGCATGAACTCGATCCCCGAGACGCGACCGAGCATCTCCCTGGGAGTGATCCGGTAGAGCATGACGGAGCGCAGGATCGCGCTGATCTGATCGCCGAGGCCTGCCAGCGCCAGCAGCAACAACGCCAGCCAGAATTGTTGCGCGAAGCCGAAGGCTGCAATCGCAAGGCCCCACAACGAGGCAGTGATGACCACGCCGAGACCTTGCCGGCGCACGTGCCGTAACGGACCGGAGAGCAACGAGACGAGCAAGGCACCGGCCGCAGGTGCCATGTACAGGTAACCGACCAGGGACGGATCGCCGAAGCGGTGCGTCGCCATCGCCGGGAAGAGCGCGCTCGGCATCCCGAAGATCATCGCGTTCGTGTCGACGAGGAAGAACCCGAGGATCACCGGCTGGCTGCGCACGTACCGGAAGCCGGCCACGATCGAGCTCCAGCTCGGGCGGTCGGCGTCCTCCCTCGCGACGAGCCGCGGCAAGAGCGCTACGGCGATGAGCGCGCCCCCATAGGAAAGGCAGTCACCGAGGTAGACCCATTTCAGGTCGACGAACTTGATCAGAACACCGGCAAGCGCGGGCCCGCCGACTGCACCGAATTGGGACGTGACGCTGTTCAGCGCCGAGGCTGCCATGAAATGCGACTCGTCGACGAGTTGGGGCGTCATCGACCGCTGCGCGCCCACTCCGATGCTGAAGGCGGCGGAGATGACGAACTGGAAGACGTACAACGGCCAGACGCGCGGGTTGCTGAGGGCGGCGTTCGCCGCGAGCCCGAGGCTGCCGGCGACCATCCCCACCTGCTGCACGAGCATCACGCGACGGCGGTCGAAGGCATCGGCGAACGCCCCACCGATCACGGTCAGCGTGAGCAACGGAACCAGGTGCGTGAGCGAGATGAGACCGACGGCGAGCGTCGAGCCGGTCAGTTGGTACATCTGGTAGGCGAGCGCCACCTCGGCGATCTCCGTGCCGATGAATGAGATGCCCTGCCCGAACCAGAGCCGTCTGAAGGCAGGATTACGGCGGAGCGGCTTGACGTCGAGCGCGAACCGCGAAGCTCGTTGACGCAAGCCGCGGCGCTCTGCCGCAGCAACCCCGGGTTCGTCCGTCAAAACAGCTGGGCGTCGTCTGTACTGAAGCCGAGGAAGGTCATCCAGTTCGCGTCGGCCACGCGCGGCATTATCGCCGGTGGAATGCCGCCGGCGCGGACTACGTAGCGTTGGCGACTGCGGCCCTCAGCACCTCGACTACACGGTGCTGGTCGGACGCGTCGATCTGTGTGAAGAACGGCAGGGCGAGCGTTCGGCTCGAAGCGTCCTCGGCGACGGGGCAGAGGCCAGGTGCAAATCCGTACCGCTTCCGCATGTACGACTGCAGATGGATGCACGGCACGTACTCGGCCGTCGCGACTCCCTCACGTCTCAGCGCATCCATCACGGCTGCGCGGTCAAGCCCGGCGTCGAGCTTCACGACGTACACGAACCACGAACGCTTGTGCTCGGCGTCGGCGGCGGAGGGGACATCGACACCGTCCACGTCTTCAAGCAGCTCGCCGTAACGTCGGGCCGCCGCCTCGCGCAGCTCGAGAATACGGTCGAGCTTCTCCAGCTGTGCGAGCCCGATCGCAGCCTGAACATCAGTCCAGCGGTAGTTCATGCCGAGCCGAACGTGATTGAACCACCCGCCCCCGCCGTCATATGAACGGCCCTGGTTGCGGAGGCTGCGCAGCAGCTGCCACTCGGCTTCGGAGTGGGTCGTGACAACTCCGCCTTCACCGGTCGCCATCTGCTTGTTCGGATAGAAGGCGAAGACCGCCGAGGTCCCATGCGCTCCGAGGGGCCGGCCGCGATACTCAGCGCCCAGTGACTCGCACGCGTCCTCGATCAGCGTGAGGCCGTGGCGTTCGGCGATCGCCCGCAGGTCATCGAGGTCGCACGGCAGCCCGAACATGTCGACCGCCACGATTGCGCGCGTGCGTTCCGTGATCGCAGCCTCGACCGCAGCCGAATCGAGATTGAGCGTGAGCGGATCGACGTCCGCGAAGACGGGTGTGGCGCCCTCGAGAATGAAGCAGTTCGCCGAGGAGACGAACGAGAGCGGCGACGTGATCACCTCATCGCCCGTTCCAAGCCCAGCGATCTTGCAAAGCAGGTGCAACCCGGCGGTGCCGCTGGAGAGTGCCGCCGCGTAGGGTGCCCCGACCCGCTCGGCAATCTGCTCCTCGAAACGGTCGATCCACGGGCCAAGCGACAAGCGGCCCGACCGCAACACTTCGAGGACGAGCTCCTCCTCACGCTCGTCGAGCCACGGCCGGGAGAGTGGGATCTCCCGGACTGCTTCGGTCATGCCTCCGCTCGCGCCGGTTCGGTCGACGCGTACTCGAGCCAGTGGGACCAGCGCTCGCTTCCGCCACGCACCGTGTCGAGGTACGCCTTCTGGATCGCCAAGGTGACGGGGCCGGGCGGGCCGATCGGCTGATCGTCGACCTCGCGCAGCGGGGTCACCTCGGCCGCGGTACCGGTCATGAAGACCTCGTCGGCGAGATAGAGGTCGGTGCGAATCAGCTGTTTCTCGACGACAGAGTGGCCGAGGTCCTGCGCGATCTGGATGATCGTGTCGCGCGTGATTCCCTGCAGGATCGATGCCGAGAGATCCGGCGTGTAGATCGTCCCGTCCTTCACGATGAAGATGTTTTCGCCGGAGCCGTCCGCGATGAAGCCGTCGTCGGTGAGCAGGATCGCCTCGTCGTAGCCGGCACGATTCGCCTCCATGACCGCGAGCATCGAGTTCAGATAGATGCCCGTCGCCTTCGCGACGTGCGGAATGACGTTCGGCCCGACGCGCGTCCACGACGAGATCTTCGCGGTGATGCCGTTCGTCAGCGCATCGGCGCCAAGATATGTCCCCCAGGGCCAGCTCATGATCACGACGTCGACGGGATTGCCTGTCGATGCGACGCCGAGCTCACCGAAGCCGAAGAATGCAATCGGCCTGAGATAGCACTCGGCCACACCGTTCGCGCCGATGAGCTCCATGGCGGCCGATCGAAGCTCCTCGACCGTATACGGGAGCTCCATGTTCAGGACCTGCGCGGAGTTATGCAGCCGCTGTAGGTGCTCGGTCAGCCGGAAGACGGCACTGCCTTTCGGCGTCTCGTAGGCGCGAATACCCTCGAACACGCCGGAGCCGTAGTGGAGCCCGTGTGATCCGACATGGATCTTGGCGTCGGCCCAGTCGACGAGCTCGCCGTTCATCCAGATCTTCTCGAGTTGCTGCAAGAGTTTTCTCCTTTGCGGGGCGGACTGGACCGGAGTCGAATTCTACCCGCGAGGCACGTCGTCGCCCTCCCCCGTTCTAGCTTCCCTGAGGAGATCTGTGGTTTCCGCGCTCGTCACCCGAACGAGCTGGGCCGGAGACAAACCGAGCAGGTGCCGCGGCGAGCCCGCCTCCAGCCAGACCGATTCGGACGAGAGGGCCGACTGGTCCATGAACACCCGGGATCCTTCAAACGGAAAACCGACGGTCGGCGCGCGCTGCACCTCCGAGCAATTCGCGGCGGTCGCGAGCTTCCGCAGGTCGACGACACGATCCGCTGGGACGAGGGCGACGACAGCAGCGCCTTCTGCCTCGAATCCGTCCACCCGCAGCATCTGGCCCGCAGGCGGGCCCGCGCCGGGCAGTAACTCCTCGAGCCGTCCCTCCACAGTCGCTGAGCGGAGGAACGCTGCGATGCCCTCTACCGCTTCAGGCCACACGACCGCAGACTAGACCGCAACTGATTTTCCGGCTCCTTCGTTGTTGAACTGACAGTCAATCGACGGGAGACGAAGATGGCTGAACGAGAAGTGCGGGTCGCGCACACCGAGGCGCTGTTCCGGGATGTCAACGAGAGAATCGCCGAAAGTGCCGAGCGTTTCAGCTCCCACGACGCCGAGTTCGTTTGCGAATGCGCCGATCCGGCCTGCGCCGAGCGTGTCCCAGCGACACTCGACCAGTACGAGGATGTCCGTTCCGATGGCACGCATTTCCTGCTTGCTCCCGGTCACGAGCTTCCTGAGGGCGAGCGGGTCGTGAAACGGCCGCAAAGGCGGTCGGTGGTCGTGGAGAAGTTCAATGCGGTCGTGGTGCGAACCGTTCGACGCCTGAATCCGCGCGCCGACACGGTCTGACTACTCCAGCGAGATGAAGCGGGCGTCGTCGAACTGCGAGTGGATCTGCTTCACCAGTTCGGGCGGCGCGGGTGAGTCGATCGACAGAGTCATCAGCGCCTGGCCGCCCTGGCGTGTCCGCGACACGGTCATGTTGGCGATGTTCACGCCCGCCTGGCCGAAGAGCGTTCCCACTTTGCCGATCACGCCAGGGACGTCGTCGTAACGAAAGACGACGAGTAGAGGCGCCAGCTCCATGTCGAGCTCGAACCCCAACGCACTCACGAGCCAGAGCCGGTCGTCGTTGCCCATCGTCGTGCCGGCCACGCGCAGGGGCTGGCCGTTCGAGACGGCCTCGACGCGCACGAGGTTGGTGTAGTCGCGGGCTGAAAGGCTCCGTTCCTCGCGGACGTCCACGCCGCGCTCGGCCGCGATCATCGGCGCATTGACGTAATTCACCGGCTGGTCGGAGCGTCCCTGGAACGCCCCGTTCAATGCGGCAACCGTCAGGAGCCGCGTGTCGTACCGGGCCAGCGCGCCGAAGTAGGTAAGCCGCAGTTCCTCGACGTGCCCTTCCGCGAGCTCCATCGCCAGACGCCCGAGTTTTGCGGCTAGCGGGATGTATGCCCCCAGCACTTCGAGATCGTCCGCACCGATCACGGGGATGTTGACCGCGTTCGTCACCAGGCCGCCGTCGAGTGCGGCCGCCACCTGCTCGGCGATGATCACGCCCGCTCGGTCCTGCGCTTCCTCTGTCGACGCGGCGAGGTGCGGCGTGGCAACGACGTTGTCCAGCTCGAGCAGTGGACCGGAGTACGGCTCCGTCGAGAACACATCGAGCGCAGCACCGCCGACCTTGCCGGACTTCAGGGCCTCGAGTAGATCGTCTTCGTCCACGAGGTCACCGCGCGCGGCGTTGACGATCCTGACGCCGTCGCGCATCTTCGCGAACGCTCCTGCGTTGATCGACCTGCGCGTCTCGTCGGTCAAAGGCAGATGCAGCGTCAGGAAATCCGCGGCCGCATAAACGTCCGCCTCATTCTGGACGCGCTCGACCCCCAGCTCGCGGAACCGCTCCGCCGAGACGAAGGGGTCGTACGCGACCACCCGCATGCCGAGGCCCGCAGCACGGCGGGCGACCTGCTGGCCGATCCGGCCGAAGCCGAGAACGCCGAGCGTCTTGTCGGCCAACTCCACTCCGCCGTAGGTCTTGCGCTCCCACCGCCCCTGCTTGAGGGCTGCGTGCGCCTGCGGGATGTTTCTCGTCAGTGCGACGAGCAGGCCGATCGTGTGCTCGGCCGCCGAGATGACCGTCGACTCCGGTGCGTTCGCCACGACGATGCCGCGTCGAGTCGCCGCCTCGACGTCGACGTTGTCGACGCCGACTCCTGCGCGTCCGATCACCTTGAGGTTGTCCGCCCGCGCGATCAGATCCGCCGTCACCTTCGTCGCCGAGCGAACGATGATCGCGTCATAGCGGCCGATCGCCTCGGCGAGGTCGGAGTCGGCGTCGACGTCGACCTCGAAGCCGCGCTCGCGCAGGAGGCGGATGCCTGCCTCCGCGATCTCTTCGCGGACGAGGACCTTGCTCAAACGGGCGTGTGTTCGGCCCAGGCTTCGAGAGCGCGGGTGACTGCGACGCCGCGCTCGATCTCTGCGCCCGCGTCCGTGAGGATGAGCTCGACCGCCGCGAGCGCGGAGGTGATGTCGAAGATGTCGAACCAGCCGATGTGGCCGATGCGGAAGATCTTGCCCTTCAGGTCGCCCTGACCGTTGGCGATCGTCATCCCAAAGCGGTCACGCAATCCTTTGACAATCTCCGTCGAGTCGACGCCGTCGGGCGCGCGAATCGCCGTCACGACCGCCGAGCGCTCGTCGTCCGGGGAGAACAGCTCGAGCCCCATCGCCTTCGCCCCTTCACGACACGCTCGCCCGAGTCTCGCGTGACGATCGAACGCCGCTTCGAGTCCTTCGTCCAGTAGCAGGCCGAGCGCGACGTCGAGCGCGCGGACGAGGGAGACAGCCGGAGTGAACGGTGCGTCGAGCTTCGCCTGCCCTTTGCGGGTGCGCTCCCAGTCCATGACATAACGGGGAGCGGTCGCGTTCGCGGATGCGGCGAGCGCGGAGGCGGAGACTGATGCGAACGCGAGACCGGGCGGGCACATCAGCGCCTTTTGAGAGCCGGAGACCACAACGTCGATTCCCCAGAGGTCCGATTCGAGCGGAACGGCACCGAGGCTCGACACCGCGTCGACGACGACCAGCGCGCCGGCTTCCTTCGCGACGACCGCCAAGCCCTGCACATCGCAGACGACCCCGGTCGACGTCTCCGAATGGGTGAGGTAGACCACCTTCACGTCGCCCGCGTCGGAGAGCGCGGAGCGCAGGTCATCGGGCTCGGGCGTCTCCCCCCACTCCAGCCGCGCGTGCACGAGGTCGGCGCCGAACGCCTTCGCCATTCCTGCCCAGCGCTCGCCGAAGTTTCCGGCCGAGAGGACGAGCTGCCGATCTCCCGCGGAGGTCAGGTTCGCGACCGCTGACTCGAACGCGCCCGTCCCGGACGTCGTGAACATCAGCACATCGTTCTTGGTCCTGTAGACGGCTTGCAGCCGCACGAGGCAGCGCTCGTAGATCTCGCGGTAGTCCCGCTCGCGGTGGTGGATGACCGGTTTCGCCAGCTCTGCGAGGACCTCCGGCGGCACCGGGGTTGGTCCCGGCGTCAGCAGGTAGCGCTTCTCGGCCATCGACCTGAGACTAGCGCGGCCTCTGGCTGTCGAAGCGGCAAGCGCAACAGCGCCAATCATCCGGAAGCGGCCTTACAACCCGGACCACTTCGAGGCAATGGACACGAATAGGACTAACTTATGCGGGACCGGGGAAGTCTTACCCCTTCGACACAACTAGCTGTCTTCGAGCTGCGGCACAGTCATCGAGACGGCGTTGATCCGGGGGGATCACTCAGATGCGTTCCAAACTCACTCTCGCGTTCGCGTGCGCCTGCGCCCTTGGGGTCGCGCTGGCCTGCGCTGCAAGTCTCCAGGCGGAGACGACGCCCGAACCGCCTACGGAGACCGAGACAGAAACGGTGCAGCTACAAATCGACCACTGGCAGATCCAGCGGGAAATCGACAGATACCGCCACGAGACCTGGCGCTGGCAGCGGCTGATGGGCCGCAAGCTCACCCGCAACCTCGCGAACCCGCCCGCGGACGTCGAGGCGAAGATCGCGGTCTGGAAGCAGGTCGCGTTGAAGACGCGCTCGCGCGCCCAGAATCCGCCTCACAAGCGTCAGTGGCTCTGCATTCACCGGTACGAAGGTTCGTGGACCGACCCGAATCCGCCCTACTACGGTGGCCTGCAGATGGACCTCAGATTCCAGCAGGCGTACGGCGCCGGGCTGCTCTCGCGTAAGGGCACGGCGAATCACTGGACGCCGCTCGAGCAGATGTGGGCTGCTGAACGTGCCCACCGTTCCGGACGGGGTTTCTATCCCTGGCCGAACACGGCACGCTACTGCGGTTTGATCTAGTGGTTTGGCCGGTGACGTTGCCCGGTTCCTGGGTCGCGAGCACCAAGCCAGCGGCCGCGATCGTCCGCAGGCAAGGCTTGCAGCCTTGACAAGGGCGAGCGTGGACGCTGGCGCCGCGTGATCGCGGGCCAGGGGCCCGGCGAACGTTGCCGGTCAGACCACTAACGAGGAGGCTCGACGTTGTCGTGTGCGTGGACCTCCTCGACCTCCCCGTCCCGGGTGAAGGCGTCCTCGCCCTCGCCCACCTCGAGCAACTCCACGAACAGGGCGCGGTAGTGGCGAACAGAGTGCCGGAGATCCTCCGTCGAGGCTTCGCCGCGCTCGCTCGCGCGGGCGATGCCGTTCGCGGTCCGGTACTTCTCGACGAGATCGGGATGCTCGACTGAGATGTCGGCCGCCCGCTGCTCGAAATCGTCCACCGGATAGCCACGGTCTCGCATCACTCGTTGAACGAGGTCGTCCGCCTTTGACACTGCGCCCGTGGGGTCATCGACGAATTGACCCTGCGTTACCTGCCACTGCTGCAGATACCGCTCACGCACATCCTGTGACAGCGGCCGGAGCTCGAGCTCGTCATGGCGCTTCTCACGCTCTCTGAGCTCCTGCTCGGCCTCCCGGCGACCGCCCGCCTTGTCGATCGTGCGGTCGTACTCCCGGCCGAACCGGTCTTGCAACGAACGCGACCGTCGCGTGCGTAGCGCGGTCGCAAGGATCCCGAGAACGACGATCGCGACCGCCACCGCAATCACGATCCAGACCCACGTATCCATCTCGACTCCTTCCGGTCGCTAGGAAACCGAACGGGCTGACAAAGGGGGGTACCCAGGACAGGGTCGGCGAAACTAGGCCAGTTTCTTGCGCAGAAGGTCGTTGACGACCTTCGGATCGGCCTTGCCCTGCGTCTCCTTCATCACCTGGCCGACGAAGAAACCGAGCAGGCCTTCTTTGCCGCCTTTGTAGGCGGCGACCTGACTCGGGTTGTCCGCGAGGACGCGGTCGACAAGTGGCTCGAGCTCGGCCGTGTCGGCCATGAGCGTGTCGCCGAGGTACGTCTCGGCGCGAAACTCCGGATCGGCGCTCTCGGTGAGCGCGCGCGTGAAGCTCTCGCGAGGAATCGTCGCCCTCGCCTCGATCAACTTTGCGAGCTCGGCGCCGTTGACGGCGGCCGGATCCACTCCCGTCGCGTTGAAGTCGTTCATCAGGACGTTCGAGGCCGCCTTCGCGTCGACGCCGTCGAGCGCCACCTGCTCGTACAACGCAGCGAGAGCAGCCGATCCGTTCAGCACCTCCGCGTCGTAGTACGAAAGCGCGTACTCCCGCTCGAAGCGGCGAATGCGCGCGCCGGGCAGCTCGGGCACCTCGCTGCGCAACCGCTCGACGACGTCGGCCTCCGGCTCCACGGGGACCAGATCAGGCTCCGGGAAGTAGCGGTAGTCGTCGGCCTCTTCCTTCCGCCGCCGCGGCGTGACCGTGTCCGACCTCACCTCGTAGTCGAGCGTCTCCTGGACGACCTCGCCGCCGGACTCCCACGTCTCGATCTGACGCCGGAGCTCCGCCTCGATCCCGCGGGCGATGTGGTTGAACGAGTTCATGTTCTTGAGCTCGGTGCGGGTGCGATAGCCCGTCTCCCCCACCTCGCGCACGGAGACGTTGGCGTCGGCGCGCAGCGTGCCCTTCTCCATCTCCGCATCCGAGATGCCGATCTCGACGATGGTCTGGCGCAGGAGCTGCAGGAAGCGTTTCGCCTGGTCCGCGGAGCGGAGGTCCGGCTGCGTCACGATCTCGACGAGCGGGGTACCGCCGCGGTTGAAGTCGACGTTGGAGTGCGCGGATCCGACGATGCGACCGGTCGCGCCGCCGACGTGGATCGTCTTTGCCGCGTCCTCTTCGAGATGCGCACGCACGATGCCGACCTTGGCGTCACCTTCGGGGCCGGGCAAGACGAAGGAGCCGTCGAGACAGAGAGGCTCGTCGTACTGGGAGATCTGATACCCCTTTGGATTGTCCGGATAGAAGTAGTTCTTGCGGTGGAAGACCGCGCGCTCGGCGATCCGGCAGTTGAGGGCGTGCCCGAGCTTGATCGTCCATTCGACGGCGGTCTCGTTCGGCACGGGCAGCGCCCCGGGAAACGCGAGGCACACTGGACAAGTGCGCGTGTTCGGCTCACCGCCGAAACCCGACTCGCAGCCGCAGAACATCTTCGTGTGCGTCTTGAGCTGCACGTGGATCTCCAGCCCGATCACGGATTCCCACTCAGGCACGGGGGAACTCCTCAGCCTTCGGCTTCGTCGCGTAGGGGAAACCATGTTTCCCCCACGGGCCCCCTTCTTCGACTAGGAACGCCGCGACGCCCGCGGCGCTGAGATCACCGCCTGCGCCGCGGATGAGAAGGTGGGAAACCTCCCGGTTTCCCATGACCCTTCCCCGTTCCTCGCTCACGCGAGGAACTCCTTTGCCCTGAGCAGCGGCACCTCGATGTCGCCACGTACCTCGAAGATCGCGAGGTATTCCTCCAGCAAGCCGTGCATGCGGATGAGGCAGAGCTCTCGTTCCCCCGCTTCGAGCGACAACCGGACGTCGTCGATCTGCACTGCGCGCGAGCCGTCCAGGACTCGCGGCGGCACGCCGAACACTCGCTCAACCGCGAGGACGAAGTCGGCGGCTCGATCGACGATCGTCTTCATCGCAGCCGTTCCGGGACGGGGTCGAAGCCGATCGCGCGCTCGAGTGCGTGGCCGGTTCGGAAGAGCGTGTTCTCCGAAAACTGCGGGCCGATCAGCTGCAGACCGACCGGCAATCCCTCGGACAGACCACAGGGGATCGACAGCCCCGGGAGCCCCGCCATGTTCGGCGGGATCGTCAGCACGTCCGTGAGATACATCGCCAGCGGGCTCTCCGCCTTCTCGCCGATCTTGAACGCAACAGTTGGAGACGTCGGGCTGACGAGGACGTCGAAACGCTCGAACGCGGAAGCGAACTCGCGGGCGATCACCGTTCGAACCTTCTGCGCCTGACCGTAGTAGGCCTCGTAGTAGCCCGCAGAGAGGGCGTACGTTCCGAGCATGATCCGGCGCTTCGGCTCGTCGCCGAAGCCTGCGTCTCGCGTGCGCGCGACCATGTCGTAGTAGTTCTCCGCAGGAACGCGCAGCCCGTAGCGCACGCCGTCGTAACGGGCGAGGTTAGAGGACGCCTCCGCCGGAGCGATCAGGTAGTAGCACGGCAGCCCGTACTCGACGGATCGCGGCAGCTCGCACTCGCCGACGTTCGCTCCCAGTTCGGCGCAGAGATCGATCGCGCGGCTCACCGCCTCTGCGACACCGGGCGAGATTCCCTCCGCCTCGTTCAGCTCTTTCGGCACCCCGACGCGCAGGCCCTTCAGGTCCTCCACCTGGGGGAGCTCGACGGGCGGAACGTCGACGGTCGTCGAGTCGCAATCGTCGCGCCCGCTGATGATCCCGTAGAGGAGCGCGTTGTCGCGCACCGTCTTCGTCACCGGCCCGACCTGGTCGAGGCTGGACGCGAACGCGACGATGCCGTACCGCGAGACGGTGCCGTACGTCGGCCGCAGGCCGACGTTCCCGCAGAGAGCCGACGGCTGTTTGATCGAGCCCCCGGTGTCCGAGCCGAGCGCCCACGGGGCCAGGCCCGCGGACACGGCTGCAGCCGAGCCGCCGCCCGAGCCGCCGGGAACACGAGTCGGATCCCAGGGGTTCCGGGACGGCCCGTACGCCGAGTTCTCCGTCGACGAGCCCATGGCGAACTCGTCGGTGTTCGTCTTCCCGAGCAGCTGCAACCCGGCCGCCTTGCAGCGGTCGGCAACGGTGGAGTCGAATACGGGCAGGTAGTCCTCGAGGATCTTCGAGCCGGCCGTGGTACGCACGCCCTTCGTCGAGATCACGTCCTTGAGCGCGATCGGGACGCCGTCGTTTTCGTCGCCGTCGACAAGCGTCAGGAAGCAGTGCAGCTCCTCGTTCCGTGCATCGATCGCCTCGCGGTAGGCCGAGCGCAGCTCGGCGCCCGAGACTTCCCCCCGCTCGAGCAGCCCCATTGCTTCTTCCGCTGTAACCCGGAGTGTGTCGATCATGGGCCGACCTTTGGCCCATGATCGAGGGAAGGGGCATCGGGGGAAACCGTAAGGTTCCCCCTCTTCTTCTCCTCAGCCCACGCGGCGATCTCAGCGGCGCGAGGGCTGAGGCGATCCCTAAAGAAGGGAGCTCGTGAGGGAAACATGGTTTCCCTCACGGGAGCGAGCCGAAGGCGAGCGACGATCATGCCGACGACTCCTCGGTCACACCGGTCGGAGGAACGCGGAAGAGATCACCGTCGCGCTCCGGCGCGTTGGCGAACGCATCGTCGAGCGGCAGGGAGGGCCGCGCCACGTCCGGTCGGAACACGTTCACGACCGACAGTGGGTGCGACGTCGGCGGCACGTCCGAGAGGTCGAGCTCAGACACCTTGCCGACTGCCGCAAGGATGTCGTTCAGCTGCTCGGTCAGGCGGCCGATCTCGTCCTCACCCAGCTCGAGCCGGGCGAGCGCCGCGACATGAAGCACGTCCTCTCTCGTGATTGCCATCGACTGAATCCTCCCAAAAACCAAGGCGCCGACTCGGCGGCGCCGCATAGAGGCCGGTCGGGCTTTGCCCGATCGGCGGTCTCCATCCCGGTCAGGTCACACGAACCTTTCGAACGAAACCTCCGCGAATACAAAGGGCCCCCTTTCGGGGGCCCTGGTATTTGGTTCCGAAAGGAAAGCTAGACAGGCTGGACGTTCGCGGCCTGAGCGCCCTTGGGGCCCTGCACGACCTCGAACTCAACTCGCTGACCCTCGGTCAGCGACTTGTACCCCTCCTGCGTGATGGCGGAGAAGTGAACGAAGACGTCCTCGCCACCCTCACGCTCGATGAATCCGTAGCCCTTCTCGTTCGAAAACCACTTCACGGTGCCCTGAGCCAAACGACTTCCTCCTTCAAAACATGCGACGGCCCGGGCACCGAGCCGCCACTACTGATACAGCGGCCGGAGTGTAACTCAGATGCGGGGGAACGCAAGCTTCCCGCGCCGGTAGCGAGCGGCCCGAACTGCGTTCCCGAGCAGGGCCGCGATCGTCATGGGTCCCACGCCTCCCGGGACCGGCGTGAGGAAGGCGGCCACCTCGGCCACGGCCTGCTCCACATCCCCCACGAGCCCCGCTTCCGTACGCGTGATGCCGACGTCGATCACGGTCGCTCCCTGCTTGACCATGTCCGCGGTGATGACGCCGGGAAGGCCGACGGCAGCCACGAGGAGGTCCGCGTCCAGTGTGTGCCGGGCGAGATCTTCCGTGCGCGAGTGACAGATCGTGACGGTGGCGTTGGCCTGCAAGAGCAGCAGCGCCATGGGCTTGCCCACGAGCGCGCTTCGTCCGACAACGACCGCGCGCGCGCCGGCGATCGGGATCTTGTACTCGTTCAGTAGGTGCATCACACCGAGCGGCGTCGCGGGAACGAGGGTCTGGTGCCCGAGATAGAGCTGGCCCGCGCTGAAGGGATGCAGCCCGTCCACATCCTTCATCGGGTCGATCGCACGCATCACGCGCGCCTCGTCGATCTGGTCGGGCAAGGGCGTCTGCACCAGAATCCCGTCGACGAAGTCGTCCTGGTGGAGATGCTGCACGAGCTCGACGAGCTCGTCCTCCGTCGTTGTGGCAGGAAGCCTGTGGTCGATCGCTTCGATGCCTGCTTCGTCCGCAGCCTTGTGCTTGAGGCGGATGTAGACCTCGGACGCAGGGTCGTCCCCAACGAGCACTGTCGCCAGACCCACGTGGCCGAGCTCCCCAACCTCCTGCTTGATCTCCTCACGCATCCGTGCCGCCAGGGCGGCACCGTCCATCAGCGTTACGTTCACGTCCGTCTAGGGGATCTTCAGCTCGACGCCGCTGACGTCCAGCCCGAGCGACTCGGCCAGGCGAACGCCGAGCTCGAGGTCCTCGCGCAGACGCTCGACGTCGCGTGACTCCATGGCGCGCCCGATCCACGCGCGTTCCCGCGGCCGCCACAACGCATGGGCGGCGAAGTCCGGCAACAGCCGGTTGGCCGCGTCGACGAGCTTCTGGTTCATCTTCTTGGAGAGGTTCTGCAGGAGCACCCGCTCGTAGGCCATGCCGGCGCCGTGGTGAATGCCGTCGTCCGTGGCGAGCCGGCCGCAGAGGTCCTCGAGCACCGTCCCGCGCGCCGAGCGGGCAATGAGTCGGAACCTCGAGATGATCAGCCGCTCGTAGAAGACCTGCATCAGGAAGACCTTCTCCTCGAGCGTGTCGGCCTCGAGCGTCGTCTTCGCGAGCTTGTCGAGATGCGGATCGCGCTCGGCCGTGCCGCCCGCCTCGGTCACGAGCTTGAGCCACGCCTCGGTGTGACGCGACTCGTCCTGGACCATCGTCGAGTAATAGAGCTTCGCCTCGACGTCGGGCGCCATATTGAGGAGCTGCGACGCCATGTCGCAGGCGAGCATGTCCGCCTGGAGCTGCTGCGTCAGGACCGAGCGCCACATGTCCCGGCGTCGAGCCTGACTCTGCGGCGAGCCCTTCGTCTCCGGGATCGGCGGCAGCTCACCCCAGGGGAGATCGCGCACCTGCCACTCGCGGCGCTTCGCAAGCTCGTAGAAACGGAGCACGTCGGCGAAGGCCTCACGGCCTTCGTCCTTCATCTCGATCAGCTGGCCCGTCGCCATTGCGGGGGCATTATCCCCCCAGGCGCCGCCATCAGCGGCGCCTGGCATGAGAGGAGACCTCAGAAGCGTCCACTCTCTGGGCCGTAAGCTTTCTCTGATGGAGCTGAAGCGCTGGCCGAGGAAGAATGACCCCGGGTCGATCGAGGCGCGCCAGAAAGCGCTGGGACTCAGCGACGGCGTGACGCGAATCGACCTTTCGCCGTTCGTGAACGCCCAGGAAATGCTGACCGGCGCGGCCGTCATTCCGGTATCCGTCGTCGGCCCTCTCGAGATCGAACTCGGTGAGTACGAGCTCGAAGAGCCCTTCGGCCGTGTCTCGGAAACGAGTCGCAAACAGGAGCAGATCTTTGTTCCACTCGCTCACACCGAGGGCGGCCTGTCGGCCTCGCTCTATCGCGGCGCAAGAGCCGCGGCCGAGTCCGGCGGCTTCAGAACGTACGTGCTCGGAGACCGAATGACCAGAGCATCCTGTTTTGTTTGCAAGTCCACGGAAGAGGCCGTGCAGCTCGCGCGGTTCCTCGACGCACACGTTGCGGAGATGCGGCGCTGGCTGTCAGAGCGCGGCGAAGAGTGGATCTCCACGTTTGCGCGCTTGCGCGAGGTCGAGACGCACGTCATCGGTCCGATGTGTCACGTGATGTGGGTGTTCACCACCGGCGATGCGTGCGGCGCGAACATGATGACCCGCAACGCGTATGCGCTGAACATGGGCTATGTGATGGAGCAGGCTCCGGTGAAGCCGGAGCGCGCCATCCTCGAGGCGAACATGGGTGGAGACAAGAAGCCGTCCCACCGTTACTTCGAGCGGGGCGGGCACGGGAAGACTGTCCTCGTGGAAGCGACACTGAGCGAGGAAGCGGTGCGACGTGTCCTCCGTACCACGGTCGACGACCTGCTCGAGCTGTCGTTCGCCGGGACGCACGGAGCCGTCGCGTCGGGCATGCAATCGGTCGCGTTCACGCCCGCTTCGGCGATCGCGGCGATCTTCGCGGCGACCGGGCAGGACCTCGGCATGGTCGGGACGAGCTCGATGGCCCACGGCACGGCACGACGGGTCGACGGCGGCATCCAATGCGGTCTACGCCTGCCGGGGCTCGAGGTCGGCACCGTCGGTGGCGGGACGGCCTTCCCGTACGCACAGACGTGGCTCGAGCTGATGGACTGCGCCGGCGCCGGCAGGGTGTATCGCTTCGCGCAGATCGTCGCGGCCGCGACGCTGGCACTGGAGATCTCGGCCAGTGCGGCAATGGCGACCGCCGGCTCCGAGAACTTCTTCAAGGCGCACCACGAACGGGGCGGCCTGCGCCCTTCTTAGGGCTTGAGGCAGATGCCTCAAATGCCGATATTCACTGGATGCGAGGCGTGCTCGTAGGAGCGGTTCTGATCTTCGCCTTGATGCTCGTGATCAAGGACGGCCGCGCATCGCGCAACCTCGGTCTGACCGGCAGTTGCCATGCCGTCAGCGCGCCGAAGGGCCAGGACGGCGCCTGGTTTGGCTGTGTCGCCGGCAAGCTCGAGGGCGCACCCGACCTCAGCAGGCAAGGGTGTAAGTCGGTGAAGTTCGTCGGCAAGCGCAAATACTGGCGCTGCCCTGCCGGAATCAAGACGAGTCACGACACCTGAACCGCGAAAAGTCCGGCTCGCTTCGCGAGCCATGATGACTTTTCGCGGAGTGTCGAATTGTTGCTGTTCCTGCCACCGCCGGCAAAGCCGGCGGTGGCTGCGACACTCAACGCGTGCCGATCTCCATTCCGAACAGCCGCGGCAAAGCAGCGCCTACTCGAGCGAGTAGCGGGGGTCGCCGGTTTTCTTCGTCCGCCCGCTCGCGGGCGAGGATCGCCGACCGCACGAGCGCGCCGCCGAGACGCTTGAGCGGCTCGGGGGGCAAGGAGGCAACCCGCCGCGAGGCGAGCGGCAACGCCGTCCACTCGTCGTCGCGCTGCTGCACGAGCGACGCGAGAATCTGACCGCCGAGCCACGTCGGGCCGACGCCGTGCCCTGAGTACCCGACGCCGTAGTGGATCCGCTTGCCCTTCACCGTCCCGAAGAACGGAAGATGGTCGGCCGAGACGTCGATCGGCCCTCCCCACGCGCGCTCGATCCGCGCGTCGGCGAGCCCCGGCAGGAGGCGGCGAAGACCGTGCTCCGCGCGCGCCGCCGTCGCGTCGTCCGAGGTGAAGCGCGCGTCCACCCGGCCGCGAAATCCGATCGGGCCCGAGCCGCTGCCCATCAGCACGCGCCCATCGGAGGTCGTACGGAAGTAGTGCAGGAACATGCGCCCGTCGAAGACCGCCTCGCCGCCGGTCCACCCGATCTGCTCCAGGAGCTCCGGGACCGGCTCTGTCAGGACGACGTATGAGCCGAAGTTCGTCACGTGGCGTGCAACCGGCCTCCACCCGGTCGCGGCGGCGTTGATTGCGACGACGATCTCCGGAGCGTGCACGGTGCCACGCTGCGTCGTGACGTGCCCGGCGCGGATACCGAGCGCGGGCGTGTGCTCGTACAGCTCGACGCCTGCGTCCACCGAGGCCCGACGTAGTGCATGTACGAGCCGTGCCGGCTGCACGGTCGCGCCGTCCGGAAAGTAGACACCGCCACGGAAGACCGGCGAGCGGATTCGCTCGGCGACCCCGTTCGCGTCGAGCAGCACGGCTTGCTCCGCTGCGCCCACCTCGGCTGCAGCCGCGACGGCGCGGTCGACGGCGTCGTCCTGCGCCGGGGCCGCCGAGACCATCATCGTTCCCGACTCACGCAGCCAGACGTCCTCCGCGCGCGACTCGCAGAACGCGCGCACAGCGGGCACGATCCGTTCCCCCGCACGTGCGAGTTGCACAGCACGCTCGTTTCCGAGCAAGGGGAGCAGGTTGGCCAGGCCCGCCCAGTAACCGTGCAGGAATCCGCCGTTGCGTCCACTCGGCCCCGCACCGCACGTTTCCGCCTCCACGAGCACGATTTGCAGCGAAGGGTCGCGCTCCTTCAGCGCGAGCGCCGTCCACAAACCTGTGTAACCACCCCCGACGATGCAAACGTCGGCAACCGCGTCCCCGTCCAGTTGGGGCGCCGCAGTTTGGCGCCCAGCTTCGTCCAACCACCAGGGTGGCAGGCGTGGAGCGACCGAGGGCGCGCTCACGCGGTCGCGGCTGCTCGTTCGCGGCGCATCTGAACGAGCACGTTCACAACCATGCGACGAAGTAGGTGACGACGAAGTCGTCGATCGAGATCGCAAAGCAGAGTAGGAGCGCAGCGAGGATGGCCGGGGCGATCAGCGGCAGCGTCACCTTCCGGAACGTGACCCACTCGTTCGCGCCGAGGTCCATCGCCGCCTCTTCAAGGTGGCGGTCGAACCCGATCAACCGGGCTTTGACCGTCACGACCGCGAAGCTGATGCAGAACATGACGTGGGCGACGAGGATCGTCCAGAACCCGAATACGAGCGTGAGGTTGAGGAAAAGCGTCAGCAGTGAGGCGCCGAGGACGATCTCCGGCGTCGAGAGTGGCAGGAAGATCAGGAAGTTCGTCGCGCCGCGCCCGCGGAACCCGTAGCGCACGAGAGCGAGCGCAATCAACGTGCCCAGCAGCGTCGCGATCAGGCTGGAGACGAGCGCGATCTCGAGCGAGAGGACCATCGCGCTCCGGAGCCCCGGGACGCCGTCCCAGTTCTTCCAGTTGTTGAAGGTAAAGCTGGACCAGGTGTAGTTGAAGCGTCCGGCAGGGTTGTTGAACGAGAACGCGATCACGATCGCGATCGGCAGCATCAGGTACGCGAACCCGAGCAACGCGTACACGGTGAGGACGTGGTACTTGACGAACGCCCACACGTGGGCGAGGGCAGTCTCCCCAGGCCGAGTCGCGCGTTCCACAGTGGCGCTACTCATCCTGTGAGCTTCTCCGTTCCGACGACCCGGGCGTAGAGCGCCACCATCAGGAGGATCGACGCCATCAGGACGAACGACATCGAGGCGGCGGCCGGATAATCAGTCAGTTCGAGGAACTTCGACTGGATGACGTTCCCGATCATGTGACTCTGCGGGGACCCGAGCAGCTGCGCATTGATGAAGTCACCTGCCGCCGGGATGAACGTGAGCAGTGTCCCGGCAACCACGCCCGGGAGAGAGAGCGGCAACGTGACGCGCAGAAACGCCTTCCACTTGCTCGCGTAGAGATCCTGCGCAGCCTCGATCAGCCGCTGGTCGATCTGCTCGAGCGAGACGTACAGCGGCAGCGCCATGAACGGGAAGAAGTTGTAGGTGATCCCGGCGACCACCGCGGTCGAGGTCGCGAGCAGGCGGCCGTCTTGGCCGAGAATCCCGACGTCGCGCAGGACGCTGACCACCGGGCCCTGATCGGCGAGGATCGACTCCCACGCGAGCGTCCGGATCAGATACGTGACGAAGAAGGGCGCGACGATGAAGAGGAGCAGCAAGTTCTTCCACCGCCCGCCACGAAACGCGATCCAGTACGCAAGCGGATAGCCGAAGAGCAGGGCGAGGACGGTCGCAATCCCCGCATATTCGAGCGAGCGGATGAAGTGGCCGCGGTAGTTCTGGATCGCGTCCCAGTAGTTCCCCCACGCCCACGTGAAGGCGTACCCGACGTCGAAGTTCCCCGACTCGAGTGACTGGTAGGCGAGGAAGCCGAGCGGGACGACGAAGAACAGCCCGAGGTAGAGCAGCCCTGGGCCAAGGAGGAGGTACGGCGTGAGATTCCGGTGACGATGGAGGAAGCCCACGCCGCTAGTGCCCCTGCGAGTGATGCTGCCGAGTCCCTGGGTCGCGAGCACCAAGCAGGAGGCCGCACTCGTTCGCAGCCAAGGCTGGGAGCCTTGGCAAGAGCGAGGGTGGACTCCTGCGCCGCGTGATCGCGGGCCAGGGGCCGGCGAGTATCGCTCGTAGGGGCACGGGCTAGCCGGAGATCAGGTTCTGCCAGGTGGTCAGGTACTTCTGGTTGCCCAGCGCGGCTGCATCGAAGATATGGACGTTGTCGAGCATCTTCTGCGTCGGGAAGATGAGCGTGTTCTTCGCGACATCCGGGTCGATCTTCTTGAGCTCTTCCTTCGCTCCCTTGACCGGACAGATGTAGTTGACGTAGTCCTCGATCAGCGCCGCCACCTTCGGGTCGTACACGTAGTTCATGTAGACGGAGGCGGTATAGACGTTGCCGCCCTTCGGGATCAGCATGTTGTCCGTCCAGATGTCTCCGCCGGTTTCCGGCAGGTTCCAGTGCAGATGTTTGTTGTCAGCCTGCAGCTGCACGACATCACCCGACCACGCCATGCAGGCCGACAGGTCACCCTTCGACAGCGGCCCGGTGTAGTCGTTCCCGGTGAATTGGCGCACCTGGCCCGAGTCGACAGCGGCCTTAATCCTTTTGATCGCCTTGTCGAAGGTCGCGTTGGTGACCTTCGCCGGGTCGTCGCCGTTGGCGAGCATCACGAGCGCCAGGGTGTCCCCCATCTCGCTCAACAGCGTGATCTTGCCCTTGAGCTTCTTGTTCTCGAGCAGGTCGTCCATGGTCAGGATCGGATCGGTCAGCGTGTCGTTGAACGCAATGCCGGTCATGCCGGACTGCCACGGGAGGCTGTAGTCGCGGTTCGGGTCCCAGTTCGGGTGCTGCAGCGCCGGCTGTAGGTTCGCGATGTTGGGGATCGCGCTTTTGTCGAGCTTCTCGACCCAGCCCTTCTTGATCAACAGCGAGGGGTAACGCGAGTTGTCCGTCATCACGATGATGTCGCGATCGATCGACTGCCCGCGCGAAAGCGGCCCCTGGATCTTCCCGAAGTAGGAAGCGTTGTCGTTGACATCCTCCGTGTACTGGACTGTGGTGCCGGTCTTCTTCTTGAATGCGTCGAGCGTCGGATGGCGCTTCGTCTTCTCATCGACGTCGATGTAGAGCGTCCAGTTCGAGAAGCGCAGGGTCTTGGCCAGCGTCTTGTTCGCGGTTGTAGATGCAGCTTTCTTGGTCGTGCCGCCGCAGGCTGCGAGCACGCCCGGCACCGTGAGGAAGGCGCCACCCGCCGCCGCGCGGCGGAGCAGCTGGAGTCGGGTCAGGCCATCTGTCATTCGGATCCCTCCAGTGAGTCGACGACGAAAGTGGATTCTGGGCTCCAGCTGAGCGTGAGCCGTTGGCCCGGCGAGGCGCCGTTCAACCCCAGCGACGCATTCTGCCGGTAGACGGTGAGCCGGCCGCACCCTGTCTCGACGATGTACTGCGTCGAGACCCCGACGTAGGCCTCCTCGACGACCGTCCCGTCGAGCGAGTTCGATTGGCCCTCTCCGAGCTCGATCTTCTCGGGCCGGATCCCGACGGCGACCTCCCCGGTGCGGCCCGCCAGGGCGTCCGGCCGGACGCGGACCTCGGGCCCACTGCGCAGGCGGACCGTGTCGGGACCGCTGACCGTGCCGGGAATCAGGTTGGACGCGCCGAGGAAGCCCGCGACGAAGGCGGTCGAGGGCGTTTCGTAGAGCTCGGTCGGCGTGCCGAGCTGCTCGATCCGGCCGCCGCGCATGACTGCGATCTGGTCGGCCATCGTCATGGCCTCTTCCTGGTCGTGCGTGACGTGGACGAAGGTGATGCCGATGTCGTGCTGGATCGCCTTCAGCTCGAGTTGCATCTGCTTGCGCAGCTTGAGATCGAGCGCGCCGAGGGGCTCGTCGAGCAGCAAGACCTGCGGCTTGTTCACCAGCGCACGGGCGAGCGCAACGCGCTGCTGCTGTCCCCCGGAAAGTTGCCGCGGCTTGCGCTTCTCCATCCCCTCGAGACCCACGATGTGGAGGATCTCGGCGACCCGGCCTTTCAGCGTGTCCCCACGCACGGAGCGGCGGCGGAGGCCGAAGGCGATGTTCTCGAACACCGAGAGATGAGGAAAGAGCGCGTAGGACTGGAAGACCGTGTTCACGTCACGCTTGTACGCCGGCAATCCGCTGACCTCTTCGTCGGCGAGGTAGATGGCGCCTTCGGTGGGCTGCTCGAAGCCGCCGATCATCCGCAGCGTCGTCGTCTTCCCGCAGCCGGAAGGGCCGAGCAGCGCGAAGAAGCTGCCGCGCTCGATCTGGAGACTGAGCTGGTCGACAGCGACGACGTCGTCGAAGCGCTTCGTGACTTCTTCTAGCCGGATGTCCGCAGGCGCCGACGCCCGAGGCACTTCTCGCTCACCGGCGACCGTCATCGGTGCAGACGCGTCCAGGCTTCGGCGAGAACGTCGCCGAGGATCGAGACGATCTGGTCGAACTCCTGCTGTCCGGCGACGAGCGGCGGCGAGATCTGGACGACCGGGTCGCCGCGGTCGTCGGAACGGCAGATCAGCCCACGCTCGAACAGCCGCGGCGAGAGGAAGCCGCGCAAGAGCGTCTCGCACTCCTCGTCGTTGAACGACTCGCGCGTCTCTTTGTCCTTGACGAGCTCGATCGCGTAGAAGAAGCCGGTGCCGCGTACGTCGCCGACGATCGGCAGATCGAGGAGTTGCTCGAGCGTCTGGCGGAAGGTGTCCTGAGTCTCCGCAACGTGCTCGACGATGCGCTCGCGCTTCATGATCTCGATGTTCTTGAGCGCAATCGCGGACATGACGGGATGTCCGCCGAAGGTGATCCCGTGCGCGTACATGTTCGTGTCCTTCATGAACGGCTCCATCACCCGATCCGTGGCGACGACCGCACCAATCGCCGCGTAGGACGAGGAAAGTCCCTTCGCGATCGTCATCAGGTCGGGCCGGATGTCGTAGCGCTCCGAGCCGAACCACGCGCCCACGCGCCCAAAACCGGTGATCACCTCGTCTGCGCAGAGCAGGATCCCGTAGCGGTCGCAGATCTGTCGTACGCCTTTCCAGTAGCCCTCCGGGGGCGTGAACGAGCCGCCCGCGTTCTGCACCGGCTCCATGATCACCATGCAGACCGTGTCTGAGCCGGTTGCGATGATGGTCTGCTCGAGCTCGTCGAGCAGGAACGCAGTGAACTGGGCTTCGGTCTCGTGGGGCGGCCGGTGGTAGCGATTTGTGTTGCGCACGTGCAGCACCTCCGGCACGAGCGGCTCGAACGGCGCACGGATCTCGGGGATGCCGTTGATCGAGAGCGCGCCCATGGTCGTCCCGTGGTACGCGACGTGGCGGGAGATCGCCTTCCAGCGCCGGCCGTCGCCGCGGGCGCTGTAGTACTGACGCGCCAGCTTCCAGGCCGACTCGACCGCTTCGGAGCCGCCGGACACGAAGAAGAGACGGTTCAGGTCGCCGGGCGTGAGCGATGCGACCTCTGAGGCGAGCTCGATGGCGCGCGGATGCGCGTACCCCCAGTTCGTGTAGAACGGCAGCTCTCGCATCTGCGCCGCTGCCGCTTCGCCGACTTCCTCGCCGAATCCGTAGCCGATGTTGACGGAGAACAGCCCTGCAAGCGCGTCGAGGTAGCGCTTGCCCTTCGAGTCCTCGAGGTAGCAGCCGTCGCCGCGAACGATGATCGGCACCTCGCCGTCCTGGTAGCCGCCCATGCGGGTGAAGTGGAGCCACAGGTGGTCGGTTGCTGCGCGCTGGAGGTCCAGCGCCTCAGGTGCCGTTGTCGTCAACTGTCCTCCCTGACTCGTGTGCCCCAGTCGTAGAGCTGCTTGACCATCTGCAGGTAGAGGAATGTCTCGGTCGAGACGACACCGTCGAGCGCGCGCATCCGGTTGGTCAATTCGAGGAGCGCGCGACGGTCGGTCGCCACGACCTCGACGACGAGGTCGTACTGGCCTGCGGTGACAACGACGTAGTCCGCCTCGATCCAGCTGGCGATCTCGTCGGCCACGGGCTCGGGCGAGCCTGCCGTCCTGACGCCGACCAGCGCCTGTTCGAAGCCGAGGCCGAGCGGGTTCGTCACTCCGACGACCTGCAGGATGTCCTCGGCGCAGAGCCGCGCGTACCGGGCCCGGATCGTCGCCTCGGAGACCCCGAGTCTGGCGGCGATGGCGCGGAAGGACTCCCGGCCGTTGGCCTGGAGCGCTTCGATGATCCCCTGGTCCAGGCCGTCGATCAGCGGTGGGGCGCTGATGGGGCCCCTGCGAGGCTCGGCCATGGCCGGCTGCGCGATCGTTCTTCGCAAAGCGAGGCGATTCGTACCATGCGGTGCGCATTCGGTCAACGAAGGCCCCTACTTGAACTCGCATTGCGAATGTTGGATGCTCCCCTCGCAAGCCATCCGGGGAGGAGCGGAAGTGGCGAGAACACCGCTGGCACAGCGCATCGAGGACGCGTATGCCGAGGTCGTGGAGAGTCGGACGACTCGGCGCGAGCTGATGAAGAGGACGGCAGCGGCAGGGGTCGCGCTCGCCGGAGCGGGCACGATGGGCCGCTTCGCGAAAGCCGCATACGGCGCGGGCTCGGCGGTGCGCATCGCCGTCGTCGGAGCCGGGCTCGCGGGGCTCACCTGCGCGTACCGGCTGAAGCAGGCCGGGCTCACCGCAGACATCTTCGAAGCTTCCGACCACGTCGGGGGCCGCTGTCGCACGGATACCACGACCTTTCCCGGCCTAGTCGCCGAGCACGGCGGCGAGCTGATCGACCAGAGCCACACGCAGTTGCGCCAACTGGCTCAAGAGCTAGGGCTCGGCCTCGACAATCTCCTCCAGGCACAGCCGAACGGCACGGAGGACTTCTTCTACCTCGACGGCGCCCCATATCCGTATTCGCAGCTGGTGGTCGACCTGAACGGGATCTACCAGAAGATGCACAAGGACGTCTCGGCAGCGAGCTACCCGACGCTGTGGAACAACTACACACCGCGCGGCTGGGAGCTCGACCACATGTCGATCATCCAATGGCTGGACGAGACCGTCCCGAACGGGGGCTCGAAGTCGAAGCTCGGGCGCATCCTCGATATCGCCTACATCATCGAATACGGCGCAGAATGCAGCGAGCAGAGCTCGCTCAACCTCCTCTACCTGATCGGCTATTCCGGTCAGGGGCAATTCCGTGTGTTCGGCCCGTCGAACGAGAAATACCACGTGCGCGGCGGCAACCAGCAGATCGCCGACGCCCTCGCCGACGCCCTCGACGGGCAGATTTCGCTTAACACGGAGCTGACTGCAATCAAGCAGAACTCCACCGGTTCGTTCACGCTCACGTTGCGCGAGGGCTCCACGACATTGGTACCGCCGGCCTACGACCACGTCGTTCTCGCGCTCCCCTTCTCGTTGCTGCGTGGCGTGAACTACTCGAAGGCCGGATTCGAGCCGCTCAAGGTGACGGCCATCAAGGAGTTGCCGATGGGAACGAACTCGAAGCTGCACGTAGAGTTCAAGGATCGTTTCTGGTACGACGCCGACAACAATGGGAACACGTATGCGGACACCGGTTACCAGAACACCTGGGAGGTCTCCAGAGCCCAGAACAACACGAAGAAGGGACTCCTGGTCGACTACACCGGCGGAAAGATCGGCGCCAGCTTCGGGAGCGGGACGCCGGAGTCGCGAGCCCAGCAGTTCATGTCGCAACTGCAGCCGCTCTTCGATCCCTACGACATCACCGTCGCGGACCACTGGACACAGAAGGCCACTGTCGACTTCTGGACGGCTTATCCGTGGACGAAGGGCTCGTACTCCTACTGGAAGGTGGGCCAGTACACGAAGTTCTCCGGCATGGAGAAGGAACGTCAGGGCAACTGCCACTTCGCCGGGGAGCACACCTCACAGGACTTCCAGGGCTACCTGAACGGCGGCGTCGAGACAGGCGAGCGAGCCGCAGGCGAGATTCTCGGAGATCTGAAGCACGCCTAATGGCAATCAGCGAACACACCGCGTCCGACCAGGTCGTCGCAGACCGCGAGCGCTATGTCGCACGCGGCGTGGCGACGACTCCGCTCGTCGTCGCCCGCGCTGAAGGCGCGCGCATCTGGGACGTCGACGGCCGCGAGTACGTCGACTTCGCGGGGGGGCTCGGCTGCCAGAACACAGGCCACGGCTTCGCGGCGGCGGCGATCCATGAGCAAGTCGACCGTTATCTGCATCAGTGCTTCATGGTCGGGATGTACGAGTCGTACGTCGAGGTATGCAAGCTGCTCGACGAAACGTGGCCCGGCGACCGTGAGACGAAGTCGCTCCTCGTGAATTCCGGCGCCGAAGCGGTCGAGAACGCCGTGAAGATCGCGCGCACTGCGACCGGGCGGCCGGCTGTGATCGTCTTCGACCACGCGTTCCACGGACGCACGAGCCTGACGATGGCGATGACTGCGAAGGTCCTTCCCTACAAGCAGGGCTTCGGTCCTTTTCCGAGCGAGGTCTATCGCGCGCCTGCGCCTTACCCGTACCGTGGCGTCTCGTCCGACGACGCGATCCGCGGGCTCGAGTTACTGCTCAAGCAGGACGTCGATCCCGCTTCGATCGCCTGCGTCGTCCTCGAGCCCGTGCAGGGCGAAGGTGGCTTCGTCGAGATGCCCGAGGACTTCCCGCGCCGGCTGAAGGAGATCTGCCAGGCCCACGGGATCCTCTTTGTCGACGACGAGGTGCAGGCCGGTGTAGGAAGGACCGGACCGGTGTGGGCGATCGAGCACTACGGTGTCGAGCCCGATCTGATCGTTTCAGGCAAGTCCCTCGGGGGCGGATTGCCGCTCGCCGGCGTGACCGGCGGAGCGGCGCTGATCGACAGTGTCCCGCCCGGCGGGCTCGGCGGCACCTTCGGCGGCAATCCGCTCGCGTGCGTTGCGGCGGTCGAAGTGCTCCGCGAGGTGAAGAGCGACTCGTTCCGCAAGCGCGCCGACGAGCTGGGCGCCCGGATCCGCGCTCGCCTCGAGCTGCTCGCAGCCCGGAACGCGGCCGTCGGCGACGTGCGCGGCCTCGGGCCCATGCTCGCTCTCGAGCTGACGGAGCCGACGCCCGACCTGGCCAAGGCGGTGACGTCGGCGGCACGTGAGCGAGGCCTGGTCCTCCTCTCTTGCGGTATCTACGGAAACGTCATTCGCATCCTCGTCCCCCTCACGATCGACGACGCGCTGCTCGAGCGTGGACTCGACCTGCTGGAGGAATCGCTTGGCGACGCCCGCGCTGGCTGAGTCGGAACCGGCCGCACATCCCATGCCTGCGGCCGAGATCGATGTCCGGCTCGAGGGCATCCGCAAGACGTACGGCGACGTCGTGGCGGTCGACCGGGTCGATCTCGAAATTCCCGCAGGAGAGTTTTTCACCCTGCTGGGCCCGTCCGGCTCCGGCAAGACAACGACGCTGAGGCTCATCGCCGGCTTCGAGCGGCCCGACGAAGGTCGCATCGAGCTCGGCGGCGCCGATGTCACCAGCCGGGCGCCGTACGAGCGGGACGTCAACACTGTGTTTCAGGACTACGCGCTCTTCCCGCACATGACAGTCGCCGAGAACGTTGCCTACGGTCTGCGCGTCAAGCACGTCCCGCGGGCAGAGCGCAAACGTCGCGTGGAGGAGATCCTGAAAGTCGTGCGGCTTCCAGAGCTTGGCAACCGCAAGCCTGTCCAACTCTCCGGCGGACAGCGGCAGCGCATCGCGCTCGCGCGCTCGCTCGTGAACACGCCGAGGGTGTTGCTGCTCGACGAGCCACTCGGCGCGCTCGACCTGAAGCTTCGCCAGGAGATGCAGATCGAGCTCAAGCGCATCCAACGCGAGGTCAGCGACGTCGGCATCACCTTCGTCTACGTCACCCACGACCAGGAGGAGGCGCTCACGATGAGCGACCGCCTCGCGGTGTTCAACGAGGGCCGGATCGAGCAGGTCGGCGCGCCGGCCGAGGTCTATGAACGTCCCGCGACCGAGTTCGTCGCCGGCTTCGTCGGTGTCTCGAACGTCCTGGAGCGGGACGGCAAGAAGTTCACCGTACGTCCGGAGAAGATTCGGATGCATTTCGACGAGGCCGGCGACGGCGAGCTGGGTCGCATCCGCGACGTCGTCTACGTCGGCATGTTCACGAGGTACGTCGTGGCGCTCGACTCCGGGGGCGAGCTCACCGTCGTCAAGCAGAACCTCGAGACGTCCTCGCAGGAGGCGCTCGAATCCAGGGGCAGGCGGGTGCGCCTCGAGTGGCGTCCCGAGCACACCTTCGAGATCCAACGAGGAGGAGAGGCATGAGGAGGATTCGCAGGGTTCACGTACTCGTCGCGGCACTGGCCGCGGCGCTGTGCGTGCCGGCGTCGGGAGTCAGTTCGGCGGCGAGTGGGCCGTCGATGATCACGAAAGCCGGGAAGAACGAGGGCCTGTTGAACCTGGTCGTCTGGGAGGGCTACACGTACTCCCAATGGGTGAAGCCGTTCACCAAGGCAACGGGCTGCAAGGTGCGTTCTAAGTACGGCGGCTCGTCTGACGAGATGGTGACCCTGATGCGAACGGGGCAGTACGACGCCGTGTCCGCATCGGGCGACGCGAGCCTGCGCCTGATTCTTGGCAAGGACGTCCGGCCAATCGACCCGAAGCTGATCCCGGACTACAAGAACTTCATCCCGAAACTGAAGGCGCCCGGCCATAACACCGTCAAGGGTGTGCACTACGGCATCTCGCTGCAGTGGGGCCCCAACACGCTCCTCTACAACACCAAGAAGGTGAAGCCCGCACCGAATAGTTGGAGCGTCCTCTACAGCTCGAAGTACAAGGGCAAGATCACGGTTCCCGACAACCCGATCCAGATCGCGGACGCGGCGCTGTATCTCTCGAAGACGAAGCCTGCGCTCGGGATCAAGGACCCCTACGAGCTGAACGAGGCACAGTTCAAGGCGACGGTCGACCTGCTGAAGAAGCAGCGTCCGCTCGTCAAGAAGTACTGGGCTTCGGCGGGAGATGAGATCGACCTGTTCAAGAGCGGAGGCGCGACGGTCGGTGCATCTTGGCCGTACCAGACCATCGCGCTTCAGACGGCAAAGGCGCCGGTCAAAGACCTCATCCCGAAGGAGGGTGCTACGGGCTGGGCCGACACGTACATGATCTCGACGAAAGCGAAGCATCCGAACTGCGCGGTGTCATGGATCAAGTGGGTGTCGACACCGAAGGTGCAGGCTCAGCAAGCGATCTACTTCGGCGAGACGCCGGCGAACACGAAGGCGTGCAAGATCATGGACCAGCTGTCCAAGGGCTCGTGCGCGCAGTACCACGCGAACGCATCGGCGGCCTATTTCAATTCGATCAAGTTCTGGAAGACGCCTCAGAAGGACTGCGGCAACGGCCAGAGCAACTGCATGGACTACACGAAGTGGCAGCAAGCCTGGACTGACATCAAGAGTTGACGTCTCAGTCGTACGAAGCGGCGGGTCGGCCTCGGTCGGCCCGCCGCCGCTTCTCGGCCGCGCTCTGGCGGCGGCCGTGGTTGCGAGCGGTCGCCTTGCTGCTGCCGCCGCTCGGCTGGATGCTGGTCTTCTACCTGGCTGCGCTGGCCGTCCTGTTCGTGTCGGCGTTCTGGAGCATCGACGCCTTCACCGGCAAGCTCACGCACGTCTGGACGTGGGCGAACTTCGACACGATCATCCACGACGCGACCTACCGCCAGATCGCGTTCCGAACGATCTGGATGGCGGTCGCCGTCACGCTGACTGATGCGTTGATCGCGTTTCCGTTCGCGTACTACATGGCCCGGGTGGCGACGCCGCGGCTGCGGACCGTGCTCTTCGTGCTCGTGCTCCTACCCCTCTGGTCGAGCTACCTCGCTCGGATCTATGCCTGGCGGTTGATCCTTAACCACGACGGTGCGCTCAACTGGTCGCTCGCGAAGGTCGGACTGCCTGAGCAGGATTGGGCATTCACGAACACCGCAATGTGGATCGTGTTCTCGTACATCTGGCTCCCGTTCATGATCCTCCCCGTCTACGCAGCCCTGGAGCGGATTCCGGACTCCTTGCTGGAGGCGTCCCGCGATCTCGGCGCGCGTAACTGGACGACCTTCCGGCGTGTGATCGTGCCGCTCGCGCTGCCGGGGCTTGCGGCCGGCTCGATCTTCACGTTCTCGCTGACGCTCGGCGACTACATCACACCGTCGCTCGTGGGGAACGTCGACTTCATCGGCAACGTCATCTACCGCAACGTCCTTGGCCTGACGAACAACCTGCCGTTCGCGGCGGCCTATGCGACCGTGCCGCTGATCGTGATGGCGGTCTATCTCATGCTCGCCAAGCGGCTCGGCGCCTTCGAGGCTTTGTAGTGGAGACGCGGGCCGCTCGGCTGTCGCTCGGTGGCTGGACGCTGCTCGTAGTGCTGTTTCTCTGGATCCCGCTCGTCCTCATCTGCGTCTACGCGTTCAACTCCTCCAACATCCAGAGCTGGCCCATCGCCGGGTTCAGCACCAAGTGGTTCCACGCGGCCTGGCACAACGAAGAGGCCCGTAGCGCGCTCGTCCTGTCGCTGAAGGCCGCCGGCATCGCGACCGCGATCGCACTGGTGCTCGGCACCGCCGCAGCGACCGCGGTCAGCCGCTTCCGTTTCTTCGGCCGGGACGCGATCACGTTCCTGCTCGTCCTGCCGATCGCGCTGCCGGGAGTCGTCACGGGGATCGCGTTGAACTCGTTCTTCACGAACAACCCCATCCACGGCCTCAGCCCGTCGCTCTGGACGATCGTGATCGGCCATGCGACCTTCTGCATCGTGATCGTCTACAACAACGTCGTCGCCCGGCTGCGCCGAACGCAGACGTCGCTGACGGAAGCGTCGATGGACCTCGGAGCCGACGGCTGGCAGACCTTCCGCTTCGTTACCTTTCCCGTCATCTCGACGGCACTGGTCGCCGGGGCGCTGCTGGCCTTCGCGCTCTCGTTCGACGAGGTAATCGTGACGACCTTCACGGCAGGGGCGCAGAACACCCTGCCGATCTGGATCCTCGGAAATCTCCGGCTCGGCCAGCAGCTCCCCCAGGTGAACGTCGTCGTCTTTTTCGTGATAGTGATGACCGTGCTTCCCGTGACGATCGCGCAGCGCCTGACGCGCGACACGGGGATCCTGCGAAGGAGGTAGACCGTGAGCACCACCGTTTCGAAGCACCAGAATTTCGTCGGCGGCGAGTGGGTCGGTGCCACCGGCGGCGAGACCATGGAAGTGCTGAACCCGGCCACCGGCGAGACGATCGCCGATGTACCGCGATCGAGCGCCGAGGACGTCGATCGGGCCGTGCAGGCAGCGAAGAAGGCTCTCCCGGAATGGCTCGAGACGACGCCGGGTGAACGGGCGGAGATGCTCCTCAAGCTCGCGGATGCGCTCGACCAGCAGTCCGACGAGCTCGCCGAGCTCGAGTCGCAGAACGTGGGCAAGCCACTGTCCTACGCCAAGGACGAGATGCCGGTTGCCTCGGACAACCTCCGCTTCTTCGCGGGCGCGGCGCGCCTGCTGGAAGGCAAGTCCGCCGGTGAATACATGCGGGGCTACAGCTCGTGGCTACGCCGCGAGCCGATCGGAATCGTCGGCGGCATCGCACCCTGGAACTACCCGCTGATGATGGCCGTGTGGAAGCTCGCGCCTGCTCTGGCTGCGGGCAACGTCCAGGTGTTGAAGCCGTCCGAGCAGACACCGCTGACGACGCTGCGATTTGCACAGCTGGCCGCGGACATCCTGCCGGCCGGCGTGCTGAATGTCGTGACGGGTGACGGCGTGCCTGCGGGCGAGGCGATCGTCAAGCATCCGGATGTACGGCTGGTGTCGCTCACCGGCGACGTCGAGACAGGCAAGATCATCGCCCGAACTGCTGCAGACACGCTGAAGCGCGTCCACCTCGAGCTCGGTGGGAAGGCGCCCGTGATCGTGTTCGACGACGCGGATCCCGCAGCTGTCGCCGCAGGGATCAAGATCGGCGGCTACTGGAACTCGGGCCAGGACTGCACGGCGGCCTCGCGTGTCGTTGCCGGCCCGAAGATCTACAACCGCTTGCTCGAAGAGCTCGTGCCGGCCGTCGAGTCGCTGCACGTCGGCGACCCCGCGGAGGGCGACGAGATCGAGATGGGGCCGCTGATCTCGAAGTCCCAGCAGGAGCGCGTGCTCGGCTTCCTGGAGCGTGCCAAGAAGGCCACCGTCCTCACGGGGGGCGAGTCGAACGGAAACCGGGGCTTCTTCGTCAAGCCGACCGTCGTGGTCGACGTGGGCCAGGAGGACGAGATCGTGCAGCGCGAGGTCTTCGGTCCGGTCGTGACTGTGCAGCGATTCGCCGACGACGACCAGGCGCTCGCGTGGGCGAACGACGTCAACTACGGGCTCGCGGCGTCGGTCTGGACGCGGGATATCGGGCGTGCGCTGAACGCCGCGCGCAAGCTCCAGTTCGGCACAGTGTGGATCAACGACCACATCCCGCTCGTGAGCGAGATGCCGCACGGCGGGTTCAAGCAGTCCGGCTACGGCAAGGACCTGTCGGCGTACTCGCTCGAGGACTACACGCAGATCAAGCACGTGATGGCGAAACTCGACTGACTTGCGACACATTTCCGTATTGGTGTCTGACACCCGCCGTTCGGAGCAGTTCCGCTTGGTGAGCCGTGCCGCGGCGTGCCGACACACTTCCGGCACGGTGTCTGACACCGGGGCTGGCTTGTGAGGGCACGGCCGCTTCCGCCCGGGGGGACGATCGGCGTCGCCGCCGCGTCCAGTCCGTTCGAAGAGCGGTCGGAGATCGACCGCAGCGTTCGCTGGTACGAGGAACGCGGCTACCACGTCAAGCTTGCCGACGGCGTTTATGCCCGCGATGACTTCGTCGCGGGCGACGCCGCTGCTCGGGCGCGCGACGTCAATCAGCTGTTCGCCGATCCCGAGGTCGACGTCGTGCAGCTCCTGCGTGGCGGCTACGGCGCCTCGCAGGTCGTCCCCCACCTCGACTACGACACGATCGCCGAGAACCCGAAGCCGCTCGTCGGCTACTCCGACGTCACTGCGCTCCACGTCGCAATCCGCCAGCGCACCGGGCTCGTGACGTTCTACGGGCCTGGCTTCACGGGGATGGGAAGTCCGAAGCGCGGCGACTGGTCGAAGGAGCGCTTCCTGCGTGCCATGACCGATGCAGAGCCGCTCGGCGACGTGCCGGCCCGCCCGGACGATCCGTACATCGGTGCGATCGGCAGCGGCAAGGCGACGGCTCCGCTCGTCGGCGGCTGCCTCTGGCTCCTCCGCGAGACGCTCGCGACGCCCTGGGAGGTGGAGTTCGATGGGGCGATCCTGTTCTTCGAAGACGTGTACTGCCCGCCCTGGCATGTCGACGGAATGCTGACGCAGCTACGGAATGCCGGGAAGCTCGACCGCATCGCGGGCGTGGTGATCGGGGAGATGTACAAGTGCGAGGAGCACCTCCAGCCGGAGCCGTGGCTGCGCAGCCGCTCGATGGAGGACGTCTTCGAGCACCACCTCGAGCCGCTCGGCGTCCCGATCCTGCACAACCTGCCGCTCGGTCACGGCGACCACCTGTGCACGATCCCGCTCGGCGTCACGGCGACCATCGACGCGGATGCGCGCACGTTGACGTTTGCGGAACCGGCCCTCGAGACTAGGTCCGAACGATCCCGGCGCGACCAGGTCCCAGCCGCATCCCGATAACGCCTTCGGCCGCCGAGAGGCTTGGCCCGAACCCCGTGACGGCGGCAAGGAAATGCCGCCGGTCGAGGGCATAGAGCCCCGCGCCGGTCCGTGCCTTGACGGTCGCCGTTCGCGGCACGTCCCGCAATAGAGCGATCTCCCCGAACGAATCACCGGGCTCGAGCGACTGCACGAGCTTGCCGTCGATCTGCACGTCGAGAGTCCCATCCTTGATCAGATAGAAGCGGTCGCCGGGCTCGCCCTGCCGCACGATCTCCTCGCCCGCCGGGGCACGCACCTCCTCGAGCGCGGCGGCTAGCTGTTCCAGCGTGCTCTCCGGAAGCGGCGCGAAGATCGGACTGCCACGGAGAAGCTCGAGCCGCTCGACCGGAACCTCGGCAGCCTGATCGATCGCATTGAGCCGCGGCCACGCAGGAATCACGACCAGCGGCAGCATGGCGCCGGCGACGACCAGCGCGCCGCGCGTTCCCAGCCAGTTGAGCAGAAGCGGCGCGGCGACCGCGCCGAGCCCGGCGGTCAGCAACAGGAGGCTTTCCAACACACCGAAGACCCTGGCCAGCACGTCATCCGGCGCCGCGCGCTGCAGCAACGTCATGCCCGACACGTCGACGATCGTGTTGCCGATGCCGACGACCGCGAGGAGGACGAGTGCAAAAGCCTGATTCGGCCAAATCGCGACGAGAGCGATCGGCACACCCCAGATGAAGATCCCCAGGCCGAAGTCGGCCGCTTGCCGCCCCCGGCCGACGAGTGCGGCCGCGGCCACCGCCCCGAGCAGGCCGCCGATGCCCACCGCCGAGTTGAGGAAGCCGACTCCCGCCTGGCCCGTGTCGAGCAACTTGAGCGCGATGACCACGATGAGCACGCTGAGCATCCCGTCGACGAACGTCTGGGCAGAGAAGAGCGCCACCAGGAGACGCAGCCTCCGCTCCCGGGCGATCGTTCGGAAGCCAGCGAGCAGCTCGTCGACCACGGAGACCGGCTCCTGCTCGCCCTTCACCTTTTCCTCGCCGACGGCACGGATCCCGGCGACGAGGAACGCCGACCAGAGCAGGGCGCCTGCGGTGGCGAGAAAGACGACTCCCGGCCCGCTCGCGGCCAGCAGTAGCCCTCCGATCGCGGGCCCGCCGAAGATCCCGACGCTCTCGATGGTGCTCGCCGCGACGTTCGCGGCCGTGAGCTCCTCAGGCGTCCGGGCCAGCGACGGGATCAGGGCCGCCTCGGCCGGGCGAAACGCCGTCGCCGCCACGCCGACGAAGCCCGTGAGGACGTAGATCACGATCGGCGGGGCATCGGCGAACACGGCCAGAGCAGCGCCTGCAATCAGCGCCGCCCGAGCGAGGTCCGAGGCGACCATGACCCAGCGGCGGTCGTAGCGATCGCCGAGCAGCGCGGCGAACGGTGACGCGGCGGCCGCGGCGAGCCAGCGGGCCAGGCCGACCACCCCCACGGCCGTAGCGCCGCCCTGCTGGTAGGCATAGACGACGACCGCGATCCCGTACGCCCAGGTGCCGAGGATCGAGGCGGCCCAGGCGAGCTCGATCCGGCGCAGCGCCTGGTTCCGAAAGACGTCCTGAAACGCCCGACCCGACTCGGCCAACTGCCGCAGAAGTCCCCCCACGGGCCCAGAATCGCATCCCGGCTTGTGTAATTGAAGGGGAGCAGGGAAGATTCCGGGTGACCGGCCCGTCTAGTACCTGATACCGGCAATCTGCCGTGCACCTTCTAGAAGGAGGAGTTCATGTCCGAGGATCGCTTCGAGCAGGACGAGCCGAAGGACGAGGACGTCGAGGCCCATCGAAAGACCCGTCTGGGCACTGACGAAGGTTCCGACACGTCCGACGACGTCGAGGCCCATCGAAAGACCCGACTGGCCAACGACGAGGGCGGCTCTGACGATTCAGACGACGTCGAAGCCCACCGGAAGACGCGCCTCTAAGGCATCGCTTCCAGATGATTGAGAGAAGCCCGGGCACGCCCGGGCTTCTCTCGTTCTAGAGCAGTCTCTCCAGCTCGGCGAGCAGGCGCAGGGCACTCTCTCGCGAGCCGTCCTCCTCGCCGCGCCGCTTCTCGAGCGCCTCCGCCACGCGGGCGAGGACGCCGAGATCGCCCTTGCCTTGCAGGGAGCTCTGGGCGCGCCGGGCCCGCTGGAGCAGATCGAGCGCGATCGCGGCCTGGTTCGCGAAGAGGCCGAGCAGCTCCATCTCCGCCAAGGTGAACCTGGCATCCCTGGGGCGGTCGAGCACCTCGAGCACCCCGAGCGCGTTCTCCTCGTGCAGAAGCGGGACGGCCATGAGCCCCTTCGGGACGAAGCCCGTGCTCTCGGCGGTCTCGCGTGAGAAGCGCGGATCGGCGAGCACGTCCTCGATCACGAGCGGCTGGCGACTCACCAGGACGAAGCCGGCGATGCCGGTGCTCGATGGAAAGCGCTTGCCGATGAGGGACTCGGACGCCTCGTCGGCGGCAGCTTCGAAGACGAGCTCATCCGTCTCGATGTCGAGCAGCAGGATGGAAGAAGCCTTCGCCCTGAAGATCGCCCGTGCGACGTCCACCACCGATTGCAGCAGCGCCCGGAACTGCTCCTCGGAGCCGAGCACCCCAGCTGCGACTGCCGCACGAAGCTCGTCGGTCACTTTCCGCCCCCGACGTTCGTTGCGGTGAGGTAGAGCACGCTCTTCAGCTGGAAGGGGGTCAGCTCGGGATGCTTCGAGAGGATCAGCGCCGCGATCCCTGCGATGTGCGGAGTCGCGAAGCTGTTGCCCGTGCAGACCAGACGCCCGCCGCCGTTCCATGCGACCTCGACGTCGACGCCCCGCGCGAAGAACTCAACCGGCGGAGCCGGGTTGTAGTAGTACTCGTACGGGTCCTCCTGCTCGTGGCTCCCGACCGAGATGACGCTCGAGAAGCGCCAGGGATAGCTCTCGACAGGCATGTTGTGGGCGGATGCGACTAGCATCGTGCGACGGAAGTATGCGGTGTCCGCGAGCTCGTGCAAGAGCGACGCGAACTTCTGCTTCGTCGTCGAGAGGCTCATATTGATCACGTCGTAGCCCTGCTCGATCGCCCAGCGTAGGCCCTCCAGCAGAACGGCGCCGCTGCCCGTGTAGCCCGCGCCCAGCACCCGTACGCTCACCAGCTCGCAGTCGGGTGCCAGCGAGCGAATCACCCCGGCGCATGCCGTGCCGTGCCCGCAAAGGTCTCCCTCGGTGTCGTTGTCCTCGAGGATCACGTCGTCACCCTCGATCGAGATCGCCACCGACTGCTGCACGTCGCCGACCAGCGGATGGTGCGCTTCGACGCCGCTGTCGAGGACACACACCCGCGCACCGGCTCCGGTCGCTCCGCCCCACGCCCACTCGCGCGTGATCTCTCCAGGCCATTCCTCCGGCAGGGCGATCCGCTCGGCCGCCTCCGCAGAGAGGCTCCAGGCTGGAAGTTCCTCGCTCACCCCTGCAGCGTACGAGTCGTACCCGCGGGAAGACAAGAGCCCTCCCCGCCGTCTTGTAGCCAGAGTGCTTCCGCTTTCGTCTCAAGAGATCGCCCGAGCCCGTCACGCCGACCTGCTCCGCGAGGCGACGCACGAGCGACTGGCCGCGAGCATCCGCGAGGGGGCCCTGGATCAAGCGGTAACTGATAGGACGGGAGCGCTCCGGTGGGCCTCTGCTGTGCGAGGCATCCTCGCGCGGCGGCCGGCGGTTCGCACCGCCTGATCTACTCCCGCACCGCCCGCGCCGTTTCGGCGGCGCGGGCGGCTTCCTCCGCCAGCTTCGCCGCCTCGAGGACGCGCGGATCGCCCGCCGAGGCGGTTAGGTTGACCGCCACCAACTCCGCCGCGCTGCTCGAAGCCGCTGCCGCGAGCAACGCGGCTGTCACGGCATCGGCGCGCAACGCCGGATTTCCGCTCTCGGCGACCGCGATCGCGAGCTGAGCGACGTCGTTCGCGGCCCGGGCGATCTGCAACGGCGCCTCGGCGGCCTTCGCATACGCCCGCCCGAGAGCGAAGTCTCGCCGCTCCCCCTGCTCGTCTTCGGTCTCCGCGCGGGCCCGGAGGGCGGCTTCGTAGTGCTCGGCGTCCGCCTGCGCGAGCGGAGTGGCACGGTCGCGCAGGCACTCCGCCTGCGCCACGATGCCCGCCGCTTCCGGCCACGTGTCCCCGGAGCCCCGGGCGACCTTGGCGAGGAGCCCGGCGGCGATCGCAGTCACGAGCGCCGCGGCCGACCCTCCGCCGGGAGTCCTGCCCTCGGCCGCGATCTCGTCGAGGAATTCCCGCAGCCGCAGCTCGAGCAAGGCCATGCGGGGGATTGTCCTCGAAGCGCTACTTGGACTTGAAGCGAACCTTCAGCACTTCGATGACCGCCGGATCACGCTCGTACCCTTCGGCCGCGAGCGCAGCCTCGAGATCGGCCACCAGCCGGGCCTTGAAGTCAGCGTCCGCCTCGGCGCGGGCGACGATCTCGTCGAGTCCGGCCTTGGCCAGCGGCAGCTCCGTTGCGGCACGTACCCAGGCCGCCGGCGCCGGGGGCAGAGCCCGGATCAGGCGTGCAAGGCGCTCTTCGTTAAAAGCGGTCATCGAGAACCAGACGGAGTATCTGCCTCGGTTCTTCCCTCGAGGAGCTCACGCAGCCGGCGGAGGCACCTGGAGATGCGGCTCGCGATCGTCCCGGCCGGAAGGTCGAGCGCCTCGCCGATCGTGCGATAGCTCTCGTCGCGGGCGAAGAAGCGGTCGAGAATCTCCCGGCAGTGCTCTGGCGTGGCGGCCAGGGCCTCGTGGACGGTGAGCGCGTCCTCGAGCATCGTCAGGGTCTCTTCCGACCCGGCGAGGTCGAGCTCCTCGTCCGCGGTCGGGCGCTCGCGCGAGGTGGCGCGCAGGCGGTCGATGCACAACCGCCGCGTGAGCTGGGCGAGCCAGGGCCTGACCGCGGCATCGTCTCGCAGCTTGTCGAGATGCTCGTACGCGCGCGCGAACACTTCCTGGAAGACATCCTCTGCGTCGGCCTCGGGCAGCCGGAATGCCTGGACGGAGATGGCGTACACGTAGCGGGAGAACCGGTCGACGAGCTCGGCCCACGCCTGCTGGTCACCGGACCGGCAACGCGCGACGAGCTCGCTGTCGCTCAACGTCTGCGCCATGCCGTGGATTCTGACGGGTGGCTACGCCGTCACGCGGCAGGCTGCTGCCCGGCGTCCTTGCCGAGCTGTTTCGACCACCATTCGGATTCGCGGCGGTCGAAGTTGTCCTGCAGCTGTGCGACGTACGTGGAGAGATCGCTTTCGCGGGTCGCAAGGGCAGCTTCGAGCTCGGCGCCGGCCTGCTCGCGCTGCTCGAGACGCTGCTCACGGACCTCCAGCTCGGCCTCCATCTGGGCCTCGCGCAGATTGAGCGCGGCGTCGCGCTCCTCCAGCTCCTTGGCGCGGCTGGCGAGAACCTTCTCCCGTTCGTCGAGTCCCTTCTCCTTGCCCTCGTAGCGGCTACGCGACGCGAGAATTGCCTGCTCCGCTTTGTTGAGAGCCGACTCGCGGGCCGACAAATCGTCGTCGCGCTGCTTCAGCCGGCGCTCCGCGAGCTCGTCCACTTCCGGCTTGCGCGCTTCCTCGGCGGCTCGCCGCGCGGTTGCTTCGAGCCGGTGGAGCTCGGCCTCGCGGGCGATCAGCTCGGTCTCGCGCTGTTCGATGCTGTCGAGCTTGGCGAGCGCGTCCTTCGCGACCGCATCGCGTTCCGCGGCCTGACGCTCGAGATCTTCCATGCGAGCAGTGAGCTCGCTTGCCCGAGCGGATAGCTCGAGCTCGCGCTGGTCCAGCTCCCGGGCTCGAGCGACTAGACGCTCGTCACGACCGCCGGTGACGGCGACGTTCGCCGCGCGCTTGTCCACCTGTTTCTCCCGCGCCTCCAGCTGCGCGCGTGCCTGTGCGAACTCGCGGGCCTCGGCTGCAAGCGACTCCTGGGCGGCTCGCAGCTCCTCTTCCCTGGCCTTTGTCTTCTCGGCCGCTGCTGCCCGATCCGCCGCCTCACGCTCCAGCTGCTCGACTCGGGTCTTGAGCTCACTGGCCTTGCTCGAGAGCTCGAGCTCACGCTCGTCGAGCTCGCGCCCCCGTGCCGCCAGTTGCTCCTCGGTCCGCCCCGCTCCGGCGGCGAGCGCCGATTCGTGCTTCGTGACGACGCTCTCACGCGCCTCGAGCTGTGCCCGCGCGTGCGTGAGTTCGGCTTCCGCGGCTGCGAGCTTCGCCCCACGTTCCGAGAGGGTCTGCCCGAGCTCCCGCGCCTCCTCGAGCTTCGCGCGGGCCTCCTGGACGGCGGCCATGTGCGAAGCGGTTTGCTGCTCCAGCTGCTTGATCCGCACCGCGACGTCGCCGGCCACCTTTGACAACTCGAGCTCCCGCTCGTCAAGCTCACGCGCCCGGGCAACAAGTCGTTCGTCGGTGCTCACGGTCTCCGTCTCGATCTCAGCTTCACGCTTCCCGAGCACCTTCTCACGCGTCTCGAGTTGCACCCTTCCCTGGGTGAACTCACGCTCGGTCGCGGCCAGCTGCGCTTCGCGCTCCGCGACCCTCTTCTCGAGTGCCCGCGCCTGCTCATCCTTCACCCGCGCCTTCTCCTCGCGCTCCTCGAGTGCGCGCATGAGCTTCGCCTGGCGCTTTTCGGTTTCCTCTGCCGCCGCGGACACGCGCGCTTCCGCGCCGGCGATGTCCTTCTCACGCTTGTTGATCTCGGCGAGCTTCTCCTTCAGCTCGGAAGCGGCGGCCGTGCGCTCGTCGTCGCCGACTTTGAGCTCGTGGACCTTCAGCTCGACGAGCTGCTCGCGCTCTGCCAGGCGCGCCTCCAGCTTTGTCAGCTCCTCCTTCGCTTCGAGCAGGCCGTCCAGCTCAGCGAGCCGATCAGTGATTCGGCGCTCGCGGTCGTCGAACTCGGCCTGGGTCTCCGCCAGTGCCGCGGCACGGCGGTCGAGCGCAGCAGACTGCTCCGCGAGCTGCTGCTCGAGCTGCGCATCGCGGCCCGACGTGTCCACCTGGTCGCTCAGGGACGAGCGCAGCTGCTGCTCGCGCGCAAGCGACGCGTTCAGCTCGGCGCGAAGCGCCTCGGCCTCGGTCTCCTCGATGACGGGCGCGGCAGCCGCAATCGCTTCCGCCGGCGAGCGAGGTTCAGGCGGCGTCTCGCCGGACTGGAGCTTCGCCCTCAGCCCGGAGCCGAAACCGCCTTCGGTGCCATGCTCGGCCACTGACACCCTGTCTCCCTTAGAACTGGAAGAACTTCGAGAGGTTGAGGAACGCGGGCCCGAGCACGACGAGGAACATCGCCGGGAAGATGAAGATGACCGTCGGGAAGAGCATCTTGATCGGTGCCTTCATCGCCTTCTCCTCGGCGAGGAGCTGTCGCTTGAGCCGCGTGTCGCCGGCCTGAACCTTGAGGATCCGCCCGAGCGAGATGCCCAGCTGGTCGGCCTGGATGATCGCCCGCACGAAGCTGGCCATCTCCTGCGAGGAGCTGCGCTCCGCCATCTTCTTGAGCGCCTCGCTCCGGCCCTCGCCGATGCGGATGCCGCCGAGCGCGAGCTCGAACTCTTCGATCAGCGGGCCGTCCATGTGCTCGGTCAGCTTCTGAACGGCGCCGTCGAAGCCGAGCCCGGCCTCCACGCTCACCGAGAGCAAATCCAGCGCGTCCGGGATCTCAGCCGAGACCGCCGCCTGGCGCGCCTTCACCTTGCTGTTGAGATACATGCCGGGACCGAGCGCTCCCAGGGCTCCGAAGAGGAGTGCGAGGAAGAACACGTACTTCGGGGCCATCGCGCTCCCCACCGCGAGGCCGAGGAAGAGTCCGCCAACACCCAGGAGGCCCTTGGCACCGATGATCGTCGTCGGCGACGTCTTGCGCATGCCGGCCGCCATCAGCTTGTCCGACACGGCCTCCACCGACAGACGCGGATTGATTCGAAGGACGAGCCGAGCAGCTTTCGCCACGAACGGGTCCAGAGCACGCTCGCGGAAGCGCGGCATCTCCTTGCCGGTGACGGTGCGGCGTCGACCGTAATTCGCTGCGCTGTGCACGAGGTTCCGCCGGTTTCTCATCGGCGTGGTGGCGAGCTCCGCGAAGAAGAAGACGGCGCCTCCGGTAGCTGCGATTGCAAGGATCAAGATCATTGGCATGTCATCAACCTCGGAATGAAACGATCTTTTTCAGGATGAGTGAGCCGAACGCCATCATCACCAGTCCGATGATGATCACGATGTGGCCCGTGTGCGAGTAGTAGAGCGGGTGCATGTAGGTCCTGTTCACCAGAGTGATGACTCCGGCCAGGAAGAACGGGATACCGATGAGCGTGTAGGCCGACATTCGACCCATTGCTGTGAGCGCCCGGATCTTGCGTGTGAACTGCTGCCGCTGGCGCACGGTGTCCGCGACCATGTCGAAGAGCGTCGCGAGCGAACCGCCGACCTGTCTCTGGATCGTCACGGCCGTGATTGCGAACTCGAAGTTCTTCGAGTTCATGCGCTCGGCCATCTCCTGCAGAGCGTCGTCCATCGGCCGGCCTAGAGACGCCTCGGTCAGGACGCGCTTGAATTCCTGGTTGGCAGGTGGATGGCCCTCGTCGACAACGGCCTGGAGGCCCTGCTTGAAGGAGTGTCCGGCCTTCAGCGAGGCGGCGATCGTGATCAGAAGATCCGGCAGCTCGTCCTCGAAAGCCTTTAGCCGCTTCCGCATCTTGAGCCAGACGACGCTGAACGGGATCATTCCCGCAGTCACCGCCAATGCGATGAGGATTACGGGCCCAGCCCCGAAGAGGAGCGCAAGCAGAGCCATGAGCACGCCGGCCCCGACGGTGATCCAGACGAACTCGACCGTTCGGAGCTGGACGTCGGCGCGTTCGAGCATGCGGCTGATCGATCGCCACTGCTTCAGGTGGCCGAGGGCCTTCTCAGTGGCAGCGAAGATGGTCGAAAGCATCTCGCCGCGCCGCGCCCGGCGCTTCTGCTTCGAGCTCCCCTTCTTCTCGCCGGTGTGCCCGACGATTCGGCTGAGCACCCATGAGCCCCGGATGCCTGCAAGCAGGAAGAGACAGCCGAAGAGCACGAGGGCCGCGACCGCGATCGCGACGGCCAGCGGGCCGCCGGGCCCATAGGCGTTCTTCGGGAGGAGCTTCGACGGGCCCGGGGCGATTGTCGTCTTACCGACCGGGATCCTCGCGAGCTGTGTGGTCGAGCCCTCGCCGACGATCGACGCGGTGAGCCGGATGCTGTCGCCCGGGCGCGCGGCCGTGACGTACTGGACTCGCCAAGTCTTCTTCAGCGCGACGGCGATCGACTTGTAGACGTTTGCCAGAGCGGAGGTCGAGGCGGCGCCGTAGTACTGGCCGCCGGTCGAGGTCGCGAGCTCCTCGAGCGGCTCGGAGGTGAACCCCTCGCCTTCGATCCCGATTGCGTAGATCAAGGCGTTCGCCTCGCGGGCCGCCCTGATCGCGGTCGTCAGCGACCCGTTGCTCGCGTTGTCGGCCCCGTCGCTGAGCACGATGATGACGCGCCCCGGCAGCGGATTCAGCCTGAGCTGATTGGCCGCCGCAATGACGGCGTCGTACAGCGCCGTTCCCCTGACCGAGTCAGTGGTCAGGCGCCCAAGCGGGACATCCGCGTCGCGCCTGACGGTGGAGAACGGCGACAGCGTCGTCACCTTCGATCCGAAGGCGATGACGGAGAGCTCGTCCGGGGCCTGCTTTGCGGCCACGAACGCGCGCGCGCCTGCCGAAGCGTCGGCGAGCGGCTTGCCCCGCATCGACTGGGAGCGGTCGATGAGCGTCGCAATCGCCTTGACGCTCCCGAGGTTTTGCGCCTGGAAGCCTACGACCGGGGTGCCGTTCTCCCACAGAGCAGGCTTGCCACCGCCGCCGGGCGTGTAGATCGACGCGTGGAGGGTCGGATAAGCGGTCGCGTCGACCCCTCGCAGCTGCACAGCCGCAGCTGCGGCTGCCGGGACTGCAAGGATGATGAGTGCGAGCCCGGCGACTGCGAGCCGGAATCGGCTCATTGAAATGCTCCCTTGAACTTCGAGGCCTGGTCGCCTTGGCCGGCTACCGGGGTGTCCGTGTCGTCATCCCTGCTGAAGAAGCTCGACTGGAGGACGACGCCGTTGGCCGCCATCTTCTCGAGGAAGTTCGGCTTCAGGCCGGTGCAGGCCAAAGGCGTGAGCAGCCGCACGCCGACGCCGCTCGAGGCCGTCTGCTCGTCCGGCGGCTTCGCGACGAAGACGTCCTGGAGAGTGATCACGTCGGACTCCATTCGGAGGACCTCCGTGACATGCGAGACCCGACGCGAGCCGTCGACGAGACGCGTGATCTGGACGAGGAGGTCGAATGCGCTCGACACCTGCTCGCGGATCGCCCGGAGCGGGAGTTCCACGCCGGCCGTCAGCACGAGAGTCTCTAGACGCGAGAGTGCGTCGCGCGGGGAGTTCGCGTGGATCGTCGTCAGCGAACCTTCGTGACCCGTGTTCATCGCCTGGAGCATGTCCAGGGTCTCGGCGCCACGGACCTCGCCGACGATGATCCGGTCGGGGCGCATGCGCAGTGCGTTTCGGACGAGCTCGCGGATGCGGACCTCGCCCTGGCCTTCGATGTTCGGGGGACGGGACTCCAGCGTGATGACGTGCTCCTGCTGGAGCTGGAGCTCGGCCGCATCCTCGATCGTGACGATGCGCTCGTCCCCGGGGATGAAGGCAGACATCGCGTTCAGCGTCGTCGTCTTACCGGTGCCGGTACCGCCGGAGATCAGCACGTTCAGCTTGCCCTTAACGCAGGCAGCGAGGAACTGCGCGGCCTTTGGCGAGATCGAGCCGAACGAGATCAGGTCGTTCATGGTGTACGGATCGCGCGCGAACTTCCGGATCGTGAGCGTGGGACCCTTGAGGGCTAGCGGCGGGATGATCGCGTTCACACGCGAGCCGTCCGGGAGACGTGCGTCGACCATCGGTGAGGCCTCGTCGACGCGCCTACCGATCTGGGAGACGATCTTGTCGATGATGCGCAGCAGATGCGAGTTGTCGGCGAACGAGGCTTGCGTCCGCTCGAGCTTGCCCAGCCGCTCGACATAGATCTGGTCGTACGCGTTGACCATGACCTCTGTGACCGAGTCGTCTCGGAGGAAGTTCTCGAGCGGCCCGTAGCCGAGGATGTCATCCGTGATCTCACGGATGATCTGACGGCGCTCTTCGCGCGTCAGCGGTGTCCGGTCGAGCACGAGCTGCTCTGTAACCGCTCGCGTGACGCGTTCGCCGATGTCGCCGGTCGTCTCACGTTTGAAGAGCTCCGCACCGAGCGTCGCGATGCACGCATGGTGGATGCGGGTCTTCAGCTCGGCATAGGGATCCTGTGCCGGAGACGGGGACGATGTTTCATGATGGCTCTGTCCGCCGGTGAGCAGCTCCGCGGTTGCGGAGGAGCTCCCGTTGGAGGTTTTGAGGCGGTCGTGGAGGCCCATGGGTTACGACCTCGCGAGCGCGGGAAGGAGACGACGCTTCTTGCTCTGTTCCTTGAGTGCGGGGAAGAGCTCCTTCGCCATCGCCTTGATCGCCTTCGACACGTCCGCGCCTTCTTCGGCGAGCACGACGGGGTTGCCGCGGTTGACCGACAGCGGAACTGCACGGTCGGACGGCACCTCGAAGCGCACCTTCATCCCCAATGCACCTTCCACCTCGTTCGGCTTCATGCCGACCTTGGAGTTGGAGCGGTTGAGGACGATGCGGACGCGCTGCTTCGGGAACGAGAGCAGATCGAGCGTCTGCAGCGCCAGGCGCAGGTTCTTCAGCGTCGGCACGTCGAGCGAGCAGAGCAACAGCAGCTCGTCCGTGCGATCGAGCGTCGCCAGCATCGGCCCGTGGAAGAACGGCGATGTGTCGACCACGATGACGTCGAACGCGTCGCGGGCAACCTCGAGCAGGCGGCCGAGCTTGGCCTCGGTCACGAGCTCTGCATCCTCCGGGCGAAGCGGAGCCGGCAGCACCTCGAGCCCACACGCGTGCTTCGTCGTGTAACCCGCCAGCTTCTCTGCGTCGAGCTCACCAGGGGCGACGACCAGGTCGTAGATCGTCTTCTCCGGCTCGATGCCGAACATGATCGCAGCGTCGCCGAACTGCAGGTCGAGGTCGAGGAGCAGCGTCTTGCGCCCCTCGAACTTCGCGCAGGCAGCGGCGAGGTTGGTGGCTGTGACCGTCTTGCCGGTCCCGCCCTTCGGCGAGAAGACCGTCACGATCTTGCCGTGCCGGCCGGAGCCGGTGTCTTGATGCCGACGCGTCGTGTGCGTCGCCTTGCGGATCGCGAAGACGATGTTCTCGACGAGCTGGGGTAGAAGCAGGACGTCTGCCACGTCAGCGTCCAGAGCCTGCTCGAGCAGCCCTGAAGAGCCGCCGGACGCGAGCAGGATGACCGGGGCACGGGTGTGCTCCCGGATCGCTGCAAGCTCGTCCGCGGGCAACCTCGCGGCCCGAGTTGCATGGAGGATGGCGTCCAGGTGTCCGCCTGCAAGGGCCGCCGCACCTTCGGCGACGCTCGTGCTCGCCCCGACCAGTTCGATCTCGGGATGACTGGCCAGCGAGTCGCGGAGCTTGTCGAACCCTTCGCAGGATCCGGTGGCGTAAACCCGCACCCGCTCGCGTGTCGTTGTCTCGGTACCGGTGCTCATTACGGCCTCCTTCCGGGTCCATCGAAGAACATGGTGTCGACTTCCTGAATCGTGTTACCGCTGTCGACCGAGTTCACCGGGGGCCGAAGCGTGAGATGCCAGGTCCCGTTCTGCGCGATCCAGAACTGCTTCTGCACCTGGACGTCGGTGAGGCGAAGCTGGACGTTCTGCGACTTGTCGCCACCGGTGACAGTTCCCCCGCCATCGGCGGCGACGGGCGCGCGTAGGACGAGGACGTTCCGCAGAACGATGCGAGTGACAGCGCGCTCTTCGCCGTCGCTTCCTCGCGTCTTGACGGTCCAGTTGCCGACCACGTCGACGTGATCGCCCGACTTCAGCGTGCCGGCAAGCAGTTGGTTCGAATCACCCGCGAGCTCGTACGCTCGTTGAGTGCCCTTGATCTGAGACCGGATGCCCTGTTCTCCGGGCGGAGCGAAGCGTCGCGTGCTCACCTGCTCGCCCTCGAAGACATCCTGCGTCGCGACGTACTGGGAGAGCTGGTCCGGAGATGAGATCGCGCCCGCGACAACTGACTTGCGGGGCACGGTCTGCTCTTTGAGCATCTTCTGGTCGACTACGTCCGCGCCTGAAGTACCTGCCGGGATGTCGCGCGCGGCGACGAGAACCGTCACTTTGCCTTCCCCGCGCTGCACGTGGCGCTTGTAGTTGACGACGTATGCGCTCGTCAGGATGGCGGCAAGTGCAGCCAGTGCGACGGCGATCCCGATGTTCTTGGCGCGATAATTCATAGTCCTTTCTCTTTTCGTTAGAAGGGCCTGAGGACTTGAGCTATTCGATGAGTTGAATCGACGTCACGCCGAAGGAACTTGAGGGGCCCGAGCCGCTGCCGCCGGTCGTGGCCAGGATTCCCTGGGCGATGAATTCGGTGAAATAGCCGTGGAGCCTGGCGTTGTTGCCGTGTACCTCGTAGCTGTTGAGGTGGAACCCGATCCAGCCGATGATCTCGTAGACGGCGTTCTGACCTGTTCCCTCGAGCAGCTTGTAGACAGGAAAGAGCAGGACCGTCCCCATCCGGTCCTTCAAGGCATCTTGGATGTTGCTGGAGGAAAACTTCGCGCCGGGATCCGAGCGGTAGGCCCCGGTGGGGAGATACTTGTCGAAACCGTGGCGAATCCATTCGGCCTCGTCGGATGAGCCCGGCGTCCCGCTGCCACCGTCGAGGTTGAGCATGCCGTAGGCACCCGGGGCTCCCATCGGGTCGTAGTCCATGGTCGTCTCGTTGTCCGGCCCGAAGTCGGGCTCGCTGTCGCCGGCACAGTTGTGAATCAAGGGGTGGTCGCAAAAGACCACCATCGGCGCGACGTACCTTGCCTTGATGGGCGGCCCGACGCGGACCTTCGCGCGCGCATCGATGTCGGCGTCAGCGATGCCGATGACCGAGCTGAGGATGCCGGGATCCGTCTTTCTTGCCCGGACGCTGATGGTGTCGTTCGGCCCCACGACGGAGGTGACCGTGATGTCCGCCCCGGCGACATCGCCGCCATTCTTGTTGGCGTAGTCCAGCGCCATCGTCTTGGCGCCGACCGCATCGATCGGGAGCTTCTGTGCACCGGCGAGGGCTGCGGCATCGGCGGTTCCCTGGAGCCGACGCTTCGTGTGATACCAGTTGCCGACGTCGAGTACGAGGATCGCCATGCCCATGATCACGAGGAGGGAAAGGGTCATCAGGACGATCGCCTGACCGCTTTCGTTCTTGCGGACAACGCTCATTCGACTCGCTCCTTCATAGTCGTGTTGAGCTGTCCGTCCGCAACAACCCAGCCCAAGAGCTTCACGTGGAACGGATAAGTGGCCGTCACGGTGACGTCAGACCCGATCGTCCACGAAGACGAACATGTGAGGACGAAGTCCGTCCCCCAATTCTTGAGATTCACTCCGGCTTGATGGCCGGTGTCCTCGCAGCCCGCCTTCGCGGCAGCGGGGGACAAGTTACGCGACACGGCGCCCTTGCGCGATGCGGCACGTGCTGCATCTGTAAGCGTGACGTAATTGTTGAAGATGATCCCGAACTGAATGATCCCGAAGAGCAGCACAAGCAGGAAGGGCAGGACGAACGCGAACTCCGTCATCGTCTGGCCTCGCTCGTTCTTGATTGTCTTCTTCAGGTGCATAGCGGCTCCAGTTCGGAAAGTTCACGGGGCCCTCGCCGCTAGGAGAGGGCCCCGTCACATGCCTGGGCGGCTAAGTGAATAGCCGCACCAGGCCGCTTACTGCATTCACACCGTTCTCCGAGAAGCGAGTGAAGGCGAGAAGCGAGCTCCCGCTGATCACCGTGAGCGTGACCGTCTTGTCAGGCTTCGTCTGAGCATGCTCACGCGAGAGAAACGTGACGAACTCATTCATTCGATGCCTGCTGTGGTACTTCACGATCAAACTCCTTCCTCGTTTACACGTGCGGACTACAGCTTGGAAACAACGTCACCGATTGCGCCGGAGATAGCCGTGGAAAGCAAGCCGAGCGCCACGACAACGCCGATCGCGATCACTGCCAGGACGACGCCGTACTCGGCCATCGTCTGCCCCTCCTCGACGGCATAGCGTGCGCGGAGGTAATGGACCAGATCCTTGAACGACATGGATTCACCCCCCTTCGCAAGTTCGGGCGCGCGCTGGCGCGCAGTGCAAAGTGGGCTAATGGATGTGGAATCGACTCGAAGACGGTCAACAATGCGTGACAAGCTGGTGCGTCCTTTCTCTCTCTCTAGGCGCGCCGCTTCGCCTCACGGTCAATCTGCCGAGTTCATCGCCTTGGGGCCGTCGAGCGTGTATCCCCCGCGTGGGTGATCCGCCGCGACATTCCCCTATGTGAGGGAGTTGGCTGGGCCCGACTCGGATCGATAGTCCAAAAACCGTAAGCGGCTGCGGAACAACGCAGATTCCGCGCCCGAGTGGCGGCCAGGGCGCTTTACCGAAGGAGCAATGGCAATGCCACGACGGTTCATTCGTAGAAACAACTGGGAGTTCGGCGGTCGGCCGGCTCCCGAAGAGGGCGCGTCCGGCGAGCCCAAGTCGAAGAAGCGTCGGCTCGCCACTACGCTCGTTTTCACCACGATCTTCTTCGCAGGCGCGTCACTCGCCGCTGTTGCGGGCAATCAGCTCAGTCCTCTGAGCGGGGAAGACCAGCAGCAGCTCGCTGCGGAACAGCAGCAACTCGCCGGTGACACGACCACGACGGACGCCACAGCAACTGCCCCAGCGACCGAGGACGCGTCAGCGTCAGCGGAGGCTGCACCAGTCGATGCCGGCGCCGGTCCCGCCGATGCGAGCTCCGGTACCACAGCGCCAGCCGATGCTGCCGTGGCTACGGACGAGAGCGTCGACCAGTTGGCGCCAGACCCCACGCCGCCCCCGAACCCCGACGCTGTGTCGGCGGCTGACGCGACATCGGCCGCCGCCGATACAAGCGCGGCAAAGCCGTCCGCAAGGGCAAACAAGAAGGCTGCCCGCGGTTGGAAGAAGACGAAGCTTCGCACGATCCTCCTTCCGAAGCTGAAGCCTGCACCGGAGCCCGAGATCGAGGGCCCGGCCGACGCAGCGACGATCTGGCTCAACTCGCAGCTCCCGGATCCGACCCCGCCTGCTCTTCGGCTCTCGCCGAAGTTCGCCTCGACCCTGAAGGCGACTGCAAAGGCTGCGGGCCTCAATTGGGCCACGATGCTCGGCATCCTCCGCGCGCGCGGCGCAACCGGCCACAATCCGGCCGACCGCACCACGCTCCGGAAGCTCGCCGTTCGGCTCGCGTCCTCCGGCCCGACTCGGGGTGACTGGGCCCGGATCGTCTCGTACTCCGGCGACACCAGCTTTGCGGACAAGGCCGCTGCACTGGCCCGGTACGACCGTGCGGTAGGTCTCTCAGGCCTGGTCAAGGGGCTCGAGGCGGCCAAGAAGTCGATCGCCACACGGCTCCTGTCGGATCGGAATGTCTCGATCTACGAGGGCGGGCGGAACGACATCGTTCAGGACAAGGTCGACGTTCGCGCCCTGACCCTGATCGCTTATCTCCGCGAATCGTTCGGCCAGGTAACCGTGTCCTCGCTCGTCTCGGGCCATCGCCTCTATGCTCGGCCCGGGGTGGTCTCGGCGCACATTCCCGGGCACGCGGTCGACATCTCAGCGCTCGGCGGTATCCCGATCCAGGGCCATCAGGAGCCCGGCGGGATCACGGAGCGTGCCGTGCGTGATCTCCTGTTCGTGCCGTCCGAAGTCATGCCGCGGCAGATCATCTCGCTGCTCGGCATGGGCGGCGCGTCGTTCCCGCTCGCCGACCACTACAACCACATCCACATCGGGTTCTAGTGGCCGAAGTCGCGATTCGTCGCGAAGACGGAAGCATTGTGTGTGAGCGCTGTGTCCTGGGGGACACGGCGCTCACACGCATGAAGGGACTGCTCGGTCGCAGTGACCTGCCGAGCGGTGAGGGCATTCTCCTGAAACCCGCCTCGTCGGTTCACATGGCCTTCATGCGCTTTCCGATCGACGCCGTGTTCCTCGATCGCGACCTGCGCGTGGTGAAGATCGCGGCCGACCTCAAGCCCTGGCGAGTCGCGGGGAGCCGCGGCGCGAAGGCCGTGCTGGAGATTCCCGCCGGCGAAGCAAGCCGGCGCGGAGTTACGGTTGGCGACCGCCTGGTCGCCGGCTAGACGCCTTCGCCGACGTCGCCTGCGATAGAAGCCATTCCGTTCTGATCTCGCAGGACCGGTTCTCGAGATCCCCGAGCAGGCTCCGTACCTCGTCGAGCTGCGGCCGCAACTTCTCGACACGGCGCAACTCCGACGCGATCTGAGCCAGCGAGCTGGCGGGATTCGCATTCAGCCGGCGCAGGCGACGCTCGCTCGCCTGGAGCTGTCCGCTGACTGCGCGCTGCCATCCTTCGGCCTGTTCCTTCAACGTGCGCAGCTCGGTCTCGGTCGCCGGCCGGCGTTTGACGATGCGCTACGCGTGACGAAAGCGCTGGCCGCGGCGCAAAGCCGCCTCCGTGAATCCACCCGCGGACGCCACGGGAGGGTCCTCCTTGCTCCACTCGTACTGGTCGCCTGGCCGATTCGAACGGGCCTGAAAGCTCTCGACAGGCTCGTGGTCATCCTCGACGGCTCGCCTCACGCAAATACGCCCGCCGGAGTACGCCTTCGGCGTGTTCTCGCTTCGCTGATCTCGATCTACGGCGCTGTCCTCTGGATCCAGGAAGTGCGTGGCGGTGGACTGTTCTCGCCCGCTGGACTGCTGATGATGGTCATGGCCTTGGCGCTCTACTCGAACCGCGGGGGCCGCTTCCTGCGAGATTGGCTGCCGATCTTCCTCGCCGCCGCCGCATACATCATCTCGTCCCGGTTGATCCCGACGCTCGGGGTTCCGATTCACTACAAGCCGCAGCTAGAGATCGACCGGCTGATCGGCCTCGGCTCGAATCCGACGGTGTGGCTGCAGTCGCATCTCTACCACGGGGTTACCGGGCCGCTCGAAACCTTCACGATTGCGATGTACATCTCGCACTTCATCGCACCTCTCGTACTCGCAGCCGTTCTCTGGACGGCATTTAGCAGTCGCGGCTTCACGGATCTCTTCTTCGGCATTCTCATCGTGTCGGTCCTCGGCGAGATCACGTTTGTCCTTCTCCCGACCGCGCCTCCGTGGATGGCCGGCGACCTTGGACTACTCCCACCTGTCCATCACATCATCAGAGACGGGCTGCCCGATCTCGGCCTCGCCAAGCTCGCCGCCCACAAAGACGAGCCTGGGACATACAACCTCGTCGCCGCCGTGCCGTCCCTACACGCAGCGTGGCCGATGATCGGACTTCTCGTCATCAAGACTTACCGGCTCCCCCGCTGGTTGTTAGCTCTCCAAGCTCTCCAGCTTGCAGCCGTTCTCTTCGCGATCGTCTACGCTGGCGAGCACTACGTGTTCGACGCAGTCGCCGGCATCGCCTACGCCATCGTGTCCTGGCGAATCGTCATGCGAGTCGGCGCGTCAAAAGTCTCGACGATCGAGGGCACCGGCGCGGCCGAGGAATCGCCCGAAGCGATGGCCGCCTGACAGTACTCGAGCGTCAGCGGAGCGCAGCCGAGCGAACTAGTGCAGCACCTCCCAGCGTGTCACGTCACTCGCAGCCGCGCTTCACTTCACTTCGGCTCGCCGATCTGGACGACCTGGTACTCCGCGCTGCCCGGATCCGGCGTCCCGAAGCGGGCATTCACGGCCCAGAGGCGCTCGCCGTGGTCGTCGATCGTCGTCGGGACGGAGAAGTCGGGATCCGCCAGGCGCGTGAGGAGCCGCCCGGAGCCGAGGTTCGGCGCCAGGGCGATCACCGCCACGCGGTTGAGCTGGTTCTGGACGACGTACAGCGTCTTGCCCTTCAGCAGGATGCCGTCGCCGTTCGGCACGCTCTCGGCCCCTAGCGAGATCTCACGCGCGATGCCCGAGGCTGGATCGATGCGGAACAGCGTCCCCGTGTTCGACTGGACGGCGACCAGCGTCTGGCCGTTCGCGGTCGAGTCGATCCCGTTCAGGTTGAAGCCGGCCGTCAGGGCGAAGTCACCCTTGACCTCGATCGTCTGCGCCGTCGCTCCGAGCGCGCCGCCGGACCCGATCGGCACCAGGTAGAGCACGTCCTTCCGGGAATCGGTGAAGTACGCACCGTCCTGTGTCACAACGACATCGTTGATGAACGTGTCCGAGGTCGCGAACGTGTACGTGCGGATGAGCGCGCCGGTCTGGGCGTTGTAGATATGCGCCTTGCCGGTTCCCGCGCCGGCGACCCACAGCCGGTTGTGGTTGTCGACCTCGATGCCGGTCGCCGCCTTGCCCGTCTCGACGGGAACGAGGACGGCGCCGAGGCCGGTGCGGAGGTCGCCGCGGTAAATCGCGCCACTGGCGACGGACCCAACGTAGAAGGTCGTGCCGTTCCCGACCTCGAGCCCCTCGGGCTGGAATCCGAGCGGCAATTGGATCACGTCCGGAAACGGCTTCTGTTGGGCAGCGGACGATCCGCCGAAGAGAGTCATCGCCGCTGCAATGAGCGCCGCGACCAGTGAAAGCACGCGAAGCATGAGAACCCCCCTGTCTCTCTGACGCTTTCCTGAGGGTACGTGAGCTGCCCCGTACCGGATCGTGCTCGATCGCACAAAAAGCGTCGCTCAGCCTCGTTCCGGCAGCTCGTGGAGCTCGTCGAGGCTCGGCGCCGTCCGGATCGACGGACTCAGCGTTCCCCACACCGCGAGGACGAGACCGGCTGCCGCGAAGGCAGCAATCGACGCCCGTGCCGACACGGCGCTGAGCAGCACGCCGGCTGTGAGCGGGCCGAGCGGCGCGATCAGCAGCGAGATCAGGCTGCGCACGGACTCCGCACGGCCGAGCAGCCGGTCGGGCGTCATCGCGATCCGGTAGCCGTGGACGACGGAGTCGGTCGACGGAATCGCGAGGGCCGTGGGCAGGATGCCGGCGGTCAGCACGTAGACGTTCGGCCAGACGAGGAAGACCGCACAACCGAGCCAGGTCCAGAGCTCGAGCAGCAGAACGGCCCGGACCGGCACCACGCGGCGCACAAGCGGCGACACGAGCGAGCCGAGCAACAAGCAGGCGCCGAAAGCTGCGATGAGCGCTCCGACCTCGCCCCCAGAGAGTCCTTGCTGCTTGCCGATGACGACCACGGCGAACAGCACGCCGGGTCCGATGAAGTTCGTCAGCCCGAAGAGCAACGCGCACGTGCGCAGGAACGGCTGACTCCAGACATAACGAAAGCCCTCGGCGAGCCGCGAGCGCAGAGACGCAGGATCATGCTCGCGCTCCTCCTGGAACGGGGTCCGCATTGCGAGCAGCGAGAGCGTCGAGAACGCGTACGAGACAGCGTCGACGACGAAAGGGAGCGCACGGGCGAGCCCGAAGAGCGCGCCGCCGAGCGGTGGCCCCGCGAGCCGCACCACCGCCTGCCGGCCCGTCGCGGTGGCCGCGGCCGCCGGGAGCTGGCGTGCCGGCACGACGGCACGCAGGGCGCCGGGCTGAGCACCGAAGAACACAGCGAAGCCGCTGCCCTCGACGAACGCAACCGCCACGACTTCCCAGAAGACGACCCGGTCGAGCAAGATCGTCGCGGCGAGGCTCCCGATCGCGAGCACCCGCACACCATCGGCCGCGATCATCAGCCGCCTGCGGCTCCACCGGTCGGCCGCCAACCCGGCCGGCAGCGCGAAGAGCACCGATGGAACGCTTCGCGCGAACGCAACGATGCCGGCCTTGGCCGGCGAATGCGTGACCGCGAGCACGAGCAGCGGGAACGCGATCGACGACGACGACGTGCCGGCGCTCGACAGCAGCTGGCCGATCTGCAGCAGCACGAAGTCGCGGTTACGGCGTAGGGGAACTGCGGCCACGCGATGACGCTACTAGCGCCTAGCGTAGAGCGATGTCTTGATTGGCGGCTCGTCGATGTTCAGGATGAGCTCGAGCGAGGCGACTCCGGTGTCGCGCCGAAATGACGGGTCGAAGCTCACGACATTGGAGTCGACCCCAACGACCGCGAAGGAGCCGGCCTTTGTTCGATCCCAGTCGGCGCAGTGCCGGTCAAGATCGGTGCGCTTCCCGCAGGAACGCTCGAGCGACCACAGGATGAACCAGTCCACCGCCTGTGCGGGCTCGCTGCGGTGCGCGACGAGCGCGAACAACGGGTTGACAAGCACGGGCTCGTCGGGCCGGCTGTGCGCCGCGACCGCAGCGGCGACGCGGTCGACCTGTGCCTCGTTGTCCGTGTCCACGATGGCAGCCCCGAGCGGGAGCGGCAGGGCGCGCGTTGCGGGGCCACCGGTCACGCTCGCAATGTGCAGTGCGGCACCAAGCGTGCAGAGGACGACGAGCGCACGCAGTCGCGGCCTGTTCCGTTGCCAGAGCAGGCAGGCGCCGGACACCGCGAGAATCGCGAGGAACGGCTCGAGCGGATCGAGCACGTTGAAGAACGTTCCTTGCTTGAGCATGAAGAGACTGCAGGCGGCGGCCGCCCCGATCACGAGGCGGACGGATGTGCCCGCCTGCCGCCAGCCCGGCGCCGCTAACAGGAGCAGCGGCCACCAGATCACCAGCACCGCGGCCACGATGCCGGCCGCAACCCCGACCTGGAACCCGCTGTGGGACTGGGCGAGCAGAAGCTGCACGACGAGCTGGTGCGGAGACCAGCCGAAGGCCCAGACGGCAACGGCGTAGAGGGCGAAGGAAAAGGCCACCGCACCCGCGCCGATCGCGAGCGCCCTACGCCAACCGGACCGTAGAGCGAGCGCGACCATGGCGGCGACAAAGAACGGCGCCCACGTCAACTTCAACAGGAAGCCGACCCCGAGCAGCGCGAGACACGCCGCGTCGCGCCGCCGTTCGAGCGCGATCGCGAGTCCGAGCGCCAGCGGTGTGACGAAGGTCTCACCCTCGAGGCCCACGAATTGCGCATGCACCGGCCCGGCGAGTGCGAGTAGCGCGGCGACGACCGACGCGGCAATGCCTAGCCCGAAAAGTGTGCGCGCAACCCGGTAGGTCAGCAGCGCCGTGACGCCGCTCATGAGGGCGAGCGCAACCCTGATCGACTCGATGTGCGGCGAGAGCTTCCAGACCAGGGTGGCGCCGATCGGCGTCCCGGGCGGCAGCGAGAGAGCGATACCTCGGTAGAGCTCGTGCAGCCCGTGGTCTGCCGCGACCGAGGCGGAGTACATGTAGACGCCGTCGCTGAAAGAAATGAAACGATGGTCGATCCCGCGCAGAAGCGTCCAAGCTGCTGCCAACGCGAGGATGAGCGCAGGCGCCGCCGAGGCGCGAACCAGCTGGGGTAGCTTCAAGCGCATTCACCGGGTGTCGGCAGTGCCATCTGCTGTCTTGATTTGAGATCGAGGGCCCGAGACCTCGTTTCGCGAGACGGCTACCTGATCGTCCTCCGATAGAGGCACGCTTCGAGACGAACGCCGGGAAATCATCATGGCCCGCGCAGCGGGCCAGATTTCCCGGCGGAGAGGCGCCGAGCGGATTCGAACCGCTGTACGAGGCTTTGCAGGCCTCTGCCTAACCACTCGGCCACGGCGCCGTGCCGCGGGCCATGGTATCCCGGGTGTCTTACGGAACCCAGCGTTCGAGCGAGGGCGTGAGCTGCAGCTCATGCGTCCACCCGCGCGGGCTCTGGGCGTGGAGGTACTTGACCGCGTTGGCGACCTCCTGCATCGAGGCCGACTTCTCCGGCGGCTCGTCCTCGAGCCACTTCGCCGTCTTGTCGCTCTCGATCACCGCGTCGACGATGAGCAACGCCGCGTGGACGTTGTGCTCGCGCAACTCGGCGGCCTGAGCCTGAACGAGCGCACGGGTGGCGAACGCAGCCGCCGCCCACGGCCCCCGGCCCGGATTCCCGCGGCGCGCAGAACCGCCGGTGACCTGGATCAACGTGCCACTGCCGCGCTCGACGAGGACCCGCCCACTCACGCGCAGGACGTTGAAGATGGCCGGCAACAACTCGCCGATGTAGGGCTCCAGCGCATCGGGCGGGGCTTCGTGAATCGGTCCGCCGAAGCTTGGTGTCGTCGTAATCGCATTCACGATCAGATCGACGTCCCCCACGTCACCAAAGACTCGTTCGACGTCCTTCGGGTTAGAAGCATCGGCGATCACGCCGACTGCGTCAGGCACGTCGCTGACCAGCGCGCGAATGGTCTCCTCGGTCCGGGCGACCCCCGCCACCCGCCAGCCTTCCGCCGCGAACTCCGTTGCCAGCACGCGTCCGAGATTTCGTGCCCCGAAGACGAGGAGCGTCGGCACCGGAGAACTCTAACCGCAGGGAAGCTTGGCCCCAGCTGCAAGCGGCCGGTTCGCTTCGAGCGCCTGGAAGCACAGGTAGCAACGCGACCCCACGAGCGGCGGCTTTGTCGATGAAGCGCGAGCGCTCCTGAACTCGGATGAACTCCTCCGCAACGTCGAGCTCGAACCGGTCGACCGCTCTGTTGATCGCGGCATTTCCGTTCTGCGTGTAACCCTTGACCGTTGCCGCGGCCACCCGGAGGCGCCGGAGGTCGGCGGTCAGCTTCCGCCGCTGTAGCTCTCGCTTGGCGGCGTTGTTCGACCCATCGCAGTGACGGTTAGGTTGTGCAACCGCCCGGATCTGCCCGGATGAGCCGCCGCAACCGGCCAGTCCAGCGCAAAGCGCGAGGAGGAGCAAACCCCGGAACCTCACCAGTCCCAGGCTAGCGACGGCTTTAGGCAGTGACG
>WNFU01001165.1_pt1 | contig 69887 bp, 51 predicted proteins | sample 5400121 | NCBI WGS metagenome assembly WNFU01 (sample SAMN13153360, study PRJNA577476) | soil metagenome | isolation source: 100 cm soil or saprolite under grassland replicate 1 | place: USA:California | collected 2016-06-15
CCCTCCCTGTCCGCCCGCGGCCTCCACCATCGGCAGTCTCTTCCGATCGATCTTCCCGTTCGACGTCACAGGCATCTCTTCTATGACTTGAATCGATTCCGGCGCCATGTATTCAGGGACTCGCGCTCTCAGGTACCTCCTGAGCTCCGCCCCTGACACCCCCTTGTCACTCACCACGTACCCGACCAATCGCTTATCGCCTCTCTCATTCTCGATCGCGACCACCACGCTTTGATTCACCGACGGGTGCTCATTCAATACGGCTTCGACCTCGCCCAACTCGATCCGGTGGCCTCTCACCTTCACCTGGTCGTCGGCTCGCCCGATGAAGTCGATGCTCCCGTCCGCGAGATGACGGGCCAGGTCTCCCGTCCGGTACAGCCTCTCGCCCACTTCGGCGCCGAACGGGTTCGGGACGAATCTCTCGGCCGTCAGGTCCGGCCTGCCACGGTAGCCCCTCGCCAGCCCAGCCCCGGATATGTACAGCTCCCCCCTCACTCCCACCGGCAGAGGGCCCATTCCGCAATCAAGGATGTACAGCCCCGTATTCGCTATCGGTCGCCCGATCGACGGTTTTTTGTTACCGCCAGCCTCGCACTTGCCCATGCTCGCGCAAACCGTCGCCTCCGTCGGCCCGTAGGCGTCGATGAAATTTCTGCCCACGGCCCATCTCTCCACGACCTCCGCCGTGCAGGCCTCGCCCGCCGCTATGACCGTCTCCAGGTCGGGCAGTTCTTCCTGAGACAGCGCGGCAAGCGCCGTCGGCGGCAGTGTCACAGTCGTGATCCGATCCTCTCTCAGGACCCTCACCAGGTCATCTCCCGGCATCAGGCGCTCCTGGGCGTAGAGGTGTAGGCTCCCACCTGCCGCCAGGGTGCTAAAGATCTCCCAAACGGAAGCGTCAAAACTCAAGGACGCGAACTGAAGCACGCGCGACTGGTCCCCGATGTCGAAGGCGTCTTTCTGCGCTTCCACCAGGTTGCGCAGCCCCGAGTGTCGAACCATCACGCCTTTCGGCCTCCCCGTAGACCCAGACGTGTAGATCACGTAGGCCAGGTTCTCGCCCAGGGCCCCGCTCTCCGGCTCGCCATCGCTCTCCTCGCCGACTCTCTCCCACTCCAGGTCCATCAAAACGCTCTGTCCCAAATAGGCCGGCAGACGCAGCTCCAGCTCCTGCGTGCTTATCACCACCCCGACCCCGGCGTCCTCCAGCATGTAGCTCAGTCTTTCCAGCGGGTAACCGGGGTCCAGCGGCAGATAGGCTCCCCCGGCCTTGAGCACGCCCATCAGCGCGACTACCATTTCCGCCGACCGCCCCAGGCACAAGCCGGTCACCACATCCGGTCCCACCCCGAGCCTTTGCAGGTAGCGCCCCAGTTGGTTCGCGCGCCGGTTGAGTTCCCGATAACTCACCTGTTCACCCTCGCCGATCAACGCGATCCGCTCGGGGGTCCGCTCCGCCTGCTCCGCAATCAACTCGTGGACGCGCAGTTGGTGGGGATGTTCCTTTTCGGTCCTATTCCATTCGACTAAGATCTGTCGCCTTTCGCTCCCATTTAACAGGTCGATCTCGAGTATTCTCCTTTCCGGGTCGGCTACAATGGTCTCCGCCAACGTCCGGAAATGCCCTGCTATCCGTTGGATCCTCCACTCATCAAACAGGTCTGTGCTGTACTCAATCCACCCGCTCAGCCCTTGTGATGTTTCTGTCAGCAAAATGCGCAAATCAGCCTTCGCCGTCCCCAACTCAATATCTACCAGACTCAAGCTCAAGTCGCTTAACTCCAGCGCCGTCGGCGTCGCATTTTGTAAGACGAACACTACTTGGGATAGCGGCGTGAGACTCAAATCTCGGTCCGGCTGCAGTTCCTCTATCAGCTTCTCGAATGGCAGATCCTGGTGCGCGTATGCCCCAAGCGCTGTCTTCTTTACGCGGCTGAGCAACTCACAAAAGCTCGGATTGCCTGACAGGTCGGCGCGCAAAACCAGAGTATTGACGAAGAAACCGATCAATCCTTCAGTCTCCGCTTGCGTCCGATTTGCCACAGGCGAAGCCACCAGAATATCCGTTTGGCCTGTGTAACGATGCAGCAAAGTCTGGAAGGCCGCCATTAGCGTCATAAAGACCGTCACACCTTGCTCTCGACTCACACTGTCCAAAGCCAGACTCAATTCCGGCCCGAGTTCCACCCGCTGACGCGCCCCACTATAACTCTGGCGCGCGGGACGCGGGCGATCCGCCGGCAACTCCAGCGTCGGCGGGGCGCCAGAAAGTTGCCGTTTCCAATATCCGAGCTGCGACTCCAACAGGCTTCCGGCTAAATACTCTCTCTGCCACAAAGCATAGTCGGCATACTGTACCTCCAACTCCGGCAGCGGCGACGGTTTGCCCGAAGCGAAGGCCTGATAGAGCGTACCGATCTCGCGGGCCAACACCCACACCGACCAGCCGTCTGTGATTATGTGATGCATCGTCACCACGGCCACGTGTTCATCCGCTCTCAAGCGCAGTAACCTGCTTCGCATCAATGGCCCCTGCTCCAGATCGAACGGACGTCGCGCTTCGGCCGTCATCAACAATCGGGCCTCAACATCTCTCGCGCTCTCAGACAACTGGCTGAGGTCATCCACAGGCAGACTCACGGCATAGGCCGGCCGGATAACCTGCGCAGGGAAGCCGCCAACCGCCGCGAATGTTGTGCGTACCGCCTCGTGGCGGCGCACGATCTCACTAAACGTACGCTCTAGGGCGGGAACGTCCAGCTTTCCCTGCAACCGTATGGCGACCGCTTCATTGTAGATGGCGCTTCCCGGTTCCATCTGGTTAAAAAACCACAACCGCTGCTGAGAAAAAGAAAGAGGGGCTTCATCCCTGCGGGCGATCGGCCGCAAGTGCGGGCGCACAGGACTGGAGGATATTTTTAGTTCGTTCAAGGCCTGCAGAATTTCGGACTTGCGCCGCGCCAAATCCATTAACAATGTTGGAGAGAGCGCGCTTTGTGGGGCTCGGTAGCGCAATTTGTCGCCCTCTGCCCAGACCTTTACGCCTATGGCGCGTAAATAGGACAAAAATTCGAACGTCGTCATGGAATTTTTCTGAATGGACTTATGGGTGTGGTGAATTCAGCGAATGCCGAGCGTCCGGCGCCTTTCTAAAGTTCTCCCTCGATCGCGGCGCCTTCCTGCATGCGGGAAAAGACAAGCGGTTCCTGTTCCTGGGACATCCAATGAATGGTCGCAATGAAATCGGCCTGTATAGCCACAGTCCGCATTTGCAGCATGCTTTGCAGAGGGAGTTCTACCTGAAAGACCTTGCGTAATCGGGAGAAAAGTTGAGTGGCTAAGAGAGAATTTCCTCCCAATTCTAGAAAGTCGTCGTGAATGCCTACCCGCTCGATCCCCAAAAGAGATCGCCAAATCTGAGCGACCGTCCGTTCAAGGTCGTTCCGCGAGGCGACATAGGCGGTCGCCAGCGCCGGCCGCGCATGCAATGCGCCGCTACCGGCGGATCCGGATGTTTCATCTACCGCGCTGTCGGTTGCGGAACGGGCGGCGGGAACGTGTCCGTTTCCGCCGGCGTCGAGCCAGTAGCGTCGGCGTTCGAAGGGATAGGTCGGTAACGATAAACATTGACGTTTCTCACGACTATAAAAAGCGTCCCAGTTAATCCGCACGCCCTCCAACCAGAGGTCGCCCACCGCGCGCATTAAGCCGTACATCGCTGATTGTTGATCACCCGCGCCAGGCAGCGAAGGAATGGCGCGGCGCCCCCGCCCGCCGTCACAATCAGGATGAAATCTGACGTTCGAACAAAGGCTCTGACCGGGACCGACCTCTATAAACACTCTTTCAGCGCCTGTCAGCGCCTGTCCGATCGCCTCGGCGAAGCGGACGGTTTGGCACGCCTGCCGCCCCCAATACGTCGGATCTATGGCTTCTTCCGCCTTGATCCATGTGCCGGTGACACTCGACAGGTAAGGGATCTGCGGCGCTGTTCTTTCGACCAACTCGACCAGTTGTTTGAAGTCGCCGCAGATCGGCTCCATCGCCTTGGAGTGAAAAGCGAGCGCGCTCTGCGCCCGCTCACATTTTATTCCTCGTAATCCGAGCAGGTGGTTCAATCTCGACACGGCGTCAGGCGCGCCTGCGACTGTACACAAATTTGGCCGATCGATCGCAGCCAGAGAGAGCTGACCATTCAACAGCGGTTCTATTTCTTCGGCGGGCAGCGGCGCCACCAACGCGGCTTCGGCGGGGAGCTCTTGGATCATCCGCGCCCGCTTTACGATCAGGGCCAGCGCGTCTGATAGTGAGAAAACGCCGGCCAAGCATGCCGCCACGTACTCGCCGACCCCATAGCCGATCATCGCTTCGGGGCGCACGTCCCACCCCATCCATAACTTCGCCAGCGCATATTCAACGGCAAAGAGCGACGCCTGATTGATCTCGAGGCGCTGGGGCTGAGGCGTTCCTTTCGCGCCCTCCCGCTCAATTGGCCCCATTATCCAGCGGGGGTCGAACCCCGGCTGTGAGCCTAGTATCTCGACGCAGAGATCCAGATGCTCGCGGAAGGCCGGTTCGGCCTGATAAAGCTCGCTCACCGAATTCATGCATGGCGACTCTTGTCCCGAAAACATGAACAACACCGGGCGGTCCCTTTTCGCTTGAAAAGACGTCCGCACTCGTTCGAGAGAAGGGTTCTGCAAGCTCGTCACCGCGTCTTCAATATCCCGACAGACGACCGCGCGCCGATGGTCGAATGCGCTCCGCCCGACTTGGAGCGTATAGGCGACGTCGGCCAATGGGGTTTGGGGATGGCGGCTCAAGTGGGCGGCCAGATTGGCCGTCGCCGCTTCAAGCGCGGTATCGGTTTGAGTGGATAGGAGCAGCAATTGCCACGATCTCGATTCCCCGCCGGCCGGCGGCGGCGCCTCTTCCAGCACGACGTGGGCGTTAACCCCACCGAAACTTGAAGAGCTCACGCCCGCCAGGGCCGGACGCTCATGCTCAGGCCATGGCCCGAGGCGCTGTTGCACACGCAGCGGAAGCTCACCGAAAGGGATGTAAGGGTTTGGCCGCGCGTAATGCAGACTTGGTGGAATCTCTCCGTATTTGAGCGAAAGCGCGGTCTTGATCAACCCCGCCATGCCGGAAGCGGCTTCGAGATGCCCAAGGTTGCTTTTCACAGCGCCGACGATACACGGCTCCCCGGATGGCCGCCCGGAGGCCAACACAGACCCGAGGGCCTTTGCTTCGATTGCATCTCCCAACGTCGTGCCTAGCGCCATCGCTTCGATATATTGGACCTCCCCCGGTGATACGCCGGCCCGGCGGTAAGCCTCTCGCAACACGTCTTCTTGGGACTTCTGACTGGGCGCGGTCAGCCCGTTACTCTGCCGTCCATTTTGATTGACCGCGCTGCCCCGAATCACGGCATAGATCTGGTTGCGATCAGATACGGCCTTCGACAGCGGCTTGAGCACTATCACGCCGACGCCTTCGCTCCGCACGTACCCGTCCGCCGTCGCGTCAAATGATCTGCATCTGCCAGTGGGGGACAGCAGTCCAAGCTTCGCGAGCGAGATCGCTATCTCCGGGGAGAGAATGAGGCTGACGCCGCCCGCCAGGGCTAGGTCAGACTCCCCGCTTCTCAAGCTCTGACAGGCAAGATGCGTAGCCGTTAAACTCGACGAGCAGGCCGCGTCTATCGCTATGCTCGGGCCATGAAAATCGTAGAAATACGAAAGCCGATTGGCCGCAATGCTGAATGCGTTACCGGTTCCGGCAAAGGCGTCCATCACATGCGGATCGTCCATTCGCAGACGAATGTAATCGCTGGTGGAAATACCAATGAAGACGCCCGTTTTGGTCCCCCGCAATCGCTCGGGCGCCAGGCATGCGTTTTCCAACGCCTCCCAAGATACTTCAAGCAAGAGTCGTTGTTGTGGGTCCATACGCTCCGCCTCGCGCGGCGAGACGCCGAAAAAGCGCGCGTCAAACAGCGCGACTGAGTCTAGAAATCCTCCCCAACGTGTATTCGTCTTGCCGGGCGTAGCCGGGTCGGGATCGTAATAGGCTTGGGCGTCCCAGCGTTCTGGCGGCACCTCTGTGATCGCATCTACTCCATTGCGCAGCAGTCGCCAGAAAGTCTCCGGCCCGTGAACGCCGCCGGGGAAACGGCAGCCCACTCCGATAATAGCGATCGGCTCCTCTTTCAACCGGTCGATGGCTTCGAGCTTGGATTGTAATTCCAGCGCCAGCAAGGCGCGCTTCGTTGGCGAGAGGCCGGCAATACGTTCTGACATTTTGTCCATTTCAATTCCCTAGCCGGAAGAGTTCCTGACCAAGCAATTTCTCGGCCTCGGTTTCTGAGAGACTATCGAGTCGAGCTAAAATGTCAGTCAGGTCGGCTTGATTTTCATCCTCGGATTTCTTCGCCCGCGCCTCCATAGGCAAGACTAAAGCCAACGCATTTTCACCCAAATGCCGGGCTAACGACTCTATAGACGGATGGTCGAAGATCAAAGTCGCCGGCAAGGCGATCCCCAGAACGCCGCCCAGCGTGTTTCTCAATTCGAGCGCCATCAAAGAATCTAACCCCAATTCGCTCATGTTTTTTCGAACATCGATGGGATGCTGGCCATCTAATCCGAGAGTCGCCGCGACCTCCTGCTGAAGGTAGCTCACTAAATGCTCCCACTTATCGCGCGATCCGTCCTTGCCCGACCTCGTCAACATTTCCCGGAATCGCTCTCCTCGCTTAACGCGCTCCGCTTGTTTTCCCGGGGCCGCAGCCACTTCTCTCAGCAACGCCGGCGCACGGCCTCCATATTGCTCCGTCACACGCTTCCAGTCGGTCCCGACCACCACCACTTGGGCCGGTCCTTTTTCGAGCGCTTCACTTAATAACTCCGTCCCATGTTCGGGCTCGATCAACTTTATTCCTAGCTCCGCCCATCGCTGCGACCCGGCGCCGGCGGCCAGGCCATCGCCGGCCCACGGCCCCCAATTGACGCTCACAGCGGTCTCCCCGCGCGCCCGCCGATAGAAGGCCAATCCGTCCAAAAAGGCGTTGGCCGCCGCATAATTCCCTTGTCCGGGCGAGCCCAGCACGGCCGCCGCTGATGAACACATCACAAAAAAGTCCAGCTCCCGCCCTTCAACATGCCGCTGCAGATTCCAACCTCCCGCCACCTTCGCCGACATCACTTCGGCGAACTGTGACCATTTCTGCTGCGACAACAACCCGTCCGAGAGAACTCCGGCCGCGTGGATCACCCCTCGCAGCGGCGGCATGCCGGCGCTCGCTTGTGATAACGCCGCCGCCAGTCGCTCGGCGCAGGCGACGTCGGCCTGCGCTATCACAATTTTTGCGCCTGAGGTTTTCAGCGCGCGCAGTTTTTCGGCCGCCGCCGCGCTCGGCGGCCGGCGCGAAACGAGCAGCAGATTACATGCCCCTCGCGAGACTAACCATTTCGCCATCTGTAGTCCCAGCGCCCCTAACCCCCCCGTGATCAGATAGCTTCCCTCTGCGGAAACTGTGAGTCGATCCGGCGGCGCGGCCCGTGACCCGCCTTGTCCTGTCTCATCCCTGGTTTTGGCGTGATGAACCAACCTGGCGACGTAACGAACGCCGTCCCGAAACGCAATTTGATCTTCCTCTTCGGGCAAGCAAATCTCTTCAAACAGCAATGGGGTCTCGTCCCCATCGGATGACGGATCCAAGTCCACTCGAACGCAATTTAACTCCGGGCGCTCCCAGGTGATCACCCGACCGAGTCCCCAAATCGGAGTCTGCGCTACAGACAGGGGTCTGGGCTCTGCCCCTACCGCCTGCGCTCCTCTCGTCACTAGCCAGATGCGCGGCGGTTGCTCAAAGCCGCCTCGAAATAAAGCTTGGGTTAGATGGAGAACGCTCGCGCAGCTCAGCGTCTGGGCCTGTTCAAGCGCGGATGAGGTCAACTCTTCCGGGGCCGCTACGTCCAAGCTCCAAAGATGGATAATTCCGCGCAAGGGGGCCCGGCCCGCCCGCCTGATTTCGCCCAGAACTCGATCGAACCCTTCTGGTTGCGCGGGGTCTACATGGTAATAGTTTTGAGTTGGGGGAGTGTCCGCAGTCGACGGGAGGATGATAACGCTAGTATCGCCTCGCTCTTCGAACAATTTTGCGACGCCGGCCCCGACGCCGCTCTGATCGGCTAGGACCAGCCAGTTTCCGCGATCATTCGATTGCCCCCGCTTCCTAACGGCCGCTGATACTAAATGTAGCTTAGGCTGCCACGAAATCTCATATAACCAATTGTCAGGCGCGTCTTGACGACGGGGGCCGGTTTCCAGGAGGGCCTCGCGCGACACTCGTTTGTAGCGTAATCCCGTCACTTCCGCCACGACTTGTCCGGACGGGTCGAATATCCTCACGTCCCCTGTCAGCGCATTCGGGTCCGTCTTTTCACGCTGCCGTAAGAGGGCATGACTCCAGACTCGCGTCTCAGCTAGCTTATAGAGCTGAATAGACTCTATTTCTGCCGGGAGGTAAATTCCCGTCCCCAGCGCTTGATCTCTCGGATCAGGCAAGGCGGCCGCGATTGTTTGCAAACATGCGTCCAGCAGCGCCGGGTGCGCCCAATACTTCGCCCCCCGCGACGCCATGCCTTCCGGGAGTTGAATCTGCGCCACGGCTTCGCCTTCCCGCCGCCACAATTTTTCGATGCCCCGGAAACTAACCCAATGATTGAAGCCGGACTCACTCAACTGCCGGTAAAAGGCGTCTGTGTCCGCCTCTCGGCGGCATCTTGACTGAACTTGTGTCAGGGCCTCACCCTCTAACATTCCGGAGGCGTGTGGAACATGAAATCTCCCCGAGGCATGTAAACTCCAAGAGGCCGAACGGCCCGCTTGGTCTTCATTCAAGCCGAATATCTGGAAAGACCCTGATTTCGCGCTCTCGGTCGTCAAGATCAGTTGGACGATTCGAGTTTCGTCCTGGGGGATCGACATTGCCTTATGTATGACCACCTCTTCCAATTTCTGCGAGCCCGACTGATCCGGACTGCCGGCGGCGGTTATGGCGGCCAGGGCCATCTCTATGTATGCCGTAGCAGGCAACACGGCCATACCATAGAGCTGATGATCCTTAAGGAACGGCGTCGTTTCTATGCTCAACTGGTTCTCAAACTGGTTCTCCGCGACGGCGGAACGTAGCCGATAACCTAACAGCGGATGCTCTAAGCCGGCGCCGGAGTTCGCCGCCGGACTTACCATCCTTCGATTATTACTTTCCGCCGAGTTCAGCCAATAGCGCTGCCGCTGGAACGGATGTTTCGGCAATCCAACCAGCCGCCGCCTCGCTCCTCCAGCCACCTCTTTCCAATTCACGCCGACTCCCAACACCCAGAGCCTTCCCAAACTTTCATGTAGTTGCTCCCAATCTTTTCGCTCCTTTTTCAGCGACGGCGCCCATATCACCCCCTCTTCTCCCAGACAGTTCCTACCCAAGCCCACCAGCGTCGTGCCTGGCCCTAATTCCACAAATATCTCGTATCCCTCCCGCCTCAAGCTCTCCATCCCCGAGGCAAACTGAACAGGCTCCCTCAGGTGACGGCTCCAATAATTCCCTCGCAGTCCCTCCCCTGACTCTATCGCCTCACCCGTCACGTTCGAGATCATTCTCAGTCGGGGAGTCGCGAATTCCGTATCTCTGGTCAATCGCTCGAACTCTTCCATCATCGGTTCTACCAGCGGCGAATGAGAGGCATGAGGTATGGGCAAGTATTGGCTCTCGATCCCTACTCCGGCCAACCGCTCGCACACGTCTTTTACAGCGTGTTTTAGCCCGGAGATCACCACCTGAAACGGGCCGTTGATCGCCGCCACCGAGACTTCCTTCTCGTATCCGCCCAGTATCGGCGCCACCTGTTTAAGACTCCCGCTAACGGCGGCCATAGCGCCCCCCTCCGGTAAGCCCTGCATCAATCGCCCTCGCGCCGCTATTAATTTCAACCCCTCTTCCAGACTGAAGACTCCGGCCAAACAGGCGGCCACATACTCCCCCGTGCTGTGCCCCAGGACTGCCTCCGGTTCTACGCCGTAAGCGCGCCACACCTGCGCGAGGGCGTACTCGAAGGCGAACAAGGCCGGCTGTGTGTAAGCCATCTGATCAAGCAAGGACTCATCTCCAACACACGGATAGATCGCCTTCAGCAAAGGCCTCTCCAATTCGCCTCTCAATATTTGATCGCACTGATCGAGCGTCCGTCGGAAAAGCGGGTGCGTATCATAGAGATCCCTTCCCATTCCGATGTATTGCGATCCCCCTCCCGCGCAGAGAAAGGCAATCCGAGGCCGCCGCCGACCGCCGACGTGACCGCTGAAAATTCCCGCCGCCGTCCGCCCTTCAGAGTACGCTTTCAATTGCTGGCCCAATTCCGCGTTTGACCGGGCCAGCGCCGTCATACGGTGGGCGAACCCTGTTCGCCCGGTGTTTGCCGTATAACAGAGGTCGGCAAGCGATTGGTCAGAATGTTCGTTGAGGTAGCCGGCATAACGGCCGGCCAATTGCCGCAATGACTGAGGGGACTTGGCGGAAAGGCATAACACAGCGCACGTATGCTCGGCTTGTGATCGTGACGCAGGCGCTTCCCCGATTTCCGCTGATAGACTTGGGAGGTCAGCGCCGCGACCTGTTTCATCTTCGATCAGCGTCGGGGCGGGAGCGCTCTCCAAAATCGCATGCGCGTTTACACCGCCAAAGCCGAATGAACTGACGCCGGCGTAGCGAGAGCCTTCGCCCGCAGGCCAGGAATGAACTTTCGTCGGAATGTGAAATGTGGTTCCCTCTAATGAAATGTGGGGATTGCGCCGTTTGAAATGGAGTACGGGAGGAATTTCGTTGTGCCAGAGGGAGAGTACAACTTTGATCAGGCCGGCGATCCCCGCCGCGGCTTCTAAATGGCCGATATTCGTCTTGACCGAACCCAGCAAACATTGCCGATTCGGCGCGCGTCCTTTCATCAGTACGGCCTTTAAGGAATCAAACTCAATCGGATCTCCCAGAGAAGTTCCCGTTCCGTGAGCTTCGACGTAGCTGATCTGCGCGGGATTCAATCTCGCGTTCAACAGCGCCTGGTGAATTACCGCTTCTTGAGCCGCGCCATTCGGGGCCGTAAGGCCATTGCTACGGCCATCTTGGTTGATGGCTGTCCCTCGCACAATCGCCAGAATCGTATCCCCGTCACTGACGGCCTGAGAGAGACGCTTAAGCACGACGAGACCACAGCCTTCACCTCGGACATAGCCATCCGCACGATCATCAAAAGCCTTGCAGCGTCCGTCGGACGCCATCATCCGCGCGTGAGAAAAAGAAATATTCAACTCTGGGGTGAGGATGAGGTTGACGCCTCCTGCCAGAGCCAGGTCAGACTCTCCACTCCTCAGGCTCTGACAGGCCAGATGCGCCGCCACCAAACTCGATGAACAGGCCGTGTCTATCGCCAAGCTCGGCCCACGAAAATCGTAGAAATATGAGAGTCGATTGGCCGCAATACTGAACGCGCCGCCAGTTCCGGCGTAAGCGTCAATCGCCAAGACGTCATTCATTTGCAGTTGATAGTAATCATGAGTAGAGATCCCGACGAAGACGCCGGTCTTCGTGCCTCGCAGCCTTTCAGGCGCCAGCCCCGCATCCTCCAACGCCTCCCAGGACACTTCCATCAAAAGCCTTTGCTGAGGGTCTATTCGCTTCGCCTCGCGCGGCGAGACGCCAAAAAAGTCGGCGTCGAATAGCGCCACTTCATTTAGAAATCCTCCCCAGCGTGTATTCATTTTGCCTGGCGTGGCCGGGGTCGGGTCGTAGAAGGCATGGGGGTCCCAGCGTTCGAGCGGCACTTCGGTGATCGCATCCACACCTTCGCGGAGTAGCTTCCAGAAGCTCTCCGGATTCTCGGCCCCGGGAAAGCGACAACCGACGCCAATTATCGCAATTGGATCGAAATTGTTCCGGTGAGACCCGTCGCGCTCATCAGACGTCGCCCCATCATCCATCATGTTATGGGCGAGGTGCTCTGCCAAAGACGCAATATCGGGAAAGTTGTAAACAATGGTGGGAGAGATTTCGCGGCCGAGCCAATCACAAAGATCGCCTGAAAGACAAATGGCTTCTCTAGAAGTCAATCCATATGCGGCGAATGGTTCTCTTACGTCAATCTGTTGGGGCGCGACTCCGATGAGTTCGGAGAGTTGAGAAACTAACCAGTCTTGAGCCTCTTGCAAGGTTACAATTCGCGCTCGCATCTTAACTCGGTTCTCGGGAAAATCGCATTGAGCTTAGGATAACGCCATCACGGATTCGAGAGTGACCTTTGTGGCGCCCACTTTACTCTTGATTCGAATTGTTAGTCAGCGTTGATAGAAAATCGGCCCGAGCGAGGTGTCTCTGAATCTTCCCGCTAGAAGTTTTGGGCACGCCACCCATCTTGAGGAACCAGACGCGCTCAACGCGTAGCTCATGTTGTTCAGCTACCGCCTGGCGTACGGCTTTAACGATCTCACTCTGGTCTGGATCTCGATAGTGGCGATCGAGTTCAGCGGCGACGACCAATTGTTCTCGACCGCCACAGTCGATCGAAAATGCGGCGCAACAACCCGGTCTGAGAGCGGAATGACTCCTCTCCACTGTCAGTTCTATGTCCTGAGGATAATGGTTCTGGCCATCGATGATGATGAGGTCTTTCAGCCGTCCGGTGACGAATAGCTCCCCTTCCAGGATAAAACCCAGATCGCCAGTTCGTAGGAACGGCCCTTCACCTGTCCGTGGCAGATATGCCCGAAAGATCTGCTCGGTCTGCTGATGGCGCCGCCAGTAGCCCTGGGCGACGCAGGGTCCTGATACCCAAATCTCGCCGACCTCACCCTCCGAACACTCAGTCAGACGATCGGGTTGGACAATGGCAATCCGCTGATCCGCCGGCGTATTGCCACACCCCACCAGGTGACGCCCCTTCTCTTGTCCGCCACCCGCAAGAATCGCGCGGTTGTTTTCAAGGGCCGACGCCTGAAACGCCTTGACGACCGGCCTTTCGTCTTTCCGCCCGCCGGAAACAAAGAGTGTGCCTTCTGCAAGTCCGTAGCAAGGGTAGAAGGCCTCCGGTCGAAAACCGCAGGTCGCAAAGGTTGCGGCAAACCGTTCCAGCGTCTCATGAAAAATCGGCTCAGCGCCGTTAAACGCAATGCTCCAGCTAGATAGATCCAGTCGAGCCCGATCGTCCGGGCTGATCTTACGGGCGCACAGGTCATAGGCGAAATTCGGAGCGCCACTCAATGTAGCTCGGTAATCTGAAATCGCCTGAAGCCATCTGGACGGCTTCTGCAAGAAGGCCGTTGGCGACATAAGAATGCATCTTGCGCCAAGAAAGAGCGAGTGGAGCATGATCCCAATCAACCCCATATCGTGATAAAGGGGCAGCCACCCGACAAAAACAGAATCCGCAGTCTGGCGTGTCGCCTCCTGTATTATCCGCACATTCCTCAGAAGGTTACTATGGCTCACCATCACACCCTTCGGGGCGGACGTAGAGCCTGACGTATATTGGAGCATAGCAAGGGTGTCGCCATTTATCGCCGGCTCTCGCCACTTCATCTCTAGATGGCTCGGAATGTCATCGATGGCTAGCCACCGCAGATTTTTCGCATAAGGCGCTTCGCTAAAAACGCGCTCCGCTCCTGCCATGACAGCTTTCGTCGTCAAAACCATCGCCGCCTGACTGTCTTCGATAATTCCCTGAAGCCGGAGTTGTGACCTGTTAAGCTTCGGCGGGTACGCCGGAACAGCAATAGCCCCTGCGTAAAGGCAGCCTAAAAAGGCGGCAATGAATTCCAAACCAGGAGGGCATAATATCAACACACACTCACCAGTCGCCCCGGCGAGTTGGAGCGCGGCCCCGATTGCAGAACTCCGGCGATCGAGATCCTCGTACGTCATTTCCACCTTCTCCGCTTCTCCCTCCACTAAGAACGTATACGCTAGACGATCTTTTTGATGAAACGCATTTCGTCGGAGGAGGTCAATCACGGTGGACGGATTAGGAACTATGGCCGAACGCGCATCAGAATTGACGTTTATCATAATTGCAAACCTACTGAAACTCCGCCGGGAGGCCGGCGACCTGCCGACCCAGCCTCACGGCGGCATGGTCAACCCTATACTGCCGAGGGAAAGTCGCTCACACCGGCGCTAGATGCCCTTGGCCGCTACAAGATTGCAGGTCGATGTCTGCGATACATCGTACTTTGACATAGTCCAGCGTAAGTTCCCCTTCCAGGTGAACCGTCCCTACTTGGTTCTCAAAATCAGCTCGGCTCAAATCTGTAGCCTCCCGATCCAGTCTGACTCCGAGTTCAGTGCCGCCCCGAGTCTCTGTAAATTTGATATGAACATATCCGAGATCAATCCGATCTTTGAGGGCCCGCGCCGTCCTCTCCGGTCGCAAGCTGCTCTCCACAGGGTGCCTCCCTTTCGACAGACGACTTACCAGGTCATCCCCTTTCTTCTTGCGCGTCCGGCCAGCATCCGGAGGCGGCGGGGGTTCCTGAGCGCGCCTTTGCGCCGCCTCCTCCATCTGCTTCCTCAGGCTGAGTGGCCTCATATCGGTCCATACTTCTTTGATGTAGGCGAGGCACTCCGGCTTCGGGCCACTCTTCCCTACGTCTTTCCAGCCGAGTGGCATTTCCTTATACTCCGGCCAGATGGAATATTGCTCTTCATGGTTTACAACTACTCTATAAATTGTAGTATCTTCCTTGTCGGGATCATGTAAGCTCATTACTAGCTCCTTTGAAATCTAAGTTTCTTCCATAGCCGATTCGGGAACTGAAATTTCCGCTCCCGCCCCGGCATTATCTCGTTTCGCGAATGGATCTTGTGTCCGCATCTAATTGAAGACTGCGCGAATAAACACTCTTTGAAATCGGCTTCAGTTACTTGAACCATCCCAAGCGGCGCCGCAAGAGCAAGTTGACAGTAACTTTCGAGCGCCTTCGCATGTGGGGCGCGACCGAGTCACGATCTTCTTAAGAGGTTAACCGCAAGATATGATTCACTGCTAAACCTGGCTCTACTTTCGTTCAAATCCGCAATTACTGATATCATAGTACGTTCATCAAGTTGAATAGCTACTGACCGCTGAAGCAAAGTTACAGAAATAATCAGCCGTCTTCTATTTTCGTCCGCGCATATAATTCCTTGAACTCCCGCTAAAGGTCCCGTCTCCACGAGCGCCAGTGTCCCGTCGGGGAGGTATTTCCACGGCTCTCGTAAGATGTCGCTCCGCGCTAAAAGCTGTAACGCTTCGACCTCTTCCACAGCTACTTCCGCAGGCTTTCCACCGAATCCAACTATCCTGGTAACCCCTTGAGTTGAAATCGCCTTCCCCATCGCCGAGGGGCTAAAGTGGCAAAAGACGTAACCGGGAAACAGGGGAAGATCAATTTCTACCGTGCGATCCGACCATTTCCGCTTCAGTCTGTAGGTCGGTGTAAAACATTCATAGCCCTTTTGCCTGAGCAGTCGATCCGTCTTTCTTTCATTCCTCGGCTTCGTTTGCAAGGCGAACCAAGGGCGCACAGTGTTCATATAAATCAAAAGTTAATCGGCGTTGATGGGGCGCGCAGTCCGGCGACGCGGAATGCCCATGAAGTCACGACAGGCTGCCGCCATTCTGAGCCACATCTTAGGGCTCAGGCAGGTAGAATTAAAATTGTAAAAAGAGTAACTAACTGCTTACCTATCCACCGTTGCAGATAGGTTAAGATACCGATTATCGCCAAGCTCAGAAATATACATGAGGCCTGTGCAAATTAGGGCTGATTGCCATAGCCTCTTGGGATGCGCCGTCGAGCATTTCGGCGCCCCGAACAAGCTTCAGCACATGGTGAGAAACGGAGGAACAAAATTTCGCGGAAATTTACATTCCGCTCAAAAATATTCCTCCTTACTTATGTCACAGCGTAATAAACCCCGGTCTTGGGTTGAGTCGGGCTGAAATCAAGCCGGCCGAAGCGGGATTGATGCGACACCAAAGCGTGAATTCTAAATCGAACCAGGCGCCATTGGTACAGTACCGGGAGCGGTAGCGACCGGCTCCACCAGCGACCGGTCGCTACCGCTCCCGGTACTGTACCGCCGCGTGTCCCAATGTTACTTGGTTCGATTTAGATTCGACCGATTTTGCCGAGCGCTTGAAAAACGAGGAAACCTCGATCTTCAACGGAATGGCAATAAAACTGCGTTTTATTGATAGCAATTGCAACGTCCGCTTCGCCGGGATGAGGAGAATTGGTTTTCTTGCAGCTTGTTATTCGTTGTCAAACAACTTCCTTGACGTCAGTCTAAACTACAAACTGGAGGAAGATTTCTCAGCGCCGCGCATGACGATTGTCACCTCTTAATTTGACCCAACCGAGGCGCACAAGAACTCAGCGACTTCCGATGGCGCTCAGTAAGAATCCGATCACGACGCGACGCGCAATGGCACGCGCAGTATCATCGGCGCGCCCGGCTTACCTTTGATGAGATAGATGGTTTGCGGCAACGGATCGCCTTGCACGAGACGCCGTTCGCCCTTATAAGCATCCTTTTCCGCGGCCGTCCACTGTTTTCCTGCTCCGCTTCGTTCTTCCCACTGTTCTACGCGTCCGCCCCATTGCCTCTCCCACTGAGCCACTTGCTCCCTTTTAAGCCTGACCGGGTCGGTCAGCGCCCCAATAGGGACCTTAAGTGGTTTTGGGCTGATGATGATGGTGAGCTCTTCGCGTAACTGATCTTTCCTGGCGCGTTCCAGAGTGAAGTATGGAAATTCATCGCCTTGCGCCGGGACAAAAACCAGTTCCCCCGCCGTCGCCACATTCCCCCCTTTGGGCGTGCTTCGAGAGGGAAAGATGAGGTAAGGATCACTGGTCGTGCCATCGGCATAAACCTCGCGATCAATCACGTAGAGATAATTGTCGCCCTCGCGAGGCGCTTCGATGCTGAGTCGCAGACGCTCTCCTTCATTAAAGAGCGTATCTGTCGCCGCCCGCTCGGCCATCGGTTCCTCCTGACCATCGCGCAAGCGCCAGATTGTGACGCCGATCAGCTCCCCGTTCACGGCAGTTCCTCTAAGCCGCCTAGCGCGAGCAGGCGCGCGCGCCTCCCGAAACCTCTTCTTCCAAATCCGGCGCGTACTATCTTCCGACTCACTCTGCGGCGAAGAGTCGGCTACGACCCATAGGCTGCAAAGACCAAGCAGCGCCGCTATAGCCATCCGCCGCCAGCGTCTTAACACCCTCATTCTGCAAGTCATAATCTGTACTCTCTCTGCGTCATTCCAATGATGGGGCTTACATTACCCCACCATCCAGAACTCCCGCTCTCACTTATTAAGGCGGAAATTGCGGCGCCAATGGCCAATCCGGCGCCAATTTTTTTTATTCTTCTCGTTTACCCTCTAAGTTCGCCCACTCGCCCGATTGGATGAAGCCGGACCAATAGTAAGGATGCCGCCGCTTCACATCCTTGAGCATCTCCAACTGCGCCTGTCGCAGCGCGCCGCCGCGTCCCTGCCCCTGCCGCAACCCCCGGTAGTAAGCCACCATCAGTTCCCTCGTCCATCGGTCCGACACCGCCCACAGGCTCATCACCTGCGTTTCCGCGCCGGCCAGCGCCAGCGCCCGCCGCAGGCCGTGGACTCCGTCACCGTTCCTTACTTCACCCACTCCGGTATCGCACGCCGAGAGCGTCACCAGTTTCGTCCCCCACAAATTAAGCCCCGTCATTTCCAGCGCCGTCAGAATCCCGTCGCCCCCCCCTTCTGCTCGTTGGCGCCGGCCAGCGCCAACCCGGCGCGCAGCAGCGGGTTCTCGATGCGCGATCCATCCTTCGCGACCTGTTTCAGCCGGCGGCTGGCGCCGCCATCCGATTTCCTCGGGCTTCGTTCTCCAGCCGAGTTCAACTTCAGGTCTTTCAGGAAGAAACCGTGCGTGGCGATGTGCAATATCGCGGGGCTCTGGGACTGCCCGAGCGCATCCTTGCTCGCCCGGCGCCTGGTCAGCAGGGTCGCTCCGGGGAGCAGCGCGCGTATGGCTTCGCCTTCCTCCGCCGTGTAAGGCAGAGCCGGGAAGTAGAATTGGCTGAAGGCGGGCGCAGGCGCCTCATCCCCGATCTGATTCTTAGGCGCCGCTTTCGTCTGTTTCAGCAACCGCCTCGCTTCAACCTGACGTCGGCCGCCGAAGTCCGGATCGGCGATCACCAGCGGCCCACTCTGACTCTTTCTGGCCACCTGCAGTCGCAGCAGGTCACGCCCGCTGGACAGATAGCTGATCGAGTAACGCTCGATACGATACCGCCCTCGCTCATCAACAAGCGCCGCGAAAGGGATGAGGTTAAGCGCGCCTTCGGGCGAGATGAGCAACCGTGTCAGGTTTCCGAGCAGGGGGCGGAGGGGCTGAAATACTCTCCGATCCACGGCGCGAGCCAGATTCTTCACGTCTTTTCGCTTCGGGTCGCGCAGCGCTTTGCGCAGTGTGGCGACGGCCTCGTCAATGGCCTTCGCCTCGCCCAACTCCTTCCACTGAATCTCTCCCTGGCGGCGCAGGACGTAGGCCACATAACGAGTTCGGCCATAGGCGTCGTCATCCTTTGCGGCTTTGGGATTGAACGGGCGGTAAGAGGCGAACTCGATCAGCGCCGCATCGGCGGGAATGGCCGCCCGCACGGCTTCGAGCGTGATGGGCAGGGATTGGGCGCGGAACTCATCGCTTCTGAGGCTGATCTCGGCCTCGAACTTTTCGGCCTGTTCTTCAAGCGTCTTGACCCGGCCGCGATATTGATCGGCTGTCATTCTCCGCGGCCCGTCCAGAATGAGTCTGGCGATTTGTGAGCGGGCGTCGGTCAACCGGTCGAGCAAGGCTCGATCCTCCGCATTGAAGCGGCTGCGGAGGGCGTTGAGGCTTTCAGAAGTGGCGTCGAGAGCGCGCGCCTTGCGCTGGAGAATCAAGGCCACGGCCAGACTGCGCGCCGCCGGATCATTTGGAGCATGGCGGAGATGTAAGGAGATAGTCCTCTCAGTTTGCTCTGAGATAGTGGCCAGGTAGGCCAGTTTTTGGCGTTCGGAGAGGGCCGCCAGATTGAGAGCGAGATTGTGTTCGCTGATGGCGTTGGCGCGTGATTGAAACGCGACGGCCTGAGCAATGGCGCCTTTCGCCGCGCAAAGCACGGCAAGGTCGTTGAAAGACTCGGCGAGACTGGGATGTTGCGCGCCCTTCGCCTTTTCCAGGACGGCCAGCGCGCGCTGAAACAACGGCTCCGCCTTCGCATACTCGCCCCTCTCGCGGTAGAGGTTGGCCAGGCCGTTCAGGGACTGAGCGACATCGGGGTGCTCAGGTCCGAACGCTTTCTCCCAGATGGTAAGCGCGCGCTGATGCAGTTGTTCCGCCTTCGCATACTCGCCCCTCTCGCGGTAGAGGACAGCGAGATTGTTCAGAACACGGGCGACATCGGGGTGCTCAGGCCCCAGCGCCTTCTCTCGAATGACCAGCGCGCGCTGATAGCGAGTCTCGGCCTTCGCATACTCGCCTCTATAACGGAAGAGGTCCGCAAGATTGTTAAGAGAAGAGGCGATGAAAGGGTGATCCGGACCCAGCGATTTTTCTCGAATGACCAGCGCGCGTTGATAGAGTGGCTCCGCCTTCGCATACTCGCCTCGGTCACGGTACAGAAGCGCGAGGTTGTTGAGAACGTCAGCGACATTGGGGTGTTCCGGCCCTTCCGCTTTCTCACGAATGGTCAGCGCGCGTTGATAGAGCGGTTCCGCCTTCGCATATTCCCCTCTGATGGAGTAAATAATTCCGAGATTGTTGAGAGATTCGGCGACGTCGGGGTGTTCCGGACCCAGCGATTTCTCACGGATCCCCAGAGCGCGTTGATGCAGCGGCTCGGCCTTCGCATACTCGCCCAGTTCATCGTAGAGCAGCGCAAGATTGTTAAGCACATCGGCGACGCCGGGGTGTTCCGGACCCAGCGCTTTTTCCCAAATAGCCAGCGAGCGCAGATGCAGCGGCTCCGCCTTCACATAGGCCCCTCGGTCAATATAGAGGTTGGCGAGGTTGTTGAGAGAAGAAGCGACCTGGGGGTGCTCCGGCCCCAGCGCTTTCTCACGGATGTCCAGCGCGCGTTGATAGAGCGGCTCGGCCTTCGCGTAGTCGCCTTTGTAATAGTAAAGGTTGGCTAGAACATTAATGGTAGAGGCGACATCTCGGTGATCCGGCCCCAGTATCCTTTCGCGAATCTCCAGGGCGCGGGCAATCAACGGAATCGCTTCATCATACTTGCCCGCGCGTTGCGGCTCGAGGCCCTTCTTGATCAACTTACGGGCTTCCTGCAATTCCCGGTCATCATTTGTCGCAATGCGCAATTCCGCAATCCGAATCTCGTAGCGCCCCGAGGTCGCCCCCCGCTGTTTGGGCGCTACAATCAGCCGGTAGTCGCCGGCCACTTCACCCACCAACGAAACTGTTTCCTGCCCATGGCTCCTGATTTCGGAGTCAACCTCCAGGATCTCTTCGCCGTCCGGCCCGAACACCCGCGCCGCCACATCAACGCCGTCCTGCTCGACAACCGCCTTCAGGAACTGATCGGCGCCCAGCCTGATTCGGTAGGCGTGTCGCTGCCCGCCCGCCAACTCGCGTCTATGAGGCTTGCCCGGCTCTAGAGCGCGGACATCATCTTCGCTACCGGCCCCGCTTCGCGCGTCACGCGGCTCTTGAGTTGATTGCTGGAACAGACCGGCCGCGTGCCCGAAAGCCTCTTGTGAAGGCGCGACAACTAACAGGCCGAAGAGCGGGAAAAGCGTCAATCGGTTGAACAGGCGTCGCATAACGAATCCTCCTTCCGCTACACTTCTATACCGGTTTTCAAATGTATGAAGACTGCTGGCCACCGCAGCACACAGAGGGCACATCCGCAAGCCATTTGCGCCAAAAGCAAGCGCTATTCCTTCGCGGAAGGCCTTGCCAGTCGTGGCTTAAACCCATGAAGGCGACAAAACGCCGCATGCCAGTCGTGACTTAAGCGCATGAAGGGCGACAAAACGCCGCATCCTCAGAAACCTTCCGCTCAGTTAAATGAGGCCTGTGCAAATTAAAGCTGATTGCCATCAGCCACTTGGGATGCGTCATCGAGCATTTCGGCGACGCGAACAAGCTTCAACAAATAGTGAGAAACGGAGGAACAAAATTTCGCGGAAATTTACATTCCGATCAACATTCCCTCTGTAAATTTTATGGTTTCTTCACTCCGTTCGGAGTCGCAGTGGTGATTTAGTGGCCGTGTGTTTTTTACACCCCGTTAAGTACGGGGACTACGTGGCGTCTTGTATAAGCGATGTCAAGCTATACCAAATATTCAACGATGCTCAAGTTTCATCATCCATACCAGCGTTCCCCCTTTAACTTTGAGTCTAGTCTGTTTGTTTACCTCATCCCTTTCAACTTCAGGCTTGATGGCCGAAAACGGAGTCAGATAATGCGATACCGAAGCCCTCTGTGTTAAATCACGGACGGCGCCGCGGTCCTTGGGATTCGCCCAGCCTTTGACGGCCTCCAGCTCCGGAACGACGCGCTCCGACCAGACGAGCCAGATATTCTCGACGCCTTCTTCATTATCGAAGACGAACCAATTCTCTCGCCGGTTCGGGCCGGGCGGCGGGACCTGCGTCACCTGGCCGGCGCGGATTTCCGGCGAACCGCCATTCTCCATCTCTGGAAATAGGACGTTGAAATTTGGTAAACCATCAGTCTGCGTCGGCCCTTCGTTAATGACATACAGATGACCGGACTGGGGACTGCTGATGTAGAAACGTATCTCGTCGCCCGCCCCGAAGATGACATTCTCAAACGTGGCGAATGGCTTGGCGCGGGGGTAACGTCTGGGATCCCTTCGCGCCTCCACGGAGTAACTGAGGTGTCGGTCCAGAGCCACGGCAGGCGTCGTTTGAGCCTGTTCAAGATCAGCCTTGTCCCGGAGGCTGAAATGCGATAAGGCGAGAATCCCGACCACCGCAACGAGGACCAAGGCGATTATCAGCGACCAGCGCCTCGGGCCGGCAAATGTGTCAGTCGGCGCCGACAACCACCTGCCATCCCCTAGCAGCTCGCCTGCGAGCGCGTCAGTGAAATCTTTCGCGTTAGTAAAACGGTCTTGCGGGGCGAACGAGAGAACTTTTAAGATCATCGCTTGCGCGGCTTCAGGCAGACTGGGGCGGAGATCGCGCGGTTTGAGTTTGACGCCAACGCGTTGCAGATCATAGAGCTGAAAAATCGACTCAAAGTTGAATGGTCGCCGCCCGGTCGCCATTTCGTAAATGATCACGCCCAAGGCGTAGATGTCACTGGCGGCAGCCGGTTTGCCGCGTAATTGTTCGGGCGCCATATAACCACACGTCCCGATGATTTCAGTAGTCCGGCTGTCGGTAGCGTCTGCTATCTCATGTATTGTCGCAATTCCGAAATCAATTATCTTCACATACTCTTCGTCACCCACACTCTGTAGCATGATATTTTCAGGCTTGAGGTCGCGGTGAATGACGCCTTGTCGGTGCGCGGCCGCAAGCGCTCGTCCCATCTGGCGCGCCAGCTTAGCCATGCGGTCTAACTCCATGCCCTCTGGAGTCATTATAGAGCGTAGGCTTTTGCCGGAGACATACTGCATCACAAGATAAGACCGCCCGTCAGGCGCCTCGCCGACATCGAGCGCGCGCACCACACCCGGATGGTCAATCCTCGCCAACGCTGCGATCTCATCCTTGAACTTCTTTTCCATCCAAGTCTTGCGCGTGGTCTGTTGCCAGATATTCAGCAAGACCTTGATCACCACCGGCGTGTAGTGCAGCTTCCGGTCGCGAGCGAGGAAAACTGCGCAGATGCCGCCCCGACCCAATTCTTTATCAATCAAATAACGCCCACCGAGCGTCACGCCCGGCGCGAAGGATTCGGCAAGTATTTCAGGCAGGATTGGGCAAGCGCCATTCATCCGCTGGTCGCCGCTCAGGGGAATCGCGTTCGGCGCCTCCGGGGCTTCCGCCAACTGATTCGCGGCGACTATCAGAGCTGGAGTGGCCAGAAAACTATCCAACCGCCCCTCATACGCCAGCATCGTTTCGACCTCCTTGCGCAATGACGCATCGCCAGCGCAAGCGTGGTCGAGGAAACTGGAGCGCTGGCGCTCCTCAAGCTGCAAGGCGTCGTAACAGATCCGGCAGACCCGTTCATAGAATTCTGGCGTCATTATTCTGTCCTATCCCAGCTCGCGAAGAAGCCAGAGTTTGGCCAGAGTCAAGTCGCGCTTGACCGTCCCAAGCGAAACACTAAGCACTTCGGCAACCTCTTTCAAGGTCAGGCCGCCGAAGAAGTGCAATTCCACCGCTTTACTCTGTCTTGAATGCAACGCGCCTAGTTTCCCCAACGCAATATCAAGATCAACGAGATCCAGGTTGCGCCCGGAAAATGCCTTCGCCGCCTCTTCAAGCGTGACGTGCTGCGCTCCGCCGCCGCGCTTCAAGGCTTTCTGCTCGACGGCGTAATCAACTAGGATACGCCGCATCATTTGGGCGGCCACTCCGAAGAAATGCGCGCGGTTCTGCCAACGCACGCTCCGCCAATCAATCAATCGCAGGTAGGCTTCATGTATGAGGGCGGTGGTTTGCAGAATGTGGTCCGGGCGTTCCTTCGACAGGTAGCTCTTGGCCAGTCGTCGCAACTCAGCCTCCACTATCGGGGCGAGTTGGTCGAGGGCCCCTCGATCTCCCTCGCTCCAAGCTACCAGCATCTCCGTGATTTCGTGTGTTGCGAACATGATCCGTTACCTCATTAGCCAACCAGCTTATGCAACTACCTGGCCGACGCCCTGGACCCGCGGAAGCTTTTGGCGCGCGAAGTCTACGCGTTCTACCGGCCGAGGCGCCGAGTTGAAGAGGCCTTTCTGTTGACCAAACGACTGTCGGGGCTCTCCTACATGTGAGTCAGGGGTCGCAACGGTGTGGAGGGTCACTTCTACGCCACGTGGCTCTTCTACGCTGCGCTCTCCAGCCTGTGCTTGCAAGTCGCCGTCGCGCTCGGTGGGCCGATGGAAAAGATTTCGGCCGAGGTGTTTTTTCGCAGTCTCTATCATCTTTCGCGCGCTCGCGCCATTGACATGGACGAGGGGCCGGAATTGATCCTGTTCTGGTTCAAAACGCCAAACTCTTCGGCTTGGCCAAAGCCGAGCGCAAACGTCACAAGGAGGATGATACTCCTTGAAATTTGGGGCGATTTGTAAGTTGACACCGAACCAATCCAATCCGCACGGGCGAGGTTTATGCGGGGCGGATGCGCCCGGCCCGGCGCGGGGGGCCACTCGGTACCTCTCCGATTGGCAGACCGCATGATAGTTATCTGCCGATTCCATCTCAAGAGTGAATGTTTGGCGCCAGTGTCCTGGCGCCCACTGACGATTGCCAGGCCTGATGGTTATCAGTAATTTTCAACTCGGTTCAGCGATTGACCACACGACTGAAAATCCGTTGGTTGTAGGTTCGAATCCTACGAGGGCCACAAGCCCTTTTAAATTCTATCATTCATCATTAAGCTGAGAAGCGATGCAGAGATTTTGGCAAGACCTGCGCTTCGGCGCGCGAATGTTACTGAAAACTTCCGCTTCCAGTTTGATTGCAACCATTACCCTGGCTTTGGGAATCGGCGCCAATACGGCAATCTTCAGTGTCATCAACGCGGCGCTGCTCCGCTCCTTGCCATTTACCGAAGCCGAATGGCTGGTCATGATCTGGATCTGGCAAACGCACCCGGACATTCCTCGATCCGGACCGGCGTTTCCCGATTTTGCGGACGCTCCGTTCAAGAACGCAATAGCTCAGATCGGGTGTGGTAAATTCGTGGCAAAACTCTTTGTAAGAGTCCTGGAAAATTCCCAAATCAGCGGTCTGCACGGCTCCGAAATATTGGGGTAAACGTCAGTGTTTTGAACTAGATGAGGAATTGATGAGCGGAAAGTGGGGGATTCATAACCCCGTGATCTGTAGATCGAAATCCAACAAACCAGGAAATGAGGTACATCCTTTAAGGAACGTTCGGCGCCAAAAATTGAAGAGTCCGATTCGCCCCTCGACCTGAAAGTGAAGAATGGTAGTTGCTAGGATCAGAGTTTTTTTTCAAAAGCTGTAGAACTCCGATTTCTTGATGTCCCCAATGATGTCCCTAAACACTTAAGGCCACCACGATGGCGGCCTTAAGTGTTTGATTCCGCTGATGCGCCCGGCACGACTCGAACGTGCGACCTTTTGGTTCGTAGCCAAACGCTCTATCCAACTGAGCTACGGGCGCTTTTAAAGAGTGGGCATTTTGCCATCTGCCCCGTAGGCTGTCAACCGAGGTTCATGAATGGGACTTATAAGTCTTATAAGACTTATAAGTCCCATTCATGTTTATTCAGTCAAGGAGGACAAACTTATGTACCGCCGTTTGATCTTTCGCACGTAATTGATCGTCTCGGGGTATGGTGGAACCGCGTAACCGTATTTTTTGACCGCGCCTTCACCCGCGTTGTAACCGGCCAGCGCCAGATTGACGTCGCCGTCGAAGAGGTCGAGTAGAAAGCGTAAGTATTGCGCCGCGGCGTGGATGTTCTGCTCCGGATCGAATATGTTTCTCACGCCGAATCTCGCCGCGGTCGCGGGCATCAATTGCATCAACCCCCGCGCGCCTTTCGGCGACACCGCCTGGCTGTTGAAGGCCGATTCCTGATGCATTACCGAGTAAAGCAGCAACGGCTCGACCCCGTTGCGCGTCGCCGCCGCGACTATGATCTCGTCGATCCTCGCGTTGCCGGTGCTTTGGCCCTTGAGCCTTTTGTTCACCGAATTCCTGAAGCCGCGCCCTGAAATCGGGGCCGACGCGATCGCGGTAGCGCTCGCGCCGGCGTCCATTAGATCGACCACTTTTACGGGCGTCGCTTCAATCGCCGGAGCATCGATCGTCGCCGGCGCCGCCGGATAGTAGAGTGGGGCCACGGGTACGGCGATCTCCGCCGTCATCAGCGCCAGGGTAGTGGCGGCCCTGCCCAGGCTTTGCAGCGCCGCGATTCCTGTTCTATTTAGTCCCTGAGACTCTGCGGCTCTTTGATTGCCGGGTTGTGTGGTTTGAGCGTTTACTGTGGCGTTAAGTAGAACTACGAATAAGAACAAGTGAGAGTATTTTTTCATCCCTTTGACTCGTTTCATCCCTTTTGATCGTAAGATTGATTTGCGCAGTTGACCCGGAACGCGCGACCAAACGCGAAGCCGCTGAAGTGAGTTTTACGCTCACTTAAATCGGATTCGATCGTGTCTTCGGTCGTGTTATTACGCGGCCAGGCGACGTAGCCGCCTGATTTATGACGGAGGGTCAATGCTCGCCCGGCCTGCGGCCGGCGATGAGATTGACGCCGGACGGAATGTCTCCAGAAATACGGTTCACCTCATTGTGATTTTGATAATGAGCGAGCCGTAAAGAAACATACCGCCCACACGCGGCGTCTGAGATGTCTGTTTTGCCCTATAGACTGTCTAGGTGAGTAGTTTTTGTGATTAAATAATTCAGTGTCTGTTTCCCAGCAACCACGTCAACAGGTTATCCAACATCGTCGGATTGATCGGCAGGTCGCCGTGAGTGTCGCAGCCGAAGAGCGTGTAGGAGGGCGCCTGTTTCATCATTTGCATGATCCCGGCGTCAGGCTGCTCAAGATCGAAGCTGAGTCCGAACAGGCTCTGCCGTGTAACCCTGCCGTCGCCGGGGACGAACAGTTTATTGAAGGCTTCTTTGCGCAACTCGCGTGGAATGTGTCGCGGATAGAAGAGCGTTTGCGTCTCGCCTTTGACGTCGACGATCAGCCCCCCGGCGACTGTAGGCTCGCAATCGCCGCCCATCAAATGCAACCGCAGCGTTTCTGGCGGGGAGCCGGCGGCGTCCAGGGCTTCCTGGAAATCGGCGGCGCGCTTCAGGACCGCCCGTAGATAGGCCGCGCGGAGGGCGAGAGTCTTTGCCGCTGCGGGGCGGCCCTCACTCTCGCCGAACTTCATGATCGATGATTTCAATTCCCGGTTCGCAATCTCGGGGTCGAAGGCCGCAGACCAGTGGTAGCGCTCCCAGGTCTCGACGTCGTAAAGATCGATTTTGACCGGGTCGAGCTTAGCGTCATAAAACCGGGCCGACTCCCTGCGCGGCAGAATCTGATAGACCGACGGCGCCGTGAATATCGTCACGCGCCCGAGACTTTTGAAGGGGTTAATGCTGGGTTTGTTCGCTTCGGTGATCGAGTATCCGTAAATCAACGAGCGCAGCGCGTCCATCGAACCTGCGTTCGGCGTCGCGAATAGGACCAGACTTCTGACGCTTTGCGCCCCGCGCCAATCGGGGCGCGGCTGCCGGTCGCCCAGGACGTCCACATCGCCGTACATCGCAAAATAGCGCGCGACGAGGCCGCCCATCGAGTGGGCGATGATGTCGAAGCGTAGATCGGGCCTGTTCGTCCGCCGTTTTATCTCCGCGATCTTCTCGGCCAGCTTGCGCGCCGATTCGACGTTGTCGCGCCGCCAGTCGTATGCGAAGAGGTAATAGGTGTCGCGGTCGCCGTCGGGCGGGGGCGCGTCAATGTCGCCGCGCCGGTAACCGCCCTGGTTTTCCAGAGCCTTGAGCAACGCCCCATACACGCCGATTTCCGGCATGAATTTGATGAGCTGGGCCGATTCAATGACCCTCGACGCGACAATGTCGTCGCGGTTTTCGGAAAGCGTCGTAGACGTGATCGGCAGCGCCAGGGCCACTTTGTCTTCCGGAAAAAGATTGGGCCACAACTTCTCTCCGGTCGTTCGATTGACCAGTTCGGAACCCGTCACGCCGGGGATGATGATGATCGGAGGCTTGCCCGTCTGTTTGGCGACAATGGGCGCTGGAAAGATCGCCGGCAAATTCGGCCTGCTCGCTTTGAGCAGACATGCGTTTGTCGCTATGAGCGTGAGCAGCAAAAGGAGTGGCGCCGCGGGTCGCGCAAGTTTTCTCCGCCGCAGAGGCGCGGAGAGCGCGGAGATTTCGCAGAGAAGAGGGGAGAAAAAAGAGCCCTTCGGCAATCTCTCTGCGCTCCCTCGGCGTTCTCCGCGCCTCTGCGGTGGAGGCGCCATTGCGTTTAGTGATTCGAGTTTTCTGTTCAAAGCTTTCGTAGAACGATTGTTCGCGGAATCCCTTGTAGGTCGTCGAGCAACTTGGGCACGCCCCAAACCCGGCGATCGATCATGTTCGATATCATTTCCGACTGCGTGTAACCCATCTCGCAAATCAGATGGCCGCCGGGCCTTAAACGCGAGGGCGCATCCCTCAATAACCTGCGGTAAAAGTTCAATCCGTCATTCGAATCGGTGAGCGCCGTGCGCGGCTCCCAATCGCGCACTTCGCGTTGCAGCGAAGACATCTCCTTTTCGGAGACGTAAGGCGGATTGGAGAGAATGAAGTCCGCGAATTCTTCTTCAGCGAACGCGTCGAGCAGATCCGACGCGATGAAATCGACCCGGTCTCCGAGTCCGTGGCGCGCGGCGTTGCGGCGGGCCACGCGCAGCGCGGCCTCTGAGACGTCGCTCGCGATCACGCGCGCTTCGGCCAGTTCCCTCGCCAGCGCCACCGCAATGCAGCCCGAACCGGCGCCGACGTCGACGATCACCGGGCGGGCGACCCCGTCTAGCTGAACGACGCGAATGGCCTCTTCGACGATCAGTTCGGTCTCAGGTCGAGGGATCAGGACGTCGGGCGTCACTTCGAAGTCGAGGCCGAAAAATTCCTGACGGCCGGTGATGTATTGCAGCGGCTCGCCCGCGGCGCGCCGATCGACCATCGTCCGGAACGCCGACAGAATACCCTCGGATAACTGTTGATTGAAATTGATGATCAGATAGGTCCGGTCTTTGCCGAGGGCTTCGGCGAGCAGCGTCTGCGCGTCGAGCAGGTCGTTGGGCACGGACGCGGCGCGCAAACGTTCGCCGGCCTCTTTGAGCGCCTCGGCGATAGTCGCGCCATTTTTCCCGCCATTTTCTCCAGAGGATCGCATCGGTTAAATCGGGACAACCCGGAGTGGGACAGACTTTAGTCTGTCCGTGGCGCGCGTCATGGGCGGACAGACTAAAGTCTGTCCCACGATTAAACGGTCGCCGCCTGCTACTCGGTCTCATCTGTCAGCTTTTCGGCCTGGAAGTGAGTCACCACCGAGTCAATAAGTCCGTCGATCCCGCCTTCCATAATCTGATCGAGTTGATGGATCGTCAGGCCGATGCGGTGATCGGTGACGCGGTTCTCTTTGAAATTGTAGGTGCGAATCTTCTCAGAGCGGTCGCCGCTGCCGACCTGCGACCGGCGCTCGGCCGAAATGGCGTCCTGCCGCTTCTGGCGTTCGATTTCGAGCAACCGCGAGCGCAAGATACGCATGGCCTTTTCGCGGTTCTTAATCTGCGATTTTTCGTCCTGCATCGAGACCACGGTGTTCGTTGGCAGGTGGGTGATGCGCACGGCGGAGTAGGTCGTGTTGACCGATTGGCCTCCGGGCCCCGAGGAGCAGAACGTGTCGATGCGGATGTCTTTAGGATCGATCTTCACGTCGACCTCTTCGGCTTCGGGAAGGATGGCCACCGTGACCGCCGAGGTGTGGATGCGCCCGCTGGCCTCGGTCTGCGGCACGCGCTGCACGCGGTGCACGCCCGACTCGTGTTTCAGACGCGAATAGACCTTGTCGCCCTCGATGATCGCTTCGGCCTTTTGAATGCCGCCGAGCCCGGTCTCGGAAGAGTCTGTGACCTGAAACTTCCATCCATGTTTCTCGGCGTAGCGCGCGTACATTCGCAAGATCTCCGCCGCGAACAGGCACGCCTCTTCGCCGCCCGTCCCGGCGCGGACCTCGAAGATCACGTTCTTTTCATCGTTCGGGTCTTTGGGCAGCAGCAGGACCTTCAATTCGTTCTCGACGCCGGCGCGCCGCTCTTCGAGTTCGGGCAATTCGGCGCCGGCCATCTCGCGCATCTCTTCGTCTTCGGCGTCGCGCATCAGTTCCTTCGCGCCGGCGATGTCGCGGTCGAGCTTCCGCAGCTCGCGGAACTTCTCGACCACCGGCTCGAGCTCGCGGCTCTGCTTGGCGACCTTGGCGTAGCGCGCCTGGTCGCCGATCACGGCAGGGTCGGTCATCTGCTGCGTCAGCTCTTCGTAGGTTCTTTCGATGGCTTCGAGTTTCTCAAACATATTCCGGTTCGAGTTTCAGCGACTCTTTCAGCGCGTAGATCGCCACTTCCAATTGATCGTCCGTCGGTTCGCGCGTCGTCAGATTCTGCAGCCAGATGCCGGGCAGCGTCATCAGTTTGAAGATCGCGCCGGATTCCTTCTTGCCCGCGGCGCGGATGATCTCGTACGAAATGCCGGCGATCAGCGGGATCAACGCAATTCGCGTCAACAGGTTCAACGACAGCAAGTCGAACTTGACCACCGAGAACAACCCGATCGAGACCAACATCACGACCATCAGAAAGCTGGTGCCGCAGCGCGGGTGCTGGCGCGGGTGACGGCGCGCGTTGGATACGGTCAAATCCTCGCCGGCCTCCCAGGCGAAGACTGTCTTATGTTCCGCCCCGTGATATTCGAAGACGCGCTTGATGTCGCCGAGGCGAGAGAAGCTGAAGATCATCGTGATGAAAAAGATCATCCTGATCACGCCGTCGACCAGGTTGAACGCGACCGACGGGCGCACGGGCTTCATATAAGCCTGCAACCACATCCATATTTCATAATACCAAGGCGCGCCCGACGCCGCAGCCCGGTCTATGAAGACCCGTGGCGCGTCGCCCCAGCCGAAGTAGATGAAAAGAAAATTTGTCAGCAACAACGGCAGCGCGATGAATAGCAGAATATTGAAGACCAGCGCGAACGCTATCGAACCGGTTGCGGTCGCCGTCACGCTCGACGGCTCGGATTTCGACTGCTTCTCGACAACCTCCGGTCTCACTACCGGCCTCGGAGATTCGACGGCATGAGTGGTCGTCATCAACGCGCCGGACGCCGCCGCCGCTTGAAGGGCGGCCTGCGGCTTCGCCTCTTCGCCCATCTGGTCTTCAAACGCGACCGCCGCGGAGAAGTTGAGCGCCTTGACGCCCAGCATCATCGAATGGATCAGAACGGCGCTCCCGCGCAGCACGGGCGTTTTAAGGATCGGGTATTTATCCGCGAGCTTTGACAGCCGCTCTGATTTTGAAACTATGCTCCCGTCCTGCCGCCGCACGGCGACGGCGTAGGAATTCGGCGAGCGCATCATCACGCCTTCGATCACGGCCTGCCCGCCGACGATGATCTCTTTTTCCTGGCTCATCCCGCTCCTCGGAAAATTCCCAAGAGCGTTATGAACGGGACTTATAAGACTTATAGGACTTATAGGACTCACTGAGTCCTATAAGTCCTATAAGTCTTATAAGTCCCGTTCATAACGCTCTTGGGAAGATTTTCATTGCGTCCGCAATCAGGCGGAAGCCTTCTCGTTCTTTTTGGCGTATCTCTTCTGGAATCGCTCGACGCGGCCCGCCGTGTCAACCAGCTTCTGTTTGCCGGTGAAGAACGGGTGGCAGTTCGAGCAGATTTCCACGTGAATGTCTTTCTGCGTCGAACGAGTCGTCCACGAATGACCGCAGGCGCAAACGACCCGGCATTCGCCATATTTAGGATGAATTCCTTCTTTCACTCTCTTTTCTCCTTTTTTCTTAATCTGGATAAGTCCAGTCATTGCTTACAGCCATGACCCCTGTCACAACCGGCGCAAAGCGCCCGATTGACGGTAAAGCGCAAAAGTATCCGATCAATTCTTATTGTGTCAAGGTAGGCGCGTTTGGGGGGGTGTACGTTAGCTTTTTGCGGCTTGGTAGAAATGACCCTGGGTACGCGTCGCTTCCAGCGCGCAGTCTCGGCGAAAGATGTATTGATCGGAATCAAGCGCCCCAGAAGTCGCCTCGCTTGCGTTGAGTGATTATTGTTTGCAACCGTGCGCATCCGGCCTCAGGCGCGCTGCGAGCCTCCATTGGGTCTTCCGCCCACTACTTCGCGCTGGAAGCGACGCGTACCCAGGGCGCACGCAAAACTTTGACGCACACCCGCGTTTGGAACTCTGGTTACCCAGGATGAGATTCAAATTTCTCACTACTTGGCCGGCCGGAGCGCTATGGAAATGGCGTCTTCCACAGCCCTTACATCGGAGCCGATCACTTGCTTGACCATTGTTCCATTCGAATGAAAAACGAATGTCTGTGGAATGGTGATGGCAGAATCGCCCTTATTGAAATAGTAATAGAGCGAGATCGGGGTGAAAGCCATCTCGTAGTCGATCGAATGTTCGTTGACAAAATCTTTGACCGCTTTGATGTTTTTTTCTTTGTAGTCTTCGTAGGTCAACCCGATGACGATCAGCCCGTCCTTGCTATGTTCTTTAGCGAGGTCGACAAGGTGTGGAATCTCCTGGCGACAAGGACCACACCAGGTCGCCCAGATATTCAGGACGACCGGCTTGCCCTGCCCGAGCAGCGTATTGAGCTCGACGCGTTTGCCGTCCAGTGTTCTGACTTTGATATTCTTGGCGCGGAGGCCATCCAGTGACGGGGATAATGATGATATTGGCGTCATTCGCTGCGCGAATGTGAAGGCGCTCAGTGGAATTGTGATGACGAACGCTATTAGCGTTGTTTTCAGACCTATGGCCCAGTCTTTCCTCATACGGGTTTTGCCTTTCGTTGAAATAAAAATTTGTTGGGTCCGTCTGGGGGCTAAAAGCAGCTAAAGTTTGCGCTGACAAATGTGTTTATCTGTGATTAAATACGCATGCGAAAAATCGCCGATGGTAAGTTACCATCGAAAGCAGATCAATCCGGCGTCAGACTTGGCAAATAGATCAAAATTGGCAGACATTGATCTGCCCCTCCCATAGGACGTAGGTGTTCGATTTCAGGTTTCAGTTCCTATGGCGATTTGCAATTGCGTGTACGGTGTGGGGCGATTTGTTTAATCGCCTTGTCTGTGGCGTTGTCAGACCAGGAGTCCAATCAGGAAGAGGCGCGAGTAAACAACTCGCGCCACCGCTCAGGTACACGCAATTGCAAACCGATCTAAGTCGCATAGCGCGGATGAATTTTTGCCCAACTACTAATTATTTAATTGACACCGCGCGCATGTTTGAGTATCCTCAGCGCGAATTCTTTAATAGCTCACAAATGAGGCTCGTCGCCGCGATCGATTCGACAAAGGAATCGCTTGTGGCGGTTTGGGCCGAAAGGAGAAGACAGATGGCTCGCAGGAAATCGCCAACGCTGACCGAAGTCGAGCTTGAGCTGATGGACGTGCTCTGGGACAAAGGGCAGGCGACGGTTTCTGAAATCGTCGAATCGCTGCCCGACTCGCGACTGGCGTACAGCTCGGTTCTGACAATGATGCGGATATTGGAGCAGAAGGGATACGTCGAGCACGAGAAGGAGGGGCGCGCATTCGTTTATCGCCCGCTGGTCAACCGCCAGCAGGCGCAAAAGAGCGTAATCGGCTATCTGCTCAAACGATTTTTCAACAATTCTCCCGAATTGCTCGTAGTTAATCTTCTCGAACACGAGGACGTCACTCCGGCTGAAGTTAGACGTCTCAAGAAGATGATCGAAGACACAAATTGACACCCTCCATCTAAGCCTAACGGCTGTATATGGAGATTCTTGGGCTGCACCCGTGTCGGATGCATATTTCCACAAGCGTTAATTTCCCTATGTCCCAGGGTAGGAGATTTAAGAGAATTTCTGTTTTTTCACGGCGCCGCCCGCCGTTACATTTGTTTGCAATTGTCAGCATGCTTGGTTATCGCTTTCGCTAACTGCAACTCTATCTTTGGCGTTCAAACTTTTACCCGGCAGACTTCCTGCCGGAACGACCAAATTTGAGTTTCAAAGAACTGGGTGCAGTATAGCAGGGATGCGAGGCCGCAGGAGGACGAAATGAGTTCAATGATCGAGAATTTCGACTCACTGGCGCGTCTGCTGCTCGAAGCGCTGCTCAACACTCTGTGGCAGGGAACGCTCATCGCCGTACTGGTCTGGCTGCTGTTGCGGCTCGTCAAGCGGGTGAGCGCGACGACGCGTCACGCCGTCTGGCTCGTCACGCTGCTGACCATAGGGACGCTGCCGCTGCTCGCCGTCGTCGCGAAGCGGAACGACACGACGACAGACCCTGCCACCCCGGTAAAGCGGGAGCCGTCGAGGCCCGCCGTCCGGACCGCGGCGCCAACGCCCTCGCCCGAGGCCGACCGACCATCCGATCCGTTTTCGTTCGACAGCGCTGTCGCGCGACTAGACGTCCAGGCGAATCAGGGAAAACGCGGTACGGCGCAGGGAGCGGCGGCGATCCGGCAAATCGGCCGCGAATTCAATTCGCCGCCGCAAGTTCAGGAGGCGAATTCGGCGCGGCGACAGTCCGGCGACGGGGCCAAGGCCCCCACTGTTGAAGAGCCATTGACGGCGTTCGTGGCCGCCGCGACGGCTTCTCCCGAGGTGGAAAGCCGGACTCTCTGGCGGCGCGTGAAAGCCTTCGTCTCGAACGTTCTCAGCGGGCAGGCGCCGCTGGCGCTGGTCGGCCTGTGGATCGCCATTTGCGCGCTGATGTCGTGGCGGGTGGCGCGCAGTTACAGGGCTGTCTTTCGTCTGCGCGGACGCCTGGAACCGGCGCCGTCCGAACAGCGCTGGCATGTCGAGCGGCTGGCCTCTCTGTTCGGGATCAAGAGGCCGGTGCGGGCTTTCACGTCCGGGCAGGTCGCGATGCCGATGACGATAGGCTCTTTGAAGCCGCTGGTCATCCTGCCGACCGACCTGGCGGACGACCTGTCGCAATCCGAGTTTGAAAGCGTCGTCGCGCACGAGCTTGCCCACGTCAAACGCTGGGACTATCTGACCAATATGCTGCAGCGCGGCGTGCAGGCCTATCTCTTTTTTCATCCGGCGGTCTGGTTCATCTGCAAACAACTGACGATCGAGCGCGAGTTGGCCTGTGACGATTGGGCCGTCAAAACCTGCGAACCTCGCCGTTACGCAAGCTGTCTCACGAAACTCGTCGAAGCCTTGAACGAATCGAAACCCCACATGGCTGAGCGGGTCGCGGCCACGGGCATTGGCGGGATCGTCTTCGGAAAACACGTGATTTCAAGGAGGGTAGAAATGATTCTCAATCGTGATCGCAACGCCACGACCGCCGTGTCGAAGCCGGCGCTACTTTACGCCATCGGCCTCGCAGTCATGTTCGTCGCCGTGTGCAGTTTGATTTCGCCGGTCATCGCCGTGCCGCTCGGACAAAATCCCGCGAAGCAGGGGAAGAAAGAGAACAAGGCCGGCGCGCCGGCGAAGTCTCAGGAATTTCCCCCGCTGCCGCCGGTCCCCGCGTTGCCGCCGGACGTGATGGACGTGGTCGAGCCGCCGGACATTCCGGACGTTCCTGACATTCCTGAAGCTCCCAGCGCGCCTCTTCCGCCGGTCGCGGCTCTCGCGCCTGACGCGGATCTGGCCCCATTACCGGACGTCGTAATCGGCGGGGTTCCCGGCGGCGTGGTTGGCGGAGTTCCCGGCGGTGTGATCGCCCTGCCTGTCCTCCCCGGCCAAGGCCCGCGCGCCTCGGCCTCGACTCCGGCCCCGTCGGCCCCTGAGCCGCCGTCGCTGCCCGCCGTCGCCTGGGCGGCATTGGCGCAGGGCATTGGCGCAGGAAGACAGGCGCAGGAAGACAAGAACAGGCAGCCTACGATTCCCGAGACCGAGCTACTCAACCTGCTGGTCGACATCGTCAAACGCGACTCCGATCCGAACGTGCGCGAAGAGGCTCTGCAAGGCATCTGTCGCCTGCGCTCGGACGCCTCGATCAACGCGCTGATCCAGCTCTACGACGGGACCAGTGACGCGAAGGTCAAAGGCGAGATCATTCCCTACCTGCTGCGCCGTGAAGGACGTGACAGCAAAGTAGACAACAGCAAAGCCGTCGCCAAGCTAATCGCCATCGCCAAGTCGGAACAGAACGAGGACCTGCGCAACAAAGCGGTCCGCTACCTCGGCAACGTCAAAGGCGATGACGGGGCTAACGCGCTGATCCAGATTTACGACGGCCTGCAGGACCAAAAGATGAAGCAATACGTCATCCGCTCGCTGGCCCAAAACGGGAGCCGCAAAGCCGTCGATAAACTGATCCAGATCGCCAAGAACGATTCCGACCCGGTCGTGCGCCAATTCGCCATCCGCAACCTTTACAACGTGGACAACCAGCGCTACCTCGAACTCATTGAAAAGGATCGGAAGCGCATAGGCAGGGTGGACGGACAATTCTTCACTCCCATGCCTAACCTTATGCCTGTCCCCATACCTCGCGTCTTCAAATACAACCTCCTGGGCGAACCTTTCGAGTTCGACGCGAAGAAGTGGGAAGAGTGGCAAAAGGACTGGCAGAAGAATTGGGAAGAGCAGAGCGAAAAGCTGCGCGAGATGATCGAGAAGATGCGCATTGACGGCTTCGAAAAGCTGAAGATCGAAGACCTTCAGAACAGACTGCGCATCGAAATCCCCAGGATCGAAATACAGATCAAAGACCTGGAGGACAAGATCAGGATTGGCTACGGATTCGACCGCATCGCCCCGGTCGAAGGCCAGTTGCAAGCGCAACTGGCGGCCGTCGAAGCGCAACTCGCCGCATTGCGCGCGCGGTACTCCGACACCGACCCGAAGACGTCGGAGATGCGCAATCTCAGGAACGCCCTGGAGAGACAGCTCAACAGCGTCCGTTCGATGCGCGGCGCCAAAACCCGACCTGGCCCCATTCGCGGCAGGAGCGTGGCCCCGAGCGCAACTTCGGGCGTTACGCCGAAGGTCAATGCGACGACTGCGGTCAGCGCCACTTCTTTCTGAAACGACGAAAGTGGGTAGTGGACAGTGGGCAGTGGGCAGTGAATAGGTCAAAACTGCCCACTGCCCACTATCCACTACCCACTATTTTTGGAGGAGGGAATCATGCGAAAAGTCTCAATGATCATCGCGCTGTCGCTGGCGTTCGCCGTGACCTTCGCCCAGGATCAACGCAACTACACCAGGGCGGACTTCATCAACGTCGAAGGATCGAACCTCAACGACAAGATCGATCGGGCGGTCAAACAATTCAAAGCCGCGAAGCAGGGCGACACGGTCTGGCTCGCTTATCACTTCCCGGCGCGTGAAGACGCGCGCGTGGGGATGTTCTCCGGGACCGTCTACCGTGACAGCGACGGGATCAGACTCGAACGAGGTGAAGACACTACTCAGATCGCCGTATTTCTGCTCACCGAAGCGAGCGGCTCCCAGCCGAAATTCATCAGGATCAAGACGCTAAACCTGAGCGAGCCGTTCGTCTTCGAAAACCGCCCGGTTTATTGGCTCGGCAATATCGACGCGAATCAGAGCATCGCGGCGCTCGAAAGCGCCATGCGGGCCGACGCGCAGAGCCGCGAACTGGCGCGCGGGGCGATGCGGGCCATTGCGGTTCACGACACCCCCCGCTCGATCTCTTTCCTCAAAGAGGTCGCCGCGAAAGATTCGGACGTCGAGATTCAGCGGTCCGCCGTCTCGAACCTTGCGCGCGTCAAGACTCAGGAAGGACTCAACGCGCTGATCGAACTGTACGACGGCGCCACGAACGACGCGTTAAAGGAAGAGATCATCGGCGGAATCGCGCGCAACGAGAGTCGCAAGGCCATCGATAAATTGCAGGCGATCGCCAAAAACGACGCCGACCCGAAGATGCGCCAGCGCGCGATTCGGCGGCTTTCGACGGCTAGAGGATCAGGCATCTGGATAAATTGAGAGGGAAGGACGTAAAGAAGGACTGGGCGCCTGGGCGCCTGGGCGACGGGGCGACATTTCATCTTCGCCCCGTCGCCCAGGCGCCCAGTCCTTTTGTTCCTCCTGACCTCTATCTTTTGCGCTTCGAATAACGCCCCAGCGTGTTGGGATAGACCTTCACCGCCGCCGGCCCAGCCTTCTTGCCGGTCAACACATCTTCGGCCCTCACCTCCGCGCCATAAGCCGATTCCATATCGCTATCGTCGAGCGTTATGACGGCGCCCTTGAGTTCGAGTCCGGCGAACAGGCCCTTGCTGCGCGAATAAGAGAGGATTTGCTCGTCCAGTTTCAGATCTGTCGAAGCCCCGGCCTGGCGTCCGACCGGTCCCGCCGCGACTGACGCGTCTCCACCCAGCTCGAACTTGCTTTTGACCAGACTCTTCATCCCATCGTGGTTCATAAAGAGCAAGACGAAATCGGTGGCCTGCGCGCCTATCTGCAACCCGAAGCTGCCGCCCTTCAGGTCGAAGTAGGCCGGATCGCTCCATCCGTCTGCGACGCGGCAACTGGCCACTCCGCGTCCGCCGCGCCCGCCAAAGATGAAACCTGCTTTGAGCACCTGCGGAAAGACGGCTACGCATTGGGCCTTGTCCAGCACGCTTGCAGGAATCGCATTATCAGGAGCGGCCATGATCTCCTGAAAGACTTTTGAGGCTTTTGACGCCTGTTTTGCCGCATCTTCCGGGTCTTTTGCATAGAGGGCCGGGCTGACGGCCAGCGAAAGACACGATACGGCGACGAAGCTGCGAATAAATTTAAGTGGCATATCTCCTCCTCCGAAAAAGCGCATGGAGCCCGGAATTTAGGCTGCAAGAGTTCGGCAGCCTGAAGGCCGGACTCCATGCGCTCCTCTGGATCAGTTGGTAAGTTTGAATGGCGTCTAGCCGCCAATCACGTGGGAAAATCATCGCGAAAATTCTCGCAGAAGCGCGGCGGCAAGTAAATGGAACGAAATTTAATGGAAAGGAGTTAGTCGCGGCGCCGTAGAGAATGACGGCGGCGCAAAAAATTCGGCGGCTTAGTAATAAGTCGAGGGGTTCAGCCACTTATCTTTACGGAGTTCAATCTGGAGGTTCGTACGTCGTAAGATTTTGCGTCGCTCAGCCGGGAAGGATTACCGGGACCGGATACTGGGAACCAACCTCAGCGCCGTTCACTCTATGCCCGCCCGATGGCCGTTTCCGACCGGGCCTCTGGCGGGAGAGTGGCGGACGTGGGCGGTCCCTGCCAATGGCTTTACGAAGCGCCAACCAACACGAATCTGTCGGATACGAACTTCACCCCACAGTTCTTCCAGCAGACGAATAACCCCGGGCAGTGGGTTGGCGCGCTCACACTACGTGTGCCGATCAAGAATGAACAATGATCGCCAATGAAGAGAATCCGGCGCTGATTCAAGAGGACACTCCGGAAGAAGAAGCGTTGTTGGAAAGGTCAAGCGCCCCGACTGTGCGTGATTTGCGCGCGACGGCCAAAGACCTGCTCACTATCATTGAGGCGGAGCCGGACTCGACTCCGCCGAATGACGGGCTTCAGCAAGAGGAAGTCTGAAAAAAATCGGATTGTTGCGCCTCCCCCAACGGATCGCCGTCGAAGCTGAAATCAGCCAGCAGCGCGACGGCGATCGTCTTACCTTCATCATCGGCTGCGTCTCTGTGGGCCGGCATCTCAACAGCCCTGCGCCTAAAGTTGGCAAAGCATGGGCGCTATTGTAAGATGCCTGACTGAATCACGACTCATTTTTACGGTCATACGACACATCAATCGCTATTCAATTCCTTCATCGCGCAATCGGTATTTGCGCCGGGAGAAGAGACCATGGCTCAAACTCAACAGGCCGCCGAACAATTATTGGTTCAGCCGCTGACTGTTTTGTCCGAAGAGGAGAGGCTGTTCCGGGCGAGCGTCCGCGAATTCGCGGAGGCCGAGATCAAACCTTACGTCCGCGAGATGGACGAGAAGCAGAAGATCCGCCCCGAGATCATACAAAAATGTTTCGAACTCGGGCTGATGGGCATAGAGCCGGGCGAAGAGTACGGCGGCTCGGGAGGGTCGTTCTTCATGGCCTGTCTGGCCATCGAAGAACTCGCCCGCGTCGACCCTTCGATCAGCGTCTGCGTTGACGTGAATAACACGCTGACGATCAACGCCTTCTTGAATTACGGCACGGAAGCTCAGAAGAAGAAATACATCACGCGGCTGGCGACCGACACGGTCGGCGCTTACTGTTTGAGCGAGGCCGGTTCCGGCTCCGACGCGTTCGCGATGCAAACCAGGGCCGAAGACAAAGGCGATCATTATCTGATCAACGGCCGCAAGCTGTGGATCACGAACGGCAATGAGGCCGGCCTCTTCATCGTCTTCGCCAACGCCGATCCGAGCAAAGGCTATAAGGGTGTCACTGCTTTCATCGTCGAAAGGGATTTCCCCGGATTCTCGGTGGGCAAGAAGGAAGACAAGCTGGGCATCCGCGCCTCATCGACTTGCGAATTGCTCTTCGACAATTGCCGCGCGCCCAAAGAGAACGTGCTGGGCGAATTCGGAAAAGGATACAAGATCGCCATCGAGACGTTGAACGAAGGGCGCATCGGCATCGGCGCGCAGATGATCGGGCTGGCGCAGGGCGCCTATGAGGCGGCGCTGGCCTACACCAAGGAGCGGAAACAGTTCGGCCAGACAATCAGCGAATTCCAGGGCGTGCAGTTTCAGATAGCCGAGATGGCTACGAAGATCGAGGCCGCGCGGCTGATGGTTTACAACGCCGCACGGTTGAAAGACGCCAAACTTCCCTTCATCCAACAGGCGGCCATGGCCAAACTCTTCGCCTCGGAAGTCGCCGAAGAAGTCTCATCGCTGGCCGTCAACCTCTACGGCGGCTACGGCTACGTGAAAGATTACCCGGTCGAAAAATTCTTCCGCGACTCGAAGATCGGCCAGATTTACGAAGGCACCTCCAACATGCAGAAACAGACCATCGCCAAGATGCTGCTGGCTGAGTAATTGAGACGAAAGGACTGCAGAGAGGGAGAGACCGCAGCGATAGAGGGACAAAGAAGAGAGTGTTTACTCGGCGCCCCGCCGCGGTAGCGGCGATTGAATTTAGCCGTGGGTTTCAACCCACGGCGCTGCAGGATTTTTTCCCCGTCGCGTCAGCGACGATTGAATTCAGCCGTCGCTCGCGCGACGCGGGAATATTTGCCGACTATCCCGTGGGTTGAAACCCACGGCTAAATTCATGGCGCCGCTACCGCGGCGGGTGATTGGCAATTACGAAGAAGTCACCTACCCACCACTAAACGCGAACTGCGTTGTAGTGGGGGCTTGCAGTTCCAAGTTTCGTATTCACGCCCGGAAGAACCTTCTTCCGAGAACGGACTGCTTCGGGCCGGGTGACGATCGAGTGGCGAACTTCAGATCACTATTGATCACGGCCCATCAGGAGTCAGGAACAGAGATCGGAAAATGCAATTGCAAACTTTCCAGACGCCTAAATTCCCTCTGCACACCCTTGCGGATGGTCTTGCCTGTCTCCGATTGCGAGCGTCCAGAAACTGTTCTCTCCCGATGGGAGTGCCTTTGGACACTGAAACAGTATACGACAAGAGACCACCGTATGTTCGTCGAAAGGCCAGGCCATTCAACTTACATACGGTCTCAAATTCCTCTCCACCCAATCCGCCCAAGATGGCGGCTTTGGATGGAGTATCCTTTGAGGGAAGAAGATGAAGAGAAAAAAGAGGGAGAGACTCAACTGAATCTCTCCCTCTTTCTTTCTCTGAGGTCCCACCGTCTGCTTTAAGCGGTGGCGGGATTGCTGCCCGTGATCGGGGGCAGGATCGGTTTCAGTACCGGCTCCTTGTCCGCGGGCTTGCCGGTCTCGGGTTCGGTTCTCGGCGACGGGCCGTCTTCGTCAAGCGGCAGGCCGGCGACGATGCGGCGAATCTGAACCGAATCGAGCGTTTCGCGGACGAGCAGTTCCTGAGCCAGACGGTCCAGGGCGTCGCGGTGCTCGATGATGATCTGGCGCGCGCGTTCGTATTGCTCCATCACGATGCGTATGACTTCCTGATCGATCTTGATCGCGGTTTCTTCGCTGTAATCCTGATGCTGAGCGATTTCGCGGCCCAGGAAGATCTGCTCTTCCTTCTTGCCGAAAGTCAGCGGGCCGAGATTCGACATGCCGAACTCGCAGACCATCTTACGCGCGAGGTCGGTCGCGCGCTCGATGTCGTTCGACGCGCCGGTCGTGATCTTGCCCAGGAATATGTCTTCGGCCAAACGTCCGCCCATCAGGATCGCGATCGAGCCTTCGATATAATCGCGGCTGTGGGTGTAGCGGTCGCCTTCGGGCAACTGCTGGGTCAAGCCCAGCGCCATTCCGCGCGGGATGATCGTGACCTTATGAACCGGGTCGGCGTTGGGGACTTTCAACCCAACGATAGTGTGTCCGGCCTCATGATAAGCCGTCGTCTTCTTCTCATCTTCGGACATCACGGCCGATTTGCGCTCCGACCCCATCAATACCTTGTCTTTGGCCCACTCGAAATCGTACATCGCGACGACTTTCTTGTTGTAGCGGGCGGCGTTGAGCGCTGCCTCGTTCACCAGGTTGGCCAGGTCGGCGCCGGTGAATCCGGGCGTGCCGCGGGCGATGACCGAAATGTCGACGTCTTCGCCGAGCGGAATCTTGCGCGTGTGAACGGCCAGGATGCCTTCGCGCCCCTTCACGTCCGGGCGGTTGACGATCACGCGACGGTCGAAGCGTCCCGGGCGGAGCAGCGCCGGGTCGAGCACGTCGGGCCGGTTGGTCGAGGCGATCAGGATCACGCCGTCGTTCGATTCGAAACCGTCCATCTCGACCAGCAACTGGTTGAGCGTCTGTTCGCGCTCGTCGTGTCCGCCGCCGAGCCCCGCGCCGCGGTGGCGTCCGACGGCGTCGATCTCGTCAATGAAAATGATGCAAGGCGCGTTCTTCTTGCCTTGCTCGAACAGGTCGCGCACGCGGCTGGCGCCCACGCCCACGAACATCTCGACGAAATCGGAGCCTGAAATCGAAAAGAAGGGGACATTCGCTTCGCCGGCGATGGCGCGAGCGAGCAACGTCTTGCCCGTGCCCGGAGGGCCCATCATCAAAACGCCTTTAGGGATGCGCCCGCCGAGTTTCTGGAATTTCTGCGGTTCTTTCAGGAATTCAATGATCTCCTGCAGCTCTTCTTTGGCCTCTTCGACGCCGGCGACGTCTTTAAACGTCACGCGCTTCTGTTGATTCGACAGGAGTTTCGCCCGGCTCTTGCCGAATGAGAGCGCCTTGTTGCCGCCCGATTGCATCTGGCGAATCATGAATATCCAGAACGCGATGATCAGGATGAAGGGCGCGTAAAAGGCCACCATCTGCAGCACCATTCCGCTGCTCGATGAGTTCTTAAAATCTACCTTTACTTTGTGAGTATCCATCTCCTTCACCAGATCGCTGGCCACTTCATCATTCGCCAGATCGGTGGTGAAGGTTCCGCCGGAATATTTGCCTGTGACCTTCTCTTTTTCGATCGTAGCCTGCGCCACTTGGCCATTTCTGACATTAGTTAACAGGTCAGTGTAAGATAATTGTGTTGGTTGGTTGGTTGTAGGATTATGGAAGTATCGGTAAAGCAGAATCGCGCCTCCGATAATCACCACCCAAAAGACCACTTGTCTGATTGTTGAGTTCAATACCATTTACCTCCGTTAAAGACCTCAGCGCCATTCTAGCCCATTTCCCCGAATTTCGCTCGGCATTTTTCCTTATCTTGTTTATCTAATCAAGAAGACGGAAGACCATATCCTGGAGTTTCACATCATTATGAGAACCATGAGAACCGCTGCCGGCGCCGCCTACTGAGGTTCAGCGACGATTAAGGCGCAGTTCGGATCTTCGGCGCCCGGCGCAAACTCGCGCGCCACCGGCAACCCGGGCGCCCAGACGATGCGATCATCCGCCGTCACTAAAATAGGATATCGATCGCGTTGCGTTAAGGGGATTTTGCGCCTGATCATCAGCGCCTTGAGCTTGACTGCGCGCCGCGAGTTTGCGGGGGTGTAAGCGGCGCCTGGGAAACGCGTTCGTAAACGCAGTCCGTCTAATTCTTCGCATTCACGTAGCGCCGCCGCAAACCGTTTCCGGCTTCCATCATCGTCAAGATTCAAACTCGCACGCGTCATTCCGCGCTTAAGCATGAATGTGAACCCTCCGAAATTTCGCGGCTCGTTCTCCTTCAGTTCGACAGGTTCGAGCGGTTTTTCAATCGCTCTAATGTGAATGAATCTCAAACAATCGAACTCGCGCGCAACGACGCCGCCTTCCGGCAATTCGACGCGTCGCCCGCTGGGGCCGTCGATGAGTCTTTCGACCGCCTCGATGTGAGAGGCGCTAACGCGACGCAAATCTCCGCGTTCGTCGCGTAACCATAATCGCAACACCCGACGCCTGATCGCGTCGGGCGCTTCCCGTAAGACCCTGACGTTAAGGCCCGATTCCCCGCGCGATCCGGCCAAATATTCGGACGCCGCGCCGCGCAGATAATCCTCATCCCTGGCGCCAGATTCGGACGTGCGGGCGAGCGACTCTTTGACGCGCGGGTTGAATGTTTCCAACATCGGCAGGAGTTCCAGGCGAACGCGGTTGCGAGTAAAATCGGCAAGAAAGTTCGAACTGTCGCTGCGGAACGCGAGTTCGTAACGTTCGCAATGCGCAATCACTTCGGCGCGCTTGATTCCGAGCATAGGGCGAATGAGTTTCACGTCGTCGCTCAAAGCGACGACGTGATGAACTCCGCGCAGCCCTTCCGCGCCGCTGCCGCGAATCAAACGCATCAGAATCGTCTCGGCCTGGTCGTCCAGCGTGTGCGCGGTGAAGACGATCTTCGCCCCGCGCGCCTCGGCGACCCTCAACAGAAATTCATAGCGCAGCCTCCGCGCCACGGCCTCCAGATTTTGTTTCTCCTCCTTGGCGCGTTCAGCGACGGCGATCCTTTCCGTGAAGACCGAGAGATTCAACCGGTTGGCCAAATCGCGCACGAAGGCTTCGTCTTCATCCGATTCTTCGCCGCGCAATTGATGATTGAGGTGAGCAACGATGATTGAGCCGGGCCACCCCTCGCTTCGCTGAAATCGGGCCAGGGCGTCGAGCAAGGCTACCGAGTCGGCTCCGCCGGAGACGGCCGCTATGATAGAGTCCTGCGCGCCGACCCCGAGCCGCCGCAAAGCCGCCCGTAATTTTTTCTCGAGCTTTGTCATCGGTTGAAATTTTTGTGGAACAGACTAAAGTCTGTTCCATCTCACGAACAAACTAAAGTCTGTTCCACTTCTTCCGAGGAGGAAACCTGTTTGACCACAAAAACACAAAGAAGAGCGCAAAAGCCACAAATATTCTTCAGGTTTTCCCCTCTCCAGTCGCTATGTGACCTTTGCGTTCTTCTTTGTGTTTTTGTGGTCAACCAGGTTCCCTCTCACGCTCAGTCAATCGCCGCGCCGCCCCCCCATGCGCTTCAGGCATCGACGCGAAATCTTCCCAGACAAACCCCGGCGCGCAAAACCAGAGAGCCGGCCCGCTGGCGCCCGCGTATTGATTCGCGCGTCGAATTCGACTCGCTCGCGCGCATTTACTATCAGGGGCGATTCTACGCGCTGCCGCATCTGATGTTCGTCATTGATCGCGCCGCGAAGGAGGGCGCGGGGGATCGGGTCTATTACGTCAATTCGAAGCGCTACTCGTTCCACGGCGAATTCGCGAACGCGAATTATCTCACGCTCGAACGCGGCCGCGAATTCTTCCGACGCAACTATCTTGAAGCCAATCGCCGCTTCATTCTCGGCACGATAGCCTGGCAGACCAAAGTCGGCAAATTCACTTTTGAATTCTGGGAGGGCGATCTGGCGACGGCGGAGATCGTGAGGGAGACCTATCGGACTCTCAGCAAGAGCTTCTTCGCGCCGCTCTGTTTCAAGCCGAACTCGGCCCGTCAGGAAGAGGTCTCGGAGAAAATCGCCGGCGACGTTCCCCGACTTCAGCCGTCGGAGATCAACACGCCGGGAGATTACCTGGCGTTGAACGCGGCGACGGCCGTTGGAGTGTTGCGGATCGTCGATCGGATGACCGACGAGACGATCATTGACCGCAACGAGATCGTCATCTTCCGCGAGCCGCCGATCTCGCTGACGCCGCTTCAGGGCGTGATCACGACGACTTTTTCGACGCCGCTCGCGCACGCCAACCTGCTCGCCAAAGGCTGGGGCGCGCCGAACGCTTATATCAAAGACGCCGACCGTCTGTTCGAGCCGCTCAAAGGCAGGTTCGTTTATTTCGAGACGCGCGAAGACGGTTACACGCTCCGGCCCGCCGAGACGAACGAAACATTGGAAGCGGGGCGGCGTCTGGCCAAACGCTCCGACCTGCTCACGCCCGAAGCCGATCTCGAATTCAAACAACTGACCGAGCTGAAAGACCAGCGCAAACGCGACGCTAGGCGCTTCGGCGCGAAGTCGGCCAACCTGGGCGAAATTATTCACGCCGCCCGCGCCGGCATAGTTCGAAACATCATCGTGCCGGCGGGGTTTGCGGTTCCGTTCTTTCACTACACGCGATTCATCGAAGAGAACAATCTGGAAGAAACGATCGTCGAGATGCTCGGCAATGACCGTTTCAACCACGACCCTGTTTATCGCAAACAGCGGCTAGCCGAATTGCGCGCGAAGATCCAAAACGGCAGGATGAACGAAGAGTTCATCCGCGCCGTAATCGCCAGGCGTCATGAACTACTCGGCGACAAAGGCGTCTTCGTTCGCAGTTCTACCAATTCGGAAGACCTGCCCAATTTCAGCGGGGCGGGTTTGTATACCACCGTGCCGAACGTGCGCGATGACAACGCGCTCGCGGAAGCGATCAAAACCGTCTGGGCCTCGTTGTGGAATTACGAGGCTTACGAGGCGCGAGAGAGCTTCGGCATCAATCATTCGGCGGTCTACCCGGCAGTGTTGATCCAGGAAGGTATCAACGCCGAGGCGGCGGGCGTCCTGATCACGACCAATCCGTTCGACAGAGAAGACCGCCGCTCGGTATACATCAACGCCAAACGCGGGCTCGGCATTCGAGTCGTCGAGGGACGGCGCGTCCCAGAGCAGTTGATCTTCAACCCGCGAACGGGAGCGGCCCGCGTCCTGACGCGATCGGGAGAGGACACGATGCTGACTTTCGACGAGCGCGGCGGCGTGCGGGAGATCAAGATCGATATGGAGCGCAGAGTGTTGACCGACGCGGTCGTGAGGCGATTGGCCCGCGCCGCGCTGCAAATCGAAAGCGCCTTCGGCGGACGCGATCAGGACATAGAATGGATCACAATCGGCAATCAGATTTACATCGTACAGTCGCGCCCCTACGTAGAAAAATAGACGGAGGGACGGAGAGCGGGGGAGCGGGAGAGCGGGAGAGCGAGCGAGTGAGAGGCGGAAAGACGAAGAGGCGCTATTTCACTCCCTCTCCCTCGCTCTCCCGCTCCCTCGCTCTCCCGCTCGCTCTTTCCCTCTGCCTCGCGGGCTGTTCGCGCCCTGTCACTGAAGCGGAGAAGAAGGCGGCTGTTGATGAATTCTTCACTCAGGCGAGATCGTGCTGGCCGAACGACGGCGAAAGCTCGGCGCCATTGGCCGTCGAATCAGTCGTGAGCGATAAAAACGCGACGCGCGTTCGGCTGATCGCTTACGCGCGCGACGAGGCGGTGGATTTTTATCTGCCTGTTTACCGCATGAGCGCCGGGCGGTGGTTGATCAACGAAAAAGGGCGAGTTTACCTGCTCGATGAGCAATGCCGCGAGTTCAAGTTGAACGACGCGAATCCGTCGCCAGGCTCTCTTTCCGATTTTTTGGGAGGAGAGAAGATTCCGCCGGACGGGCGAATACGATTGAAACCGGGGCAGGCGTTTGAAGCGACGCTGGTATTTCCGCCGTTGCCGGATCGGGCGCGGGTCGGCGCGCTGGTTTACGACGGGCGCGTCTTGCCTTTTGCGCTGGACTAACTGTCGTCTTCTAAACGCTGTGGCTGGAGCAATGAGATGTGGCGCGAGTAAACAACTCGCGCCACATCTTCACACCGAAAAACTTTCACCCCAGCGCTTACTTCATCACGGACGGAACATGGGGAATCACTTCAATCGGTTCTATCAAAAATTACCGTCGCGGAATACCGGCGCCGATGAACAACTGCATCTGCTGAACGAAGCAGAGATCAGGCGCCTGCGCCAAAGGCAGCGCATGGTAATGGCGATTGCGGCCCTGCTTTCGGTCGTCGGCTTCCTGACCTATTACCTGCCGGTTTATCGTTTCCCGCGCCTCTTTCCGTCAATAGATCTGGCGATCCCGCTGACAGGCGCCGCGGTCAGGCTGCCGTGGGCCGAACTTCTCTGGTGCGTGTCGCTCACGTCAATTGAACTCTACCTGCTGACGCTGTCGAACATCTTCGGGGCGCACGAGATCGCCGTCGCCACGGGCTTCATCACCGGCGTTACGAAACCCGAAAGGGCCGATGCGATCCTTCAGATCGGCCTGGAAAAGAAGACCATGGAAGTCAGCCGATACGGCATTGATCCGTTTCAGGGCGCCGATAAGCGGCTACTCTTTCTTTTCAACGCCGTCCTGAGACTCAAAGGCTGGTTTGCAAATCAGGTCATACGGTTTCTGGTCCGCCTGCTGTTGGGCCGCTACGCGGTGCGCGCCGTGCTGGATTTCGCCGGAATGCCGATCTATATGGCGATCAACGCCTATTCGGTTCACGCCGTGATGCGCGAGGCGCGCGTGATCATTATGGGCCAGACGCTGATCAATCTTCTGATCGCCCGCCTTCCGCGACGCGAATTATCGGCGGCGGAGAAGGAATTGCTCTACGATACGCTGCAATACGTCGCCGTCTGCAAACGCGACTTTCATCAAAACCACTACGCGCTGACGAAGGCTTTGCTCGAATTCTTTCACGTCCCGGCTGAGAAATATCATTGCTTGCCGGACGATTACGCCGAGAGGCTTAAACAAGCGCCCGCCGCCCCGACAGCGCTCTGCCAGTTGATAATCCTCCTGGGCTTCATTCTCGACGGGCGCGTCTCCTGGCGTGAACGGCTGAGGCTTCGACAGATGAACCGGCTCGGCATCCTGAAAGAAAGCCATGCGGATTTGAAACGCTATGCCCGCGATTTCTTGAACGGCGCCGGCGTGGACTCGTGGAGCGATGCGTATCTCAAATTTGCTTCTGGCGACCGGGTGGAATAAATCAGGGCCGTTCTACTGCTGAGTTTTTCTCTTACTTCAAGACAGTTTTACCGTCAGGCAATATGACAGCCCCGACGCAACCGCCTCGATGGTGGTCGCACTCCCAGGAGGTAAAATCGTTAGGCTTCCATTTGAGAAGAGCGTAGTGATCTTCAAAACGCCGTAGCGCCATTCTCCCGTCGGGCAGGACAAACCAATACGCCTCGATATACTTTCTCCCAACCAACAGCAAACAGACATCCTTCTGCGCCGCCGCAACCTCATTCACTAACGACTGCTTTTGCTCCATTTCTTTGCGGCGTTCATCATTTTCATATTACTTGAATCCTGCGCATAAATCGGGAGACGCCTGGGTACGCAACGCTTCCAGCGTGCAGGCGTGGATTGTAGCCCCTTGGGAAGCCCGGAGCGCCTGGAGTCGATTCGTATGCTTGCAATTGATAAACAAATAATTCAAGCAAGGCCTGTTCCTGAGCATTTGATTTCAATCAATGCGCCTCCTGCCGAGACTGCACGCTGGAAGCGATGCGTACCCAGGCTTGCGCCAATCAACGCTTTGATTGCAAAGTTTTTTTATTTGCACACCCTTCATATCTGCTTTTTCACGATCTTATCCACCGAGGTTTGCGCGATCGGATGATAACCCGGCCGGGCTTTAGCGTAGATTTTCTGCGCCCGCTCTTTGCCTGCCGGCGTCTTCACCAACTCTTCGTACAATGGCTTGATCAATTTTTGCCTGCCGATCGAGGTCAGATACTCCTCGAGGCGCGGATAGGCCGTCTCGTAGTTGTTGCGTATCGAAATCAGCAACCACTGATGCGCGATCTCGGCGTTGCCGATCTTCGTCAGGCCGAAAGCCTGATCCAGTTCTTTCAATTGATTCGCGGTCAACTGTTGCGGCAGGAACCGCAGGAAGTGGAGCCATTCCTGCGTAGACCATTGCTTCGTCCGGAGCTTCGCCGCCGGAGTCTTTCCGTCCAGCCACTCTTTGGCTTGCGCTTCCACTTTGGCGAAGGCGTCCGATTGCGGCTTCGGCGCGCTAGCGGGCAACCCGGGTTTGAATATCCATTCCTCCAGCGGGATTTTCGCCGCCAACTGCGGGTTCGGATCGAGGAGATTCTTTTTCAGATGCGCGATGAAATCGTCGGTCGTGATGCTTTGAAAAGCGAACCGCTCGAAATAGCCTTTCAGGAATTGATCGAAGCGTTCGCGCCCGAAGGTCTCTTCCAGGAGCCGCAAAAAGAGCGCGCCTTTCTCGTAAGGCACGAGCGTGAAGCCGTCGTCGGGATCGCGTCCGGCGAGATCGACATGCAGAATCTCGTCGGCGTCCGGCAGATCATCCATCTCCTTTTTCAGACTCTGAAGCCCCAGCGCCGCCTCCATCTCTTCGCGCTCGCGCCCGTAGATCGCCTCGATGACGCGGCGCTCCAGGTAGGTCGTAAAACCTTCGTTGAGCCAGAAGTCGCGCCAGGTCGCGTTGGTCACCAGGTTGCCCGACCACGAGTGGGACAACTCGTGCGCGATCAGCGAGACCAGGCTCTTGTCTCCGGCCAGGACGGTCGGCGTGGCGAAAGTCAATCGCGGGTTCTCCATCCCGCCGATCGGGAAGCTCGGCGGCAAGACCAGAATATCGTAGCGATCCCAGCGGTACGGCCCGTAGAGCTTTTCGGTCGCGACAACCATCTTTTCCGTGTCTTCAAATTCGCGCGCCGCTTTATCCAGCATCGCGGGTTCGGTATAAACACCGGTGCGATTGCCGAGCGGTTTGAACGCGATGTCGCCCGCCGCGAGCGCCATCAGGTATGGCGGAATCGGCTGCGGCATGTTGAAGGAATAACCGCTCTGATCCCCGCCGATCAGGTCGTTGAATGACGCCTCTCCGGCGCTCATCACGGCGCGCAACCCTTTAGGCGTTCGAATCCTGGCCGAATAAGTCACGCGCACGCCCGGCGAATCCTGCAGCGGAATCCAACTGCGCGCGTGAATCGCTTGCGATTGAGTGAAAACGTAAGGATGCTTTTTGCCCGCGGTCTGCGCCGGTTCCAGCCACTGCACGCCCGAGGCGTTCGGACTTGTTTCGTATTCGATGTAGACTTTCGTCGCTCGCGGAGGCAGTTGAATGGCGAGCGGCGCGCCCAAAATCTTGTCAGCCGCGCCGAGCGTGAACTGCGCCGGCGCGAAGCTGATCCCGTCATTCGACGTTTCCGCCTTGATGATCTTCAGGTCTTGCGTGTCCAGTTTGAGCGAATCGGCGTCTGGCTTTATGCGCTCAATCGTCAATGTTGACGAGCCTTTCAAAACTTTGCGATCGAACAGGACGTCGAGGTTGAGGTCAACGTGGCGGACGCGGACCTGTTCGGGGTTCGAATATGAATGCGCGTCGCGCGCGTTATCCGTTTTTGCGGCCGCATCGGCGGATCGCAAATCTTTCGCGCCGTCAGTTGATGAATTCCGACAAGCCATAACAAACAACCCAAGCAGGATGGTGAAACAGATTAGGGATCGTGTGACTTTCATTTTGCTCCTCCGAAAACGCGCCATGTAGTAGCGACTTCAGTCGTTACTACGTGGCTATGTTCGGATGAGATTGTCAAAGCGGTTCCCGGCTGTCAATCGGTTGAGCTATTATTCGAGTATGAATTTCAACCAGGCTGTCGAGATGATCGCAAAATCGAATCGCATAGTCGGCTTTACGGGCGCCGGCATTTCTACCGAATCCGGCATCCCCGACTTCCGCAGTCCCAACGGCATTTGGGCCAACAACCGGATCATCGAATATCAGGAATTCGTTTCGAGCCGCGCGGGCCGCGTCGAATACTGGCGGCAGAAGGTGGCGATGTGGCCCGAAATGCGCGACGCTCAGCCGAACGCGGGCCACCTGGCTTTCGCCGAACTCGAACGCCGGGGAACATTGCGCGCGATGATCACGCAAAACATCGACGGGTTGCACCAACGCGCAGGCTGTATGAATGTGATCGAACTGCACGGCACGACCGTCGAAGCGGTCTGCCTGACTTGCGGAGATCGCATCTCGATGGACGAAGCCCTGCGCCGAGTCGAAGCGGGCGATCCGGCGCCGGAATGCGATCACTGCGGCGGATTGCTGAAACCGGCGACCGTCTCTTTCGGCCAGGCGATGCCCGCGCGAGAGATGGAATTGGCCGTGGAAGCCTGCCACGACTGCGACGTGTTCCTGGCCGTCGGGTCGTCACTGGTCGTCTATCCGGCGGCGGCGCTGCCCGAACTGGCGAAGCGGAACGGCGCGGCCTTGATCATCATCAACCGCACGCCAACGCCGATGGACGGAATCGCTGATCTGCTAATCAATGACGAGATTGGAAAAACGCTGCCGATGCTGATTGGTCAGGTTCAAGTCTGACCTGTTCCTTGCGGCCCTTGTCTCGCGGATGCGCCAGCGCGACGAGCAGCCTTTCCTGCACGTCCGGCCCGAAAACAGGCGGGCCGTCGAATTGTATCGGCGGCTTGGCTTCACTACGCGTCGGACACTACAGATGGCGGCGCTTCACAGCGCGCGGAATCATTAAGCCGTTGTCGGCGCCACGATCCCACGGCATTCGCCGAAACCGATTCGCCTGAATCCCTCGCGCTCGCAATACCCGCGAAAGATCACTTCATCGCCATCCTGCAAGAACCGGCGCGTCTCACCAGTCGGCAGATCGATCGGCTCGGCGCCTCGCTGAGTCAATTCGATCAAACAACCCAGGCTTTCTTTCGTCGCGCCCGAGACCGTGCCGCTCGCGATCAGGTCGCCTGGTCGCAGGTTGCAGCCGTTGCTCGTGTGGTGCGTGAGCATCTGCGCGAATGTCCAGTAGAGGTCTTGCGTGTTGCTTGCGCTGAGGCGATGAGGGGCGATCCCCTTTTCGCGCATCTGTTCGGTCGAGATGAAGACTTCGAGTTTGATGTCGAAACCGCCGCGCTCGCGATTTCCAGGCGAATCCAGATATGGCAGCGGTTCGGGATCGCCTGCCGGACGTCTGAAAGCAGGCGCGCGGAAGGGAGCCAAAGCTTCCATAGTCACAATCCACGGCGAGATCGTCGTCGCGAAACTCTTCGACAGGAAAGGCCCCAGCGGCTGATATTCCCAACGCTGAATGTCGCGCGCCGACCAGTCGTTGACCAGGCAGAGGCCGAAAATGCGGTCTTCGGCTTCGGCAATGTTGATCGGCTTGCCTTGTTCGTTGCCATCCCCGACGAAGAATCCGACTTCCAGTTCGTAATCCAGAACCTTGCTCGGGCCGAAAGCAGGCGCTTCGGCGTTGTCGTCCTTTGTTTGTCCGACGGGGCGGCGAATGGGCGTCCCGCTGACGACGATTGAAGACGCGCGACCGTGATAGCCGATGGGAACCCACTTGTAATTCGGCATCAGCGGCTGATCGGGGCGAAACATCTTGCCGATGTTGGTAGCATGGTAGACGGAAGCGTAGAAGTCAGTGTAGTTGCCAATACTGACCGGAAGTTGCAGTTCGACCTTATCCTGGGGAACTAAAATTCGCTCGACGAGACCTTCGACATTTCGAATCTCAAAATTGTCCGCTCTCAATAGCTCGCTTAGCCTCTTTCGGAAAGCAGATAGTGTTTTCCGGTCCAGTTTCATCAAGCTATTTTCCATATTTCCTGCGGTGACGAAATAAGGAAGACTATCTTTTAGGAAAGTTGGCAAATTGACATAAGTAACATCAAGCACGTAGTTCCCGATGCCGATTCCAAGTCGACTATCAATCCCGCCCTTATGTCTGAAAACACAGAAAGGTAAATTCTGAATTGGAAAATCCGTGTTCGGATCGTTGGCCGATTCGACCCAGCTTCGCAGGTTCGGATCGTGTGTTTCGTTGATGGTGTAGGTCATAGCAAACCGTCTAAATCGAGCCACGCAAGATCGGTACAGTACCGCGCGCGTAAGCAAGCGGCCGACCGATGAGTCCGCCGCGCAGCAATCGCGCGCGGTACTGTACCGGTGTCCCAATGTTGCTTGGCCTGATTTAGTTCAGCGCCGAGGGCAGTAACGACCGGCGGTTCAGTACCGGGAGCGGTAGTGACCCGGTTCAGTCTGAAGCCGCGAGTCGCAAAAGGCGCCAGCTCGCTACGGCTCGCCGTACCGTACCGTTCTCATAGCAGGCCAATTTTCTTCAAGTCTTCAATCGGCTCTTCAAATGAGCAGGAGCCGAATGCGACGGCGAGCAGGTTGCGCGAGTTACGCAGTTGCCCTCTGACGATCATCTCGTCGCGCCACGTCACGCCGCCGCTGTCGAATTGGAACGCTTCGGGAGATTGCTCTTCGAGCAGTTCGACGAGCCGGTCGACGTTCATCCCGCTTTGCGCGAAGGCGGCGGCCAGGAAGACATTCAAGAACCCGTGCATCATCGCCGACGCGCTGTCGGGCGCGTAAGTCAGCCTGTTGACGGAGCGCAGCGGATGATGCAACCCGGCGGTGGCTTTGAACGGCGCGTCCTCTTCGGCGCAAATTTTGATGAAGCGCGCGAGGTCGAATGATGAAGGGAAAGCATCGACAGTCACGCCGCCGGTCCGAACTTTTGCCCGCGCTTCCGTTTCGGCGACGCTCTTGATCAATTCGGTCGGATCGCCGCCGATCGGGGTTTCGAAATAGGGCGTGAGATTCGCCGGCGCCAGCCTCATTGCGTTTTCGATGTCGGCCGGTTGCACAGCCTTGATTTCAATGGCGTCAATTGTGGCTGCGCCTGCGGATGAATCCGAAGTCGCGTGTTTTTGATTGAACTCGGCGACCCTGTTCAGGTCGGAAGAAAGGTCGCCGCCGCCGAGCGCGCTCAATCGCCAGAAATCGTCTCTTTCCTGAGTTCCACTCGGCAATATCCCTTCCACAGCCTTTTCAAATTCATCCAGCCTCGCGACCGGAACGACAAATCGTCCGAGCGCCCATCGGTATTCGCTTTCGCGGTAATCGGCGTATCTGCGCGCCGCCGTCCGCATATCTAGCGCGGCGGGCGGAAACAGCCCCGCGTAATCAATCAAGCCTGATAACAAATCTCGAAGCGAATGGTTCATCACCGCTTACCACGCTCCTTCAACTCATCTTTGCGCTTAAACGCGCTGCCCCATAAATCCAGGTTACTGAGAGGTGTTAAGCGGTACGGTACGGGGAGCGTTAGCGACCTGAGGATCTATCAATAGGCCTATTGATAGATCCTCAGGTCGCTAACGCTCCCCGTACCGTACCGCTCGCCGATTTTACCTCAGTTGAGGCTGAAGAAACGATTCGAGCGCCTGCGGGTCGAAGTTCTTCTTCAGCCCCTCCCAGCACTCGAAGTAATCTTCCTGCCGCGCCTCGGTCTCCATCGCGAATTTGGTGGGGCGAATGACGTAGCGCGACTCGAACATGAACGCCAGCGTGTTCTCGTAGCGCTGCGGCTTCAGATCGGCGTCGCGGGCCTTCTCGAAAGCGTCGGCGTCAGGGCCGTGGGCCGACATGCAGTTGTGCAGGCTCGCGCCGCCGGGCGTGAAGCCTTCTTCCTTCGCGTCGTATTGGCCGAAGATCAGCCCCATGAACTCGCTCATCACGTTGCGGTGGAAGTAAGGCGGGCGGAACGTGTGTTCCGCCACCATCCAGCGCGGCGGGAATATAACGAAGTCGACGTTGGCCACGCCCTGCGTGTCGGAAGGCGAGGTCAACACGGTGAAGATCGAAGGGTCGGGGTGATCGAAGGTGACCGCGCCGATCGTGCTGAACCGCGCCAGGTCGTATTTGTACGGCGCGTAATTGCCATGCCAGGCGACCACGTCGAAGGGCGAATGATCGATCTCGGCCTCCCACAGATTGCCCTGAAATTTTGCGACGACGCGGAAGTCTCCCTCGATGTCTTCGTAAGCGGCGACGGGCGCCAGGAAATCGCGCGCGTTGGCGAGGCCGTTCGCGCCAATCGGTCCGAGTTCAGGCAATCGGAACTGCGCGCCGTAATTTTCGCAAACGTAACCGCGCGCCTCTCCATCTGGCAATTCGACCAGGAACTTCAACCCGCGCGGCAGAACGCAAATTTCGCCCGGCGCGACCTCCAACACTCCAAGCTCCGTGCGGATCGCCAATCGCCCCATTTGCGGAACGACGAGCGTCTCGCCGTCGGCGTTGTAAAAGAAGCGGTCGCGCATCGAGGCGTTGCAAGCGTAGACGTGAATCCCGGCGCCCGTCTGGCCGGCGAGATCGCCGCAGCCGGCCATCGTGATCAAACCGTCAATGAAATCGGTCGGCGCCGAAGGCATTGGCAAAGGGTCCCAGCGCAATTGATTCGGCGTGACGGGCGCCTCATTGAAAGGCGAACTTCGCAGCAGTCCGGCGCGGCCATTCGGAATTTGCCTGAACGGCTTGTGCGTGACCGACGGGCGGATGCGGTAGGTCCAAGTCCGGCGGTTGGTCGCGCGCGGCGAGGTGAACGACGAGCCGCTGAACTGCTCGGCATAAAGTCCGTAAGGCGCCTTCTGCGGCGAGTTCTGTCCGACCGGCAGCGCGCCCGCAATCGCTTCGGTGGCGAACTCATTGCCGAATCCCGATTGATACTGTATCGCCATAAAATTCAAAGCCACAGAGGTCACCGCAGACCACAGAGCGTTTTAGAAAGAGATATGCCTCTGTGGTCTCTGTGGCCTCTGTGGCGATGCCTCAGACTAAATTTCCGCGCTTCGCCTGCTCGCGCTCTATGGCCTCGAACAAGGCTCTGAAATTGCCTTTGCCGAAGCCCTGCGCGCCTTTGCGCTCGATGATCTCGAAGAAGAGCGTCGGGCGGTCTTCGACCGGTTTGGTGAAGAGCTGCAGCAGGTAGCCCTCTTCGTCGCGGTCGACCAGAATGCGTTGTTCGCGCAAGGTTTCGATGTCTTCGTCAAGCTTGCCGACGCGCTCGGTCAACATTTCGTAATAGCTTTCGGGCACTTCCAGAAACTCCACGCCGTTAGTCCTTAGTTGGCGGATGGTCGTGACGATGTCCTTCGTCAGCATGGCGATGTGCTGCACGCCCGGCGCCTGGTAAAACTCGTTGTACTCATCGACCTGGCTCTTGCGTTTGCCGTGCGCAGGCTCATTGATCGGGAACTTGATGCTCCTCGACTCGTTCGCCATGACGATGCTATTGAGCGCCGTGTACTCGGTCGAAATGTCCTTGTCGTCGAAGGTCATGAACCGCTCCAGCCCCAGCACGCGGCGGTACCAATCTTCCCAGACCTTCATCTGCCCGTACTCCACGTTGGCGACGTAATGATCCAGCCGCAGCAGGCCCGCGTTGCGCCCCGGCGCGCGCGATTCCACGAAGTCCGGCATGAACGGGCCGTCGTAATTCCGCTTCGAGAAGAACGAATGGATGGTGTCGCCGTAAATCTTGACCGCCGAGCGCCGCGCTTCGCCGCTCTCACTCTTGATCGTGTACGGCGCGACCGCAGGCTCGGCGCCGCGCGCCAGGGCTTCTTCAAACGCGTAGTCGGCGTCGTCCACCTCGAAGGCGATGTCGCGCACACCGTCCCCGTGCTTCATAATGTGTACGCTCGAAGCGTCGCGCGACGTGTACGGCGTCGTCAGCAAGAGCTTGAACGCGCCTTGCTGCAATGCGTAAGAACACTGCTCGCGGTTGCCGGTCTCAAGGCCGGTGTAGGCGACGCGGTCGAAGCCGAACGCGTTGCGGTAAAAATAATCGGCCTGCTTCGCGTTGCCGACGTAGAACTCGATGTGATGGACTTGTCGAATCTTCAATGGATTATTGCTCATAACTCCGATCTCCTACTTTCACTACCAAAAGGCGTTAGGCGGGCCGACGGGCGCCACCTCACGGTCGCTGTGTTTACCGAACCTTCCGATAAACTCCAGCGTCACTTCCTTCAAAAACGTATACGACGGGATCACGAACAGAACGGGCTGCATATCCGAATAGTCGAATGACGTATGGATGACCTCTTCCAGATCGAACTTGCGTCGCTCGACCTCATCGCCGAACGCGTGTTCGAGTTCGCTGTAGGACGACAGCAGTCCCGCGCCGAAGGCCTTGATCTCGCTCCCTTCTTCGACCAGACCGAATTCGACCGTGAACCAGTACAATCGCCCGAGCTGCTCCAATTGTTCGTCGCTGGCGATGACCGCGCCTTTGCCGATGGACTGCGAATAATCGGCGAAGTCGGGGTTGGTGAAGTTCGGGATGTGGCCGATGATCTCGTGGACGATGTCCGGCTCCGGCGTGTAATCGGGGCGCGAATGATGCCGGAGGTATTGAGTGCAGAGCATCGTTCGTTTGCCCAGCCAGCTCAGGAAGGCGCGCGTCTCGACCAGCCCCTCGATCGGCGCAATGTGAAAGTTCGAGGTCTCCTTCAATCGCGCGTCGAGGCCGCGCAGTTGCGGAATCTGGTCGCGGCTTATGCCGAGCTTGCGCTTGGATTCCAGGTAGAGCGAACTGGCGCGCCGCCGATGGGTTTCTTCCAACTGGTCGTAAACGTGTCGCCAGATGTCCGTCTCCTGCGGCGTGTAATCGACGTCGGGAATGACGTGCTCCGGGTCTTCGCGGTACTGCTTGGCCAGGCGGGCGATGAAGTTGCGCCGCGCGCGATATTCCGGGTCGTGGGCGCCGGGATGATCTATCGGCAACATGCTGATTTCCTCGAACCCCACGTCATCCGTCAAAAACTCTTCGGTAACTGATGCTGACGCTGTTGGCATAACTCGTACCTCGGCTTTTATGTGGATGAGTAGCCACAGAGAGCACAGAGGACACAGAGAAACCATTAATTACTCTCTGTGTCCTCTGTGCTCTCTGTGGCTAAAAGTCTTCATACACAGAAACTTTAACTCCTTGCCACCCGTCGAATCGCCTCCACGGCCGCCGGATTTTCCAGCGCGGTCGTGTCGCCGGGGTCTTCGCCCAGGAACGCGGCGCGGATTACGCGGCGCATCACTTTGGCGTTGCGCGTCTTCGGCAATGACTCGACGAAATAGATTTTTTCGGGGCGCAACGGTTTGCCCAATTCCTTTGCGACGCGTTCTCTCAACTCCTCCTCTATCTTATCGTCTCCCTTCGCCCCCGGAGTCAACACGCAGAAGGCGACGAGCGCCGAGCCTTTCAATTCATCGGGGACGCCGATGGCGGCGGCTTCTATGACGCTTTCGGCGCCGACCAGGACGGATTCGACCTCGGCGGGGCCGACGCGCTTGCCCGCGATCTTCAAGGTGTCGTCGCTGCGGCCCAGGATGCGCCAATGGCCGTCGGCGTCAACCATCGCCCAATCGCCGTGAACCCAGACGTTCGGAAACCGCGACCAGTAGGTTTGCAAATAACGCTCGTCGTCTTTCCAGAAACCTCGCGCCTGGCCGATCCACGGCTTGCGGATGACGAGTTCTCCGACCGCGCCGCGAACCGAATCGCCGTTTTCATCGACCACGTCAGCCGCGACGCCGGGGCACGGCGCCGAAAACGCGCACGGTTTGATCGGCAGCAGCGGATTGCTCATCAGGATTCCGCCGGAGATTTCTGTTCCGCCGGAATAGTTGACGATCGGTATGCGCCGCCGCCCTACGTTTTCAAACAACCACCACCAGGGATCGGGATTCCAGGGTTCGCCCGTCGAGCCGAAAATGCGAAGCGATGAAAGATCATGTTTTTCAATCCATCGGTCGCCTTGCGCCGCCAATGCGCGCACGAGCGTCGGCGAAATGCCCAGAACTTCGACCTTGTGTCGCGCGCAGAACTCCCACAGCCGATCCGGCTGTGGGAAGTCCGGCGCGCCGTCGTAAAGAACAATAGTCGCGCCTAAAATCAGCGCGCCGTAAATCAGCCAGGGTCCCATCATCCAGCCGACATCGGTCATCCATGAAATTCGCGTGCCCTGGCCGACGTCCGTGCCGAAACACATGTCCTGAGCCGACTTCACTGGGAAGCCGCAGTGCGTGTGCAGGATGCCTTTGGGCCGGCCCGTCGTTCCCGATGTGTAAATCGCAATCAACGGGTCTTCGGCGCCGGTAGGTTCAATCAGGCGCGCCGCGCCGCCTGCCATATCGCCCGTCGCCAGCAACTGATCCCAGGTGAGGTCGCGCCCGGGCTTCATCGGCGTGGTCACACGCATCCGGCGGACGACGATCACGCGCGTGATCGCCGGGCAATCGGCTACCGCGTCGTCGGCGACCTGTTTCGCGCCCGCCGGCTTGCCTCGGCGCGGAAACGCGTCGCAGGTGAATAAAGCCTTCGCGTTGACGTCGCGCAGCCGCGACGAGATAGCCGACGAGCCGTAGCCGGAGAAGAGAGGCACGGCGATCCCGCCGATGCGGTTGATTGCCAGCAGCGCGATCACTGTTTCGGGAACCATCGGCAGGTGAATGCCGATGGCGTCGCCACGGCCGTAACCGCAGGCGCGCAACCCGGCGGCGCAGCGTTCGACCTCGATCAGCAGATCGGCGTAATCCAGTTCGCGAGTCGCGCCTTCTTCACCTTCCCATTTGACGGCAGGCTTGCGCGCAGTCGGCGTGTCTTCCCAGCGATCCAGACAGCTTCTGACGATATTGAGCGACCCGTCGACACACCATCGCGGCCATTCTACGCCGCGCGAAAGGTCGACGACCCGGTCGTATGCCTTGTCGAATTGGACGTCGAGGAAGCGAAGGACTCGTTCGGTGAACCATTCGACGTCGGCGACCGAGCGACTATAGAGTTCGTCGAACGTCCTGAGGCCGCAGAAGGAGATGAAGCGCGTCAATTGCGCGCGCGCAATCACATCATCGGTCGGGCGCCAGGCTATGGCGTTATCATCACGTAACCGTTCGATCATTTTTCAGATCCCATTGTTCATTGTTCATTGTTCATTTGTCATTGGTCGGCCGGCGGTCTGACAACTTTCATTGGGATGACCAATGACAAATGAACAATGAACAATGAACAATGGGAATCCCTCACAATATTATGTCGCCTAGTTAAACCGCTCCACGAATCCCAACCTCCTTATACACAGGATACAGCCAGTGGCGGTATTCCTGCCTACGTCCGGCGACGACGTCGAAGTACGTCTTCTGGATCGCTTCAGTGACGGGGCCGCGCGCGCCGGCGCCGATCGCGCGCCCGTCGACTTCGCGGATCGGCGTGATCTCAATCGCCGTGCCGGTCAGGAACGCCTCGTCGGCGTCGAGCAACTCGTCGAGCTTCAGGGCGCGGACTTCGACTTCGTAACCCAGGTCGCGCGCGATCCGCATCGCCGAATCGCGCGTGATGCCGAGCAGGATCGAAGAGTTCTGGTCATTGGTCAGCAACCGCCCGTTTTTGACGAGGAAGATGTTCTCGACCGCGCCCTCGGCCAGATTGCCATGCATGTCTAGCAGGACCGCCTCGTCGTAGCCGCGTGACGCGGCTTCGCGAACGGCCAGAATCGAATTCAGATAATTGCCCGTGGCCTTCGCCGTGGTCGGGATCATGCTCGAATGGAATTTTTTGTACGGCGAGACCGTGACGCGCATCCCTTTGGCGAGTTTCTCGGCGCCGAAATCGTTCGGCCATTCCCAGGTCAGGATGTTGACGCCGACCGGACAGACGGCGCGGATGCCCAGGCTGCCGCTGTCGAAATAGGCCGTCGGGCGAATGTAGCAGTTTGTGAAATCATTCCGTCGAATCGTTTCGCAGATCGCCTCGTTCAATTCCTCCTGCGAGTACGGGATGCCGAGTTGATAAACTTGCGCCGACGCGTAGAGCCGATCCATGTGTTCTTTCAGCCGGAAGACGGCCGAGCCTTCAGCCGTTTCATAACAGCGAAGGCCTTCAAAGACGCCCACGCCGTAATGAAGCCCGAAGGCGGATGAATGAATTTTCGCTTCGTCCCATCGTAAAAACTCCCCGTTCTGCCAAACCCATCGCGTCTTCTCGAACGACATTCTTTTGAATCCTCCAAAAAAATTGTGCTGACCAAATCACCACATGTAATATTATGACACCTAGCGGTACAGCGCCGGGAGTGGCGCCGACGGTCGGCGCCGCTCCCGGCGCTGTACCGAGGTCGATGATAGAGCTTGGATGGAGGCGCAATGAAGACGAGGTTTTCGATACTCAGCCGCGCCGGGTTAAGCAAATAAGTTTTATGGGCCGATCAGCCTAAAGATGTTTTCCTGCCCGGATCACTCGCTGACGATGGTCACGCTGTTCATCACGTCGCCCACTCGAATCCGTCGCACGACGTCCATGCCTTCGGTCACGCGGCCAAAGACCGCGTAATTCCCGTCGAGGAACGGGGTCGGCGAGATCGTGATGTAAAACTGCGAGCTTGCGCTGTTCGGATCTGAAGCTCGCGCCATCGCCACGGCGCCCGCCTCGCCGTGCTTCAAATTCGCAGAGACCTCGAGCGGAATATTCTTACCCGATCCGCCCGTGCCCGTGCCATGAGGACATCCGCCCTGGATGACGAAGTTCGGTTCAACGCGATGGAACTTCAGCCCGTCGTAAAAATTGCGCTGAGCGAGTTCGATGAAGTTCGCAGTCGTGATCGGAGCGAGGTCTTCGTGAAGGACGAATTTGATCGCGCCTTTGTCGGTTTCGATTACTGCCGTGCGATTCTTGTTTTGTGACATTACTTCCCCTTTGAGATTAAACATTATCGGAGAGGCGCCCCTGGGTACGCGCTGCTTCCAGTGTGCAGCCTCGGCGAAAGGCGTAATTACAGGAAGCAACCGCTCCCGATGTCGCCGCGCTCACGTTAAGTGATTATCCTCTGCAATCGCGCGCATCCGGCTCCAAGCGCGCTGCGGTCCTCCGATAGGTCTCCCCGCCCATGACTGCACGCTGGAAGCGACGCGTACCCAGGGGTTCCTGAGGAGCGCGACGAATTATGACGGCAGGCGACCGATTTGCAAACTGCCTGATCGAACCGTCAAGGGCGCGGCCCGCGCGCGCCAGCAAAATGTAGCGGCGCGATTACGACGCGCGAGGCGTGATAAATGGCGCGCGCCACACGGCGTGGCCTAAGAAATAAGTGGCGACGTTCTGGTACATGGATTGATGCTAGCGCTGGGGAGGAGGGTTTTTTGAGCGCTGAATGGCGTTAGGTTCTGACAATGTTACAACTGTCGCTGTTTATTGCACAGGCCAGGTTGTTCAGTTCGGCCGAATGTCATTTGAGCGCTTTTGACCCCCCTTCAAGTGATTACTCACCACGACATTTAATCGCGTCCACACGCGCCGCGCATGTGGCGCATAGTTCCCCAAATCATCCCGGCGCCGCCGAGGGCAAATAGTATTTTGATTTATTTCAGGCAAGGAGGGAGCAGATATGACAATTCTTGAGCCAATCATCAATGAAGTTTCAGAGCAATTCGGATTGAGAGGAAAAGCCGGTCCATTAATGACCGCGCAGCTCACACTTATCAGCAACGAACGGACCGGAGGGTTGCAGGGATTCCTGGATCAATTCAGGCGCGCCGGTCTTGGCGAGATCGTCTCGTCATGGGTCAGCCGCGGCTCGAACACTCCGATAACGACGGAGCAACTCGAAAGGGCGATCGGGAGCGACACGATAAATCGCATATCGTCTAACGTCGGCGTCGCGCGCGCCGCCGCCGCTTCGGCGTTTGCCTACATGATTCCGAGAGTGGTAGACCTTCTGACACCTGAGGGCGTGATTCCCTCACGGCTGCCGGCGTGGGTCAACTCGTATCTGAGCGGCGCCCCGGCGAGGCCCGAGACGCTCAGAGGCGAGCCGATCAGGACCGAGGAGGTCAGGCCGCCGGGCGAGCCTGTTCGGAGGGACTATACCGGCGGATCGACCTTCCTCAGGTTGCTGCCGTTTCTGGCGCTGCCGCTGCTCGGTTTTCTGATCTATCGCGCCTGCAGACCCGAGCCGGAGAAGATGGGATACCGCGCCCCGGCGACAGCGTCGCCCACGGCCCCGGCCGGAACACAACCCCAGGCCCCTGGCCTCAACTCGCGGCTCTCAGTGATCAATTCCAACGGCAAGATCAAATACTCCGGCGTCGTCCCAGATGAGCAGACTAAACAGAACGTCCTGAATCAGCTCAAATCGACTTTCGGCGAGGGGAACATCAGCGGCGACATCGGCGTCAATCCGCGGGCGAGGGCCGCCGCGTGGACGTCAGGACTATCGTCGGCGCTGCCGAATTTCAAGGCGTCAGGTTCGGAGGTGACCTTCGACGGCAACTCGATCAACGTCGGAGGGACGATGTCTGAGAACGCCAAGGGCGACACGGTCGCCAAACTCAAATCCGTCTACGGCGCCGGTATGAACATCGGTTCGTTCGAGGCCGCCACGGCGGTCACCGAAGCGAATCGGAGAGCGACCGAGGCTTTGTCGTCTTTGAGGCCCGGCTTCACCGCGGAAGATTTGGTCAACGCGCTGAACATGAACATCATCAATTTCCGATCCGGCAGCTCGCAGATTCCGCGAGAGAGCATGCCCGTGCTGGAGCAATCAGCTTCGGCGATCAAATCCGCGCCGGCGGGGACCAGGCTCGAAGTCGGCGGCTATACCGATAACGCCGGTAATCCGGCCGCTAACCAGAAGCTCTCTCAGCAGCGAGCCGATTCGGTGCTCCGCTTCCTCACCGGCAAAGGAGTCAAGTCCGACTCCCTGGTCGCAAAGGGCTACGGGGACGGCAACCCGATCGCCAGTAACGATACGGAGGAGGGTAGATTCAGGAACCGGCGCATCGAATACAAGGTCTTGAAGTAAGGCTATAATTAACCGGTGGCGCGGACTTTAGTCCGCGCTGACGGCTGGCGCGCGGACTAAAGTCCGCGCCACTAATCGCTAACTTAACCTCATTGGCCTTTAGGCGGAAGCGTTCGGCGTCACGGAGTGGATCCGCGTCCGACGCTTCCGCCTAAAGGCGGGACTACGAACTGATTTTCCGCAGGAGCATGACCATCGGAAAAAGAAAACTGGCGTTCACGTTTTCGATTCTGGCCGTTTACGTCGCGGCGGCATGGGCGGCCGCGCAAACGACCGCCGCGCCCTGTCGAACTTGCATTCAGACCGGAGGGCGGCAAAATGAGAAAGGCGCCGCGCAGTTGGAGAACACCTACTGGAAGCTGGTCGAACTCAATGGGAAGCCGGCTGTGGCTACCTCGCGGCGACGGGAGCCACATCTGCGGCTGAGTCCCGAAGCTAAGACTCTGCAAGGCTCCGGCGGGTGCAATACGATGCGGGGCGTCTACCAGTTAGACGGCGCAAGATTGAGATTCACCCAAATCGCGACCACTCGCATGGCCTGTCCCGAACCCTATATGGGTCAGGAGAGCGCATTCTTGAAAGTTCTCGAAGCCACGGACTCGTTCAAGCTCTCCGGCGACAAACTGGAGTTGCTTGGCGACGAAAAATTGCTTGCGAGTTTCGAAGCGCGCTAAGCTCCGGGGCGTAATAAAATGAGATGTGGCGCGAGTAAACAACTCGCGCCACATTTAGGCGTCGCAAAACTTTTCCCCAAGCGCTCAAATGAAATGACAGTGGCCAAAGACCGCCTGAAGGCGGAGTTCCAAACGGAGCCATTCCCACTTAGATTTTGCCGCCGATAAAAGTTACACTCCGGCCATGGACACTATCACACAGGGAGTGCTCGGCGCGGCCGCGGCGCAATCGGCCTTGTCTCGCCGATTGCCGCGCGGGGCGGGGCTGATAGGGGCGGTGGGGGGAATGGCCGCCGATCTCGACGTCTTCATTTATTCACTCCACGATCCGACCGTGGGCTGGACGTTTCATCGCCACTTCACGCACAGCCTGATTTTTATCCCGGTGGGCGGCCTCATCGCCGCGCTGCCGTTTCTGTTGATGAAGCGGTTCAAGGATCACAAACGCGAAGTGGCGCTCGCCGCGGTCATAGGCTATGCGACGCACGGCCTCCTCGACGCGTTCACGAGTTACGGGACTCAAATGCTCTGGCCGTTCACGAATCTGCGCGTGGCGTGGGATTGGATACCGATCGTCGACCCGCTTTACACGATCCCGCTCTGGATCGGGGTGATATGGACCGCGCGGACGCGCAATCCCAAAGCCGTTCGCGCGGCGTTCCTCTTGACGAGCCTCTACATTTGCTTCGGCGGATGGCAGCATCATCGCGCCGTCGAAATGCAACAAGACCTGGCCGCGATGCGCGGCCACAAGATCGAACATTCGCGCGTGATGCCCGCGCCGGGATGGCTGATTTTCTGGCGCTCTCTTTACGTCTCCGACGGGCGGATCTACGTCGACGGCGTAGAGACCACATGGTTCGGCTCTGCGCTCGCGCTCGAAGGAGGTTCTGCGAATTTGACGACGTTCAATGACCTGCCCCCGAGCGCGCGGTCGAACGCCGAATCGCGACGCCGCTTCGACGTCCTCAACTGGTTCGCCGACCGGCTGATCGCCCCGGTCGCCACGGCCGGAGGAAACGAGAGCGCTTATGGCGATATGCGGTACACGGCGGCGGTCGAGAGCCTGACGCCGTTGTGGGGATTGCAGTTCGATCCGGCGTCTGGAGATTCGCGGCGTTGGAGTCCGCCGCCGAATCAAGGCAGAGAGATCGGCCGGATGATCAAGGCCCTGGTCGTCGGCGATTCACGCTACAAATCGCTGGCCGAACTTCGCGCCTCGAACGCTCGTTGATGGTTTTTGAGAATTAGTTCGGCCATCGCCCCTCCGGGGCTCACGAGATTTACTTTCAACTCTTCCGGTGGTTTCTCCACCGGCTAATGTCCGCCGTCCCTCCGGGACTGAAGAAAGATGGCCGGAGTTAAATCTCAAAGACCATAAGCGGGCGCGGTTACGACGAACACGCCCGTGAAACAAGCCCGCCTTTGCTTGCCATACTCTTCCCACGATAGTAGCATCGCGCCCGCATCGCCCTTCTCGCACAGAGTTCATCAACTTCACTAATAGGGAGAAACAAGATGGCGGTTAGCGCGGCAGAATCCATCGAACTGTCCGTCGCCGAGCGCGCTCGGCGGCGAATCACGAAGCGGTTAATGCCGTTTCTGTTGTGGCTCTATTTCCTGGCCTTCATTGATCGCACTAATGTCAGCGTCGCCGCTCTGGACATGAAAAAGTCTCTGGGCGAAGGCGGGCTGGGATTTACTGACGACATCATCGGCACGGGATTCGGCATCTTTTTTATCGGCTATTTCCTGCTCGAAATCCCGGGCACGCTGATCATCGAAAGGTGGAGCGCGCGGAAGTGGATCGCGCGCATCATGATCTCGTGGGGGATCGTCGCCGCGTTGATGGGATTTATCGGCAAGCCCTGGATGAATTTCGGCGCCGAGAAGGATCAATTCTATGTTCTGCGCTTCATTCTGGGTTTGGCCGAAGCCGGATACTTCCCCGGCATTGTCGTGTTTCTGTCGCACTGGTTCCGCTACGAAGACCGGGCCAAGGCCAAATCGCATTTTATGATCGGACTGCCGATCGCCACGATGATCGGCGTGCCGATCTCCCGAGCGATTATGGAGAACATCCACTGGGGCGGATTGGAAGGATGGCGATGGGTCTTCATCCTCGAAGGCATTCCTTCGGTGATTTTCGGCGTCGTCACATTGTTCTATCTGACCGACTGGCCATCGGAAGCGAAATGGCTGCCCGAAGACGAAAAGCGATGGATCATGGGCGAGTTGGAGCGGGAGCGTCGTGAAATGCTCGCCGAGGGGAAGGACCCGCTCTGGGGAGGAATCGTCAAGGGGCTGAAGAATCCGAAGACTCTGTTGCTCTCAGCCATTTACCTTTTCATTGTTACCGGTTATTACGGGCTAAATTCCTTCCTGCCTTCGATCACGGCGAAGATGAAAGCCCTGGCTCCGCTAGCCGCGTCAATTGCGCAAAGCGTCGCCGACGCGCTGCCTTCTCTTGCAAGCTCTATAACTCCTGGCGCGGTTCAAAAGACGTTGGAAACGGTCATTACATCGCTGCCCTACGCTTTCGGATTGGTCGCCATGCTGATCAACAGCGCGCGCTCTGACCGGACGGGCGAACGCCGCTGGCACACGGCGCTGCCGATGCTGCTCGGAGGGATCGGGCTGGCGCTGGCCATTCTTTCGGGAGACGTGTTGGCTCTGGTCGTGACATTCTTTTGTCTGGCGGGAATCGGCCTTCACGCGTACTTGCCGGTCTTCTGGACGTGGCCGACCAAATTCATGGCCGCTTCAGTCGCCGCGACGGCGATCGGCCTGATCAATTCGTTCGGAAATCTCGGCGGATATTTCGGGCCGAAGGTGGTCGGCTATTTGAGCGTCAAGTACGATTCTTACGTTCCCGGAATGTGGTTTCTGGTCGTGTGCATCTTGATCGCGGGGCTGCTGGCGATTTTGGTCAAGCCGCCTCTAAAGAAACAGGAAGATGGAAGATAGAGTTCCCATCGAACCGCGGGAAGAGCCGCCTGAAGTGTCAGAATCGCTTGAGAGCCGTCGCAAAGCGCTTCGCAAGGAGGCGGGGAAGTCTCTTCTCTTTGGAAGCGGAATAGTTCTTCTCCACCTGGTTCTTCTTATCTGCGGGGTCATAGGTCTGCGAGGTATCTTTCGCAGCATATTATTTGTCATCGGTTTCGCCGTCATTGCAGAAGGTGTTTGGGAGCTTCGTCGGACCAGAAATTTAACGCTGGAAGACCTGAAACCGAGTGAGCCGGAGAAAGATTTTGCCGAATCGCTGAAGAAAACGAAGCCTGTCTTCACGCGGGTTATCCTGGCATGTCTGATCGCGGTCGGAATTTGTCAGCCAGTATTCAAAAGCAAGGAATCAATTGAAGCGGCAGGATTGGTGAAAGGCGCGACCCGACAAGGCGAGTGGTGGAGATTGCTGACTTCCATCTGACGGTCGTGTGAGAGTCGCGCGGGATTGATGATGGCGCTGCGCACGCGTTCTGCCGGCGCTCCTTGCCGCGCGGCTTCTAGATGCGCCCCTCCTGGGCCGTGGCAACGCTGGCAATCGATCCCTTCCGGCAGCCGATTCGGAAATCGCGCGTTTTCCTCCAACGCGTCCGATTGAGTTTGAATATAACCGTTGTGACAGGACATGCACCTGTAGCCGATCTTGCGGCTGAAGCCTGCGTGATCGGGACGGTCGTAGCCGGGACTCATCGCCCAGTAGCCGCCGTTCCTGGCGTACCAGGTAATGGGAAGCTCTATCAACTCTCCGGCTTTCGTCCGGCTGATGTAGCTTCGGGCGTGATTGCCGGAGCCGATCCGGTAATCAACCCTGGCTTCGAAGACGTTGGTCACGGCCCCGTCGAAACCGATTTGACGCCGTTGTATGTACGGCCTGCCGTCGCGCGCATAGACGGTGAAGGCTTCTTCTGAAGCGTCGTGATGAAAGGCGCCTCGCTTCAGTTCGGGAAAATCGTTTTCTGATTGCACGGCGCCGAATGTCCGCGCCATCGCAGTGCGGGCGTAGCTTTCCGCGACCTCGCGGTGACATTCCGCGCAGGCGCCGGGCTCCACATATCCGGCGTTCGAGATTTGAGAAGAGGTGTGAGCCGTGGCGAAACACACCACAACCCAGATAAGCGCCAGTCCGTTCCATAAAATGATGACAAATATGCCATCATCTTATCGCGACCGATTTTGTTGATTTGCCGGTCGCAGTTTCGCTCTTTGATTGACGCGGCGACTTGGTTTCGGCCTTTGCCGCGTTCTAAAGTCTGCCCCGGAA
>WNFU01002031.1_pt1 | contig 69835 bp, 63 predicted proteins | sample 5400121 | NCBI WGS metagenome assembly WNFU01 (sample SAMN13153360, study PRJNA577476) | soil metagenome | isolation source: 100 cm soil or saprolite under grassland replicate 1 | place: USA:California | collected 2016-06-15
CGGGAACACGGCCCGCCTCCCGATCGCGGAAGCGCTCGGCAGCTTCGAGGGCCCCTGCCGCGCCGGTACTGGCGAGTGGTGGTCTTCCTGACGCTGTTCGGCCTCGCTAACTTCTCCGATGCCCTGCTGATCCTCAGGGCGAAGGCCCTCGGCTTGAGCTTCGTGGGAATCATCCTGGCCTACACCCTCTACAACCTGAGCTACGCGCTCCTCAGCTACCCGGCTGGCGTGATCTCCGACCGTGTGCCGAGGCGGCTGGTCTTCGCCACGGGATTGGGGATCTTCGCCGCCGCGTACATCGGCCTGGGGGCGGTTACCTCTTCCGGGTGGGTGTGGCTCCTCCTGCCCCTCTACGGGGGATATACGGCGTTGACCGACGGCGTGGGGAAGGCGTGGGTCACCGACCTCCTACCCGAGGAGCGGGTGGGAAGCGGCCTGGGCCTGTATCAGGGACTTGCCGGGGGTGCGGCGTTGCTTGCCGGGGTATGGGCGGGTCTCGCATGGGGGTCCGACGGTCGTCTCCCGCTCCTGGTGTCGGGGGTGGCGGTGGCCGGACTCGCCACCGTCCTGTTCCTGGGTGGAGCCCGTTTGGAGCGTGGCGGCACCGCGAAGGCTGCCGATGGCGCAGCATCGGAACCGCCTAGTGTCGGAGGATGAGGTGCACGCCACTCTCCGTCCCGCCGCTCCGGGCCCGAGCTCTCGTTAAACCACTACATGAGCCCGGAGTCGCTGTTGCCCTGGTTTCCCCCGGCGGATGGCGCGCCGATGGCGACTGTCGATCACCGTGACGTGCTCCTCATCGCGGGCGACGACCCATACGAGTTCAGGGAACCGAGGACGTCATGCATCCGCACGTCCGACCCGACGAAGAGGGCGGCTGCCTCCGCCGAGTTGGGGTGTCGCCTCCCTTCCACCTGACGGTCTGTTCATCGCCACCTCCACCAGGCGTGCCTGACAGCGGTGAGGTCAGGCAGGGATCCGAGCCGGTCGAAGCGCTAAAAGTGCCCACGACCAGGCAGTTCCCGGACTCTTCAGGAGGCGCCCGACGGTGACGAGAACAATGGGGCGACCTACGACCAACGGACCATGGTGACCGCCAAGCACACGCCGAAGCAGCTCGGGCAGATGCTCCTCGAGCAGGGGCTCCTCACGCAGCAGCAGCTGGACACCGCCCTCCGGCAGCATCGGAACACGCCAAAGTCGCTCGGCCGAACCCTGATCGACCTCGGTTATATCCGGGAGCGGGATCTGGTTCGCGCGCTGGCCAAACAGGTTGGATTGGACTTCGTCGACCTCAGAGTGCACCGGATCGATCCGGTTGCAGCGGCACTGCTGCCCGGTCAGCTGGCCCGCCGATACCGCGCTCTGCCCATCGGCGAGCGCGACGGCAAGCTCCTGGTCGCCATGTCCGACCCCGCCAATCTGTACGCCCTGGACGACATCAGGGCGGTCACGAGCCGCGAGGTCCAGCCGGTCGTGGCGACCGCGAGCGACGTGGAGGACGCCATCGACAAGTTTGCCGGAACCTCATCCGGCCACGTCCAGACGGTCTCGCAAGAGGATGAAGGAAGCCCCCCCGGCGGTGTGCCCCCGAGCCTCGACGAACAGACCGCCGTCCTTCGAGCGCGGACCGCCCACACTGGGTCGGGATCTCAGACCGGGACGAACGTTCCTCTCGAGGCTTCGATCAAGCGACTGATCAATGCCACGTGGGTTCTCGCTGGCGCGACGATCAGCCTGATCTTCCTCACGATCGTGCTGATCGCCATCGCCGCGAGGTCATAGGACCGTCCGAGCTGCTGCATCGAGCATCCACAAGTGCGGAGGATCAGAGCCGTGGAGACACGGGAGTCTTGACTCCGGCTACGATCGCCTTCCCGTGAGCGATAACTCGCGCCAGGAGGTGGCCCGGAGGGCCGGGGTCGACATCGACTATGTCGACCGGTGGTCGAGCTCGGTTCCTGGGGCCTGGCGCCGGAGACGCGTTCTGGCCGGGTGACGTGCGCAGGGCGCGGGTGACATTCACGGAGATGGGGCCCGTCGAGTTGAGGCGCGTGTCGGGCACCCCCGTCTCTCACTGCCCGACGGGCCGCGTGAGGCTGAGGGCGCGCACCGGCGGTCAGCGACCGCCGATGACTAGCGCAGGACGCGATAGGTGATGTGCGTCGCGAACGGCGACTGGAGCAGGCGCACATGCTCGAGGTTCAGCGTCTCGTCGAAGCCGTAGAACAGTCGCTTCCCTCCCCCGAGCACGACCGGCGCGATCGAGATCGACAGTTCCTCCACGTACCCTGCGCGCAGCGCCTGACGGATCACGTCAGCCCCGCCCATCACGTACACGTCCTTGTCGCCGGCCGCCTCGCGCGCCCGAGCGATCGCCTCGTTCAGCCCGTTCACGAACGTGAATTCCGCGCCCGGGGGAACGTCATCCAGTCGGTGGGTCACGGTGAAGAACGGCACCCCGAACGGGTTGTGGCCACCCCAGGCTTCCGCCGCCTCGAACGTGTTGCGCCCACCGACGATGGCGCCGACCCGACCGAAGGCATCGTCGAGGAGCTCCTTGTCCGCCCCGGTCGCCTCGCCTCTCGGGTCCTCGTCGTAGCTCCACGGACCGCCGAAGACCCAGTAATGCAATCGCTCTCCGCCATCGCCCAAGCCGCGGCCCGGTCCGTCGTTCGGCCCAACGATGTACCCGTCCAGCGAGGTCGTGATCCCTGCGTTCACCTGCGCCATGGGTTCAACCTCCTCGGTCGTCACCATCGGACAGGACCGATGGGGCCGTGGAAACTCATCGGTCCAGCCTTCGGTTTGTGCTCACGGTCGCGAGACCGAGCATCGAGCTTACGTGGGGCCTACTCCAACCGCTCGATCAAGCCGTGCCGGCTCAGATCGGTTCCCTCGGCCGCCCGCGATATCGCCCTCGTGGACCTCGGATCCCGCCGGCCCAGAGGACTCGAGGGGAAAGGGCGTTGTTCGCCGTCACGGATGATGCTCGACAACGCTCGACGTCAGGCAATCGCTCCAGGACCTCCAGCTCCCGGGCGTCCGCCCGTGGCCCTCGTGAGCGCCGCCCTCGCTTCCCCGGCGTCCATACCTGCGACCGCGAACACCTTCGTCCGAGAGCGCTCGCCGCGATGCAGCGACACCCGGCTGGGCGTCACGCCGAGGGCCTTGGCCAGCGCACGGCGCGCCTCCTCGGTGGCGGCGCCACCCACAGGAGCGGCCGCCACTCGTATCACGAGGCCGCGGGCAGCGATCTCCCACCCCGGCCGCGAGCGCGGCCGCACCCGCAGGTCAACCAGCACGCCTCCGGGAATCGCGCGAACGACATCCTGTCTCCGCAAAGTCGGCTCCTTGAGTTGTCGATCCCATCTCCCAGACAGGGCGCCTCCACCCATCTTCTCCGTCCCTTCATTGGTTCATTCCGATCCCATCGACCTCCTCCTCAAGCACGCGAGATCATCCAACCCCCGCGGACTGACCCGATGCGCGGTCCGATGAAATCTCTATAGCCGGGGATCGACTGGCTCGCTCTCGAGCGCGAGCACTCCGAAGACGCACTCGTGGACTCGGAAAAGAGGCTCGCCCCGCAAGAAGCGGTCGAGCGCTTCCACGCCCAACGCGAACTCCCGGACGGCCAAAGACCGCTTGTGCGACAAGCTTCGCTCCCTCAGGCGCTGGATGTTCTCCGAGGCCGTGTACTCCGGCCCGTAGATGATTCGAAGATACTCGCGACCCCGCACCTTCACCCCCGGCTGCACAAGGCCGCGGCGCCCGCGGACGATGCCATCAAGAGGCTTCACCACCATCCCCTCGCCTCCGGCGTCGGTCAGCTCCTCCCACCACCGGACACCCGACGACCCGCTCTCGGGATCGTCGAGATTGACCACGACGTATCGGGTGGGCAGCACGGGGCCCGCGTCACCGTCGGCGAGTCGGTCGACGGTGGTCATGTGCCAGAGGTGATCCCGATCCATGTAGGAGTGGCGCTCGCCGGCGAGAATCTGGAACGGCGCCAGCGCAAGATCGTCGACGGTCTCCACCCTCCAGCAATAACGGCGGTAGGTGTCAATGAAGAGTTCCGACATCCGGAGACGATCCCGGCTTCGGGCGAGTAGCTGCTCGACTTCGACTCCCCTTCCTGCTCCAGCCTCGAGCTCCCGGACCGCGCCGGTGAGAGCCGCCTTTGACGACGCTCCCACCGCGGCGTACTGGGTTTTGAGGAGCTCAAGTGCCTTGGCCGACCAGGGAAGGAGCTCACAGTCGAGCGCGAGCCAGTCCGTCTCAAGCTCGTCCCACAACGCGCTGGCGTCGACGGCGGCGCGGACGCGACGGATCAATGCGTCCTGCATCGCAGCATCCTCGAAGAATGGCCGTCCGGTACGGGTGTAGCAGATCCCCGCTCCGTCGATCCTGAAACGACGCGGGGCGACATCATCGTCCCGGCACACGATGACGACGGCCCGGGACCCCATGTGCTTCTCCTGGCAGATGACCTCCCCCACCCCCTCCTTGCGGTAGTACGAGAAGGCCTCGGTGGGGTGCTCCAGCAGCCCCGGTTCGGCGGACGTGACCGGGGGCGACATCGTGGGCGGGAGGAAGATGAGCCACCGGGGATCGGCCGCGAACCGGCTCATGACCTCCAGCGCGGCCCGAGCGTTCTCCTCCCTGATCGTCACGGACCGCTGAAGACGGGTCTCGACGATTCGCTTTCCGAGGATGTCCTCGATGTCCAGCAGGTCGTCGGGCTGTGGTGCTCGTTGACCTTCTTCCTGCGGCAGCAAAGGACGGACCGGTTCGTAGTACGTCTGCGCGGCAGGCACAGCCACGAGTTCCTTCTCCGGGTATCGCAGCGCGGTAAGGCCGCCGCCGAACACGCAGCCTGTGTCGATGTTGATGGTGTTGTTGACCCACTCCGGCTCGAGCACCGGCGTATGGCCGTAGACGACCATGGCCCTTCCCCGGTACTCGGTCGCCCACGGATATCGCACGGGCAGGCCGAACTCATCGGTCTCACCTGTGGTCTCGCCGTAGAGAGCGAACGCCCGAACCGCGGCCGAGGCCCGTCCCTGCATCTCCTCGCGCATCCCGGCGTGCGCCACAATGAGCCTGCGGTCGTCGAGGACGAAGTGGCTGATCAAACCATCAAGGAACGCAAGGGTCTGCTGGCCGAACTCCGGAAGCTCCTCCTCCAGCTGCGCGAGCGACTCGCCCAGCCCGTGCGTCACCTGGACGTCCCGGCCTCGAAGCGCCCGGATGAGTTTGTTCTCGTGGTTGCCGGGGACACACAGCGCCGATCCCGAAGCGACCATCCGCATGACGAGGCGGAGGACGGCCGGGGTCTTCGGTCCGCGGTCCACGAAGTCCCCCAGGAACACCGCCTTCCTGCCCTCGGGATGCGTGGCACCCCAACCGTCCTCGGCGATCTCGTAGCCGAGCTTCGTCAGCAGCGAGACCAGCTCGTCGTAGCAGCCGTGGACGTCGCCGATGATGTCGAACGGCCCGTGCTCGGAGCTTCGGTCGGTCCACGACGGCTCTCGCTCGATCTCGGCCGACTCCGCCTCTTCGGGCGTGCGGAACACGAACACCCGGCGGAATCCCTCGCGGTCGAGGCCTCGGAGGGACCGCTTGAGCTGCGAGCGCTGCTGGCGCACGACGTGCGGGCCGAAGTCTCGATCGGGCCGGGCCGCGTTCCGCTCCATGCACAGCCGATCCGGCATGTCGAACACGATCGCCACAGGCAGGACGTGATGGCCTCGGGCCAGCTCGACCAGGGGCCGGCGCGCCTCGCGCTGGACGTTCGTCGCGTCGACAACCGAGAGCCTCCCGGAGGCGAGCCGCTTGCCAGCGACGAAGTGCAGGGCATCGAAGGCGTCCTTGGTGGCGGCCTGGTCGTTCTCGTCGTCGGACACCAGCCCGCGGAACGCGTCGGAGGACAGCACCTCCGTCGCCTTGAAATGTCGCGTGGCGAACGTTGACTTCCCCGACCCAGATCGGCCGATCAGCACCACGAGCGACAGCTCGGGGATGGTGATCTTCACCGGCTGAACACCGCCATCTGTGTGGGCGACCCGACCTCCGGATCCTCGGGCCCCACGGGCTGGAACCGAACCGTGTAGCCGTTGCGCTCGGCCGCCCCGTTCGCCCAGGTCTCGAACTCTCCCCTGGTCCACTCGAAGCGGTGGTCCCGGTGCCGGAGCGATCCAGCCGGAAGACCCTCGAACCGCACGTTGTACTCGGCGTTCGGCGTCGTCACCACTACCGTGCCCGGATGGGCCACCCCCAACAGGGCGCGCTCGAACGCGTCGAGCCGGGACGGGTTGAGGTGCTCGATCACCTCGACCACGGCCGCGGCGTCGTAGCCCTGAAGTCCGCGGTCCCTGTACGTGAGTGAGCTCTGGACGAGGTCGACGCGCCCCCGCTGCTTCGGAGACATCTCATGAAGCCGGAGCCGCCGGGCGGCCCGCTCGAGGACCGCATACGACACGTCCACGCCGACGATCCGCTCGAACGACCCGTCTCGAAGCAACGCCTGGAGGAGGCGCCCGTCCCCGCAGCCGAGGTCGAGCACGCGGGTGGCTCCCGCATCCTTCAGGGCACCGACCACTGCCTGCATCCGCTGCTCCCCCAGCCCGATCCCTCGCTCGACCTGCTCCTCTTCCTGGTCGTGGGCCCGCACCGCCGAATCCGGATCGGCCTGGTCCTCCTCGAGCAGCCGGGCCAGAGCCTCGCGGGCGAGGTGGGGCTGGTGCCGAAGGTAACGCCGGGTGATCAGCTCGTTCTCCGGATGGTCGCGGAGCCAGCCCTCGCCGCGGCGAAGCAGCTTCTCGATCTCGTCCCTGCTCACCCAGTAGTGTTTCGCGTCGTCGAGGACCGGAAGCAGCACGTACAGGTGGCTCAGGACATCGGCGAGGCGGGCCTCCGTCAATAGACGCGTCTTCAGGTACGGGCTGTCGCCCCACTCACGGAACTGCCCGTCGAGAGGGATGGGCGTGGCGGTCACTGTGTAACTGAGTGGCTCGAACAGCCGTCGGAGCAACTCCTCTCCTCCCCGACATGGGAGCGCGGGGATGCGGACCTCGAGCGGGATCGGCGTGTCGGCGAGCTCCTGGCGCTCGGCGCTTCGTCCGGTCATCGCGGTCCCGAAGACCTTGGCCAGGGCTACGCTCACGAACGACGAGGCCGCGTACGGTCGGTCGTTGACGTAGGGCTCGAGGGAAACGGGCTCGGCCCCTCGCCCCTTCCGCCGAACCAGCCCGATCGGGTCGACCTCAAGCAGCAGGGCGACCGTGCACCGCTCGTCCGTCGCCTCGGGGTAGAAGACGTGCGCCAGCCCGAACCACACGTCGACAGAGCGCACAGCGCCCGGGTTCTTGTGCAGCAGGTATCCGAGATCGGTCGCGGGTCTATGGGTGGTCGTAAGAGTGAGGAGCATCGTCTCTTCCTTGCTGGAGCTCCTTGCTAGAGCGCAAACGATTATCCCAGGGCCTCGTAGCCGACCCGGGCCTATCGCCGTTCCAGGACCACCGCTGCTCGCCCCAGCGGAGCACGGGGAGGAACGAAGTCCGTGATCGATGTCCCTGTCAGGCAGTAAGCGACTGCGTCGCCTCGATATTGCCGTTCACGTCCACAGCTCGGAAGCGGATATTGCTGCCCGTGGCCAAGACGAACGGGCCCATGTAGCGCTGAAACGTCCCGAGGTTGAGCCGGTACTCGATGCCGGCCACGCCCACGTCGTCGGTTGCCTCCAGGGAGACCAAGCTGCCGCCTTCGACCACAGCCGCAGTCGCCGTGGTCACGGGAGGTACCTGGTCTGAGAAGTCGAAGGTCGCCCCCCAAGTCACGCGGGCCAGGCGCTGCTGGCCCGTGAGCGAGGGATGGAAATAGTCACGCCTCGAGACGTCCTCGGGCTGGAACCGGTCGGAGAAGACAGCATTCTGATCGAATCGGCAGTGGATATATGTCGCACACACCTCCGCCAGCTGCACGTTGAAGTCGATGTTGCGCTGCCGCACGGTCATTCGCCGCATCACGTCCGAGGGGTCGGTGGAGCGCGGGCGCCGCAGCAAGGATTGACATGTGTCCAAGGTCCGCCAGGCCACTCGGGCCAGGACATCGTCCTTTAAGATGACCCACAGCCGGAAGACGTCGGGGATGCTCACGACATAGATGCGAGCTCGGGGGGAGCCGGCGGAGAGCGCAGCCATGGCCCGTTCGAACTGGGAACGGAAATCCGCCACCGACGTCATCGCGGCGACCGTTCGGGTGCACAGGTCGTTCGCGCCCATCAGGATCGTCACGTAGGCCACGCCCCGGTCGTTGACCTGTTGCATCTGCGACGCGAGCCCGGCCATCTTTGCCCCGCTCACGGCCTGGTTGTAGTTCCGGCCGAAGATAGTTGGTTGGGCCACGCGGATGCGAACGTAGTGACTCTCCACCGAGGCCCGCGTGCCGGTCGACCAGGAGTTGCCGGGCGCGTCGGAGAACGGCAACGTGCCCGTGTTGTATGCGCGGGTGATGGAATCGCCTGTCGCGGCCAGCGAATTCGGGTACCCGGTGAGATTCGGCGTGGCCTGGACCGAGGTGACGGCAGGCAGAACCAGGATCGTGACCAGCGCGACGGTCTTGATCCAGAATCTCATGGCCCCCGCTCCCTTCTGGCGCATCTGTCCGTCCCGGAGAGGTCCTTGTCTCTTCGAAGAACTCAAGTAGCCCTATGCCGAGAATGCGTACGACACAGCTACCTCGTTACATATTCTCACCGTGGATACTCCCGGGCGAAGAGCACCTGGCTCGGAACCCTCAGCCGGAACAACAGGACGATGTAGCGCGCGTTGGGGGCCTACGTGACGCCTCCATACCGACGAGGTGCTCGAGGACATCCGCGATCAGCGAAGGTCGTGGAAGACTTCCTGACGTCGCCAACGAGCAGTTCAGATGCATCCATGGCCGGGAAATGGCCGCCGCTCTTGAACTCCGACCAGTGTTCAGCGTGCCAACGCGACTCTGCCGAAGATCCGACGGAAGTATCGCGCTCAGAGTCGCCAGGCGCGCACTTGAGTCCATTTCGAGAAGTCGGGTGTCCGACCGCTCTCGATTTCAGAGATCCAAAAGACCAATTGCCGTGCGCCGCGTCTCCACACCTCCCTCATGGCCCTGAGATAGTCGACCACCGCCCTCTTCTCACCGTGCTTCAGCAAGGCCGCTGCGAGTTCGGTATCTGGCCCCAGCGAGCTGAGCGTTGGGGGATGATCTTGAGGCGGACCGAGATGCCAGGCGGAGATGCTCGGATGCAGCTCCGACGTCTCCGTGAGAAAGAGCGATCTTGCCCAGGACGATATGTGCCACGTATGACTGATCGGCCCCCCAGTCAACGTGTGCAGGAGCACCCCCAGACACCGCAACGTCGCGTGTTCGAAGGACGTCATTGGCGTACCGCGACGCTTTGTCGAGATCTCCAGCAACCTGTGCCACCGGCGCAATTTGAGCACGGATCAGCAAACTCGTCCAGTTCTGTCCACCGCTCCCGACGCTTGTTCTTGCGCTCACGCCGACCCCCTCTCGCCCGTTCGAGCCAGTCGATCGCTTCCTTCGCCGCCTCGATCCTGCGGTCCTCCGTGGAGGCGGAGTGCATCTTCCGTATGTGCCGTATGCCAACCCATCGCGCATACGTGGACGAGTAATACCGTCTCCCCATGAGTCTCTCTCTTCCTTGCCCACAGCTAGGCAGAGCTTGATGTCACCACACGCAGTCTAATATTGGAGTAAGGGCTCTGGGCCCTCCGGTATTGGAGTAAAGGCCTCCCGGGCCACTCCCGCATTGGCGTCGACCAGTCCGGCGGTGGCTCTGGTGGCAGGATGATGATGCCTCCAGGAGATGGCGACGGCTTCGGTTGTGGTTTTGGTTCGGTCTTCGTCGGCGGCACCGGCGGGAGCGTCTTGCAGGCTTGCTACTAGCGCTAGCAAGTGGCTTGGGGACGTTCTCGCGTGGACCGGGGACGAGGCGGAACTGATCTGCCAGCTGGACGGCCAGTCGGCGTCATCAAGGAAACGCTCATCGTCCGAATCGCGGACAACATTCCTAATCCCAAGACCGAGCCTCGGCTGATCAACAACGCCTCGACTCCAGCACCTCCCGTCGGTCAGGCGACGGGCTTCGTGGCCTTGACGATCGCGCCGTACACCGACTCGGCTTCCTCGTGCGTCGGCACGATCGAGATCTCTGCGAACCCGGCCGCGATCAGCTCGGCCTCGTACTCCTCGAACGAAAGCGCGCCAGCGATGCACCCGACATGGCTGCCCCGTTCGGCTCGGTCGGCCGGCGAGAGCTCGTTCGCGGCGACGACGTCGCTGATTCCCAGCCGCCCGCCGGGACGCAGCACGCGGAACATCTCCCGCATCACGCGGGGCTTGTCGGTCGAGAGGTTGATCACGCAGTTCGAGATGATCACGTCGACGCCCGCGTCGGGAAGCGGGACGTCCTCGATGAACCCCTTCACGAACTCGACGTTCGTGATCTCGGCCTTACGCGCGTTCTTCCGCGCGAGCCCGAGCATCTCGTCGGTCATATCGAGGCCGTAGACCTGCCCCGTGGGACCAACCCGGCGGGCCGACAGGAGCACGTCGATCCCCCCGCCCGACCCGAGGTCCAGGACAGTCTCGCCCTCGCGCAGTTCGGCCACGGCGGTCGCGTTCCCGCATCCAAGGCTCGCGAGCACCGCCTCGTCGGGGAGGCTCCCGCGCTCCGCGATGTCGTAGTGCCTGACGCCGTAGCCGTCGGCAGGATCGCAACAGCAGGCCTCATCGCTTGCATCGTCGGCAGCGAACCCCTCGCTGACCGCGCGTGCGGCCGCGGCGTACCGATCGCGAACGCTCTCCCGTAGCTCACTCATCGTGTTCCTCCTCAGGCATGATTCGAAGTGAGGGTAGAAGGTGGGGTGGCTCCCCCGGGCGGAACGCCCGTGCACAGACCCCGACGGCTCATCTCAACCGCGGGGGAACCGTCCCCAATCCACTAGCACCGGGTCCGCTCAGCAGCAGCCGGGTGGGCAGTCAGGACAGTCCGGGCAACAGGGATCGACCCGCATCGAACGCACCTCCTTCCCGATCGCACTCGGCGCGGTCGGATCGTCGGATCGTCGCATCGACCGCGGTCGATACCTTGACACATCCATCGACGCCCGTCAATATGGGACTCGTGCGGAAGGAGATCGCCCAGCTCGAGGACTGCTGCACCCCGCTCGGCCCGGCACAGCTGTCGGGCGAGGAGGCCGACCGCATGGCCTCGGCGCTCCGAGTGTTGGCCGACCCCGCGCGACTCCAGATCGTGAGTCTGCTGGCCGGAACCGAGGAGGCTTGTGTCTGCGAGCTCACCCCGGCGCTTGGCGTGTCGCAGCCGACGGTGAGCCACCACCTTCGCGTGCTGTCGGAGGCGGGACTGCTCGAGCGCGAACAGCGGGGACGTTGGGCGTACTACCGGCTCCGGCCCGAGCCGCTCCGGCTGGTGGCGGACGCGCTCGCACCTCGGGCGACGGTGTCGGCGCGTTCCTGACTCCGCTCGGCAATCAGCGGTGTGCCGCGACCTGGACGGCGTCTGAACGGCTTCCGAACGGAAGAGCGTAGCTCAGGTCGAGGTCACCCAGGTCCTTCGCGGACATCTCGGCGAACAGTGCGACCGCCGGGATGTCGATCCGGTTGGCGACCTGCGCCTGGGTCGTCCTCGCGGCGGAGACCAGGCCACATGCGCCCGATCCACCGACTCACGATCGGGACTCCTACCAGCTCTGGGCTACCAGCTCGTAGGATTCGACGCTGACGACCTTGCCTCCCATCGCGTCTGCCACCTCAGTCCTCATTGGGCCGACGGCCTCGACGCTTCCTTCGAGCGCGGCCTCGTCGGCGTAAAATGCCGCCGCCACCAGCTTTCCAGCGGACCTGTCGGCCAAGAAGTTGACCGCTGTGAACCCTTGCAAGCCCTTAAGCGCGGGAATGATCTTCTCGTTGATGATCTTGACTGCATCGTCGATCTTTGCTGCGTCACCTTCGATCGTGCTGATTCGCGCCTGCATAGCCATGATCTGTCCTCCTGTCTAGTGGGCCAACCAACCCTGTGCCGTGAGGGGGCGATTCGCAAACCTTTGGCTTCCCTATCACTCGGCCGGTTTCCCTCGTCAATCTTTACGTATCGGGACGAGCCGCCGGCCCAACGCCCCGAGTCGCTCCCGCGACGAAGATCTTCATAGCGACCTCCTCGGTCCTTGGTGCCTGGTCTCCAGACAAGGCGAGACTCTCCCATGTGACATCCCTTCATCGCCGCCACCCCCCGATGAGGGTCCTGCAGGTGCCGGGAAAGCAAACTTCGGACCTCGAGCTCAGCGTTCAACCGGCAAGCGGCGACCGGCCCTCGGACCCAGGTGACGAAGCTTCTCCGGATTGACGACAGCGCGCATGGTCTGGACGTGGCCCTCAGCGATGTCGAGGGTTACGACCAGGACGGCCCGACCATCTCGGCCGAGGAACACCGCTCCGGGCTGTCCGTTGACCTCCGCCAACTGCATCCGCTCGGCACCCAGCTGCTCCCTCCATTCCCCGAACCGGAGCAGGACCCGCGCGATCCCTTCGCGCCCGTGCACCGGGTGCGGGAACGCTGAAGCCTTCCCGCCGCCATCGCTGTACGAGACCGCGTCGGCGGCGAGCATGTCCCGGAGGCCGTCGAGGTCACCGTCGCCGATCGCCTCGAAGAACCGCCAGGCGAGCTCCTCCCGTCGCCTGCGTGAGGGTTCGAACCGCGGCTTCTTCGCCTCGACCTGCCGGCGGGCCCGAACGGCGATCTGCCGGCAGTTCTCGTCGCTCTTGCCCACGACGGCGGCGATCTCGTCGTAGCCGTAGTCGAAGACCTCCCGGAGAAGGAACACAGCTCGTTCGACCGGGCTCAGGCTCTCCAGCAAGACGAGGAACGCCATCGACAGCGAGTCGGCGGTTTCCGCGTGCACGGAGGCGTCCGTCGCCGGTTCCGTCAGCAGCGGCTCGGGCAGCCAGGTGCCCACGTAGGTCTCCCGCCGGGCGCGGGCCGACCGCACCTGATTGATGGCGAGGCGGGTCGTCACCGTCGACAGCCACGCCCGAGGCGAGTCGATGTCCGCGCCCTGCTGCTGCTCTCGGTGGAAGCGGAGGAAGGCTTCTTGCACGATGTCCTCCGCCTCGCTCACGCTGCTCACGATCCTGTACGCGATGGAGAACAGCAGTGGCCGGAGGTCCTCGTACACCTTCCCACGCGGGGTCTCGGGCTCGCTCCTCACGTCCATCTTTTACTCTGAAGACCGCTCAGCCGTCCAGCATGTGACACCGAGTGGGACGAGTCGAAAGAGATGAGAACTCTTCTCTGGTGTCCGCGAGGGCCTCGGTCAGGTGCCGACGTACGCCGCGAGGTGCTCGCCCGTGAGAGTGGACCGGGCGGCGACGAGGTCGGCCGGTGTGCCCTCGAAGACGATCCGGCCACCGTCGTGGCCGGCGCCGGGGCCGAGATCGATGATCCAGTCGGCGCGCGCCATGACCGCCTGGTGGTGCGCGATGACGATGACCGACTTGCCGACGTCGACGAGCCGGTCGAGCAGGCCGAGCAGCCGCTCGACGTCGGCGAGGTGCAGGCCCGTGGTCGGCTCGTCGAGGACGTAGACGTCGCCCTTCTCGGCCATCTGGGTGGCCAGCTTGAGCCGCTGCCGCTCGCCGCCGGACAGCGTCGTGAGCGGCTGGCCGAGGCTCAGGTAGCCGAGCCCGACGTCGGCCAGCCGGTCGAGGATGGCGTGGGCGGCCGGCGTGCGCGCCTCGCCGACGCCGAAGAACTCCTCGGCCTCGGTCACCGACATCGCGAGCACTTCGGCGATGTTCCGGCCGCCCAGCGTGTACTGCAGGACCGACGCTTGGAACCGCTTCCCCTCGCACTCCTCGCAAGTGGATTCGACGGTGGCCATGACGCCCAGGTCGGTGTAGATGACCCCGGCGCCGTTGCAGGTGGGACAGGCGCCCTCGGAGTTGGAGCTGAACAGTGCCGGCTTCACTCCGTTGGCCTTGGCGAACGCCTTTCGGATCGGTTCGAGCAGGCCGGTGTACGTCGCCGGGTTGCTCCTTCGTGAACCGCGGATCGCGCCTTGGTCGATGGAGACCACGCCGTCGCGGCCGGAGACCGAGCCGTGGATCAGCGAGCTCTTGCCGGAGCCGGCGACGCCCGTGACGACGCAGAGCACCCCGAGCGGGATGTCGACATTCACGTCTTTGAGGTTGTGCATCGACGCGCCGCGGACCTCCATCGTGCCGGAAGATGAACGCATCGATCCCTTGAGGGTCGCCCGGTCGTCGAGATGGCGGCCGGTGGTCGTGGCACTCCTCCGCAGCCCCTCCACGGTGCCCTCGAAGCAGACGGTGCCGCCAGCCGTACCCGCTCCCGGGCCGAGATCGACGACGTGGTCGGCGATCGCGATCGACTCCGGCTTGTGCTCAACGAGCAGCACCGTGTTGCCTTTGTCCCGCAGCCGCAGCAGCAGGTCGTTCATCCGCTCGATGTCGTGGGGATGCAGGCCCACGGTGGGCTCGTCGAAGACGTAGGTGACGTCGGTGAGCGAGGATCCGAGGTGGCGGATCATCTTGGTGCGCTGTGCCTCTCCCCCGGACAGGGTCCCCGACGGCCGGTCGAGCGAGAGGTATCCCAACCCGATCTCCGCGAACGAGTCGAAGAGGTGTTGCAGCCCGGTGAGCAGCGGGGCCACCGACGGCTCGTCGAGCCCTCGGACCCAGTCGGCCAGGTCGCTGACCTGCATCGCGCAGACGTCCGCGATGCTCTTCCCCTTGATCTTCGACGACCGAGCGCCCTCGCTGAGCCGGGTGCCGCCGCACTCCGGACAGGTGATGAAGGTGACCGCCCGATCCACGAACGCCCGGATATGCGGTTGCATCGCCTCGCGGTCCTTGGAGAGGATCGACTTCTGGACCTTCGGGATCAGCCCTTCGTAGGTCATGTTGATGTTGCTGACCTTCACCTTCGTCGGCTCTCGGTGGAGGAGGTCGTAGAGCTCCCGCTTGGTGTACTTCCGGATCGGTTTGTCGGGGTCGAAGAAGCCCGACTCCGAGTAGATCCGCACCGCCCAGCCGTCCGCCGTGTAGCCGGGGATCGTGATCGCGCCCTCGGCCAGCGACTTGCTCTCGTCGTAGAGCTGGGTCAGGTCGATGTCGGTCACGTTGCCCATGCCCTCGCAGCGCGGACACATGCCGCCGAGCAGGGTGAAGGTCGCCTTCTCGGTCTTCGTCTTGGCGCCGCGCTCGACGGTGATCGCACCGCTGCCCCGCACCGAGGGGACGTTGAACGAGTACGCGTTGGGCGAGCCGATGTGCGGCTTCCCGAGCCTGCTGAAGAGGATACGCAGCATCGCGTTGGCGTCGGTGGCGGTGCCGACGGTGGAGCGGGGGTTGGCGCCCATCCGCTCCTGATCCACGATGATCGCAGTCGTCAGGCCGTCCAGGACGTCGACCTCCGGCCGCGTCAGCGTGGGCATGAAGCCCTGCACGAAGGCGCTATAGGTCTCGTTGATCATCCGCTGCGACTCCGCGGCGATCGTGTCGAACACCAGCGAGCTCTTGCCCGAGCCGGAGACGCCGGTGAACACCGTCAGGCGGCGCTTCGGCAGCTCGACGCTGACGTCCTTGAGGTTGTTCTCGCGTGCCCCCTGCACGCGGATCAGATCGTGACTGTCCGCGGCGTGCATCGCGGGCGACCGGGCATCCGTCCTCTTGGCCATGCTCATCGCGTCGACGCTGGGCTCAGCGCACCGCCTTCTTCACGAGCGCGGCGATCCTCTTCTCATCGGCGGCGGTCAGCTTCGTCAACGCGAACGAAGTCGGCCACATGTTGCCTTCGTCGAGGTTCGCGTCGTCGTTGAAGCCGAAGGTCGCGTATCTCGATTTGAACTTGTCCGCGCTCTGGAAGAAGCAGACGACCTTGCCTTCCTTGGTATACGCCGGCATCCCGTACCAGAGTCTCGGCGAGAGCTCCGGAGCGCTGGCCGTGACGATCGCGTGGAACCGCTCGCCCAAGACGCGATCCGGTTTCGGCATCTCGGCGATCTTCGCGAGCACGGCGCGTTCCGCGTCCGCTTCGTCCGCGGCCGCCTTCAGCTCTTTGGCGCGCTCCTTCATCGCGGCTCGTTCCTCGGCCGTGAATCCTTTCCTTGTCTTACCGGTCGCGGTGGTGCTGTTGGCGGACGTCCGCGTGGTCCTCTTTGCGCTCATCGTTCTCTCCCGGTGCAGGCTCTCCCACGTTTACTCTAAAGACCGCTCAGCCGTCCAGCCTGTGACACCACCCGGATCCCGAGGACCCCCGTCACACGGGCGCCCGTCGTTCTTTTTGCCCGAAATGACCAGCATCGCGACATGCTCGGCCCTCGATCACTGGGCGGCGGCTCCCGCCAGGGCGTGCCGCGCAGTAGCTCGCGAGCTCCGGGGCCCTCGAGGCAGCGTCGGGTCGTCCTCGCGTTGGCAATCCGTTGGCACAGGAGTCGTCCGAGCCATCCAAGGACCAAGCCGGGGTCGCGAAATAGCAGGTCAAACGTGGTGGGGCGGACAGGACTCGAACCTGCGACCGACGGATTATGAGTCCGCCGCGAAGGCAGCCATCTACCAGCAAGAACGGCCCGGACAAGCCCACTGACCAGGCCTGATCCTTCTTACTCGAACTCGCCAGTTCTCGTCAATTTCCAACCTCCAGGGGTACCAGTGGGGATACCAGTGCCCCGATGAGGGGACCCTTCAACCAGTGCTGGTGGGCACCCCCGGGGCTGTCGCGTAGGGCCACCCACGCTCACGACTTCAAGTGGGCGTTGAAGAAGGACGCAATGCGCCGGCGGGCATCCTCGGCTGAGGGCTGGTGGTAGCGGGTCCTCGAGATCTTGTTTAGCACCACCAACAGGGGTGTCATGTCCGCCGGGTCGTGGTCGTTCATGAACCCGTGGCCCGCTTCGGGATAGATCTTCACGTCGTGGTCAAACCGAGCGCCGTGAGGGCCCGCTCCAGCCGCACGGCGGCGCTGCGCCCCATCGGCGAGCCATCCTTCCCACCGTAGCTGCCGACGATGGGACAGGCGCCCGCCAGGAAGGTCTCGGCGTCCTTCGGGCAACCGCCATAATTCACGCTCGAGGCCGAGAACCCGCGCTCCGGGGCGAGCGCGATGGCGTAGCCGCCCCCCATGCAGAAGCCGATGACGCCGATCTTGCCCGTGCACCCCTCCTGCTGACCGAGCCAAGTACGTACGGCCTCGATGTCGTCGAACGTCCTTCCCCGACGTGCGCCGATATCGCGCATGATGGTGCGCAGGCACTTCAGCCTGGTGCCCCAGTAGTATAGGTCGGGGGCGGCGGCCAGGTATCCCTCGCTCGCCAGCCAGTTGGCCTGGTTCCTCAGGTCGTGGCTCATGCCCGTGAAGTCGTGGATCACGACCACGCCGGGCCACGGTCCCTCGGCCGATGGCCTGGCCACGTACGCGGGCATCTCTCCATGAGGGGCAGGAATCCTCACCTCGGCCATCACCACTCCCTCGGGACTCGAGCTGAAAGCGACGATACGTCGCACGGGGCGCAGGGGCTGCTGGCAAGCTGTGCTAGACCCTGCCCGTCAGGCCGAACGTCGAGGCCCTGCCAGCGGCTTCGCCGCGATCGAGAGTCCATCCTCACGCTCCACCTTCGGACCGAAGCCAGTCGGCGGCGCGGCCGTGGCATCGCGAGGTGGGGTCCTCGGCTGGAAGTGGTTGCCGGATGCTGTTCGTTTACGACGAAGCATCCGCGTCCCGCTCCATCGCTGCCAGCCGCGGGTAGTAGTCCGGAATCTCATGGAGGTGCGCGAGGGCGATCTTCCCGGTGGTGACCTCGTCATCGTGGGTGACGTCGGTGCTCGGGTCCAGGGTCCCGTGCTCTAGCTCGACGCCCAGTCCCATCCGGAACTGTTCGAGATCCACCTTGCCGGCCTCCCAGTTGATCCCGATCCGCTCTCCGATGGCGCGGGCCTCATCCCGCGAGAACTGGCTGTTCGCCATTTCCACCTCCTGACGGATTAGGCTGATGCCCTGGGGACTCATCCGCTCCGGTTCCGATCGCTTTCGTTCCGCCCGGTCCCTAATCCCACGGAGCATTTCTGGCTCATTACGAAGCTGACCGCCTCGACGGGCTCCACCAGCAGGGGTGCCCACCGCTGCGTGTACACGTATCGCTCCCGGACCAGCAGCCTGGTCGTCCCGTCCTGTCGTTCCCGGAGCACGAAGGCCCACGTGGTGTCGTAGGGAGGAGGGGTCTTCCCCATCGGGACCCCGCCGCGGAGAACGAGCGATCGCCCCCGGTCCACAACGGCCGCGGCGAGCGAGACCTCCGGATGCAACTTCACCTGGTCCCCCACCGCGATGTCCTGCCAGTCGGAGACGATGCAATTCGCGCTGTGAATGCCGCAGCCCACGAGGTTCTCTAGGAAGTCGTAGCTGTAGAACCCGCCCCGCCCCTGCCCCAGCTGGGCGATCCACGGCCAGACCTGATCGGCGGAGGCGCGAATGGTGATGGCACGGGTCGCGGTGAGGTCGGGGTTCGGGATGAGGTCATCGCCGGGGAGGGACCCGCGGAACTCCGCCTCGGTCGCTCCCCACCGGAGATGCCTGGTCCTGACGAGGAGGACGTAGGCGGCCGCCACGCCAATGGCCGTTATCCCCACGTATCGGCGTCTCATCCGGCCCCTCCCATTGACGGTCGCTTCAGCCCACGAAGACCCGAAGCTCCCTCGTCTTCTTTCTACACCACGGGCCGCCGCCCAACGTGGCCCTCGGAGGTCCTCCTCGCGCCGGTGCGTTCGGACCGCACGTGGTGGGACCATCGGCACGGTCCTGGGGCGCTCGCCGGAGCGACACTGGCATCGACGGCAACGACAGTAGTGGAGGTGAGTTCCATGCCGGCGGCAGATCCGTCCATCGGTTGGGGAACCTTCTTTGTGGCCCTGGCAGCGATTGCGGTTGGCTCGTTCCTAGTCACGTATCTGCCCACGGACCTTGGTCGCATGAGGCGGACCCCGTTTGTGGCCCTGCTCACGGTCGCGACGGGGGGCTTGACGTGGGCCTACCTGTGGGCGAGTGGGACCGGCGCCGCCGGGTTCCTCCGCCAAGGCTGGGCGTGGGGGCTCCTCGGCGCGGCAGTATCGGGCGCGGTGACCGGCCTGCTGGCCCGAAGGTGGCCCGCGACCGCCGACCGGCCGCGCGGAGCGGCCGCCCTGGCGAAGATGGCGTGGGAGGGAGTTGTCTACGGGGCGACCGAGGGGACGCTCCTGTCGATCCTCCCCGTCCTCGCCGTGTGGCAGGGCGGACTGGCACTCGGATGGACGAGCGGGTGGTCCGGGAAGGTCGGCGTGGGCGCCCTGGCCATGGCGGCCAGCGCCCTCGTGATCGGGATCCATCATCTCGGGTACCGGGAGTTCCGAGGCCCCCAGGTCCGCTTCCCTATCCTGGCTTGCTCGTTCTTCAGCCTGGCCTACCTTTTGACCGGCAGCGTGATCGCCCCGATCGGGGGCCACATCGTGCTGCACTTCGTGATGATCCTGCGTGGGGCGGAGATGCCCCCGAAGCAGGAGGTCCCGCAAGCCCCGATGTCAACCACGGATCGGTTCGTGGCCCAGTGGACGGGTGGCGACCTCGCCACCGTCGGGAGGTGAACGTCATGTCACAAGCCATCACCGTCGAGCAGTACGAGCAGGCCGAGCTGGAGATCGAGACGCGGAACGCCCGCCGGGGGTTCGCGCTCCACGCCGCGATCTACGTGCTGGTGCAAGCGGCGCTGATCACGATCAACCTCGTGGTGGCCTCCGAGTTTATCTGGTTCCCATTCCCGCTGGTCGGGTGGGGCATCGGCCTCACCATGCACTACCTGTTCGGCTTCCGGTGGGTGGGACGTGAGATCCGCCGGCGTCAGAAGAAGGTGGAGGAGCGAGCGCTCCGCCTGGTTCGGTAGCGGCCCGAGGGCGTCCACGTGGCAATCGTGATCTGCCGGTTCGGGAAGAGGAGATGACGACTAGGGGGATCCAGGGAGGAGCCGGTCCGGCGACCGTCGAACGCAAGCCGATTCCGCTCGATCGGGTGACCGCGCCGGACCTCATGTTGATCTGGCCGGAGGAGGAGGGTTGGCCACAGGAGATCGGGGCCCTGGCCCTTCTCGACGGCAGTTCGTTCTTTGACGCCGACGGCGAGTTTCGGATCGCGTCGGTCCGCGACGCCGTCGGTCGAAGGCTGCACCTCGTCCAGCGGTTCCGGCAGGTCTTGTACTGGCCTAAGCGCGGCTTGGGGTGGCCGGTGTGGGGGGACACCCAGTCTTTCGACATCGCCCAGCACGTCGGCGTCCACCCGGTGCCGTTCCCTGGCGACGAGCGACAACTCCTTCTGGCCTGCGAGAAGCTCCGGCGCCGCCCCCTTCACCGAGGCCGGCCTTTGTGGGAGATGTGGTTCCTGACCGGCCTGCCCGATGACCGGGTGGGGTTCTTCATCAAGATGCACCACGCCATCGCCGACGGAGTGGCAGGAGTGGCCACCCTGGCCGCGTTCGTCGATCCGGTCCCCGACCCGCCCGAGATCAAGGCACCGCCCTGGGCACCCGCATCGCTCCCGTCCACGGGCGAGCTCCTCCGGGACAACCTGCGCCGGAGGCTCGGCGAAGTCCAACGGACGCTCTCCGTACTGGCGAAGCCTGCCACCACGGCCCGACGTCTCCTGCAGTCGTGGCCTGCGGCGCGGGAGATCTTCGCGGAGGGTCGGGTCCCGCGGACGACCGTCAACCGACGGATCGGATCCGACCGGAGGCTCGCCGTCGTCCGGAGCTCCCTGGACGTGGCGAAGAAGGTGGCCCACAGGCACAGCGCCACGGTCAATGACGTACTGCTGACGGCCGTCGCCGCGGGGTACGCGGACCTGTTCCGAAGTCGCCGCGAGCCAACCGAGGGCGTCGTCCTGCGCGCCTTCGTGCCAGTGTCGCTGCACCAGGAGCAACCTAGCGAGGCGCGCGGAAACGTTGACGCCGGGATGCTGGTGCCGCTTCCGATCGGTGAGCGCGACGACGTCCGGCGACTCGAGCTGATCGCCGCCGAGACATCCAAGCGCAAGCGGAAGCGCCGGCCGGCCGCCGGCAGCATGTTTCGGACCGTGCTCCTGCAGCGCGCGTTCCTGCGGCTCATGCCCCGCCAGCGGTTCATGAACGCCTACGTCGCGAACGTCCCCGGCCCGCCGATCTCCATGTACCTCGCCGGGGCGCGGCTCCTCGAGATCTTTCCGATCGTCCCGATCACCGCGAACGTTTCGATCGGGGTCGGCGCGCTCTCCTACGCCGGACAGTTCAACATCACGGTCGTGGCCGACCGCGATCTCTGCCCGGACCTCGAGGTGTTCGTCGCCGGCGTGCGGCGTTCCCTTGAATCGCTCGAGGGCTCGGTCGCGCTCGCGGTTCCCTGACCGACCAGCACCTCGATCCTCTGGATCTCACTCCGGTGCCCACTCCTTCAACCAGTACGAGGCGAGAAGTCCCTCCCTCACGAACGGGTCACCCTCCACCGCGGCCACGGCCCCGGTGGGATCGTCAGTTTCGAACGTGATCAGGCCACCAGTCCGGTCCACGAAGGGGCCGCCCGTGTAGCCGGCGAGCCTCAGCCCTCGCCAATGCGAGACGTGCCCGGGAACGGCCAAACGCACTCGGTCTGGGTCATCGACCATCAGGTAGAAGTAGGCGTATCGCGGGCTCATCCCTCGCTCCTGTACGGGGCCAAGCCCTCCGCGAAGAGGTGTCCGCCCCGGTCGATCGTGACGAACCGCGCGCCGGGGATCACCCCATGTTTCACCTCAGGCTGCTCTCGCGCCAATGTCCGACGGGATGAAGGCTCGCAGCTCCTTCATAACCTCAGCGGTCTGCTCGTCGTGCGGATTGTGACCGGCGCGCTCGATGAGCTTTAGGCGCGAGTTCGGTATGCGCGCGGCAAGCTCGGCCTGGTGCTCGGGCGGGAAGATGAAGTCGTCCTTGCCCGCCATCACCAGCGTCGGCACTTGTATCTCGCCAAGGCGGTCGATGACCGACCAACCTGGCAGCAGATGATGCGCCGCGAAGATGAGCGCCTCGGGCCGCAGCTTCGATCGCCACGCTCCTTCGAGCGCCATTCGGGCGAGCAGTCCCATCCCCGAATGTGGGTTGTAGGCCTTCCCCAGTTTCATCAGCGTGCGGAAGGACTCCTTCGGTGGGATCTCACCGTTCAACCAGCGCTTGGCGAGATTCACGATGTCTGGGCTGTAGCCGCGTTCGGCCAGCACCGTCGACGCGTTCTCGAGTGACCAGCGGCCTTCGGCTCCCGTGTTGAGGAGCACGAGATGGGAGAGTCGGTCCGGATAGCGCAGGGCGTACTCGAGCGCGACGTTGCCCCCGAACGAGTGACCAAGCACGGCCCATTTTTCGAAGCCGAGCCTCTCGCGAAGCGCGTCGGCGTCTGCCGTCAGGTTCTCCCATGTCATGGAGGTGACGGGCACTCTCGTCGACCGGCCGTTGCAGCGATGATCGTAGAAGACCAAGGTGAACTGGTCCTTGCACTGCCGGAACGAGAGCATGGTGTAGAGATCCCCGCTGGGTCCGCCGTGCATCAACGCCAGCGGATACCCTTGTCTTCTACCCGGACTCGTTCACCAGCGCGTTCAAACGCCTGGCGCGTGAGGCCCGCATGCATCCCGACACTCGCCTGCACGACGTGCGCCACGCCGTCGCCACAGAGCTCGGCCGCCGGGGCGTGCAGCCGGTGATCGTGTCGGCGGTGCTTGGCCACGCCTCACCGTCGTTCACCATCGCCGTGTACCAGCACGCGTGGCAGGAGGGACCGTCCGAGGCGGCTGCCGCGCTCGAGGCCGCTCTCGGACCGCTCAGGCGTTGGCAATCCGTTGGCACAGGAGCCCGTCGAGGCCTCCGGCGACCTCTCGGCGGAGACGAAAGAGCTGGTCAGGAGCGTGGGGCGGGGAGGACTCGAACCTCCGACCGGCGGATTATGAGTCCGTTTCGCGGGTCTCTGCGACCTGCGGCGATGTTGACGAAAGGGGGTCTGACCAGTGCTTCTTGTACCCGAGGGCCCGGATGACTTCCCGTAGTTTCCCGGTCCGTCGCGGGGCAGATGCGGGGCAGATCGTTGTCACGGATACGATCCCGCGGTCCGGCTGTGGCACCCGGGCGTTCTGGTCGCGCTCTTCGCGGTCTTCCTGGTTGCCGCGCTCGTCTGCGCTGCGGTCAATCCTGTTCGAGCCGTCGCCCGAACCCGACGTTCTCCTCGGAGACTAGCCCATGATCATCTCGTGGCACGAGAAGTGTCGCTTTCCGCCGGAAGCGATTCTTTCGGGCTCGTCGCGTGCCGAGCCCGCGAGAACGCAAGACAAATGCGCACATGACCGCGAGGTGGAGCTGGGGCCCTCGTTGGCATCGGGGTTGTTGGCTGCTCTACGTATTCGACGACGGGGAAGTGCGCGCCCGAGTGTGGTCCGGGAGGATTAGCGCGGACCCTGCAAACTCGACCCTAAGCGCTAGGGTTGCCTGATGCGTTCATGGATCGGATGAACGAGCCCGCAAGCGGCGTGTCCGATCCACGGACGACGCCGAACGGGGGCGACTTTGAGGCGTTCTTCCAGGCCGAGCACGAGCGGTTGCTTCGGGCGCTGTTCATCGTGACGGGCAGCGTCGAGGAGGCGGACGAGCTGATGCAGGATGCGTTCGTAGCGGTGTGGGAACGATGGGACCGCGTGAGCGGTATGCGGAATCCGACCGGTTACCTGTACCGGACCGCGATGAACCGGTTCCGCAGTCGGCTGAGGGCCGCGAACGCCGCCGCGCGCCGTGTGCTCAGGGCGGATCCATGGCCGGACCTGTTCGAGGCCGTGGACGATCGCGATCTCGTAGCCCGCGCTCTCGCACGCCTCTCCGAGCGGCAGCGAGCGGCTCTCGTCCTCATCGATCTGCTGGACTTCGACTCGGAGGGGGCGGCCCGGATCCTCGGCATCAAGGGCGCCACGGTGCGGGCCCTCGCCTCCCAAGGGCGGGCGGCCCTGCGCAAGGCCGCGGAGCAGCTCGATGAGTGACGTGCGGAGGATGCTAGAGCGGGCCGGCGAGGGCGTGTCCGGCGCACCGGATGCGCTCGAGCGCGTGGCGCGTCGCAAGGGACGCAGGCAGCGCAACCGCCGCCTCTCGGCTGCCGTGGTTGCGATCGCGGTCTCGATGGCTGGCGTCGGTGGCGTGTTCGTCGCCTTTGGTGGTTCGAGTCCAGGGCCGGCCGGATCAGCGGGCGTCATCCACATTCGCCTGGATGGTCCGCCGCAGCCGATCGCAGCCGACGATCAGGCCGCCTGGACGGTCGTCGGGACCTCGGACGCGGACAAGGTCTTGTGGCGGATCGACGCGGAGACCAACGAGGCGGTTCCCCTCGAGAACACACGCGGCGCGCAGTGGCCCGCCGTCGGTGAGGGGTTCGCGTGGGTGACGGTCTGCCAGGGCCCCGGTTCGGACGGGTGTGGTCAACCCTCGGTCCTGAAGCTCGACCCGGTGACCGGCGTAACCCTCGCGACGATCGCTTTGCCTGCGTACCCGTGGCAGATCGGCGTGGGCTTCGGCTCCGTGTGGGTGAGCACCGCCGACGGCCTGGTGCGCATTGACGCCTCGAGCGGGAGGATCCTCGGCAACGTCCCGGGCCGATTCGACCTCCTCGCGATGGCGGGAGGATGGATCTGGGCCTCGAGCGAGCCGCCCGCGATCGTTCGGATCGACCCGTCGAGCGGTGAGGTCGTCGGGACGACGTCGGTGCCGGACCCCTGCGTGATGGTCTCGGCTGCCGGCTCGATCTGGACGGCGACCTGCGGCGGCACTGGGGCGGACGAGTCCGGCGACGTGCTCACCAGGCTGGACGGCGAAGACGGCAGCGTCGTCGGCCGAACCAAGCTCGACCACTGGGGGCATCTCGTCGGCTCCGATGATGGCCTCTGGCTGGTTCGGCCGGCCGACGACGGCCGATCGGATGTCATCCTGCCCATCGATGTCGCCACGGGTGCACCGGTCGACCCCGGCTACGTGCTCCCGCTGCCGGACGAGCTCCGGTTCTCCGTGATCGGCATTTTCCAGTGGACGCCGTTCGGTGCCGTTGCCGCCGGGTCGTTGTGGATCACGGATCTTGGGACCGGAACCGTGTTGCGAGTTCCGGTAGACGAGCTGGCCTCGCTCGAACGGCCGGCCACAACTTCGCCGTCACCCTCACTGGAGACGTTGCCCGCCGGCTACTTCGTCCAGCTACCCCAGGAGCTCATGCCCGCTCCCGACAACCCCAACGGCGGAGGGACGCTCGTGGCCACGACGAACCTGCCGGAGGGGACGATCGTCTCCGTCGACTCCGAGATCCTCGACTCGAACGGTGAGCCGTCCGGCGGGTCTGGCAGCATCGGCGGGCTGAAGGTCAAGGACGGACAGATCCGCGTGCACCTCGACAACCAATCCTGCTACTACCTCGTCGGACAGCAGGGCACGAGTGCCGGCGTGAGCGTCACCGTCACCGTCAGTCCCGAGGGAGCGCACCCGATTTCGGTGCCGATGGGATCCGAGTCGGTCGATACCTCACAGCCGGCAAGCGTGCTGCGGATCCTCGGTGAGGACTTCGAGCACTTGAGCGGCGAGCAGGTGAGGACCGTTGACGGTGTTCGTCAGCTCATCGCGACCAGGACGTACGCGTGGCCTCAGGACAGCTGCGCGGGCACGCGCAAGGCATTTGTTCCCCAGATCTGCCCTCCGTCTCAGGGGCAGCTCCAGGGGGACAACCTAAAGGAGGCCTTGGGCGAGGTGATGGGCGCGATCGCCCAGGGCCGGCTCTGCGATCTGTGGCTACTCGCGCTCACCCCCGAGATGGAAGCCCAGCATCCATGGAGCGAGTTCCGGCAGGAGTGGTCCGATTGGCTGTTCGAAAGGTTGGGCGACGTCACCGAGCCGGGCGATCCGTACTCGAGCGCGCTCACCTGGGAGGTCGTCGCTGAGGAGACGGTCGGGGATCAGACCCGGGCGAAGGTAGCCATAACACTCAGGGGCAAGCGCGTCGCCGAACTCCTAATGGTCTCCCTTCCGGACTGGCCGGCGGCGTCACAGCGCCGCGTGATCCCGTTCTGGGGATTGGTGAGCTACACACTTGGCGGCGAGTGACTGAAGACGCGCATCCACGACTCCGCCAAAGCGGGCCCACACGATCGAGCCGGTGTTCGGCCACATCAAGGAGGTCCGCAAGGTCAGGCGGTTCACTCGACGCGGCCTGGGCGCATACGACGTCGAATGGAAGCTGGTCTGCGCCACCCACAACCTCCTCAAGCTGTGGCGGCACTCCAGGACCTGAGCACCCGAGGCTTCCGGCCCGGACCGATCATGAAACCGCAACCTCTTCAATCAGCATCGCTCCGCGATCAAGGGGTAAGTTTCCGCGACAGCCTCTTCAGCCTCGCCGAAGTCCTGGTAGGCGATGTACGCATCGTCGATCGTTCTGGCGCAGCGGGTCCGTGGGATCACCGGCACAGTCTCCGCCCCGATCTGCGCGCGAGCAAGTCCGGTCAGACTGATGGCAGCGCCACGTGAGCCAACAGGTGGTGGTACGCGTAGCCCTCGTCCCAACGTCCCTCCAGCTCGTCGTCGATCGCGAAGCCGGCCTCGCCGATCCAGGCGCGGACCCGCGGGAGCGGCGGGTAGTAGTGGTAGTAGCCGTCGGGTCCGTCCCAGATCACCTCCCCCTCGACGACCGGCAAGCCCCAGCCCCGTGCCTGCCGGTTCAGAGCGCGGACCTTCTCCGCAGGGACGAGCTCCACCGTGAGGTAGAGGTGACCTTCAGGGCGGAGGGCGTCCCGGAAGCGACCAAGGACCTCAGGCCAGTCCTCGGGCGGCACGAACTCCATCGCGTCGACGCAGACCACCCCGTCGAACTCGCTCCAGTAGGACAGGTCCTGAAGATCGTGCTTCTCGACCCGGGCACCCGGGTGCTTCGATCGAGCGGTGACGAGGTGGCCCCCTGACTGGTCGGCACCGACCACCGTCCGGCCGCTCGCGAGCACCATCCCGAAGTACTTCCCCGTCCCACAGGCGGCGTCGAGCACCGTGCCGCCCGGAGGAAGCGACGATAGGAAGGACTCGACAAATCCCCGGTGAGTCTCGGAAATCTCCCCCCATTGCTCGTCGAAAGTCGGATCCAGCTCGTCTTCCTGCATCTCGTTCGTTCGCCGGAGGCTAAGGAGCCAGCGCTCGCGATCGGCTAGCAGGCCTCGTTCGGGACCGGTCATGAACTGAGTTCTACCCCATGTTGCCGAGGCCCGGAGGTGGCGATGGTCCAGGTGCACGGGCGACTGCCGACGTGCTCCCTTCGTGGGCATCTCCTCCGTGATCCCATCCAGCGTCCCTGCCGCTGCCGCACACCAGGTGAGCCATCGCGCGCCTCTCGAGGATGCAGCGTCTTGAGGTGACCGGCCGAAAAGGACACGAACATGAGCATGCAGGCACCGCCGAGTCGAACGACTGTGCAACGTCGTCGATCGCCGAATCGTACGGAGCCTCACGCCACCTGCCCCACTCGCGAGCTGCCACGCATATGCCCCGACCTGCAGCGATGTGGTCCTACCGTGTCCCGTTCGTCTCCGCTATAGGAGTCGGATTCGCTCACTCCCCGAGGCTGTACCTCGCCTCTACCTGCACGAAACAATAGGAGCATCCCTTCACCGTGCTTCGGGGACTGTCCACGCCCGGTTCCCGGGTCTACTCCAGGTAATCGCGGAGCTTCTGCGACCGTGAGGGGTGCCGCAGCTTCGACAGGGTCTTCGACTCGATCTGACGGATCCGCTCCCGGGTGACCCCGAACTCCCGCCCGACCTCCTCGAGCGTCCGGGGGTGGCCGTCGAGGAGCCCGAAGCGTCCGGGGGTGGCCGTCGAGGAGCCCGAACCGAAGCTGGATAACCTTCTTTTCTCGCTCCGACAGCGTGTGCAGCACGGCTTCGAGCTGCTCCTGGAGCAGGATGAACGAGGCGGCGTCCACGGGAACAACTGCCTCGGAGTCCTCGATGAAATCTCCGAGATGCGAGTCCTCCTCCTCGCCGATCGGCGTCTCCAGCGATACCGGTTCCTGCGAGACCTTCAGGATCTCCCGGACCTTCTCCGCGGGGATGCCCATCTGCCGCCCGATCTCTTCAGGCGATGGCTCGCGACCGAGGTCCTGGAGCAGCTGACGCTGCACCCGGACCAGCTTGTTGATGGTCTCCACCATGTGCACGGGGATGCGGATGGTTCGGGCCTGGTCGGCGATGGCCCTGGTGATGGCCTGGCGGATCCACCACGTTGCGTACGTCGAGAACTTGTAGCCCTTCGAGTAATCGAACTTCTCCACCGCACGGATGAGCCCGAGGTTTCCCTCCTGGATGAGGTCCAGGAACAGCATGCCGCGTCCCACGTACCGCTTCGCGATCGAAACCACCAGTCGGAGGTTGGCCTCGATCAGCTTCTTCTTGGCCAGCTGGCCATCGCGCTCCACGCGCCGGAGGAAATCCTCCAGGTCCTCCTGAGCCTTGGGTTTCCAGCTCTTGGGGATGCGGTCGCGGCCGATGCCCTCGACCTTGCCGAACTTGTCCTGCTGGTGCTCGCGGATGGCCACCACCCGCTCGACGACGGTCCGAAGGCGCTTGCCGTCGACCTTGCCGTTGCCATCCTCGCTCTCATGGAAGTCGTACAGCTCGGTAGCGAACTCGCCGGCCTCGATCCGCCGGGCCAGGTCCACCTCCTGCGCCGCGGTGAGGAGGGGGACCTTGCCGATCTCCTTCAGGTACATCCGGACCGGGTCGTTCGTGGGGGCCTTCAGCAGGTCGACGTCCAGGCGAGCGGCCACGCCCGGCTCGACGAGGTCGTCACCGGGGACCTCGATGACCTCGATGCCCTCGTTTCGAAGGTGCTCCTCGACCTGGGTCAGGAACTCCTCGACCTGCTCGGGGGTGAAGTCATCGACGGGGACGGCTTCCAGCAGGTCGTCCGAGGTGACGAACCCTCGTTCCCGGCCGCGGGCGGCGATCGATTCCTTCGCCTCCTCGAGACCGAGATCTCGCGCCACTTCGGTCAATGGATCTCCTCGCGCGGGGATGGTGGACCGCCGGAAGTGTACGAAACCGCACCGGCGGCGACCCATGGCGCGCAACCGACCTCAAACGGGCGCTTCGTGCCGCTCCTTCAGCCTACGGAGCTCGCCGTCGGTGGCGATGAGCTCCCCGAACAGGACATCGTACTCGGGGTGAGTGGTTGGGTTGAGCTTCTGCAGGCGCCCCCGGAGGTCCGCACTCCTGCGGCGGAGCGCGAACTCTTGGAGCCTGGCCCACACGTCCTCGGCGTACTCCACGCTCTGGTCGCCGTCGAGAGGCTCCAGGGCGAGGGCGGAGGCCGCACGAGACAGCTTGTCGTCGTCCGAGCCGGTCACAGCGGTTCGGACGTCGCCGTCCGCCGCCACCAAGAGCCCGAACAGCTTCCGGTTCTGGACCGACTGGAAGTGCGCCTCGGCCAGGCGCTTGGACACCTCGTGATAGATGGCCGTGTCCCGGGCGAGGAGCCGGAGCATCTCCCGCTCGACCCGGTCGTTGACCGAGGCTCGCTTCATGGCCTGGCGAACCTCGGCCGGGCGGCCCGACACCCGGCGCTCCAACGAGAGCAGGACCGAGGTCTCGGCCACGCCCGCCAGCTCCGCCAGCCGGTGAGCGTACTCGCGCTGGCGGACCGGATCGGACAGGCCCTCCAGGATGGGCAGGGCCGCCGCCACGGCGGCGCTCTGTCCCTCGATCGTCGACAGGTCGTGGCGCCCGACACCTCGGAGGAGCATGTATTCGACGATCGGCTGAGCTCCGGCGGCGAGTTCGCGGAAGGCGTCAGCGCCGCGCTGGCGGACGAAGTCGGCCGGGTCCAGCCCTTCCGGCAGGATCAGCACGACCGGCTGGATGGGGAACCGTTCGAGGAACCCGAACGCGCGCTCAGCGGCCCGGGCCCCCGCCTCGTCGGAGTCGAAGGCCAGCACCATCCGTTGGGCGAATCGTGAAGCCAGCCGAAAGTGGCCCTCGCCGAGGGCCGTGCCGCAGGTCGCCACGGCCGTCTCCACGCCCGCCCGGGCAAGCGCGATCACGTCGGTGTACCCCTCCACGATCACGATCTCGCCGGACTTGGAGACGGCGGCCTTGGCCCGGTCCAGGTTGTACAGGACTTCGCCCTTGCGGTAGACCGGCGTCTCCGGTGAGTTCATGTACTTCGGGCCCTCGTCCCGGTCGCCGGGAAGGATCCGGGCTCCGATCCCCACCGCTCGTCCCGACAGGTCGTGGACCGGGAACGTGACCCTGCCACGGAACCGATCCCGGACGTTGCCGGAGGGATCGCGGATGGCCAGCCCCGCCTCCATCAGGATCTCCGGGGAGAACCCCCTGGCCAGGCGTCGGAGCAGGAAGTCCGAGGCCCCGGGGGCATAGCCGATCCCGAACTCCTCCGCGATCTCCCGGTCGATGCCGCGGGTCTCCAGGTACCTCCGGGCCTCCTCTCCTTCGGGCCGGTCCACCAGGGTCAGGTGGTACAGCGCCGATGCCTCCTCATTGGCCCGGTGCAGGGCCAGGCGCCGGGAGGCTGCCCGCCGGTCGGCCGGGGTGTCGCCCTCGTACCGCAGCGACACCCCCGATTCCTTGGCCAGACGCTCGACGGCCTCGGTGAACTCCAGGTGCTCGACCTCTCGGAGGAACCGGATGGCGTCGCCCCCGGCCCCGCACCCGAAGCAGTAATAGACCTGCTTCGACGGCGACACCGAGAAGGACGCGGTCTTCTCGGTGTGGAACGGGCACAGGCCGACGACCGAGTCGTGTCCGGCCTTCTTCAGGGTCAGGTAGCCGGAGACCAACTTCACCAGGTCGGTCCGCTCCCGGACCGCCTCGATGTCTTCCTGCCTGATCCTTCCAGCCACCACTCCCCCAGCGCTTACAGCAGCCAGCCCTGGGGAAGGAAGAGCTGTTCGTAGACCCGCAGGGCGTACCGATCGGTCATGCCGGCGATGTAGTCGGCAACGCGGGTCGGCAGATCTCCCGGGGCCCGATGGTACTCCTCCGGGACCTGGTCCGGATGGTCAAGGTAATGGGCGAACAGCGAGCGGACCAGCGCGATGGCCTTGTCCTGCTCCGACCGGGCCTCATCGCGCAGATACACCCGCTCGAACAGGAAGTCCCGGAGCGTGTCCAGGGCCCGGAAGGCCTCGTCGGACATCCGGATCTCCGGCGACTCCTCGCTCCGGTTCACCAGATCGGTGACCAGCGTTTTGATTCGCTTGGCGTGGGTCCGGCCCAGGACGCCGAGAGGGTCGTCCGGGAGCTCCGTCGGCTCGATGACGCCCGCGCGGACCGCATCGTCGACGTCGTGGTTGATGTACGCGATCCGGTCGGCGAATCGAACCACCTGCGCCTCGAGGGTGGAGGGCGCCGGCATGGACCACGTGTGGTTCACGATGCCATCGCGGACCTCCCAGGTGAGGTTCAGGCCGCGCCCGTCATCCTCCAGGTAGTCCACCACCCGCAGGCTCTGCTCGTTGTGGCGGAATGGCCGCCCAAGGAACGGCGTGAGGGCCTGCTCTCCGAGGTGGCCGAACGGCGTATGGCCCAGGTCGTGGCCGAGCGAGATCGCCTCGGCCAAGTCCTCGTTCAGGCGCAGCGCCCGGGCGGCCGTCCGTGCGATCTGCGAGACCTCCAGGGTGTGGGTGAGGCGGACCCGGTAGTGATCGCCCTCGGGGGCCAGGAACACCTGCGTCTTGTGCTTCAGGCGGCGGAACGACTTCGAGTGGACGATCCGGTCTCGGTCTCGCTGGAAGCACGTTCGAAGGGCGTCGTGCTCCTCGTCGCGCTCGCGTCCCTTGGACTCCGCGGCCAGGGTTGCGTACGGGGCGAGGGTTTGGCGCTCGATCTCCTCGGTGCGTTCGCGCGGCGTGGCCGTCATGCGACCCATCGTAGCGCGAGGTTCCGACACCGCCGGCACGGTCGGGCGCGTTCAGCGTCCGAACACTCTGTAGTAGATGTAGGCGAAGGTCTCCCGGACGTACCCCTCGAACCGCGTCTCCTCGCTCTTGGCCGCGGAGTGCCATGTGGCCGAGACGAACCCCTCGATCCCGAGGTCCGAGGCCATCCGTCTCACCCGCAGGTTGTGCCACGGGTCAGAGACCAGGAACGCCGACCGGAGGCCGTGGTCGCGCATGTACGAGGCGGCGGCTCGAAGGCTCTCCAGGGTCGAGTGGCCGACCGGCTCGGCAACGACCGCGTCCGCGGGTAGGCCCTGCTCGACCAGGTAGTCCCGTCCGGCCTCGGCCTCCGTCGTGACGTCGCCGGGCTGCCCGCCACCCAACACCATCACGAGGGGAGCTCGCTGCTGGTCGTACAGGAGTTCCGCGTGCTCCAGGCGCCCGGCGAAGACGGGCGACGGCCGTCCGCCGTACTCCGCCGCGCCGAGGACCAGGATGGCGTCGGCTCGTTCCACGGTACTGGCGTCGTCGGTGTGGGCCGCGCGCCACACGGCCACGAACGTGGCGACCACCACCGCCACGAGGACGACAGCGAGGAACGTGGCGATGGTGAGGAAGGGGTGGCGGCTCGCGCGCACATCCCCAATCTAGCAACGCCGCCGCAGTTCCCACTCACCGCGCCCATGGACGGCGGGGCCCATCGCTAGCTTGGTTCGATCAACCCGGTCTCCTCGAGAACCCCGAGGAACTCCCGCTTCATCCTGAAGCCGTGACCGAAGATGGCGTTCGAGCCACAGGGCCCGGCCGTGAACCATGAGAGGATCCAGTTCTCGTCCGGCGAGCGAAACAGGGCCGCGGACTCGCCCGAGTACACGGTCCTTCTTCCCACGAGGGGCGCGTGCTCCCCGTACTCCCCCGGCACGCCGAAGAAGAACTGCAGCTCACGATCCCGGTCATCTCGCAATCGGATCCGCACTCCGATGTGGTCGGTATACCGGTCGTCCAGCTTCTCCGCCAGACCGAATCCGGCGGGTACCGTGAAGGGAGTCTCGCATCTCACTGGAGGGGAAGCCGGCACGACCGTCTCCCCTTGTCCGAAACACGCGGAACCCACTGTGCAACCCACGGCAACCAGGGCCCGCGCCAGCAGCCTCACGGCAGCGATTCGGGCACCGGGTGCGTCAGCGGACCGGTGCCATCGGGGCTCGCCTCCTGGCCGAGGCCCGTGTACACCCCACCGAGGCTGCGGACCCGGGCCGGCAGGATGCGAGCGGGGTACTCGAACGACCGGGCCAGCCCGACGAAATCGAGGGCCCCTTGCTCGGTTCGAAACGCGGAGACCAGCGCGAAGTCACCGGGGGAACCAATGTCCTGATCGAAGCCCTGGAACTGGGCCACGGGTGCGACGTAGTAGCCGGACATATCCCCGAAGGGCATGGTTTCGTTGACCGCCTCCGCTTCCGCCCGCGTTGGATAGACACCGCCGACAACGACGACCAGCAACTCACCCCCACCCGTGTCGGGCGCCATCAGCGGTCCGATCGGCGGCCCCACCTCGCGGAGGGCTGGTTCCGTCCGCCCGACCGCGGCAAACACGCTGACGCTGACACTGACGGACCCCAGCAGGCTGAGCACGATCGCGAGCGTTCGTTTCATCGTTCCCCCCCGTCCGAACTAATAGCCGGTCGCGTACTGGAAGTGCATGGGATCGTTGAAGCTCAACCCCCACATCCAGCCGTGGCCCTGGAAGATCGGTGCGAATCGATAGTTCGTGGTGCTGTACGTCTTCCCCATGTACTCCTCCGCCGAGGAGAGGTCGATGGCGATGCCGAACGCATGGGTGCTCCACGAAGTCCCGTTCCTCTTGCATCGGCACGCGTATCCGTAGATGCCGTGCTTCACGTATTGCCCCAGGTGGTCGTTCTTGATGTGCCCGTAGACGTCGTTGTCGAGGTTTGTGGACGCCCCGCCCTTGCCCGTCACCATCTGGGTGGGGTATCCGCCAAGTTTTCGATGGAAGCGGACCGTGTACGTCATGCCCGTGTCGGCGGCACGCCAGTACATGTACACGGCGCGCGCCGCCGCGCTGCAGGGCTGGCCGAACCGGTTCACGATCTGTGTGTAACCGTTGGAGACGGACGGATAGTTGTAGTGCCAATCGCGCCATCCGAGTTTGGCCCAGTGCCACCCGACCAGCAGCGGCATGGTCAGGACCATGGCCGCAATGAGAGGGAGGGCCCGCCGACGATGCCGGCGGAGGAAGCCGCCCACCTTCGCTCGCACGATCCACCTCCTGTTCGCACGCGGGGGAGGTGGGGGGCGCACACGTTAGCGCAAGCGTGCTCCCGTGCGAATCACCAGGATGGGTGAACTGAAACCGAATGGCGGGGGATTTCGGCCGTGCTACTTCGACGCGGACTCGGCCGCGCCGACGGCCGCCTGGCCGGCGGCCAGCCGTGCCGTTTCCACTCGGAATGGCGAGCACGATGCGTAGTCCAGACCGATCTCGTCGCAGAACGCCACCGAAGCTGGGTCACCGCCGTGCTCGCCGCAGATCCCCACGTGCAGACTCGGGTTGGCCGCCCGGCCCTCCTCCGTGGCGATCCGCATCATCCGCCCGATCCCGGCGCGATCGATGGTCACGAAGGGGTTCGCCGGGACCAGCTTGCGCTCCTCGTACATCCCCACGAACTTGCCGATGTCATCCCGGGAGAAGCCGAACCCCATCTGGGTCAGGTCGTTCGTGCCGAACGAGAAGAAGTCGGCCACCTCGGCGATCCCACCGGCGGTCAGCGCCGCTCGTGGGACCTCGATCATCGTCCCCCACTCCAGATGCTCGATCCGCTGTCCCGATTCCTCCAGCACCCTGCCGGCGGCCGGTTCGAGCTCCTGGCGCATCTGCTCCAGCTCGGGCCTCGTGGCAACCAGGGGGATCATGATCTCGACCTTGGGATCGCCTCCCTCGGCCTTCACCTCGACGGCCGCCTCCAGGATGGCCCGCACCTGCATGGCGTACAGACCCGGCTTGACGATCCCCAGACGCACGCCACGGAGTCCCAGCATGGGATTGGTTTCGTGGAGCTCGTTGACCTTCTTCAGGACCTGCTTCTTCTCCTCGAGCGCCGGCCCGGTCTCGCCGCGTTCCTCCATCTTCGCCACCTCGACCGCCAGGTCCACCTGATTGGGCAGGAACTCGTGGAGCGGCGGGTCCAGGAGCCGGACGGTCACGGGCAGCCCGTCCATGGCCTTGAAGATGCCCACGAAATCGTTGCGCTGCAGTGGGAGGAGCTTGTCGTAGGCCGCCTCCTCCTCCTCGGACGTCTCGGCGAAGATCATCTGGCGAACGGCGTCCACCCGCTCCTCACCCAGGAACATGTGCTCGGTCCGACAGAGACCGATCCCCTCGGCCCCCCGCTCGCGCGCATTCGCGGACTGTTCCGGGGTGTCGGCATTCGCCCGCACTCGCAGTCGCCGAGCGGAGTCGGCGAGGGCCATGATCCGCTCGAACGCCTTCCAGATTTCCTCCTTCCGGGCGGCGGGATCCCCGGCCCGGGCCCGCTCCAGGACGGACTCCTCGAGCGGGAGCTCGCCCACGTAGACGTTGCCGGTGAACCCGTCGATCGTGATGAGGTCGCCTTCCTTGACCGTGGTCCCGTCCACCCTGAACGAATGGGAGGCGATGTCGATCTTGATGGCGTCGGCCCCGCACACCGCTGGGATGCCCTCGCCCCGGGCGACCACGGCCGCGTGCGAGTTCGTCCCGCCGGCCGAAGTCAGGATGCCCTGTGACGCGATCATCCCGTGGTAGTCGTCGGGCGTGGTCTCTCGGCGGACCAGGATCACCCGCTCGTCTCGCTTCGCCCATCCCTCCGCCTCGTCCGCGCTGAACACGACCTTGCCGGAGGCGGCGCCGGGCGACGCGTTCAGCCCCCGCGCGACGGGCTCCGCCTTCGCCGTGGACGACACGACCCGCTTGAACAGCTCCTCCAGCCGGTCGGCGTCGACACGGAGCAGGGCGGTGTCCCCGTCGATCAGGCGCTCGTCGAGCATTTGGTGGGCCATGACCCATTCGGCGAACGCGGTCCGCTTGCCGATCCGCGTCTGGAGGATCCACAGCTTGCCCTTCTCGATGGTGAACTCGATGTCGCACATGTCCCGGTAGTGCCGCTCCAGGGTATCCATGACGTCCAGGAGCTGGTTGTACGAGACGGGATCGAGGTTCTCGAGCTCGGCCAGGGGGAGCGTGTTCCGGATGCCGGCCACCACGTCCTCACCCTGGGCGTTCGGGAGATAGTCGCCGTATGGGCGCTTCACGCCGGTTGCGGGGTCTCGCGTGAAGGCCACCCCGGTTCCCGAGTCCATGCCCCGGTTGCCGAACACCATGGCCACCACGTTGACCGCCGTCCCAAGGTCGTCAGGGATCTTGTTCTGGCGCCGGTAATCGACGGCCCGCTTCCCGTTCCAGGACTTGAACACGGCCTCGACGGCGAGCCGAAGCTGATCTCGAGGATCCCTCGGGAAGTCCTTCCCGGTGTGCTCCTTGTAGATTTCGAGGAACCCCTCGACGAGCCGCTTCAGGTCGTCGACGTCGAGGTCGGTGTCCTGCGCGTTCGGGCCCTTCTTCTGCTTCGCCCGGTCGAGCGCGTCCTCGAATGCCTCGCCGGGCACGCCCATGACGATCTTGCCGAACATCTGGATGAACCTTCGGTAGGCGTCGTAGCTGAACCGCCAATCCCCCTCCGACTGCTTGGCCAAGCCCTGGAGGGAGTCCTCGTTCAGCCCGAGGTTCAGAACCGTGTCCATCATCCCCGGCATGGAGAACTTGGCCCCGGAGCGCACCGACACGAGGAGCGGGTCCTCCGGGTCGCCGAGCTTCTTCTCCATGGCCTGCTCCAGGCGGAGGAGGTGCTCCTCGAGCTCCTCCATCAGCCCGTCGGGGAAGTCGCCCTTGGCCAGGTAGGTCAGGCACGCTTCCGTGGTGATGGTGAACCCCGGAGGCACGGGGAGGCCCATGTTGGTCATCTCGGCGAGGTTGGCCCCCTTGCCGCCGAGGAGGTCCTTCATGTCCTTGTTGCCCTCGGAGAAATCGTGGACGTACTTGGTCATCGTCAACCTCCGGCCGCGGCTCGGGTCCGAAGGGTCAAGTGTACGGAAGTCCGCCCTGAGGTCGTTCGTTCCTCACGCCGCCGCGGCCTCCAGCGAGGCGAGCGTTGCCGCATCAGAGGCGAACAGCACTCGCACGCGCTGCCCCTCGACGGGGAGGAGGCTCGCGGAACGCCCCTCACGCGACCCGAGCCACTGCCGCATCGCCGAGGCGAACTCGGTCGCGTCTCGGGGCCCGTCCCACACCGTCGAGAGCGCGAGCGCCACGTGCTCGCCGTCGGACCAGGCACGATACGTGCCCCCGTCCCACCCCGCGGCCGCGGCTTCGGACGTGATGCGCGGGAGTCGGAGACCGAGCATGATCGAAAGGAACGCCTCCCCCACGCCCATCACGTCGAGGTCGTTCCATCCAGGCCCGAGCTCCGGCCCGAGGTCTCCCACGTTCACGGGGGTGGGGGCGTCGTTCGGGTACCGCTCGGGGTGGATGACCTGCTCCGTCGAGACGGGGAAGCTCTTCATGGCGCGATCGATGGCCTCGGTGCCGCCCCTGCGGTCCATGGCCTCGATGAACGACAGCCCCGCCGTGTACGGCCAGGTCTGAAGCTCCACCACGAACGGGGCGATGCCGGCGGTGGACGGCGCGGCTCCCAACCCCAACTCCAGCTGTTCGTCGAGCGTCAGGAACCGCTGCGCGTACAGGATCATGAAGTAGGTGGCGTCGCCCTCCACGGCCCCCAGTGCCGCCTGGTAGACCTCGTCGGCGCACTCGCTCTCCAGCGTGTTCAGGCGATCCAGCCGGAAGTGCTGGTCGTCGAGGGCGTGCGTCAGCTCATGGGCCAGGGTCACCTTCTGCACGGGCGTCGGATCCTCCGTGCCGACGAACACCAACTGTCCGGACAACGGGTCGTAGTACCCGATGACCTGGGAGCCGGCGAACCGCTCGATCGATCGGCGGATGCTGGTTCCTCGTGGCACGACGCCGATGGTCTGCCAGGCCCGACTGCGGCGGTCGTACATCCTGGCCGGGTAGGAGGAGTCGAAGGACTGGATCAGCCCCTTCACGAGGTCGTCGTGGGAGGCAGCGTCGACCGGGACGGGCTCGGTGAACTCGAGGCCCCGCAGCTGCTGGACCTGGCCCTCCACCTGCTTGATGGCCGGGGGGGTGGGCCCTTCGGAGCCGGTCGAGGCCGGCTGGGGCGGCGGACGCCGGCACAGCCGGTCCAACGCCGCCTGCGCAGAGCGTGGGCCGGTCGGGGCCGGTAACGGCGTCTCCGGTACCGACGGGACCGGCGCTCCGGTCTCGGACCCGAGAGGCTCGGACCCCGACCCGGTGCATCCCGACCCAAGGAGGGCGACCACCAGCAGGGCGGCAACGAGAGCGCGGACCCGGGCGATCACCGGCGAGGTGCGGCCACGCTGGCCACCGCGGCGACCACCGCCGCAGCCGAGAAGCCGGCCGAGACCCACAGCAGCCCGATCGAGTTGAGCGACCCGAGGGATGCGACGACCAGGATGATCCCGGCGACGGCCATGAGCGCGAATGCCACCGCGTACAGACTCACCGATCCGCGCCGGGATCGGACGACCGGGCCGCTTTCGGGTGCGTGCTCTGCGCGGGTCACAGGCGCTCTCGGAGGTAGCCGACGAGACCATCGATGGGGATGCGGTCCTGGCGCATGGAGTCCCGCTCCCGGACGGTCACCTGGCGGTCCTGGAGCGAGTCGAAGTCCACGGTCACGCAGAACGGCGTGCCGACCTCGTCCTGGCGTCGGTACCGCCGGCCGATCGAGCCGGCGTCGTCGTAGTCGCACATCCACAGTGTCTTCACCAGGTCGAACACCGCGCGCGCGTCGGGCGTGAGTGTCTCGTTCCGCGAGAGCGGCAGCACAGCCACCTTGAGGGGCGCGAGGTCCTTGTGGAGAGCGAGCACCGTGCGCTTCTCGGTCCCACCCGAGGCCCTGGGGGCCTCCTCCTCGCGATACGCGTCGAGCAGGAACGCCAGGAGCGCCCGGTCCACGCCTGCCGCCGGCTCGATCACGAAGGGGAAGTACCGCTCCTCCCGATCCGGGTCGAAGTACGTCAGGTCCTCCCCGCTCGCCTGGGAATGCGCCTTCAGGTCGAAGTCCGTTCGGTTGGCGATGCCCTCGAGCTCGCCCCAATCGGTGAACGGGAAGCGGTACTCGACGTCGACGGTCCGCTTCGAGTAGTGCGAGAGCTCGTCCTTGGAGTGCTCGCGGAGCCGCAGGTTCTCCTTCCGGATCCCGAGGTCCACGTACCACTGGAGGCGCTGGTTGATCCAGTACTCGTGCCACTCCTCGTCCGTCCCCGGTTCCACGAAGAACTCCATCTCCATCTGTTCGAACTCGCGCGTCCGGTAGATGAAGTTGCCCGGCGTGATCTCGTTCCGGAAGGACTTGCCCTGCTGGGCCAGGCCGAACGGGACCTTCTTCCTGTTGGCCTGTTGGACAGTCACGAAGTCGACGAACATCCCCTGCGCCGTCTCCGGCCGAAGGTAGACGACGGCCGCTTCCTCTTCTACGGGGCCCATGTACGTCTTGAACATCAGGTTGAAGTTGCGCGCCTCGGTGAACCGGTCGTGTCCGCAGTTCGGGCATCTCGACTTTGCGGCCATGTCGACCGTGCTCTCGTCCTCCTCGTGTCCGGACTGGGGGGCGTGGAAGCCGGGGAGATGATCGGCGCGGAACCGCTGGTGGCAGTTCAGGCATTCCACCAGGGGATCGGTGAAGGACTGGAGGTGCCCGCTCGCCTCCCACACCCGGGGCGACATGATGATCGAGCTCTCCAGGCCGACGACGTCGTCCCGGAGCTGGACCATCGTGCGCCACCAGGCCGCCTTGACGTTGCGCTTCAGCTCGACCCCCAAGGGGCCGTAGTCCCAGAACGAGCGGAGCCCACCGTAGATCTCACTCGACGGGAAAACGACGCCCCGGCGCTTGGCCAGGGCGGTGATGACCTCCATGAGGTCGGGCATCGAGTTGGACCTCCTCTCCCGGCCGCTGGCGGCGGCCGCTGGCGTGAGACCAAGTGTAGCGGCAGGCAGGCTCCGTCCCGGCAGCTCCCACGGCTCCGGGCGACGCGGGGAACGGTTGGTTCGGCCGAGAGCGTGCGCTACTCGTCGGCGAGGCCGCCGAACCTGCGTGACCGCTTCTGATAGTCCCGGATGGCCTCGTACAGGTATTCGCGGTTGAAGTCCGGCCACAGGACCGGGGTGAAGTAGAGCTCGGAGTAGGCCGCTTGCCACAGCAGGAAGTTCGAGATTCGCTCCTCACCACTCGTCCGGATGATGAGGTCGGGATCCGGCGTGTCGGGGTGGTACAGGCGGGACGCGATGCTCTCCGGCGTGAGCTTGCGGCCGTCGAGGCGGCCGGCGTCGTGATCATCGATCAGGCGCTTCACCGCATCGGCGATCTCCATCCGGCCGCCGTAGTTGAACGCGATCGTGAGCGTCATGCCCGTGTTGGCCGCCGTGAGCTCTTCGGAGACCTCCATCTCCTTCAGCACCGAGCGGGGTACCCTCCGATCGCGTCTGCCCAGGAACCGCACGCGAACGTTCATGCCGTTGAGCTCGTCACGCCGCCGTCGGAGCAGCCCGCGGTTGAACTCCATCAGGTAGCGGACCTCGGCTTCGGGCCGATTCCAGTTCTCCGTGGAGAAGGCGAACATCGTGAGCCAGCCAAGGCCAACCTCGACCCCGCCCTGGACCGTGTCCCACATGGCCTGCTCCCCGGCGGCATGCCCCTCCGTCCTGGGAAGCCCTCGTTGGGTAGCCCACCGGCCGTTCCCGTCCATCACGATCCCGATGTGGGCGGGGACGCGATCCCGATCGATGTCGGTGAGGTAGGAGCTCACGGCGCGAGGCTCCTGGCCAGGATGGGAAGGCTCTTCATCCGCCGCTCCAGGTGGTACTCGGCGAACCCGAACAGCAACCCGCGAGCCTCTCTCCGCACGTACGGATCGACCGTCATGGCGCCGGCCTGTCCTGGGCCGGCGGCGCCGAGGTCGGCAAGGAGCCCGAGCGCCTCTCGCGACACCGGGCCCGCGTCGGGCTCGGCACAGGAACGGCATACCGCTCCGCCCTGCCCGCTGGCGAACAGGTCGGGGTCGGGCCGGCCGCACACCGCGCATGCCGAGAGACTGGGGTGGAACCCCGACAGCGACAGGAGCGAGAGCAGGAAGGACTCCGCCACGGCCGCGGGATCGGCCGGTCGGGCTTGGAGCGCCCGGAGGCCGGTGAGGAGCAGGAGGAACAGACGAACGTTCCGCTCGTGCTCCTCGGCCACCTTGTCCACCGCCTCGAGCATGGTCTCCCCCGCCGCGAACAACCCGAGGTCGTCCCGGAGGGCCCGGAACGGGGAGATGATCTCGGCCTGGCTGATGGTGTCGAGGGTGCTTCGGCCCCGGTAGACCATCAGGGAGGCGTGGGTGAAGGGCTCCAGGCGGGCGCCGAACCGGCTGGTGGTCTTGCGGATACCCTTGGCCACGGCCCGGACCTTGCCCGAGCCCTGGGTCATGACCGTCACGATCTTGTCGGCCTCACCCAGCTTGATCGCTCGCAGGATGACGCCCTGTTCCTTGTAGAGGGGCATGTGACCGAATCGTACCCTCGGGTCCCGCCGGCCTCGCCGGAAGGGTTTGGCGATTCCGTGACATCCCCGACCGGCCTGGGTCAGGCTCCTGCCGTCAGGCTCCCTTTGGGTGCCAGACCGTCTTGAACTCCATCAGCGCGGTAACCAGGTACGGGCTCTGGGCTGCCGGCGAGAAGACGTCGGCGCCATCCGCCCGGACCACCCGCTTCACGTTCTCGGCGGATCGGACCTCGATGTCACCCCGCATGTTCTCGGGGACCCCGGTGATATCGATCGCATTTACGTCCATGTGGCCGGCCAGCCAGGGCACCAGCTCCCTAGTGAAGCCGGTGAGCACGTTGATCACCCCGCCGGGAACGTCGGAGGTAGCAACGACCTCGCTCAGCGTGACGGCCGGGAGCGGCGCGCTCTCGCTCGCCAGGACCACGGCGGCGTTGCCGGACACGATGGCCGGCGCCAGCCGCGAGACCAGCCCGAGGAGCGCCTCGTCCTCCGGCGCCACGATCCCGACGACCCCCGTGGGCTCGGGGATCGTGAAGTTGAAGTAGGGCCCGGCCACCGGGTTCGTGGCCCCGAGCACCTGATGGACCTTGTCGGCCCATCCCGCGTACCAGACCCACCGGTCGATCGCGGCGCTCACGCCTCGGACCGGGTCGGCGGCGCCCACATCGGCCAGCTCCTGCTCGAACTGCGCGCGACGGCCCTCCATCAGCTCGGCCACCCGATACAGGATCTGGCCCCGGTTGGAGGCGGTCCTCGCACCCCAGTCGGCCTGGGCGGTGCGGGCTGCGCGGACCGCGTCGCGGAGGTCCTTTCGCGAGGCTCGCGCGGCCCACGCCAGCAAGCGCCCATCGGGCGCGTGCACCTCGTAGGAACGACCGGACTCGCTCCGAGGGAACTCCCCGCCGATGAACAGTTTGGCTGTGCGGCGAACCGGCACGCGCTGCTCGCTCACTCGCCGCCCCCGTCGAAGTCCAGGTACGGCTCCAGGCCGTGGAGCCCGCCCTCCCGGCCGAACCCGCTCTCCTTATACCCGCCGAACGGCGACGACGGGTCGAACCGGTTGAACGTGTTCGCCCAGACGACCCCGGCCTCCATCCGCTCAGTCATCCACAGGATCCGCGAACCCTTGTCGGTCCAGATCCCGGCGGAGAGTCCGTACGGGGTGTTGTTGGCCTTCTCCACGGCCTCGGCCGGGGTTCGGAAGGTGAGGATCGAGAGCACCGGCCCGAAGATCTCCTCCCGGGCGATGCGATGAGACTGCGACACGTTCGTGAACAGCGTGGGCCGGAACCAGAAGCCGCGCTCAGGCAGGTTGCACTCCGGCTGGTACATCTCGGCCCCCTCCTGCACCCCGGAGGCCACCAGCTCCTCGATCCTCTGGAGCTGCTGCCGGGAGTTGATCGCGCCGACGTCGGTGTTCTTGTCCAGCGGGTCGCCGACCCGGAGGGTCTGAAGCCGGTCCTTCAGCTTGTCCAGGAGCGGTTCGAACACGGGCTCCTGCACGAGCAGGCGCGAGCCGGCGCAGCACACGTGGCCCTGGTTGAAGAAGATCCCGTTGATCACGCCCTCCACGGCCTGGTCGAGCGGCGCGTCGTCGAAGACGATGTTCGCGGCCTTTCCTCCGAGCTCGAGCGTGAGCCGCTTGCCCGTCCCACGCCCGGCGGCAGCTCCACGTCCTGCACCACCTGCGCCAGCAGCAGCGCGGTGAGTGGGGTGGTCTCGGCTGGCTTCAGGACGACGGTGTTGCCGGTGGCGATGGCGGGCGCGATCTTCCACGCCGCCATGAGCATGGGGAAGTTCCATGGGATGACCTGCCCCGCCACCCCGAGCGGGCGAGGACGACGGTTGGGGAACGCGTATTCGAGCTTGTCCGCCCACCCGGCGTAATAGAAGAAGTGCGCCGCGGCGAGGGGCAGGTCCACGTCGCGCGACTCCTTGATGGGCTTGCCACCGTCCATCGACTCCAGGACGGCGAACTCGCGCGCGCGCTCCTGGAGCGCGCGCGCGATCCGGAAGATGTACTTGGCCCGCTCGGTGCCGGGGAGCCCACGCCAGTGCTGCTCGTGCGCCTCACGGGCGGCCTTCACCGCGAGGTCGACGTCCTCCGGTCCGGCCTCGGCCACCTCGGCCAGGGGCTCCTCCGTGGCCGGGTTGATCGTGGGGAAGTACCTGCCCGACTTCGGCTCGACGAACTCTCCGCCGATGAACAGGCCGTAGCGGTCCTCGAGCCGAACGATGTCGCTCGACTCGGGTGCGGTGGCGTATTCCCATACCGGCTCCCGCCGCTCCGGCGCCTCCCGCTCCCGCCTCTCGATCTTGGCCATGTCGTCAGTCGATCGTGTAGTAGTCGGGACTCTGGTACCGGCCGGTGCGCTCCTTGTCGATCTGCATCAGCACGTCGTTCAGGAGCGTGGACGCCCCGATCCGGAACAGGTCCGGCGTCATCCACTCCGGCCCCAGCGTCTCGTACACCAGGACCAGGTAGTGGATCGCCTGCTTGGACTGGCGGATGCCGCCGGCCACCTTGACGCCGACCCGCCGGCCCGTCTCGCGGAAGAACTCCCGGGAGGCCTCCATCATGCACAGGGCCGCCGGAAGCGTTGCCGCCGGCTGGATCTTGCCGGTCGAGGTCTTGATGAAGTCGGCTCCCGCCGCCATGGCCAGGACCGAGGCCTGACGGATCCGGTCGTAGGACCCGAGCTCGCCGGTCTCCAGGATCACTTTGAGGTGCGTGTCGCCGGCGGCCTCCCGCGCCGCAGCCAGCTCCTCGAAGGCCTGGGCGTACTGCCCACCGAGGAACAACGAGCGGTTCAAGACGATGTCGATCTCGTCGGCGCCGAAATCCACGACCTCGCGCACCTCCCGGAGGCGAGCATCGAGCGGCCCGAGGCCGCTGGGGAACCCGCCGGCGACCGACGCCACCTTCACGCCGGTGTTCTTCAACTGGCCGGCCGCGACCGGGACCAAATGCGGATAGATGCACACGGCCGCCACCGACGGTACGGATGGGTCAACCGGGTTCGGCCGGACGGCCTTGGCGCACATCGCCACGATCTTGCCGACCGTGTCGGAGCCCTCCAGCGTCGTGAGATCCATGGACCGGATCGCCAGGTCCAGGGCCCACAGCTTGGAGTCGCGCTTGATCGAGCGCTTGGACAATGAGGCGGCGCGCTCCTCCAGCCCCACCGCGTCCACCGCCGCGGCTCTGGATACCAGTCGTGCCGCTTCCTTTGATGTGAACCGGACGGGGCTTGGGTGCCGCCGTTCGATCTCGGCCGCCTGCGACATCCGCGGAGCCTCCTCGGCAGGGAAAGCCATGGTAGCCGAATCCCCGGAATCGCCGGGCTAACGGTGGGTATCCGGGCCGAACGAGTCCGGGCCGAATGCCTCGGGGATGAGGTCCTCGAGGGCCCAGGCCGCCCGCTCGCCGCCCGTGGTTTCCGACACGACGAGCGACTCCGGCCCGAACTCCCACAGGACCTGGCGGCACCCCCCGCACGGCGGTGTGGGTCGGTCGGCATCGGTCACCACGGCAACGCAGTCGATCCGTCGTTCGCCCGCCGCGATCGCCGCCGCGACGGCGTTCCGTTCGGCGCAGACCGACACGGGATAGGCCGCGTTCTCCACGTTCACTCCGGTGAAGACTCGTCCGCCGGCCAGGATGGCCGCGCCCACATGGAACTCGCTGTACGGCGCGTACGCGTTGGTACGTACCTCGGCTGCCGCCGCCACCAGCTCGTGGATCTGCTGTTCCGGCGGCCTACTCAGCGGTGGCCTCCGCCGGGCTCGGCTGCTCTGCATCTTCCGACTTGCGCGTGATCAGCACCTTGGCGATGCGGCGCCCGTTCACCTTCTCCGCCTTGAACACCAGGTCCTGGTAGGTGACCTCCTCGCCCTGCTCGGGTATGGAGCCGAGAAGTCCGAGCATCAGGCCGCCCACCGAGTCCCACTCCTCGTCGGGGAGCTCGGTGTCGAGGAGCTCGTTCACCTCATCGATCCCCAGCCGCCCGTCCACGCGGTACACGCCGTTCCCCAGATCGACGACCGAAGGCTCCTCCCGGTCGTACTCGTCGGTGATCTCCCCGACGAGCTCCTCGAGCAGATCCTCCAGGGTGACCAGGCCGGAGACCGAGCCGTACTCGTCGGTGACGAGCGCGATGTGGAACTTCTCCTGCTGCATCTCCCTGAGCAGGTCGGCCACCTTCTTGGACTCCGGAACGAAGTGAGCCCGGCGCAGGATGTCGGTGAGCGGCATGTCCGCTTGCCCCTGGTACAGGGCCTTCAACACGTCCTTGGCGAAGACGAACCCGACCACGTTGTCCAGGTCCTCCTGGAACACCGGGATCCGGGAGAACCCGTGCCGGAGCACCAGCGCCTGCACGTCGTGGAGGGTCTTGTCGGCCTCGACGGCCACGATGTCGGGTCGTGGCCGCATGACCTCACGGACGATCGTGTCGCCGAACTCGAAGATCGAGTGGATCAGCTCCTTCTCCCCCTCCTCGATCTGTTCCTCGTCCGAGGCCACCTCGGCCAAGGCTCGGATCTCGTTCTCCGTGATGAACGGACCCTGTGGCAGCCCCTTGCCGGGCATGATGATGTTGGCCAGCTTCACCAGCCCGGTCGCGAACGGACCGACCAGCCGCCCGAGCGCGACGATCAGCGGCGCGAGCACCAACGCCACGCGATCCGTCTGCTGGATGGCGAACGTCTTCGGCGTCACTTCGGCGAACACGAACAGCAGGAGCGTCATGGCCACGGTGGCGACGATCTCGCCCGCGCCGTGGAACAGGCGAACGGCCAGGGAGGTGGCGATCGTGGTGCCGCCGATGGTGGCCAACAGCGTGAGGAGCAGCACGACGTTCAGGTAAGGGGCCGGATCCTCGGCGATCTTCGCCAGTGAGCTCGCGCCGCGTCGCTTCTCCTCGGCGAACCGGTAGGCGCGGACGCGGTTCATCCTCGTGATCGATGTCTCGGACGCCCCCAGCACGCCCACGCCCGCGATGAGCACCGCGATGACGAAGAGCTGGAACCAGTCGCCGCCGGTCACCGGACGCGAACCCCCGCGTACCGTTCCTGTTTGGCCCACATCGCGGCCCTGTCGTCCTCGTCCTCGTGATCGTGCCCCAAGAGATGGAGGGTCCCGTGGACCAGGAGCAGTCGGAGCTCGGACGCCGGATCCTGGGGTCGGTTGGTGGCCGCCACCGCCGGGGCGATCACCACATCGCCCAGCACCCGCACGCCATCCTCTCCGATCTCGTCGAGTGGGAAGGACAGCACATCGGTGGGTCCCTCTTCGGCGAGGTAGGTCCGGTGAAGGTCGGCCATCTCCTGCGCCGTCACGAACGAGACCGAGAGCTCGGACCTGGCCTCGCCCTCGGCCTCCAGGGTGGCTCGGGCCAGCTCAACCAGGCCGTCCGTATCGACGGGCTCGGACTGGCGGTCGGACACGAGGATCCTCGGAGGTTGGTCGTCGTCACTCATCGCCGCCGGCCGCCCGCTTCTCCCCGAACACGCGGTAGGCCTCCACGATGTCCTGGACGATCTTGTGGCGCACCACATCACGCGCCCCGAGGTGGCAGAACTCGATCCCCTCGATGCCGGACAGGATGTCCTGCACGATCACCAGGCCGGAACGCTGTCCGTTCGGCAGGTCGATCTGTGTGACGTCACCATTCACGACGGCCTTGGAGCCGAACCCCAGGCGCGTCAGGAACATCTTCATCTGCTCGGGCGTCGTGTTCTGAGCCTCGTCCAGGATGATGAACGAGTCATTGAGCGTCCTGCCCCGCATGTACCCGAGCGGCGCCACCTCCACCGTCCCTCGTTCCATGAGCCTGGGCAGCGAGTCCGCGCCGGTCATCTCGAACAGGGCGTCGTACAGCGGCTTCATGTATGGATCGATCTTCTCGTACAGCGTTCCGGGGAGGAACCCGAGTCGCTCGCCCGCCTCCACGGCCGGGCGGGTGAGGATGATGCGCGACACCAACTTCTCCTGGAGGGCTCGCACCGCGGTGGCCACCGCGAGGTAGGTCTTGCCCGTGCCCGCCGGGCCGATGGCGAACGTGAGCGTGGCCCGGCGCATCGCGTCCACATACTGCTTCTGCCCCAGGGTCTTCGGCGAGATGCCCCGGCCTCGCCCCGTGAGGAGCACGTCGCCGAGCACCTCGGTGGGCTTGGCCTCGTTTCCCTTGATGAGCTCGATCGATCGGCCGACCGACGACGCGGTCAGGTCGTGTCCACGTTCGAGCAGCGAGAGCAACTCCTCGAAGAGCACGCCGACGCGTTCGGCCTCTTCCTGGGGCCCGGTGATGGTGATCTCGTTCCCCCGGACCACGATCACGGAGTCGAACGCAGCTTCCACGAGCTTGAGCAACTCGTCACGCTGCCCGAGGAGGGCGACCATCGACTGGTCGCCGGGGACCAAGATCTTCACTTGGGTGGTGGCTCTCGCCAAAGTTCGGTCTTCGGAGGGTGGACCCCCGTTCCTCCCTGTTGGTGGCCTGTTGGTGGACCGTTGCAAAAGGGGTCGTCACCTGACGACCCCAGCTGAACCAAGATTGTACCGTGGGGCAGGAGGGGCGGCGACTACCCGGGAGGCCACTCCATCCGCCTCCCTCCCAGCAGGTGGAAATGGAGGTGGTGCACCGACTGGCCGGCGTCGGCGCCCGTGTTGGCCACGAGACGCCATCCGGTACGGTCCACGCCCTCGGCCCGGGCAAGCTGCACCGCCGATTGGATCATCTCCACGAGCACGTCTGCGTGGCCCTCGCTGATCTGCTCCATCGACCGAAGGTGTTCCTTGGGCACGATCAGGATATGCGTGGGTGCCTGGGGATTGACGTCCCGAAAGGCCACCACGTTGTCGGTCTTGCGCACGATCCGAGCAGGCGCCTCTCCGGCGACGATGCGGCAGAACAGGCAGTCGGCGTCCATCGACCGAACTCTACCCAGGTCGGCTAGGTGGGGCGCCGGAGGTGGGCCCGCACGGCGGGCCCACCTCCGGCCGCCTCCCCCCGTATCTCGGCTAGCTCCTCGAGCAGCTTCCGCTGCTCCTTCCCCAGGTCTCTCGGGGTCCCCACGTGGATCGTGAGATGCAGGTCCCCCCGCCCCCGGCGTCCAAGGTTCGGTATGCCCTTGCCCCGAAGCCGGATCACCGTTCCCGACTCCGTCCCTGCGCCGAGCCTCATCCGTTCCGGGCCGTCGAGGGTCTCGATCTCGAGCTCGGCCCCCAGAGCGGCCTGCACCATCGGCACCTCAACCACAGCGAACAGGTCCTGGCCCCGGCGCTCGAACACCGGGCTCTCCCGCACGGCGATCGATAGGAACAGGTCCCCGGGCGGACCACCCGCCCGACCGGCATGTCCATGGCCGGGGACCCGAAGCTCCACGCCATGCGCCACACCGGCCGGAACGTCGACGGGGATGATGCGCTCGGCGGGCACCCGCCCCTCGCCGCGGCATCGCTCGCACTTCGCCTGGATCTCTTGCCCCGTCCCCTCACACGTGGTGCATCCGCGGGCCGTCATCACCGTGCCGAAGATGCTGCGCCGAACCTCCTGGACCTGCCCGGTACCGCCACAGGTTCGACAGCGGATGGGCGAGGACCCGGGCTCCGCACCGGAGCCCTCGCAGCGCTCGCAGGTTTGGAGGGCGTCCACCGTGACGTCACGGCGGATCCCGAACGCCGCCTCCTCGAAAGAAAGCAGGACGGCGGCCCGAAGGTCCTCGCCCCGGCGGGTCCGGGTCCGCGGAGTGGGCTCGCGGCGGCGCCCGAACGTCCCAGTGCCGAAGAACGCCTCGAAGATCTCGCCGATGTCGGCGAACGGGAAGGCCTCGGGCCCGCTCCGCCCATAGAGGTCGTAGCGCTCCCGCTTGTCCGGGTCCGACAGGATCTCGTAGGCCGCCGTGACCTCCTTGAACCGCTCCTCGGTCCCGGGGTCGCCGCTCGAGTCGGGATGCAACTCGCGAGCCAGCCGTCGGTACGCCTTCCTGATCTCCTCCTGGGTGGCCGTCCGCGGGAGGCCCAGGATCTCGTACAGGTCGCGGATGCCCGCCATGGCTACGCGCCGAGCTCGGTGGCGAGCTCCGACAGCCGCTTGGCCACCGCACGGACCGATGCCACCACCGTCAGGTAGTCCATGGCGGTGGGCCCGACGACCCCGATGGTGCCGACGGGCGCGTCCCCCACCCGGAACGGGGCGGCCACGATGGCTGCCTCCCACTCGCCGGTGGTCGGATGCTCGGCGCCGATCGTCACCGACACGTCGTCGCCCGATCCCACCTGGCGGAGCAGCCGATGGAGCTCCGATTCATGCTCGAGGGCCTCGATCAAGCGGTGGACGGTCTCGCGCCGCCAGTGGGCCACCTCGTCGGCCAGGTTCGCTACGCCCCCGACGAGCACGTGGTCCCCACCCTTGCCCCGTTGCATGTCTCGGAGCGTGTCGGCCACCGCCATCAGCAAGTCCCGTTCGGCCGGATCGGATTCCCCGGCCAGGCGCAGAGCTCGCGCCTGCGCCTCGGCCATCGTCCGGCCCGCGAAGGAGTCACCGACCCGCCGCTCCAGCGCCTCCAGGGACTGCGCGTCGAGTTCGCGGGGCCGGTCCACGAGAGCCTTCTCCACGCGGCCGTGCTGCCCGATCACGAGCACCATGATCGAGGGGCCGAGGTCGACGATGTCGGCCCGGACCAACTGTTCGTCGGACATGCTCGGCGGCACGGCCAGGCCGGCGTACTGGGTCAGGCGTGAAAGGAGTTGGGTGGTTCCTTTGAGCACCTCCTCCAGGTCCAGCATGGTCTCGGCGAAGAACCCGGTGATGGCCCGGCGTTGGACGTCACGCAGCCGGCCCCCCGCAGGCAGAGTGTCCACGTAGCCGCGATACCCGAGGTCGGTGGGGATCCGCCCCGCCGATGTGTGGGGGTGGGTCAGATATCCCATCTCCTCCAGGGCGGCCATCTCGTTTCGGATCGTGGCCGAGGAGACGCCGAGCCCCGCGCTCTCCGCGATCGTCTCGCTGCCCACCGGCTCCCCAGTACGCACATACTCCTCGACCACCGCGCGGAGCACGGCGATCTTCCTCCCGCCGAGGTCGGAGGGTTCTCCCATGGCCCATACATTCTTAGCAGTCACGAGGGAGAGTGCTAGCTTCGCCGTTCCGGACCTGTCAACCTCGCCACGGCCTCGTGCGTCTATCCCTGAGAGAGAGGACGTGACCTGATCGACGAGGTCGTCATCCGTGAGTTCCTTCATTCGGTCTACCCCAGGCTGGTCGGTGGTCTCTCGCTGATCGCGGGGAGCCGGGCCGCCGCCGAGGACGCCGTCCAGGAGGCCGTGGCCAGGGCCTGGGAAGGCTCCGAGCGGGGTGAAGACATCTCATCCCCCACGGCGTGGATCACCACGGTGTCGCTGAACCTCGCGCGAAGCCGGTTGCGGCGGGTCGCCGCCGAGCGTCGGGCCCGAGCCCGGCTCGGGGCCAGAGAGCCCTCACTGAGCCACAGCCCTGAGGATCGCTTGGATATCACTCGGGCCCTGGCGGCGCTCCCAAGGCGCCAGCGGGAGGCCACGGTGCTCCGCTACTACCTGGGGATGGACGTGAAGGAGGTCGCCGACGTGCTGGGGATGAGCGAGGGGACGGCGAAGACCACGCTGTTCCGGGCGCGGCGAGCGCTGTCACGGGCACTCGGCGATTCGGATCTGGAGGAGGCGAACGATCGTGGCCAGGCTTGACGAGCGCGTGACTCGGGAGCTTCGACGGATCGAGCCACCGGCCGACCCCGCGGGCGCGTACGAGCGGGTTGTAGCGAAGCGAGAGCGCCGCCGGATCATCCGCCGCGCGCAGCACGGAGTCCTTGCTTTCGTCGTGGTCGTGGGGACGGTGGCCGGCGTGTTCGGGCTAAACCGCGTGTTCCGCGCGGGCACCGACGCGATCGTTCCGGGGGAGTCGGTCGAGAATGGACTGATTGCGTACACGGTGAACAGACCCGACGGGCAGGTTCAGATCCTCGCCAGGGAGGCCGACGGGACCAACCCACGGCCCATCACTGACCCTCCAGCCGGCGAGACCTACGACCTCGACCCCGGGTGGTCGCCCGACGGCTCCACGATCGCGTTCGCGCGGAGCAGCGCTCATGGGATCTCTGTGTTCGTGGTGGACGCCGACGGGAGGAACCGACGTGAGCTCACCGACCCCTCGTTGTCGGCCCAGGAACCTGAATGGTCGCCAGATGGCTCGATGATCGCGTTCTCGACGGGCTGCGACGGCATCATGGTCATGCGCGCGGACGGCACCGGCGTCCGGAGTGTCGTCCCAAGCGACGGGAACGACTGTCCGGTGTCACCCACCTGGTCGGCCGATGGCACGTCTCTGGCGTTCCAGAACGACGGGGAGTTGTTCGTGGTCGGCGTCGACGGCACGCATCTCCGGAACCTCACGAACACCTTCGAGGTCTACGAGGCCAACCCGGCCTGGTCGCCGGATGGTGACCGCATCGCGTTCGTGCGCGCGGTGGATGGGGACGGTTCGTCGGAGATCTGGACGATGTCGCCGACAGGGACAGACCTCAGGCTCGTGGCCGGCGGGGAGCTCAGCCCGCTCTTCTCGGCGGTGTGGTCGCCGGATGGGCAGTACCTACTCATCGAACACGACGAGGCAGTGTTTCGCGCTCGTCCCGACGGCAGTGACTTCCAGCGACTCTTCGCCGGCTTCGAACCGGCTTGGCAGCCGCTCCCCGGAGGCATCACCGAAACGACCCCTACCAAGACGCCAGCCACGTCTCCTGAACCGGAGGCCGGACTTGACATCGGTCTCGCGTTCCGCTTGTGCGACGTCAGTTCGATGGGCGGTATCGATTTCCTCGGAGACGGCACACGTGGGAGTGCCTGGACGGGGATCCCGATGCGCGATGGTGGCATTTGTCCGAAACTCGCGACTCCCGCGGAAGGGTACGGCGTTGCGGTGGACTTCACTGGTGATGGAACGGCCGACGATTGGTCCCGCACGATCGATTACTGCATGGCCTGCGCGCCGTGGGACGCGACCGACCTCAATGGTGACGGCACCGAGGAGCTCATCGTGGTGGGGCAGCTCTGGAGCGTTCCCGACTACGGGGTCTACGTCGTGACGGGCAACCTGGCGGACGGTTCGGCGCGCCTCGAACGCGTGCGGGTCGCGGCGCCGGGACACCCGGAGGCGGGATACGAGCCCGGCGCGTTTCTCACACTCTTCACGGGAGGTGACGCCGGGATCTCCGATTACATCTCGTGCGAGGGATACCCGGATAGCCCCGTGCTGACTCAAGTGAATAGTTTCCATCCGCCGGACGGGCCGGGCTCGGAAACGCGAACGGTGTCGATCACCAGGTTCGTGTTCGAATCCGGCGGCCCAGCACGCATCGTAGGGGCGGAGACATTCGAACAGCCCACCGATCAGCCGGTCCCGTATGCCAACCAGGACGGCAAGGCGTGTAGCGTCGACTTCAATCCGTGGGGCTGACAGGTTGTCTCCTGCGACTACTCGCTGACGAGCGCCAGGACGAGCTCGTTCAGCAGCAGCATGCCTCGCTCGGTCGGGACGAGATGGCCATTCCGACGGCGGAGCAGTCCCTGCTGCAGGAAGCCCGAGGCGAGGTCGCCGGCGACCGAGGTGACCGGCACGCCCTCGAGGATCCGGAGCTTCAGGAAGACCTCCTCGAGCCGCTCGTCCTGCGGAGTGAGGCATTCCTCGCCGCCGACCGGGCGCCGGCCGTGTTCCACGGCGTCCAGGTACTCGGTCGGCGGGCGAAGGTTCCACCATCGGCGCCCGTCGAAGTACGAGTGGGCCCCGGCCCCCAGTCCGAGGTACGGCTGCTTCCGCCAGTAGCCCAGGTTGTGCTTGCACTCGAACCCGGGGAGCGCCCAGTTCGACACCTCGTAGTGGCGATAGTCGGCATCGCCTAACAGCTGGCACGCGAGGTTGAACATGTCGGCTTGCAGGTCCGGCTCGGGCTCCGGCACCAGCCCCGCTTGGACCTTGCGGCCGAGCGGTGTGGCCGGCTCGATCGTCAGCGCATACGCGGACACGTGCTCGGGGCGGAGCGCGATGGCCTCTTCAAGGGTCCGGCGCCACGACGCGAGCGTCTCCCCGTTCGCCCCGTAGATCAGATCCAGGTTCACGTTCGGGTGGCCCGCGGTCCGGGCGGCGGTGAACGCGCGCCGGACGGACGCGGGCCGGTGCACCCGCCCCAGCGCATCGAGGATGCGCTGATCGAACGACTGCGCGCCCATCGAAAGCCGCGTGTACCCGGCCTCGCGCAACGCGGCCAGCTTCGCCGCATCGACCGTGTCCGGGTTGGCCTCGATCGTTACCTCGGCCCCCGGCTCGACGTCGAACCGCTCCCGAAGGCTCGCCAATAGGCGCGCGAGGTCGGCGTGGTCGAGCGTCGTCGGGGTCCCGCCACCGAGGAACACCGATCCGAACCGCTCCCCTCGCCACTCCTCGGCCCACAGCCCCGCCTCGGCCTCCAGGGCCTCGACGTATCGCGCCGCCAGGTGGCCGAGTCCGGCGTAGGCGTTGAAGTCGCAGTAGCCGCAACGCGTGAGGCAGAACGGGACGTGCACATACAGTCCGGCCGTCATGGCTTCTGCCCTGCCTTCTGACCGGCCTTCTGCCCGGCCCTCTGGTCCACGCGAAGGGCGGCGATGAAGGCCTCCTGCGGCACGTCCACCCGCCCGACCCGGCGCAACCGAGCCTTCCCTTTCTTCTGCTGTTCCAGGAGCTTCCGCTTGCGCGTGATGTCTCCTCCGTAGCACTTGGCCAGCACGTCCTTTCGCTTGGCCTTGACGGTCTCCCGCGCCACGATGCGGGAACCGATCGCCGCTTGGATCGCTACGTCGAAGAGCTGCCGGGGGATCAGTTCGCGCAGCCGTTCCACTAGCTGCCGGCCGTAGTGCGCTGCCTTGCCCCGGTGCACGACCGCGCTGAACGCGTCCACGGGCTCTCCGTGCAGCAGGATGTCCACCCGGACGAGATCGGCTCGCTCGTAGCCCACCGGCTCGTAATCCAGCGAGGCGTAGCCCCGGGTCTTCGACTTCAGCTGGTCGAAGAAATCGAAGATGATCTCGGCGAGCGGGAGCCGGTAGTGGACCTCCGCGCGTTCGGGCGACAAGTACGTGATGTCGATCAGTTCGCCTCGCCGTGCCTGGCAAAGCTCCAGGACCGCTCCGAGGTACGTGGAGGGGGTGACGATCGTGGCCAGCACGACCGGCTCCTCCACGTGGTCATACGTCCCGGGTGCAGGCATCTCGCTCGGGTTGTGCACCACGATCACCTCGCTCCCCCGGATCACGTGGAACTCCACGTTCGGCGCTGTGGCGATGAGCTCCAGGCCGAACTCGCGCTCGAGCCGCTCTTTCACGATGTCCATGTGCAGCAACCCCAGGAACCCACACCGGAACCCGAACCCCAGCGCCTTGGAGGTCTCGGGCTCGTACTGCATGGCAGCGTCGTTCAGCTTCAACTTGTCTAGGGCATCGCGGAGGGCTGTGTAGTCGCCGCCCTCCGCCGGGTACAGCCCGCTCCACACCATCGGCTTCGGCTCGCGATAACCAGGGAGCGCCTCCGGGGCCCGCTGCTTCCCCGCCGTGGTGACGGTGTCGCCCACCTTGGCCAGATGGACGTCCTTCATGCCAGTGACGAGATAGCCGACCTCCCCGGGCCCGAGCTCAGGGACCGGCGTGGCCTCCGGGGCGAACACTCCGCACTCCTCTGCATCCGAATCGGCGTGCGCCGCCATGAGGTGGATCTTGGCTCGCGACGGCAGCACCCCGTCCTTCACCCGGACGTAGGCCACCACCCCCCGGTAGGCGTCGAACGTGGAATCGAACACCAGGGCCCGCAGAGGATCCTCCTGCTGACCATGCGGCGCCGGCACGAGCTCGATCACCTGCTGCAGAAGTTCGGCCACGCCCCGGCCGGTCTTGGCCGAGATCCGAAGGACGTCCTGCGGGTCCCACCCCACCAGCTCCCCGACCTCGCGCGCCGTCTCCTCCGGATCGGCCTGAGGCAGGTCGATTTTGTTCAACGCGGGGATGATCGCCAGGCCCGCGTCGCGGGCAAGATGGAAGTTCGCGAGCGTCTGGGCCTCGATCCCCTGGGCCGCGTCGACCAGCAGCACGGCTCCCTCGCACGCCGCGAGGGAGCGCGACACCTCGTAGGTGAAGTCGACGTGGCCAGGTGTATCGATGAGGTTCAGCACGTACGGGGTGCCGTCGAGGTTGTGGGTGAGCCGCACAGCCTGAGCCTTGATGGTGATGCCCCGTTCTCGCTCCAGGTCCATCCGGTCCAAGTACTGGTCCCGCATGTCCCGGGCCGACACCGCGTGGGTGAGCTCGAGGATCCGGTCGGCCAGCGTCGACTTGCCGTGGTCGATGTGGGCCACGATGCAGAAGTTCCGGATGCGGTTGGTCTCCGTCACGACGCGCATATTCTCCCGGGTCGTCGCCCAGCCGCCACGGACTCTGCTCCCGACTCATCCGGTCCCAGGTGCCCGCTGGTAGACTCGCTCGCCGTGGCCAACATCAAGTCGCAGATCAAACGGAACCGCCAGAACGAGCACCGTCGCGAGCGGAACAAGGCCGTGCGCACCGAGCTGAAGACCGCAGCTAAGAAGGCCCGCACGGCGGTATCGCAGGGCGGCGACGAGGACGCGACGGAGCTCCTGCGTTCAGCGAGCCGGGCGATCGACAAGGCGGCGTCCCGCGGCATCGTGCACAAGCGGGCCGCTGCTCGGCGAAAGTCGCGGCTGGCCAAGGCCGCCGGCAACCCAGCGGCGAGCCCCGAGGGTTAGCTCCGCTCGGCGATCGCCCGCTCGCCGGTGATGGCCATTACCAGGGCGGGCAGCACGACATCGCCGGTGGCGCCCGACTTCAACGTCCGGTCCGCCTCGACAATCCGATCGTGGATGTCGACAAGCTCGTCCATCGAGAACCGCCGGGCACTCTCCCGGTACCGGCGGGCTTGCCATTCGAACCGAAGGCCCGCGGCGCGGGCCAGATCGCTCGGCGGCATCCGATCGGGCAGCGATCGCACCCGGACCAGGTCCCGCAGGCGAGACGCGATGCCCCCCAGGATGGGAAGCGCATCCACGCCCGACTGGAGCAGGGTGGCCAGCGAGCGCATGGCCCCCGGAAGGTCCCGGGCGAACGCCCGGTCGCACAGGTCCCACACATGCTGGTCCCCCAGGCCGCGGAACTGCTCGGCCACGAGCGCCCTCGTCACCCGAGTACCGGCGAATGCAGAACCAAGCTGGTCGAGGGCCTGATCGAGGGCGGCGGGATCCTCACCCAACCTCTCCACGAGCGCGCCCGCCGCGTCCGGAGCCAGCTCGAGCACCTTCACCTTGGCCCTCCTCGCCACCCACGCCGGGAGATCCTTGCGGGCGACCTTGACCTCGCGGACCTCGCCGACCGCCTGGACCAGCTTCACCAGCCGGGCGGGTACCCTGCCCCGCTCCCCGACCTTGGCCGAGAGCACGAGCGTGGCGTCCGGCGACGGGGCGGAAAGGTACGCGGAGAGCTCGCGCGACGCGTCCTCGGTGAGGCGCCCGGCGTCGGTGACCAGCAAGGCCCGCCGCCCGCCGAACAGCGAAGGGGTGGACAGATCGGCCGTCTCGCCGCCTTGCCACGCGCCTGCGTCCATCTCGCGGGGCTGCACCCCTTGACCGAAGATCTCCATGGCGGCCAGCCGAAGGAGGAACGGGTCCTCCCCCCATACGAGGTGGACGGGTGCCTGGGATAGGTTCATCGGGTCGGAGCTGGCACGAGCGTCATGCCGCGGATTCTACGAGCACCCCCCCGGGGTCGAAGCTCACCGTGATGTCGCCGGCCAGATCCGTTCGGAGCACTCGAGCCCCGGTGCCGCGAAGGTCACTCAGCACCGAGGGGACGGGATGTCCATAATCGTTCGGCCCCACGCTGACCACGGCGAGTTCGGCATCGACAGCTTCGAAGAACTCCGGGAGTGAAGTCGCCGCCCCGTGGTGCGGGACCTTCAAGACTTCGGCCCCGAGGTCGGCTTCGGCGTCCAGCATCGCCTGCTGTGCCGGCTCCTCGGGCTCCGTGGCGAACAGGACTCGGTCCTCCCCATGCTCGATCATGATCACCAGCGCATCGTTGTTCGCGTCCGACTCCGTCCCGGTGAAGCACCCCGAAGGTGAGAGCACCTCCAGGTGGACATCGCCGACGGTGAGCGCGTCTCCCGTCCGGGGATGACGAACCGGGATGTCCTCCTCATGTGCGGCGAGCAGCAGGTTGGCGTAGATGGGCGAGGGATCGGGACACCCCGGCTCGAGGAGGAGGCCGACCGGGAACCGGGCGAACACGGCGGGGAACCCCGCGATGTGATCGGCGTGGGGATGCGACGCGATCGCCACGTCGAGCCGCTTCACCCCGAGCGCCGACAACTTGGTCGCCACCTGTTCGGGATCGGGGCCACCGTCGATCAGGATGCTCGCGCCGGCCGGCGTGGTCACCAGCGCGGCATCGCCCTCGCCGACGGAGAAGAAATGGATGACGAGGTGGGACGGCGGCCCGGCCGAGAGCGCGGTGACCCAGACCAACATCGGGACGAGCGCGCCGCCGGCGATCAAGGCGGCGCCAGGAAGCCGACGGCCGGATCGCAGCCACCACGCCGAGATGCAGACGAGCACTCCGGCGGCGAGCGGCAGGATGCGGCCGTTCGATGTGATCCATGCCACCGGCGCACTGGCCAGCCGATCGGCGACGAGCTCCAGGTACCGCATGGGGATGAGCGCGGCCATCGCGAGTAACCGCCCGATGGGCATGACCAACAGGCCCATCCCCCCGGCGGCGATCCCCAACAGGAGCGCAGGAGCGACCGCGGGGAAGGCCAGCAGGTTCGCGGCGATCGTGACCCCCGGGACCTCGTGGAAGTGGAACAGCAGGATCGGCGTCACGCCCATCTGCGCAGCGAGCGAGGTCCCGGCGGCGAGCGCGACGGGGCGAGGAAGGAACCGCAGCTTGCCGGCGAGAGGCGTGGCGAGCGCGACCATCCCCGCCGTCGCCCCCACCGAGAGCTGGAAACCGATGGACCACACGAGGGCTGGGTCGACCACCAGCAGGATCAACACCGCGCCGGCCAGGATCGACGCGGCGTTCCGGGGACACCCGAGCAGCACGCCGAACAGCGTGAGGCCGGCCATCACGCCGGCCCGCATCACGGACGGCTCGCCGCCGGTGAGGATGACGAAGAACAGCACGGTGCCGCTCGCGAGGAGGAACCGGGGGACCCGCGACAGCCGCAACGCCAGGGCCAGGCCGAGCACCGGCCCGAGGACCATGGCCACGTTCTCTCCGGAAACCACCAAGAGATGACCCAGTCCCGTCGCCTGGAAGTCCCGGGCGAGGGCCGGATCGAGTCGGGAATCGTCGCCGAGGGCCAGTCCCAACAGCAGGCCGGCCTCGCGTGGAGGGAACAGTCTGGCGATCGACCGACCCACGAACGAGCGGAATGACTGGGCGGCCCGCACGAACGGGTTGGCTGAAGGGCCGAGCCGGCGGAACGTCGTCACCAGGATCTCCGCTGCGATGGCCCGGCGGGCCAGGGCATCGGCGAACTCGGGATCCTCCGGAACCAGGATCCGGCCTTCCAGCAGTGCTCGGTCGCCTCGGACTGCGGGCGGAGGCCGGTCCCGTCCCTGGACCCACAGCGATTCGTGAATCGTTGCGGCCTCGCCCTGCCACTCGACCTGCCCGGCGTCGATCACCGCCGACCACCCGGAGATCTGAGCCGACGGATCGGTCCGAAGGACGCCGTACACGGTGACCCGCTCGGTGGCCAGGCGGGCGAGGAGGGACCCGCCCACCTTGTTGGCGTGCGCGCCTCCCCACCCCACCCCTAGGACGAACACCCCGAGCATCGCGAGGACGGGGGCGGCGGGCGAGCCCCGGCTCGCCCGCCGACTCCCCACCATGACGGCCGCCACCGCCCCAGGCTCCTCATCGGGCTTGACCAGGCCGGCCTGACCCAAGGGGTCGGGAGCCTCCCGCTCGACCGGGACGAGCACCAAGGACGAGGCGAGCGCGACGAGCCCGGACAGCAGCCATGTCCACACGGGCATCCCGTCCACGAGGAGCGAGCGGGCCAGCAGGCCGGCCCAGAAGGCCGCGCCGGCGACCGGCAGGATCCCGGCGGTCATGCGGTCAACCGGCCACCGGTCATGCGCAACACCCGCGTTACACGGTCACGAGGTCGCGGATGTTCTCCAGGGTGACCTCGCCGATCCCGCTCACATCGAGTAGGTCGTCGACGGATCCGAACGGGCCGTTCTCTGTCCGGTAGTCCAGGATCTCCTGGGCGATGACTTCGCCGATCCCCGGGAGCGCCTCCAGCTCCACGGCAGAAGCAGAATTGATGTTCACCTTCGAGGATGTGGCACTCCCGCCCACCGAGGGCGCCGAGCTAGCCGACCCCGATGCCTGCCTCCTGGGAACGAGGATCTGCGTCCCGTCCGCGAGCGGCGCAGCAAGGTTCAGCGCATCGAGCGCAGCCCCCCGCCTGGCCCCACCCGCCGCCTCGATGGCGTCGATGACCCGATCGCCGTCGTGGAACTCGTAGACCCCCGGACGGCGAACCCAGCCCGCCACGTCGACAAGGATGGGAACGACGTCTGGGGAGCTCGTCGCCGCAGCGCCCGCCGCAGGCGACGCCGCCGCCCTGACCTCGACCGGACGCGGGAGCGAGCGTATGTACCAAAGGCCGGCGCCGCCGACGGTGACGGCCACGAGCACCACCAGTCCTCCGAGCTCGGCACGGGACAACCCCGACAGTCGGTCGCGAAGCGTTGGTTCGACACCCCTCTCCAGGCGAGATCGCCCGATCACAGCAACACGAGAGGGAGGAGCGGCCGAATCTAGCAGGAAGCGCGATCGCGCGCTGTGCGCCCGGTCACACGGCGGTTGTCCCGCCGTGCGCCTCGACCCGGCTGCGGGTGATGAACAGCCCGGTGTTAGCTCAGCCCGACGTGACGATGTTGACCAGTCGGGGCGCCCGGATGATCACCTGGCTGACCTGTCGCCCGTCCAGGAACCGCCGGGCGTTCTCCGAGGCCAGGGCGAGCTCGCGACAAGTGGCCTCGTCGGCGGCGGCGTCCACTTCGAGACGGTCCCTGACCTTCCCGTCGACCTGGACCACCAGGGTCACCCGCTCCTCGCGGGCGAGCTCGGGGTCGAACGACGGCCACGAAGAGACATGGACACTCTTCCCGTTTCCCAAAGCATCCCGCCACAGCTCCTCGGCCATGAACGGCGCGAAGGGCCCCAGCATCTGCACCAGGGCCGAGGCGGCGTCGCGAGCGCCCTCGCCCCGCTCCAGGGTCGAGCGGATCCCATTCGTCAGGACCTGCAGCTTGGAGATGGCCACGTTGAACCGGAATCGTTCGAGCGCCTCGGTGACGGCCTTGATGGTTCGGTGCGTGTGCCGGGTCAGCTCCTCCGGCTGCGACGCGTCCCGTTCCGCGGCCTCCGTCACTGCGGCGTGCACCCGTCCAAGCCACGCGTTCATGGCCGGGCGTCGGTGCAGGTGGTTTGGCGCGATGAGCTTCCAATCGATGTCGTCGCCGAACGGCCCGGCGAACAGGATGGTCAGGCGCAACGCGTCCGATCCCCATCGCTCGACGAAAGGCATGGCCTCGACCAGGTTCCCCTTCGACTTGCTCATCGACGCTCCGCCGAAGATCACCTGCCCCTGGTTCATCAGGCGGGGGAACGGCTCCGTGAACCCAACCATGCCCATGTCGTGGAGGACCTTGGTGATGAACCGGGAGTAGAGCAGGTGGAGGATGGCGTGCTCCACTCCGCCGGTGTACTGGTCTACCGGCATCCACCGGGCCACCCGGTCCGGTTCGAACGGCTCGGCCGTGTCGTCCGGCGAGCAGTACCGGAAGTAGTACCAGGACGAGTCGACGAACGTGTCCATCGTGTCCGTGTCCCGCCGCGCGGGCTTGCCGCACGTCGGGCAGGGGACGTTCACGAAACCCTCGTGGCGAGCGAGCGGGGACTCTCCGCCGAGCCGGAAGTCCACGTCATCGGGGAGCAGCACCGGCAGGTCGGCGTCCGGCACGGCGACCTCGCCGTGGTCCTCGCAGTGGATGATGGGGATCGGCGCGCCCCAGTACCGCTGTCGCGAGATCAGCCAGTCCCGGAGCCGATAGGTGATGGCCGCCCGTCCCTTGCCCTGCTCCTCGAGCCACTTCGTTACCGCCCCGATGCTCTCCGGCGAGGGGACCCCGTCGAAGGGTCCCGAGTTGACCATCACGCCCTCGTGATCGTAGGCCCCGGTCATCGTCTCGGCATCGCGAGGCTCCCCCTCCGGCTGCACCACTACGCGGATGGGCAGCCCGTGGGCTCGGGCGAACTCGAAGTCGCGTTGGTCATGAGCGGGGACACCCATCACTGCGCCAGTGCCGTACTCCATCAATACGTACGGCGCGACGAAGCACGGCACTTTCTCCCCGTTCACCGGGTTCACGACGTGCACGCCGAGCGGCACGCCCTCCCGGCTCTCCGCCTGCTCCCGGTTGGTGAGCGGCGTGGCCTGGAGCGCGTCGGCCATGGCCTTCACCTCCGCCGCCGTCCCACCTGCCTCGGCCAGCTTCATCACCAACGGATGCTCGACGGCGAACACGAAGAACGTGACTCCCCACAGCGTGTCCGGCCGCGTGGTGAACACCTCGACCTTGTCGCCGGTCTCGGCGATCTCGAACTCCACGGCCGCGCCCTCCGAACGGCCGATCCAGTTCCGCTGCATGGTGATCACACGATCGGGCCAGTCCACCAGCTCGTCCACGTCGTCCAGGAGACGCTGAGCGTAGTCGGTGATCTTGAAGAACCACTGGGTCAGGTCCTTGCGGATCACCGGCGTACCGCATCGCTCGCAGCGCCCGTTGATCACCTGCTCGTTGGCCAGGACGGTCTGGTCCTTGGGGCACCAATTCGCAGGGGCCAGCTTCCGGTAGGCCAGGCCCCGCTGGAAGAGCTTCACGAACAGCCACTGGGTCCACCGGTAGTACTCCGGGTCGCACGTGTTGAACTGGCGGCTCCAGTCGAACGACATCCCCATCCGCCGGAACGAGCTCCGCTGCTGATCGATGTTGGCGTACGTCCACTCCTTGGGATGGATGCCCCGCTTGATGGCGGCGTTCTCCGCCGGCAGACCGAAGGCGTCCCACCCGATGGGGTGCAGGACGTTGTGGCCGCGCATCAACGCGAATCTGGCCACGGCATCCCCCCCGGAGAAGGCCTCGGCGTGGCCCATGTGCAGGTCGCCGGAGGGGTAGGGGAACATGTCGAGCGCGTAGAACTTGGGCCGCGAACTATCTTCGTCGTCGGCCCGATACAGGCCCTCTGCCTCCCAGGCCGCCACCCATTTGGGCTCGATCGTTCCGGGGTCGTACTTCTGCATGATGCGCTCGATGGTACCTGAGCCGTGCGCGGGTCCCGGGAGATACAGCTAGCCGCGGAGGCGCTTCAGCTCAACCGCGGCACCACGTGCCTCCGCCTCGGCCGCTCCCAGCTTCTCCTTCCGCTCGGCCAGGCGCTCCTCCATCGCCGTGACCTCGGCGCGGATCCGCTCGGCCCGCTCGCGCATCTGGCGTTCGCGGCGCTCGGCCGCCCGGATCTCGCGTTCGCGCGAGGCCCGCTCGGCGCGGTCCTCGGCCGGCGGGCTGGGCTGCTCCCGCTCACTCGCCCCGGGAACGACCTTCAGGCTGGCGACGTCGCCGAACCCGGCCGGCCGGGCCAACGGCTTGGACAGCCGTGCCTCCAGCACCTGGCGCGCGGCGTCTTCGTCGGCCGAGGCGGCCTCCAGCGTCGCCGCAACCTCTTCCATGACGGCGGGGGTCGGGTCCTTTCCGAGGTCGCGGGCGGCCCGTCGCGTCAGCTCGGTGACGAGCTTGCGCCGCTCGTCCGCTCGCCGGCGGAGCTCTTCGGCGTCGCCGCCGGACAACGCTCGCCGCTGCGCCAGCCGAAGCTGTTCGCCCACCTGGAGCAGCTCTTCGACGGCCGAGCGGTCCTCGTGCGCGAGCCGATTGACGGCCCACGCCGATCGCACAGGTTTTCGCAACGCGCCCACGCGGCGGGCCGAACCGGCGTCCCCCTGGTCCTTGAGGCGCTTGCTCAGAGCGTCCCGCGCCTGAGCGAACCCTTCCGGGGGCGCGGTGAACAGCTCGTCCACGGCCCGCTCGACGTCCTCGGTCTCCGGCATACGATGAACAGTGTGCCCCACCGGCGCGACATCATGCCAGGCCCAGGACCGTCGGGACGGGCACCCGAGCTGAGGCGCCGGCCCCGCTACCTACTCCCAGTGCGGGTGGAGCTTGATGACCTCGCAGCCCCGGAACGTATCCTGCTTGTCTCCGATGCAGCGGTCGCGTCCTGGCCCACCCACGAGAAGGCCGGGCGACTGGCCACTGGCGAAGTCCTTCACCACGTCGTTGCCCCGGCCCCCGTAGGCGGCCTCGGTGGCGCCCCCCTTGCCGGTGGTCAGGATGTCATCGCCCAGACCGCCGTAGATGATGTCCGGCCCCTTGCCACCGTTGATCCGGTCGGCGCCGCCCCGCCCGTAGATGGTCTGCGCGCCGTTCATGCCTCCGATCCGGTCGCCCTTTGTCGTGCCCGTCACGACGGTCGGGTTGCTGGCCTGGGCCACCGAACCGGCGAGGAGCACGGCCAGGACCGTCGTGCCCAGGATCGTCGTGGAGATGGTTTTTCCAGTCATGCCTTTCGTCCCCCTCCCGTAGCCCGTATGGGGGTTGGATTATGGCGTTCTCGGAGGATGCGCGCTACCTACAGGCGACCTAGGGCCAAAGGGGCTCTATGTCCGATGGGCTTCCCCCTGATGATGCACGCCACCAACGGATGACCTAGGGCGAAAGGTCCCCCGGGCCGTTCCCTGTCGCCACATGCCGACCGTATGGTGGCGGGTTTGCTCTGGATGAGCGGTGGGGTCAGTCGACGCTGGCGATCGTCAGCACGATCGTCGAGTCGACGCCTCCCAAGACCCGCACGTGGTCATCGCCCGCCCCCGGCCTTCGCGGTGCTGTTCTTCTCTACCCGAGTCATTCGTCGGACCTTGGCACAAGTCTTCGGCCGCCAACGCGAGCTTGCGGTCCCCGAGGTCCTCAGCTCGAAGGTCTGCGGCGGAACATCGCAGCGACACCGCCGAGGAACGTCGGCAGCGATCGTTGCCAAAAGATCCGCCGGTTCGCCACGGCGATGACGGCGATGATGGTCAGCAACCACCAGAGGGACGCCGGGTGCCCGTCACGCCATGTCCGCCAGATCGCGAGCGCATATCCGGTTGCCTGCAGGAGCATCGACATCGCCTCGTTCCGGGTAAGCGCGAACGCCGCGAGCAGAAGCCCGACAAGCCCCAGCCCGAGGGCCGGAGGTATCCAGCCCGACAGGGTGAATCCGAGGACAGCCCCCGCGCCGACGAACGTATCCGCCCACAGGTCGACGTCCCCGAGCCTGGTCCGCCCGGCGGACGCCCTCGCCGCTCGACCGTCGAGGAAGTCGGATATCCACGCGCACCCAAGCAGAACCGCGCCCAGCGTCACTCGTCGGGCTCCCAGGACCGGTATCAGCGCGACGGCGACGACCAGCCGTGCGATCGTGAGTGCATCCGCCGCGAGCCCGACCAGGTCACGTTCCTCGGGCCGCGCGGCGCTGTGCCCTTCCATATCCCGAGCCTAGCTCGGGAACTCACCTCCAGATCGAACAGCATCTCGAAATCGAACACCTCGCGGAGGTGCATGCACGGGTGCCAGGTCTCGGACACTAGCCTGTCAGGAAATCCAGTCCGGAAAGCCGGGCGACGGCAGGTCGAACGCAAGTTTGGTCAAGCCTGATCCGTCCGATCGGATCAGGCTCAGGCCATCTCGACCCTCGAAGTCCTCGAACAGCACGTAGCTCACGCGACCATTGTCGGCGATCGAGCTCTTAGGCGACCAGCATCCGCTTAACACCGCCGCTTCGTCATTTCGAAGGGTAAGTCACCCCTTCGGTCATGCTTCGCTCATGACGTGGATACCCTCGACGCGAGGGGGCCGGTTTCTCGATACCGCAGTTCCGTGGATGCCCGAGGCGGCGGCCCTCCTGCACGGGCAGACCGACAGACGCGCAGGTGGAACCCCAGACCACGTCTCGTAGGGGTTCGCCCTCAGTTGGGCGAACACCAACACCACCAGGATGATCGCCAGCGCCATCGCGACAACGATCGCCCACCCCAGCAGGACCATCCTCCACGGGAAGGGAGCCACCCTATCCCCTCGGGTACGACGCCCTCTCCACACGATCAACAGCGCGATGATGCGGAACCACCACCAGTCGCCGACCCACTTGGCGAACGGCTCGCTCTCCAGCACCAGACGAGGATCGATCCTCACTTCGGGCGCGGGTGGCGTGTGGAAACTCTACCGAGCCGTCGGGTAGCTCCGGTGTAGGATGAGCGGAGACCCCACGGCGAAGAGGCACCACGGCGAATGGGGAGGCATCATCCTGCCTCCCGACCTGCATCGGCCGGTTTACCGCTGGCCTTGACGACGCTCTCGGACGAGCCCGGGTGATGGCCGGGGCTTGTTCGTCCTCAAAACCAGTCAGATGAGTAGGCGCTCGCGGCGACCGGTCCAAAGCATCGGCGAAGGCGAGAATGTCCCGGGCCCCTTCAACCGACTGCGATGCACTCATCTGCAGCGGCCCGAGTCGCAGCTCATCGAGAACCGAGCAGATAGGTGACGTCGACGCCCGCGACGATCTCGAGGCCCTGTGAGTGAGTCGGCATCTCTTCGGCCAGCACGCCCGGCCAGAGCGACACCGTGTGGCGCCATCCGCATGGCGTCACCCGTACGTTCCGCCCCGACCTCGGCCACCTCCACGATGGGCCCGAGTTCGAGCCCTGCCGCCTCCGCATAGGCTCTCGGCGCGCCGACGGGCGTCGGCCTCGCTAGGTGGCGCGCTTCGCCCTGAGTGGGATTGTTTGTAGCGACCTCCCACCGGGGACCGTCCACCTTGGCCTCGGCACGAGCGGCCGCCTCGGCGAGGAGCTTCCCCACCGATCCGGTATCGGGAAGGCTCACTCAACCCGGCTTGAGGCGATATACGCTGTCCGAGTTCGAGGCGCGGGAACCCCCCAGGGCTCGTCTCAGTCTCCACGGTCGTGAGGGCATTCACGCAGTGGGTGGGTGGACTGTTCGCGCGGTTCGCGCTCCGATCCGAGCCGCGCTGCGGACCCTCTCCACGTCGGAGCGCAACGGCCATCTTCATCGCGTTCGCCGTGTTCGCGGCCGCTGCAGCTTTCGCATGGATCACGTTCTCGGAGCTCGTGCACGAGGCCGGTCCTCCGACGCCCACCCCAGCGCCGCCTCATTCGCCGTTGGGCATCGACCTGTCGAGCATCCCCGAAGGCTGGACGGAGTTGCCGGCACCGCCGGAGATCCGAACCGGGGCTGCACAGGTGTGGACCGGCTCCCAGCTCCTCGTGTGGGGCGGCTACACGGGCTTCGACGAACCGAACGTCGTGGCCAGCGGCCTCGTGTTCGATCCGGCGGAGTCGACGTGGCGACGAATCGCCCCTGCACCGCTTGAACCACGCGCGCTCACGGCCTCTGCATGGACAGGGTCCGAGCTCCTCGTTTGGGGCGGTTGGTCCGGGACGTATGGGTACGAGTTCGCCGAGGCGTTCTTCGACGACGGGGCTGCCTACGATCCGGTGTCGGGCTCGTGGCGGATGCTTCCGCCACCGCCGATCGACGCCCGGGCGCCCCTGTCGGTATGGACGGGACGGGAGATGCTGGTGTGGGGCACCAATCTCCGTGTGGGGGATCGCCCCCGTGACGGCGCCGCCTACGATCCCACAACCGACTCGTGGCGACGGATCGCCGACGCGCCCATCGAGCTGACGGACGCCACCGCGGTGTGGACCGGCACCGAGATGATCGTGTTCGGGGCCGCGCTGCACGGCGGGAACGTCCCGGAGACGCCCACGGCGATCGGAGCCGCCTACGACCCGGCGAGCGATACCTGGCGCCAGCTCCCCGACTCAAACATCGATCCCAACGCGAACACGGCCAGCTGGCTCGAGGGGCGACTGATCGCCTGGGACTACTCGGAGCACACGAGCCCGTACTCGCCCGACGCGGACGCATGGGCGCGCCTCAGGGGTCCGCCGGTCGATGCCTGCGAGGATGTCCCGTCGAGCGTGACGGCCGAGGGGTTCGTGTTCGGCCGGCTGTGCGGTGAGCTCGTCGTGATGCTTCCCGGGGAGAACGCCTGGCACAACGTGACGCGGCGCGATCTCCAGTTCTGGCCTGCGACGTTCTCGCCGGTGGAGGACGTGGTGTTCGTGCTCGGATACGAAACGTACGATCTGGGCGCGCCCACCAGGATGTTCGCCTTCCGTCCTCCGAGCTCGTTCGCGTGTGGAGGATTCCCGGGCGTTCACGGGGCGGAGCTCGCCGGCGCCGTCGCCGCCAGGTTCGAGCTGCTTCGGTCGGATCGGCCCGAGGAGTTGGCACGTCCGGAGATCGAGGATCTCGTGTCTCCCGCGGGGGAAGCCGTGTTCGAGGATCCCGCGAATGGATTGGGCGGACTCGTCACCGACGTCGCACTCGACCGGATCGTGTCGATCGAGCCGCTCGCAGCCGCGGATGGGTTCTGGGTCACAGTGCGCCAGTACGACCTCAGCGGCGACGGGAAGATCTCGGAGGAGCTCCTACTTCGGGCCGGAACGAACCTATCCGGCGACGACTGCCCGCTGCTCGTCGACGATGCAACCACGATCGGTGGCTAACCTAGCGCAGATGGAAGACATCATCGGCGCGCGACCCTAGCTTGAGGATGTCAGTCCTCAGCCGAGCTGAACATCCAGCGATGGCCTTCCAGGTCTTCGGCGCGGTACATCCGCCCGTACGATGTGTCCTCGGGTTCGGTCAGGATGACGGCCCCCGCCGCCCGGGCCCGCCGGCAGTGTTCGTCGACGTCGTCGACGCCGACTAGCACGCCATCGACGACCCACGGAACCTCGTACCATCGGCGCGCGGCATCGCATGTCTCGCGGTGCCGCCGCGGACCCTGATACGCGGGACCGGCCCATCCGAGCATGATCACGCCGCCGCCCGGCGCATCGAGGATCAATGTCGATACCCTCCCGTCATCCTCGGCGAATCGCTCCCGCTCGTTGAAGCCGAACGCCCCGCAGAGCCACTCGCTCGCCCGAGCCACATCCTCGTACGAGGGCATCGGGATCACGCGGGGCCAGGTGTCCTGGGCCATACTGTCCTCCTCTCCGTCCGTCGGCCCGCGATCGAGCTTAGGAGCGCTCCTTGCGGCCGTCTTGGACGAATGTTTCGCTCCGGATCAGGCGTGCCGGCCGGGCGTCAGGCTCGCGAGCAGCTCGGTCGGGGTCATGCCCGCGAACTCGTGGACGTCGCGGATCAGGTGAGCTTGATCGAAGAAGCCACATTCCGTCGCGAGGCGGGCCCACGAGATCGACGCGTGTCCCGCCTGGAGACGGGCGCGAAGCGCCTCGAAGCGCAGGAGACGGGCGGCGGTTTTCGGCGCCAGCCCGATCCCGTCTCGGAAGCGAGCAACAAGCCTCTTCCTACTCCAGCCGAGCTCGTCAATGAGCTCCCCGATCGGCAGCGCACCCGACGTATTGACGAGCTGTCGCCACGCCCACTCGACCTCCGGAGACACCACGGGCGCCCCATCGAGCCGGCGCTCCAGCTCCGCGTCGATACAGGCGAACCGGCCAGGCCAGTCCTGCATCTCTGCGAGCCGCTCCGTGAGCTCGGAGCCCGTTCGGCCCAGAACGTGCTCGATCGACACCGCGCGATCCACCAACTCGTGCATCGGCACGCCGAACAGCCGACGCGCTCCAAACGGTGAGAGGTCGACCTGCACGCAGAGCGCCGGGCCGGCGGCCTCCACGAGCGCAGGCCGATCGTGTATCCCCACTGCGAACGCCCCTAGCCGCTCCCCCTGCTCCGTTGCAGGT
>WNFU01001046.1_pt1 | contig 69829 bp, 2 predicted proteins | sample 5400121 | NCBI WGS metagenome assembly WNFU01 (sample SAMN13153360, study PRJNA577476) | soil metagenome | isolation source: 100 cm soil or saprolite under grassland replicate 1 | place: USA:California | collected 2016-06-15
GCGAAACGCCTGCCGCTCCTGCGCCGGAGAGCGAGGCGACAACTGACGCCACCACAGCGACGTCAGCCACTGACGCCACCACAACGACGTCAGCTGACGGTTGGGCGCCCGCTTACACACCGCCGACGTCGCAGCAGTCACACGCCGGACTTCGATTCCTCAGCTCGACGTCCGAGCCGATTTCTTCGACCGACCCCGCTCCTGAAACTGCGACTGTCGAGCAGCCGACGACGACGCCGACCGAGCAGGTGGCGACGCCTGTCGTCACCACCGTCGCCGAGATCTCTGCTCCTTCTACCGACGCCCCCAAGGCGTCGGTCGACGTTTCGGCCAACATCGCTGCACCGGACGCACCGAGCGTCAGCGCTTCCGCCGAGACCGCTGACGGCGCGACCGCAACCGACGGCTCGGAGCAGACCGTCACCAACCTCGACGTGACCACTGCCGCCGCCGTCACCGGCCCGACAGCGAGCGCGGACGACACGGTCTCGCTGCTCACCGATAGCGCTGAGGCATCTTCCGTCGCCGTCCCCTCGCAAACGATCTCCGGTGATTCGCCGCCCAGCGAGGACGCACGCGGACCGCCGCCGAACATCGCTCTCGAACATGCGACGGACGTCGTCTCCGAGGGCCCGGCCAATCCACGCGCTGCGGAGGTGCTGGCGGCAATCAGCTCGGATGACGCGCCCGGCGCTTCCGAAGTCGCGCACGGACACGTGCTGCTGGCCGCCTCAGCGCCGAGTGAAGGCGCACCACCGCCGTCGCGGCTGACGCGCGAGCAGCTGGTTCCGATTGTCGCCGCGGCGAAGCAGCTGTGGGTCGAGAGCGGAAAGCTTGACGCCGGTCAGCTCGTCTCACTGGATGCGACCGAAGTCGTGATCGCCAGCCTCGGCGGCCTGAAGCTCGCGGTCACTGTCGAGGGGGTCGTGGTCGTCGACGAGGACGCTGCGGGCTACGGCTGGTTCGTCGATCCGACGCCCACGAGTAATGAAGAGTTTGCGCCCGGCGCGGAAGATCCCGTCGCCTCCATCTCGATGGATCTGTTGACTGTCGTTGCCGACGGGCTCGGATATGCGGCCGGCGCGCAGAAGCAAGACACGTCCGCGGCACCCGCGACACTTGCTCCGGGAGAACGTCGCCTGCCGACGGATGCAGCCGCCCAAGCTGCGCTGATCTCGCTCGCCACCGGCGGAACGGTCTCGAGCGGTTCCGATGCGATTGCGTCCGGCTCCGGTTCCGAGCTGACGGGCGGCGGGGCGACAGACGTCTCCTCGTCGACCGTGGGCGCGGTGGAGAGTCCGACCGGCACCGAAGTCGTTTCGTCGGCAGAGGCGGGCGCCGTGACTTCGAGCTCCGAGGTCGACGCCACCTCGACCATCGACCTCGCGTCGGGCGCGGACGGCGGCGGCTCGGAAGCCGAAGCGGTCGAAGTCGACGCAACAGCAAGCTCGCCCGTGCTGTCGGTCGAGACGAGCGGCGCGGGTGAGGGCGCGACTATCTCCGACAGCTCGCAGCAGGACGACACCGTCTCGCTCGCCGGATCTGCTGCCACCAGCTCGAGCGGCAACGGCTCGAGCGGCGGCACGGACGCCTCCCAGACGTCAGCGTCGTCAACGTCTTCGAATGGCTCCAGCGTCTCGAGCGCCACCGCGGCTGACTCGACGCCTCCGGATCCTGCATCCGAACCCGGCAGCGGCCCCTCACCTCCGATCGATCCACCAGGGACAACCGGTGACGACATCGTCACCCTCGTGTACGACGGTTCGGGCAGCGGCACGATGTACCTCGAGGTCAACGGCGGGTCGACGCACTCCCCAGGGAGCGACACGACACCTGTCTCGACCAGCACGCCGGTCCTCGTGGATCTCAAAGCAGGTAACGACGACCTTACGATCGACGGGAGTCGTCTCGGCAGCTACGCGGCGGCGATCACGATCGACCCCGGCGCCGGCGCCGACAAGATCCGCTTCGTAAACCTCGCGGCATTCACCACCGCGGGCGGGACGATCACGATCCTCGGCAGCTCGGAGAACGACACCTACTTCTTCGGCGACGACTTCGGGCACGTCTCGATCGGCTCCGGGGACACGGGCACCGACACGCTCGACTTCTCGCCTCTCTCCTTCGCGACGCTCGGGACGCTCACTCTCACCGCTGACGAGTCAACCTTCACGGCCGGGGCTAATTCGGTCACCCAGCCGGTAACGGCCGCCAACCAGGCCGAGGAGATCAACGTCACGCTCCTCTATGCGACCTCCGGGACCGCGAGCGAGCTCGAGACGACACTCAAGAGCGGCTACGACAAGCTCTCGCAGCTGATCGACTCGGTCGACAGCACCGTCCACGAGCTCGCCAACGCACTTCCGCTCATCGACCCGAACGCGGGCTCGACGATCTCCAAGATCGTCGGACTCGTCGACGACATCAAGGCGCTCCGCGACAAGACGAACGCCAGGATCGACTCGCTGCTCAGTCCGTCGACCATCACACTGGCGGACGTCGTCGCGAAGCTGAAGGCAGCCGTGGCGGACCTGCCGGCGCTGCTGTCGGGCCTTCAGATCACCACTGATTACCGTGGCGCCGGGACCGGCGGCAGCCCGGCGACGTCGAGCGGCCTCCTCGAAGCCCTGATCGCTCTCGATCTGCCGGCCGCGTCCATCGTCACCAAGAACATTCCAATTTCACTCGGTTCGACGGCGGCGGCGCTCGGCCTGAGCCTCGACACGAACTCGGCGACACCGGCCATCGAGCCGCCGATCTTCGCCGTCAACGCCACGCTCGAGTTCCATCTCAAGATCGGGCTGCCGACGGGCCAGACCGCGACGAGCACGATCCCGTTCTTCATCCCGGGCGGCAACCTCATCCTCACCGTGAGCGCGTCTCTCGGGGCGACGACCGTGAAAATCAACCTGCCGCTCCTCGAGGCGACGGCCACGACGCCGGCGATCTCGTTCAACGGCAACGTCCACCTGAACCTCGTCGATCCGGGCGCAACCAACGACGGCAAGATCGACCTGACCGAGCTCGGCCCGGCGGCAGTCTCGGTGACGAGCGGAGGCACGATCACGAGCCCGATCACGATCAACGCGACCGTGCGCAGCGGCATCACCGTCGGGGCGACACCGCTCGCCTCCGCCGACCTGACGATCACGTTCACGCCGAATACGATTTTCGGCAACACGTCGGGGCCCGTCGACGTGAACGTCGCGTTCACGTCGAACGGCGGCACCCTCAACGACCTGCTCGACAACTTCACGCACGCCGGGCCGAACGAGATTCTGGGCATGCTCGGCCAGGTCTCGGACTTCCTCGCCGGCATGGCGAACCAGCAGGTTCTCAACACGACGATCCCGTTCACGAACGTGAAGATCGGGAGCGCGCTCGATTACGCCAAGGCGTTCAAGCACGACTTCCTCGATCCGCTCTTCAAGAGCGGCGACGCGCTCAAGCCCGACTCGAACGGCGACGGGAACATCACGCTCGACGACTTCAACTTCTCGAGCATCCAGAGTCTGCTCGACCGGCTCTCCGACGCGCTCGGGCTCACCGGCACCGCCCGGCTGACGGCGAACTTCAACTCGACGACACACGAGCTGACGTTCGGCTTCAGCCTCGACCGGACGTTCGGCCTCGGGACGGACGTCAACTCGATCGACGCGGCGAAGGCCACCGTTACGACGATGCGGGAGGGGAGCGCCGCGGGATCTGAGATCCAGGAAGTCATCGTCAACGCGACGTCCGGCAGCTTCAAGCTGTCGGCCGGCGGCCATACCACCACGATCACAGTCGGCTCCTCGCCGCTGACGGTCCAAGGCAAGTTGAGTGCCGATCTGAGCCTGACGACGACCGTCACGGGTTCCGCGTCCGGCTTCTACTCGATCAACTTCGGCGGCTCGACGAACGTCGCCCAGCTCAGCGTCGATTCATCGGGGCTCATCAACAACGCGACGCATCAAACCGTCGTCGTCCCTGCCAATGCGAACACGTTCTGGCTCGCGTACCAGAACAGCCAGGATCAGATCGAGCTCACCGGACAGCTCACTCGGAGCTCCTCGAACACCGAAGTGGACACCGCACTCGAGTTGCTCCAGGGGATCAACACCGTGAGCGTCGACAAGCAGGACGGCTTCAACGGCGAGAAGGTCTTCATCGTCTCGTCGATCACGGTCCCGAGTGGGGATGTGGAACGGCTCGTCGCGATCGGCGGTCTCGACCTCGACTTCGGTACCGCGCTCGGCAGCCTCGGCGGCGTGCACACGACCGGCAGCGTGATCCCGCTGGCGCGTCTCATCGCCGGCGCGACGTTCGGGATCAACCTCTCTCCGTCGCAGAGCCTCGCGTCCGACCCGGGGACGTTCTCGCCGGGCGCGCGTGTCGACATCTTCGCGGTCGACGAGGGAGGCAAGGGCGTGACCGTGCAGACACTCCGACCCGGCGGCACCGGTGTCAGTGAGATCCAGGTCGTGGGCGCACGTGGTGCAAGCGGAACGTTCCGGCTGTCCTACGGCGGCGTGAACACGCAGGCAATCAACCTGACCGACGACGGTTCGACCGTGGAGACTCGGCTCGAGACCGACATTGCTGCCCTCGCCGGGAAGATCGACTCCGTCACGAAGGCGCTCCGGCCGGAAGGCAGCGTTTACACGATCACGTTCAACTCCTCGCTCGGGAACGCGTCGCAGCTCGGCTCAGACCCGGGCGCCCTCGTTGCGCGCAATGAGAAGCAGCGCGTCGCGATCATGAATGCGACGGAAGGAAGCTTCAAGCTCAACGTCAGCATCGATCTAAACCACAACGGGACGATCGACTCGGGCGAGAGCGGGCTCTCCACCTCGATCGCCTACAACGCGATTACCGGTGGCGTCACTTCGGCGTTCACGGGCGGGACGAACCTTCCGACCGGCGTTACGGTCAGCGTCACGTCGCCGACGTCACACGTCTTCGACATCACCTTCGGCGGCGCCGCCGCGGGGATGGACGTTGGGCTCTTCACCGCCGACACCAGCCTCCTCAAGGGCGCCGTCGCGAACGGGCAGCTCGCGGGCACCGCGAACTTCGACGCGTCGCTCTACAACGGCTCCGGGATTGTCGTCCTCACGACACAGGACGGCACCGCGAGCGTCAGCGTCGCCGTGCGTGACGAGGGTGGCGCGGCGGTCGGTGCCGCGACGCCGACGGTCGGCACCGGCAACGAGGTCCAGGACGTCCGCGGCGCCAACGGCACGAGCTTCACCCTGTCGCTGAGCTACGACGTCAACGAGAACGGCACCATCGGCGCGGGGGAGAGCGGCACCACGGGTTCACTGACGTTCGGTACGTCCGATGTCGAGGCGGCGCTCGTTGGTCTCGCGCCCATCGGCAGCGGCAACGTCGCCGTGATCAGGTCGGCGTCAGGAAACGATTCGATCTACCGCGTCATCTTCCGCGGCGACCGCGCCGGCAAGGACATCCCTGCGCTGGTCGCCAGCGCGGGCACCGTTACGACCGTTGCGAACGGCGGCGCAGCGGCGGCGAACGAGGCGCAGGTCGTCACCGTCCGTGCCTCAGGCGGCGTCTTCTCGCTCCAGTTCGGCACAGAGGCGACCGTTCCGCTCCCGTACTACGCACTCGCCTCCGACGTCCAGTCGGCCCTCGAGGCCCTGACCTCGATCTCGTCGGGCGACGTGACCGTCACGGGGGCGAGCGTCCCCGCCGGAACTGCGTATGCGATCACGTTCCAAGGCAAGTACGCCAGCGCCGACGTCCCGTCGATCGTCGCGACGAATCCGCTCGTGACGGGCGTCACGGCCGTGTCGGTGGCGACTCCATCGGCGCTCCTCGTCGGCCAGACGTTCTTCTACACCGTGACAGCGATGATCGGCACGGAAGAGACGCTCGCTTCGCAGGAAGCCTTCGCGCTCGTGCTCGAGGCGGATCCCATCACGCACGCTGCATCGACGATCGTGGTCTCGTGGGTACCGGTGGCGAATGCGACCTCATACCGCGTCTACCGCGGGACGTCGTCCGGCACGTACACGGGATACGCGCAGGCATTCGCCCCTCTGTACCTCGACATGACCATGGCTCCGGGCCTCCCGGGTACGCCGCCCACGACGAGCAAGGTCACGCTGCGCGCGCGAAACGAAGTGCAGGAGCTCAGGGTCGACGGTGCTGCGAGCGGAACGTTCGTCGTCGGCTTCACCTTCGACAAGAACGGCAACGGAACGCTCGAAGGGACCGAGAGCGCTACGACCACGATCACCGTGGGCGATCTCGACTTCGAGGTCCAGAGTCACCTGGAGGACATGTCCAGCATCGGCGCCGGCAACGTCGCCGCCGCGTTCGCCGACAACACGTACACGATTGCGTTCATCGGCCAGCTGGCCGGCAAGAACGTCCCCACGCTTTCGCTGTCCGCGATCACGCTGACGGCGCAGAACGAGAAGCAGAAGGTGCAGATCGTCAACGCGACGGGCGGCCAGTTCACTTTGACCGTCTCGTACGTGGACGGTGGCAGCCAGGTCACCGGCAGGACGGCGCCGATCGACTATGGCGCAACGGCCGCCGACGTGAAGTCGAAGCTCGGCGCGACCGCAATCAACGGTACTCCGCTTGGCGCCGCGAACTTCGAGGTCACGCGCATCGGCAGCACGTACACGATCGAGTTCAAGGGCACGCTCGGCGCGAGGAACATCGACCCGATGGTCGGGGACGCCGGGCGGCTGGTGAATCAGAATCCGCTCGGCTCGATCTCCGTCACCGTCGACACAAGCGCGACGACGCTGAACCAGCTCGTCTCCAAGCTGCAGTCCGAGATCGACGACGCGGTCACCGCAGCCGGCCTCAACGTCGGCTTCACGATCACCGGCATCCAGACGTCGGGCCTGATCGCCGCCGGATCGACGTTCACCGCGGCGCTCGTCCCGTTCGGCGCCGTGAACTTCGTGCCGCAGGGCGACCACATCCACGGCGGCCAGACGGGTGAGATCCTCGACAACAAGCCCGTCGCCGGTGCCGTCCAGGCCGTCGTCGCACATCCGTCGAACATCAACGTCGTCTGGATCGGGACGGTGAACGGCGGCGTCTGGCGCACGACGAACTTCGACTCCGCTGATCCCGAATCAGAAACCGACTGGACGCCGCTGCTCGACATCGGTCCCGCGATGTCGATCGGCGTGCTCGCGCTGGATCCGACCGTGACGCCGAACGCGGGCGGGACGAATGCCGTCCTTGTCGCGGGCGTCGGCCGCACGAGCAACTTCGGCTCCGTGGGCAGCGACCTGATCGGTCTGTACCGCTCGACGAACGGCGGTGACTCGTGGACAGGCCTCGGCACGACCGAGCTCGCAGGGTTGAGCGTGACTGGTGTCGCGCCGCGCGGAAACGTGATCGTCGTTGCGGCGAAGGCGGTCTTCGTCGGGACGACCGGCGGTGTCTTCCGCAGCAGCGACACCGGCGCGACGTTCCCGCGCATGTCCGGCAACTCCCAGATCTTCGGCTTGCCGTTGGGCGACGCGCTCGATCTCGCGGGCGACCCCACCGATCCGAGCGTCATGTACGTCTCTATTGCCGGCCACGGCGTGTTCGTCAGTCTCGACCTCGGCGAACACTGGTCGGCGACAGGCGGCGCGAATCCGGACGACTCGCAGCAGTTCAACCAGGGAACCGACGTGGTCGGCGTAGCGACGGAGGTCGGTGATTCCAGTGCCTGGAGTGCCGGCGACACCGTCAATCTGCGGCTCTCCGTCAGCGCCGCGCTCGACCCGGTGTCGGGCATCGCTCCGGTCTACGCGGCCGTCGTGAATGCAACCGCGGCGAACAGCTCGAGCCTATTCGCGCTCTTCCGCTCGGCGGATCACGGCACGACGTGGGCGTTGATGGACCTGCCGGGCACCTGCGAATCGGGCGGCACGCCGACGCCCGCGACGTGCAGCACGGGTCGCTTCATCGGAATCCATACCGGCGGTCAGGGTGTTCCGAACACCTCGCTGGGTGCCGACCCCGACAATCCGTTCCTCGTCTACATCGGCGGCGACACGCACGATGACCACCCCGGCTCGATCGCCGCGCTCGACTTCAGCGGCCGCCTCTTCCGCTGCGACGCGAGCCTCGCGCAGGGCGGACTGGCGAGCTCGGCCGGCTACCAGTGCAAGGCGATCACGGACAACGAGGCACAGGATCCGTTCACGTTCCACAGCACGGCGCCGCACGCGGACAGCCGCAACATCGTCTTCCAGGCCGACGTCACGACGACGCTGGACGGCGCGATCACCCTGAGCGCCACCACGATCACGATCTCGGCCGCCGACGCGAGCCTACTGCCGACGACGCGGCAGTTCGTGATCCAGATCGACGACGAGTGGATCCGCATCGCGAGTCACAGCGGAAACGTCTTGACCGTCGCCAGCGACGTCGGCGGCTCCAAGCGCGGCTACGGCCCGACGTCGGCGGCTTCACACGGGGACGGTGCAAGCATCACCGTCTTCGGCGGGCTGATCGAGGTCGACGACGGCGGCATCTACCTCGAGACCTTCCCGAGAGCACATAACACGGGGCACTGGATCTCGCGCAACGGCGGCGAAGGGACCGACTTCCTGCAGATCGCCGAGCACCACTCGTGCGCGTACGACCACGTCGCACAGGTCATCCTCTGCGGCAACCAGGACACGGGTGCGGCGGCGCAGGCCAGCACGGACGGCACGACGTGGACCGAGATCGTGAAGGCCGACGGGAGCATCGTCGCGATCGGCTACAACACGACGACCAGTCACTCCTTCCGCTACACGGCGATCGAGGATCTCGGTGACTTCGGCTTCCAGGAGTGCCACGCTGACAACACCTGCGATCCGCGCCACGTCTCGACGCTGACGCACAGCGGGACGTTCACGGATCAGTTCTACACACCGATCGCGTGGAACGTTGCCGACACGACCGGCAAGAAGATCGTGCTCGGCGGTGGCGGTGGCACCGGTGTCTGGACGTCGACGAACGGCGGCGACAGCATCGCGCAGGTTGCGGTCACGACCACACCCTGCCCGGCCACACCGTGTGCAGGAGGGGCGATCGGCGCTCATGGCGCGCTGCTGGCGACGACCCGCGCGCTCGTGTACGGCGGCTTCCTCGGCGCGTCGCCGCAGGACAACGTCCTCCTCTTCGGCGACGCCAACGGCGGCCTCTACATGCGCACCCAGAGCGGGCCGGGCTCGACGCAGGCGGCGGAGATCGCGAACTACCCAGGCGGCGCTCCGCGCGACATCGCGCTCGATCCGACCGACTGGCGGCGGGTCTTCGTCACCGACGGCCTCCACATCTGGTTCACGCCGGATGCGACGGCCGCGACACCTGCGTGGACGGAGGTCACGGGAGACCTGGGGATTGCCGGCGTCGGGCGAGCCATCACGATCGCGACGATCGGATCCAACTCGCTCGGCACACCCGCGCTCGTCGCCGGCACGGACATCGGGCTCTTCGTCACCTCGACGACGACACTCGGCTCGTGGATGCGCCTCGGCGCGAACCTTCCCTCCACGTGGGTCTTCGACGTGATCTACGACGCGAATCCGATCGCGGACGGCGGAACGCTCATCGCCGGGACGCTCGGACGCGGCGCCTGGAAGCTCACCGGCGTCGACGACATCGTTACCGGGGCGAACCGCACCTACGGCGTCGCGCCGAGCGACCAGACGTTCACGATCCGCACCCCGGTGGCGGTGACGGCGTCGACCAGCGGTAATGAGAAGCAGACGTTCACGATCGGCACGAAGGGCAAGTTCACCGTCACGTTCGGCGCCAACACCACGGACAAGCTGGCGTTCGACGCCGACGCGACGCTGATCCAGACCGCGGTCGCGGCTCTCAGCGGCATCGGCAGCGTCACGATCACGAAGAGCGGCTCGGCGATCACGGCGTCGTGGCCCTCGGCGGGAACGCACACGCTGACCGTCAACGTATTCCTCACGGGCACGGCGCCGCGCGCGCTCTCGCCCGCCGCGTTCGCCCAGTCGCTCGAGACGGCCGTCAACAACGCACTCGCCGACGGATCGATCCCCGGGTCGGTCACTGTCGGTCTGAACGCGGACGGGAAGCTGACCGTGCACACGAACCAGATCAGCCTCGAGCTGAGCTTCGATCGTCCGATCGTCGTCGACACGCCGGTCGGGAGCCGGTTCACGCTGCTGACGCCCGGCCAGACCTTCACCCTCGACGGGAAGCAGGTGCCTCTGAGCATCTCGCGCTCGCTGGAGATCAACGTGAAATACGGCGACCCGGCATTCCAGGAGCTCGGGTTGAGCGCGACGCCGACGCGGTTCGTCTACGACGGCGCGCTGACCGGCGGCACGCCCGACGACATGAAGTTCACACTCAACATCACGCGGTCGGATACCCACGTCACAGTGGGTGTGCCGGTGTCCTTCGCCGGGTCTAGCACCTGGGTCAGGGTCGACGACATGCTGCACGACCTCCAGCTGGCGATCGACGCGGCAGTCACGCTGTCGGGTCTGCCCTCACTCGGCCTCGACGCGCACGGCAATCCGAACAAGTACGTGACCGTGTGCCGCGCGAGTGTTGACCCGAGCAGCCCGTGCGGTCAGACCGGAAACCACATCCTCCTGCGCGCCGCCGAGACGGGCGTCGAGGCGTTCTCGATCGACGTGCCGCGCTTCCTTGACGACGGCTCGAGCCAGAACGGCGCGATCACCGAGCTCGGCTTCGTCGCCGCCGTCGGCGAGACCCGCCGCTCGCGCGCCTCGAAGTTCTTCCTCGAAGGCGTTCATCTCACCGGGATCGGCGAGATCGTCGTCCCCAACGTGAGCGTGACCGCGAACGTCGGCTTCCTCGCGCTCAGGCTCAACGGCAACGGGACACAGCAGGCACGCGCACCGCCGTCTTCACCCTCGCCAGTAGGTGGTCCGTCGGACCGGCTGTTGTCGGTCGCTGCCGACATCAGCCTCAAGAACCCGCTCGCGGGTCAGGCCGGCGAGATCACGAACCGCGTCGACCTCGACGTGCTCGTCAACGCCATCAATGACGGCAAGTTCTTCTGGAATGCGACCGATGCGTTGAGCGGCGACGCGGAGCACCCGGGTACCGGGTTCATCAGCGGCACGCTTCCGGGCGGCTTCGGCGCCCACCTGACCCTCAAGCCCGACGGCGCGCTCGCCGGTATCGCCGACGACCTGTCGGTGACGCTCGATATCTCCGGCAGCAGCACCGACTGGCTCACGACCCCCGTTCACGGGTTCTGCGACGCCACGGAGACGACGAACTGCATCACGCTCAACTTCGTCGGCCCGAACTTCGAGGATCTGATCGACCGGTTCCGGAACCTCGACTTCGGCTCGATCATCCATGCGCTGCGCGTCGTCGTCGACTTCATCCGCAGCCTCAACACGCCGGGCACGGCGGCCGGCGAGATCCTCGGCGCGAAGCTGCCGCTCATCAACCGCAGCCTCGGCCAGCTCCTGGACGTCGCCTCCTCGATCAGCGCGAAGCTCGACGAGATCGCGTCGAACCCGGCCGGCGCGATCCAGAAGCTGAACCTGCTGCTCGCGAGCGCACTGAATCACTTGCCCACGATTGCGATCACAGGTCCGGCCGCGACGCAGCTCGTGAAGATCACGAACGCCAACGCGGGTACGTTCACGTTGACGTCGGGCAGCAGTACCACGGCGCCGATCACGTTTGGCTCGACTGCAGCGCAGGTGAAGCAGGCGCTGCTCGATGCCGGCGTCGCCGGCGTTGACGTCACCGGCAATCAGACGACCGGCTACACGGTCACCGGACTGGCCGCGATGCTCACCCGCGACGCGTCGAAGCTCGCGCCGGACATCCTGTCGTACGACGCCGGCGCACACAGGCTCGACTTCACGCTCGAGCTGAGCGCGAGCGCGCAGGTCTCGCTGCCGTTCAACCTCAGCCTCAAGGACATCGCGAGCTTCCTGCCGGGCGACCTCGCGAACATCGCCGACACGCTGATCGGGCTCAGCGCCTCCGGCAACCTCTCTGCGACCGTCAGCGGCAAGCTGCAGCTGAAGCTCGGTCTCGATCTCGCCGATCCGCCGGTCGACATCACCACGACGACCCAGGGCAAGACGACGCCGGCGACCGCCGAGGTCCAGCACCTCGTCGTCAATGCGACGGGCGGCACGTACAGCCTGTGGTTCGACGCGAACAAGAACGGAAACCGCGACGGCGGCGAGGTTGCGACCGGAATCGCGTACCACGCGCCCGCGACGGGCGTCGGCTCGCTGCAGGCGAAGCTGAGCGGACTCAATCTGCTGTCCGGCATCCTGGTCTCGAGCTCGACGGCCGGGATCTACGACATCACGTTCGCATCGACTCTCGGAAACGTCCGTACGCTCGTCGCCGACGTCGACGGCCTGACGGGCAACGCGAGCAGCTTCTTCGTCGACACGAACGGGACGAAGCTGATCCTCGACGCGAGCGCGGCGGGAACGAACCTCGACTTCCAGGCGCGGCTCGGTCCGTTCGGGCTCTTCGTCAAGGGTGGCACCGCAAGCCTCGGCGGCCACCTCGAGCTCGGCCTCATCGACCACAACGGCAACGGCCGCTTCAACATCGTCTCGTTCGGCGGCGGCCAGCTCGACAGCGACATCCCGAACATCGGCGACTTCGTCGGGCTCGGCAGCGTCAACTTCACGGGCAACGCCCCCGGCTGCGGCTCGCTGCCGGCGCCGGGCTCACCGTGGTCGTCCACGCACACGACCCCCGTTGTCGCCTGCGCGATCCTGCCGATCTACGTCGGCACGCAGAGCACGCAGGTGCCGATCGACTTCCTCGACGGATCGCCGGGCACGGGCGGCTTCGGCAGCGACCACCGCCTCGTCGCGGCCGTCAGCTTCAACCTCGGCCAGGTCGTCGACCCGGATGACGGCGAGAGCGGGATCGGGTTCGACTACATCCTCCCGAACTGGGACGACTTCAGGCCCGACCTGCCGAGCATCTTCGCGCTGCTCGCCGACCCGAGCGTCCTCATCGACGGGATCGACGGCGTCCTTCAGATCCTCGAGGGCGCGCTGCGGGGTCAGATCTTCGGCGTCAAGTTGCCGTTCCTCGGCGACCTGCTGAAGAACAACCCCGTCGCGAACCTCATCGGCAGCTTCCGCAGCGACTTCCTGACCCCGCTCTCGAACTTCATCAAGCAGAACAACCTCAACCTCGACGGGCTGACCGACAAGATCAAGGAGATCATCGCGGACGCGTTCGGCGGCATCGGCTTGCTGCTGAAGGCGGACGGGATCACGCACACGACCAGCAAAAACGACGTCCAGTTCAAGCTGCTGAAGAACAACCGCCACGACACGGCGACGATCTTCGATGCCGAGCAGGCCGAGTTCGACTTCCTGATCGGCAAGTCGTTCCACTTCTCCGCCGACGAGATCGCATTCGATCTAGGCGTCCCGGTCCTGGGTCTCGACGCGAAGTTCACGCCGCAGATCACGATCGGGTTCAGCCTCGCCTTCGGCTTCGGCGTCGATCTGAAGAACGGCTTCTACTTCGTCGCCGACAACCCGATCCTCGGCTCCGGCATTCCGGAACTGAGCCTGAGCGTCAGCGTCACCTTCTCGAACATCTCGTGTCCGAGCGGTGACCTCGACGCCGCGCAGGTCAACGGGCGGCTGCTCTTCCTCGCACTCCATCTCACCGACGGCGTCGATCTCAACGGCGACGGTGCAGTGCACGGGCTCTGCAGCCCGACTGCGCCGTTCAATCCCCAGACCGAGGAACAGACGAAGCTCGGGTTCAGCGGCTCGATCAACATCAAGGACCCGGGCACAGGCCTGGCACACGACGGCGAGCTCACCTTCTCCGAGCTGACGGGCAACGCGCTCAGCGACGTCCTCGACATCAGCATGAGCGGCGGCGCGGTCCTGCGCGCCGACGCGGTCGTCGACTTCAGCACGCTCGGGCCGGACCTCGGAAACATCCTCCCGTCGATCCAGACGTCGATCCTGATCGACTTCGCCTTCTCCTGGAGCACGAGCGGCCAGTTCACCCTCACCGGGCCGCAGGTGATCCTCGCCGACATCTCGATCGACCTCGGCTCGTTCATCTCGAAGTTCGCCGGGCCGATCCTCGACAAGATCGGCGACTTCCTGAAGCCGTTCGAGTGGCTGATCGGGCCCGACGGCTTCCTGAACAAGCGCATCCCGCTGCTGTCGGATCTCGCCGGCAAGACCATCACCGGCAAGGACCTGGTCACGTTCTTCGACCCGCAGGACGGGCCGAAGATCGTCGCCTTCCTCAACTTCGTGCTCGAGCTCTACCGGCTCGTCGACCTCGTCCACAAGGCGAAGGGCGAGGGCAACGTCAAGCTGAACTTCGGCGATCTCGTGCTCGCGGGCGGCGGCGCCGGGATGGGGAATCCGCAGCTGTGGAACTTCATCGACAACCCGATCGGCGGCTTCGGCGGGCTCGCGGGCGCCGGCAACAACCTCTCGAGCCTCTCGAACCTCAGCAACCTCGCCAGCAAGCTGCCGGGGAACCTGCCCAAGCCGTCGTTCGGAGGCAAACCCGGCTCGGCGCAGGCGGGGTTCACGGGCGGCATCACCAAGGGAACGAGCTTCGACTTCCCGCTGCTCAACGACCCGTCGATCCTCTTCAACCTAATCCTCGGCAAGCCGGTGACGCTCGTCATCATCAACCTGCCCGAGCTTGCGTTCAACCTCTACTTCAAGATCAAGGTGCCGATCATCGGTCCGCTCGTCGGCACCTTCTCGGGCGGCGTCAGCGCGAACCTCTCGATCTCGGTCGGCTACGACACGCTCGGTCTGCAGGAGCTGATCTCGTCGGGCAACCCGACCGACCTCTTCGACGGGTTCTTCATCTGCGACCTCAAGCCGTGCGAAGGCGGGTCCGACCTGCCGGAAGCCACGCTGAATGCAGAGATCGCAGTCGGCGCGGCGCTCGACCTCGTCATCTTCACGGCCGGCGTCGAGGGCGGCATCGACGCGAACATCAACTTCGATCTCGCCGACCTGAACCACGACGGGAAGATCCGCCTGTCCGAGCTCGCGCTGAACGTGCTCGCAAACAGCGGTAACCCCCTCGCGATCTTCGACATCTCGGGCGACCTCGAGCTGTTCCTGCGCGCCTACGTCACGATTGACCTCTTCATCACGTCGATCACATACACGTACGAGTTCGCCCGGCTCGTGCTTTTCAAGTTCGCGTCCGACTTCGTGCGACCGGCGTTCCTCGCAACGCAGAGCGGCGACACCCTCATCCTGTCGGTCGGCCCGAACGCGAAGAACCGTCTCAACGGCAACCTCAACGACATCGCCGAGAAGATCAGGGTTATCGGCACGTCCGGCTCGCTCGGCGTCTGCTCCGACGATCCGCAGTTCGGGCGCGCCTGCGGAGGCCTAACCGAGCAGAAGTTCAACGGGATCAAGAAGATCACCGCGAACGCCGGCGCCGGCGACGACATCATCGACCTCAGCGGCCTAAGCGATGCGTCGATCGTCGTCGAGATCCACGGGGGTGACGGAAACGACACGCTGACCGGCGGCGCCGGTGACGACAAGCTGTTCGGCGACGCTGGGGACGACACCCTCAACGGCAGTGGTGGCGCGGACACGCTCGACGGCGGCGTCGGCAACGACACGCTCGACGGTCAGGGTGGAAACGACACCTTGCGCGGCCAGGACGGCAACGACACGCTCACCGGTGGCGCAGGCGCAGACACGCTCGACGGCGGCAAGGGCGACGACAAGATCGCGGGGGGGAACGACGCCGGCGACAAGTTCATCGGCAAGACGGCCGGCAGCGTCGACGAGATCACGGCCGCGACCTACGCGCTCGACTTCACCGGGTACGCGCCGACCCTGCACATCTTCCTCAAGCAAGGGAAGCTGCTCGTCGGCTGGGGCGACCAGCACCCCGGCACGCGGACGATCCTGACGGGCTCGGACGGCGTCGACGACTTCGACCACATGGTCTTCTCGAACGACGTCAGCTTCGTCTCCAAGATCATCGGCGGCAACAGCGCCGACACGTTCGACGTGTGGCAGACCGCCGTGGCCGGGATCATCCTCGACGGCGGCAAGAACAACGACACCTTCACGTTCCACGAGTGGAACAACGCCGGCCTCGCGGTCGAGGTCGCAGTGGACGACCAGGGCGATGCGTGGAACCTCGACAACAACATCTTCGTCGAGGGCACGAGCGGCAACGACATCATCCGCCTCCAGTACAAGGACTCGACGCACGGCGAGATCTGCTCGAACGCCAATTGCAGCTCGCCGAAGATGCACGTCGTCTACACGGCGCCTGCGGCCGACGCAGAGGAGCTGCTCGTCACGCTCAGGGGTAACGACGGTGTCGACCACATCACCGTTGCGAGCACGAATGCGACGGTGCCGGTCCGCGTCGAGGCCGGGCACGGCAGCGACGTCATCACGGTCGGCAACGGCGACCTGTCTAACATCGTGGGGTCGACGCGTCCGGGCCTGAACCCGCCGTTCGGCGTCGGCCCGGTCGTCATCGTCGGCAGCCCCCGGAACGGCTCCGGCCTGAACGACGACCCGGGTGCGGTGGACACGCTGATCGTCGACGACAGCACGAGCTCCGCGGCTCGCGTCGGCCGCCTCACGGCCTTCTGGGAGAAGCGCACGAGCGTCGGCAACGACGGCCTCTGCCCGGGCAACGCGTGCCAGGGCTTCGTGGAGGTCGGGCTCGTGACCGGTCTCGGGATGACGCTCCACACCGAGGGCACGACGGTCGACAACCGCATCGAGTTCGAGGGGATCGAGGCGCTGACCGTCAAGCTCGGCAGCGGCGTCGACGACTTCACGATCGGCGGCGAGGGCAAGCTGCTCGACACGATCGACGCTACGAATCCGCCCGTGCCGCTGTACGCGACGCTGCCGCCGACGCGCCAGGAGCATGTCGCGCAGTTCGTGCACACGCCCGAGGCGATGATCACGGTCGAGGGCGGCGCCGGCAACGACAAGCTCCGCGTCGTCTCGACGAAGGAGTTCGCACGCTCCGCGCTCAATTCGGATCTCGGACTGCTGACCGCGGGTGCGCTCCAGGACGACGTCGGGCCGTACGCCAAGAAGCAGGTCATCACGATCCGGCCCGATACCGAGGGGAACGGCTACTACACGTTCAAGTTCCGGTATCAGGAGACGAAGCCGATTCCGTTCGGCGCGAGCCTGGGCGACATCGAGGACGCGCTCCAGAGCCTGCAGCTCCTCGGTGGCAAGGTTCATGTGTTCGCCGGCCCGGGCGCGAACCAGATCCTCGTCCGCTTCGAGCCGCTCGCGACGATGGTCGCGCTGGATGCGAAGGTGATGCCGCTCGTCGTGGACGGCGGGAACAACGACGACGACTTCCGCGTCGCCTCGATCTACGAGGAGATGTACTTCAAGGGCGGCAGCGAGCCGGGGACCTCCTCGGGTGGAACGCACGGCGACAAGATCTGGCTCAACGTGTACGCGGACGAGGCGGCCGCGACGCCGACGCAGTTCGCGCTCTACGACGTCATGCCGCATCTCGACATCGACGCCGCTGCGCACACGCTCACCGAGATCGATGTCACGCGCGGGACGTTCACCCTGACGTACCTCGGTAACACCACGGACGACATCGCGTGGGACGCACCGTCGAGCACGATCGATGCACTGCTCGAAGAGCTCGACGGCGTCACCACCCCCGAGGACGACGACTTCGGCGTCGTGAAGACCGGGAACGTGTACACGATTGTGTTCCAGGCCGACGGGGACTACGCCGGCGCGAGCCTGAGCGCTGTTACGTACAACCTTGCGGGTCTGCAGTCGAACGGCGTCCACGCGCTCGTGACGGTCGACGGCGAGGGCGGCAACGACCAGTACACCGTGTACACGATCGGGAACCCGATCGAGTCCACGATCAACGTGTTCGACACGGGCAACAGCTCGGTCGACTCACGGATCCCGCCGGGCAAGATCGACTCCGACAAGCTCACAGTGCTCGGAACCCAGATCGCCGACTTCTTCCTGCTTCGTGCGGCGACCGCCGAGACGGGCCTCGCCTTCATCGCGAAGATCAACGATCCGGACAATCCACACGGCGTCGGCCCGACCACGCCGGTCGAGCGCATCAACTACAACCTGAACCTCGAGAAGATCACGCTGAAGACGCTCGGCGGGAACGACCAGGTCTACTCGGACGACACGCGCGCGCAGCTCTTCATCGAGGGCGGCGAGGGCAACGACTTCTTCCAGGTCGGCCAGCTGTACAAGTCGCGCCGCACGCCGATCCTCGCCGACGTCGCGCCCGAAGACGTCTTCGCGACGATCGAGACGACGCGCGGCTGGCTCTCGAACGGCACCTCGAAGTCGATGACGATCGACGGCGGCAACGGCGACGACACCTTCATCGTCTTCCACAACATCGCGTCACTGACGCTCAACGGTAATGACGGCAACGACACGTTCCTGATCCAGGCGTTCGCGCTCGCGGGCTCGGAGGAGGACGATCGCGGGACGATGGATCTGAGCGGCGACGCGGGCGCCGACTTGATCCAGTACGCCGTCAACGCGCCGGTGCACATCAACGGCGGCGATGGCTTCGACACGGTGATCGTGATCGGGACGGAGTTCGGGGACGACTTCGTGATTACGCCGATCGGCGTGTTCGGCGCCGGGCTCCACGTCGACTTCATCAACATCGAGCAACTCGAGGTCGACGGCGCGGAGGGCGACGACCGCTTCTTCATCCTCGGTACGGGCGCGAACTACGCCACGACGATCACGGGCGGCCTCGGCACCGACCTGATCAGCGTGCAGGGGCCGACCCCGGCGAACGGCGTTATCTCGAACGACCTGCTCGGCCACAGCGGGATCCTCTCGACGAGCGTCGAGAGCGTCGTCAGCGGCGGCCCGCCCATTCCCGCTCAGTACTACGACGGCATCAACGCCGTCGGCGTCGCGGCGAACGTTCACGACAACGACCGCCCAGGCGTCGTGATCACACAGAGCGGCGGTCAGTCGGTCATCGCCGAACGCGCCAACGTCACCGACGCCTACTCACTCACCGACGCGACGGCCGACTCGTACACGGTCGTCCTGACGCGGCCCACGCTCTACGGCGAGATGGTCGTCGTCCAGGCGACACCGCCCTCGGGGATCGTCCTGCTCATGGGCGGCTTGGCGGTGTCGAACGAGGTGCGGACCGACGGCGTACCTGACACCGTGAACCTCTGCTTCGACAACACCGGCGACGTGTCCGGACCGTGCCAGATGAACGGCGTGCCCGCGTCTCTGGCGCATGCCTGGTGGAGCCCGTTCACGGTTTACTTCGGCATCGACTCGCTCGCCGCGAACCCGATCCCGGACGTGGGCGACATCCAGCACGGCGTCGTCGTCAGCAACGACGGTCGCATCGACAGCACTCTCGACACCGCGCGCAGCCGTGAGACGAACCCGAACATCAAGGGTGACGAGTACGCGACGTTCCGTGACCCCGACGGCTCGATCACACTCCTCCGTCCGTCGGCATCGCTGCCGGAGGGCCTGCGCGGCGCGATCCTGAAGATCACCGGCGGCGACGACGACGCCTCGGGTCAGATCCGGACGATCCTCGGCAGCTACCTCGCGCAGGTCGGCTCGGTCACCAGCTCGACGACCTTCAAGTACGACAAGAACGGCGACGGCGATACGACCGATGCGGGCGAGGAGTCCTCGGCCGTCGGCACGACGATCGATGCAGCGGCGCTGAAGAGCGTCCTCGAGCAGCTGTTCGGCGCCGGGAACGTCACGGTCGCCGCGAACGCAAGCGTCTTCGACGTCGAGCTGAAGGGTCACCTGGTCTTCACGAACGACGCGCCGCTCGTGCCGACCGCCGGTGCGACGGTGAGCGTCGACGAGCACCACCTCAAGCTCGCGAACCCGTGGACGAGCCAGCCGGCCGATAACGCCAACTACGAGATCAGCCTGTTCTCGGACGTCCAGGTGCCGAACGTGCGGACGAAGATGTACGCGAACGCGACGCACGCCGAGAAGAACCGCACCTACGTCGTCGTCACGGAGCCGGGCGGGAACACGAGCGTCGCCGAGGGCACGACGAACGGCCCAGCAGTTGACCAGATCTTCGTGCGCCTGTCGTCGCAGCCGACCGGCGACGTCACCGTCTCGCTCAGCAGCTCGATGATCGGAACCAACCCGGCGTTCCGGCAGCTCGCCTTTTACGTCGGCGCGACGCAGGTGACGTCGATCACGTTCGACGCGTCGCATCCGTGGAACGCGATCCAGACCGTCGAGGTTCGCGCGTACGACGACCACGTGGTCGAGGGCTTCCATCACGCCGACATGACGCTGACCGCAAGCGGCACTCCCGAGTACGCCGGCCGGTCGACCTTCTCGATCGTCGACGTCGCGGACAACGAGTTCGCCGGCGTCCGCGTGATCGAGTCCAGCGGGTCGACGGACGTCGTGGAGCTCGACGGCACGAACCACGGAATCCCAGCCGGGAGTCTCGCTTCGGTCAGGCAGCAGTTCTCCGACAGCTACCAGATCGTCCTCACGAAGCAGCCGGGCACGACTGAGACGGTGACCATCACGGTACGTGGCGAGCCGACGCGGACGGACGGGTCGGGCGGCATCCGGTCGTTCGTCGAACAGGTCGTGGTGTGCGATGCGTCCGCGTTCGACTGCACGAATGCTGCGAACTACCACGACCATGTCGACGTCGCATTCACGTCCGGCAACTGGGATACGCCGCGGCAGATCGTCGTGCGGGCGATCGACGATCACCGCGTCGACGGCGACGACACGCAGGTCTTCGCGGCGACGCTGAACTACCTGAACAACATTCAAGGCCCGCTGTTCATTCGCGGTGGCCTCGGCGACGACCGCACCGGGCTGATGGAGCTCGAGCCGGTGATGCTGCCGAAGGGCTACCTCGGCAACCCGGAGCGCAACGAGAAGCCGCCGATGGGTAGGGTCATGTCGGCGAACGGCGCGCACGACGACCCGGGCCAGCTCACCATCGATCCGAACCCGGTGCCGTCGACGATTCTCTACGGGCTCGGGACCGCGACCGTCACGCAGGGCGAGGACGATCCGGGGAACCACTCCATCCAGCTCGTCCAGGTCAACGCGATCACCGGCACGTTCAGCATCTGGTTCGACGCGAACAGCAACGGCATCCACGACGCCGGCGAGACGACGGCTGCGTTGCCGTTCAACGCGTCGCCGCTGACCGTGCAGCTCGCCCTCGAGGCGATCGTCGCGCCGGTCTACGGTGCCGACAAGGTCACCGTCTCGCCGAACAGCAACGTCTACAAGATCAAGTTCCTCGTCGCCGGCTCGACGACCGTGCCGACGCTCGGAGCGACGTCGATCGATCTCGGCCCGACGTCTGCCGCTGCGCTCAAGGACTTCACAATCGAGATCACGCGCGGCCCGGCGAAGAACAAGACGCGGATCATCACGAACGGCGCCGGACCCGATGCGGGCCCATGGGGGCTGACGCTGAACCATCCGTGGTTCAGCCCGTTCCAGCTCGGGCCGCTCGGTCCTGATGAGACGACCCCGACCGGCGACAGCTGGTACACGCTTGCGGTCACGAACCCGAACCTCCTCGTGAAGGAGGAAACGGCGACGGACATCCTCGAGCTGTTCGACACGGACAACCCGGCGAGCTACAACGACACCGCGGTTGAGCTCGGTGGTGCGGTCAACCCGTTCGGTGCCGGTCGCCTGTTCTTCGAGACGTCGAACATCTACGGACCGTTCATTCCCGAGCACATGGGGACGGCGCTGCCGAACCTGAACCTGTTCCGCATCGTCGGATTCGGGATGGGCGGCGACCGCCACATCGGCGAGGTCCCGGTCGCGCAGGACACGCCCGGCACGCTGCGACCGGTGATCGTGCCCGGTGGAGTCACGATCAAGGACATCGAGACCCTCGACATCAACCTCGGCTTCGGGAACAACACGTTCCTGATCGACGACTCCCCGTTCGGCACGCTCATGCACTTGAACACCGGCGCAGGGGACGACGTGGTCACCGTCCACAAGATCGAGGGCCACACGTACGTCAACGGCGGCGCGGGGAACGACACGTTCAACGTCGCAAACACCTCGCAGCGGCTGAACGACCTGCTCGGGCTCCTGACCGTCAGCGGGGACACCCCGCAAGCGATCCCGCTGACGCTGGCAAAGGGCTCGCCGGCCGATGGACCGACGGTGCACTTCGTCGACGAGATTCAGCAGGTGACGGTCGACGCGACCGGCGGCCACTACGCCCTGACCTTCCGTTACGACCCGAATCAGGACGGCGTCATCGACGGAACGGCGACCACCACTCCGATTGCGTTCAACGCGAGCGCACTCGACGTCAGGAATGCGCTCTGGAATGCGATCGCCACGCTGGGCGTCTCGGGCTCGGCCGCTTCGAACCTCGATGTCACCAAGGCGAGCAACGTCTATCGGATCCACTTCAAGGGCACACTCGGCGCGCAGGACATCCCGTTGCTGCAGACGATGACGCACCTGGCACCGAGCTCGCTCAACCTGACCAACGGCCTTGGCGAGAACGATGTGCTGAACGTGGACGACAGCGGGGCGACGACAGCCGATGTTGCACTGCTCACGTCCTCGTCGCTGACCGGCCTCGACCTCCCGCAGCCCAACACGATCCAGCAAGTCGTGGTCGATGCGACCGCCGGCCAGTTCACGCTCAGCTACGGCGCCGACACGACTATCGCGCTCGACTGGAACGCCGACGCGGCAGTCGTTCAGGGGGCGCTCGAGGATCTGCCCTCGATCGGTAAGGGACGCGTGGCAGTGACTCGCAACGACGATGTCTACGTCGTCCGCTTCCAGGGGAGCCTGACGAATGCCGACATCGCCCCGCTTGTTGCGATCAACGTGTCGCTGACGAAGACGACCGAGGAGCTCGGCGGCGGCACATCGACCGCGCCTGCCGCTCTGCCGTCCGTCACGGTCCGCAACCACGGCTTCGGTACTCCGGCGGTCAACGACCTGCAGGTTGTCGAAGTGCACGCCACCGGCGGCACCTTCACGCTGACGCTCCGCCTCGACGGCCCTCAGGTAACGACCGCTGCCATTCCGTACGACTCGAGCGCCGAGGTCGTTCGGCAGGCACTGCAGAACGCGTTCGCCGGCACCGACAAGTTCGTGAAGCTGAAGTTCGACGCGTGGGTCGACCGGTACGGCGATCTCTACTTCATCGCCTTCCAGGGCAGCCTCCGCGCGGTCAATGAGGGACCGGGCGCCGACATCCTGCTCGCGGATGGATCGGGCTTGACCGGCAGCTCGATCTCGATCAGCACGCGAATGGACGGCATCAACTACTACGGCATCGAGACGCTGAACATCGACACCGGCTCGCAGTCGGAGATCCTCAACGTGCAGGGGACAACAGGCGGCAGCAAGGGGTTCTCGGATGGTGGCGGCATCGCCGTCACGAACGTGCGGCTGCACGACGGCGACGACAAGGTGTTCGTCTCCTCGAACGCCGACCTCGACCAGGCCTCGTGGAGCGGGGTGGACTTCCTGACCGGAAACCTCGACGACGTCAGAGGTGCGCTGAACCTCGACCTCGGCGCCGGCCGACACCGCCTGTTCATCAGCGACGAGAACACGGCTCTGGGAGGCGACACGGACGTCCGCATCGTGGAGACGGAAGCACGGCTGCCGGGCGGGTCGGCCGCGGCGCTGAAGCTCGCAACCGCCGACGTCGGGAACGACGTGATCTGGGTGACAGGTCTCGGTGAACGGCCTGACGGCTTCCCCGCCGGAGGCGACTACGCCGTTGGCATCTCGTACAAGGTGGCGCTCATCGGGGGAGACCTGCTCGACGGCGTGGTCTACTGGACGGGCCCGGGCGACGACACGATCACGATGATCGACGCGACGCACGAGCGCGCTGCGCTCGGGAAGCGCACGACGACGCTCCTGAACACCGGACTGGGCAACGACACGATCACGCACGACCTGGACACCGGCGAGGACGGCTTCTTCACCCTCTTCACCTCAGGCGGCTCGACGACCGACGATCCGTTCGCGCTGACGAACCAGGCGCCGGACAACGACACCGTGATCGACGGCGGCTCGACGCTGCCGATGGTCGTGATCGGCGGCTACGGCAACGACGACATCACCACGGGAACCGGAAGCGACATCGTCTTCGGTGACTTCGGCCGCGTGCAGTACACCGCTACGGCGACCTCGACGACCGTGATCGCGTCGCACGGCTTCGGCGGCCGCGGCGACCTGATCAACGACACGATCGTCGACCCGCGATACGTGATCACGCGCAACCTGACCATCGGCGGCAGCGACACGATCCGCAGCAGGGACGGCGAGGACGTCCTGGTTGGCGGCGCGGCCGGCGACAAGATCGACGGTGGCGCTCAGGACGACCTGATCTTCGGCGATGCGGTCGAGCTGCGCCGCCGCGACGTGAACACGAGCGTCATCGGTGGCGTTCCGGCCTCGATTACGAATCCGCGCTTCCAGGCGCTCTCCGGGACGCAGATGTACCCGATCGACACGAACGTCAACGACGCCACCAACGCGCTCAACAACGGCCTCCAGCAGAACTACCGTGACGCGAACGGGACATACGCCCCGCAGTGGGCGGAGTACGTGATCGAGAACCTCTTCCACTCGACGAATCCCGCGATCAGTCCGGCCAACAGCTGGGGCGACGACTACATCGCCGGCGGCCCGCACGACGACGAGATCTTCGCGCAGCTCGGCAGCGACGTCGTCCAGGGCGACGGCTCGATCGACTACGGTTTGGGCGGCGCCTGCACGAACGTCGGTGCGTCGCGGGATGTCACCTCGAACCTCGTGCTCGCGCTCTGCCCGTCGGTCGACGCCGGCACCGACGGCAGCGACTACGTCGAGGGCGGCGGCGGCAACGACGTCCTCTTCGGCAACCAGGGTCAGGACGATCTGATCGGCGGCAGCTCCGAGTTGTTCACGTTGACGACGTCGGCGCAGCGGCCGGACGGTATCGACCTGATCTTCGGCGGCTCGGGCACGCACGTCGGGCGAAACGACCTCGGCACGACCCCGGGGACTGTCGGGACCAGCCATGCCTTTGACAGTGACGCGATCGCCGGTGACAACGCCGACGTCGTCCGCATCGTCGCGGTCAGCGGCCAGACGGTGACGACTGGGTTCCGCAGCTTCGGCTACGACAACTACAGCCTGCCCGGCGGCCTGAAGATCATCCCGCGCGCGATCGTGCTGCTCGACTACAGCCCGGGCGGTGCGGACTACAACACGCCGGACCTCGGCGACCTGACACGAGCGAGCGGCAACATCGGGAACGCGGACGAGATCCACGGCGAGAACGGCGACGACTTCATCTACGGGATGGTCGGTAACGACGTTCTCTACGGCGACGCCCAGAACGACACGATCATCGGCGGCTACGGCGCCGACTGGATCTCCGGCGGCACCGGCGACGACGGCATCCTCGGCGACGACGGCCGCCTGTTCGCCAGCCGCGTCGGGATTGCGGAGCCGCTCTACAACATCGCCGCCGATCCGGTGAGCCAGCAAAACCTCCCGATCCAGGACAGCGGCGCGAGCCAGCAGGCGATCATCAACGTCACCAATGCGCTCCGGTATACGGCCGACCTGACGCCGAACAACCTCGTCCCGGGCAATCCGCAGCCGACGACGGCCCAGCAGACGACCAACCGGCCGCTCTACGCGAATGACGTCATCTACGGCGGGCTCGGGAACGACGCGATCCACAGCGGCGCCGGCGACGACGCGATCTCCGGGGCCGAGGCGATGTCCGGTGCAGATGCGCCGAGCGCCGGCTACGCGAACGTCTACAACCAAGCCGGCGTGCAGCAGAACCCGGTGCCCGTGCAGAGCGACTTCATGCATCCGTACAACCCGGGCAACCTGCTCGGCTACAACCCGGCAACGACGAAGTTCCCGCAGTTCGACGCCAACGACCCGCTGCGGAAGGTCACGCTCACCGCGACGGGCGCGCTGGACAAGACGGCGGCGGGCGGCCTGAACTGGTTCCTGAACTTCGACTTCAGCGAGGGCCCAACCGACACGTACTGGGTCGACGGAACAGGCATCGCCGGCGTGCCGACTGACGGCGACGACATCCTCTTCGGCGACCTCGCCCACGACTGGCTCGTCGGCGGCACCGGACGCGACCACCTCTACGGCGGGTGGGGCGACGACATGCTCGATGTCGACGACAAGGAGACGACGACGGTCAGCACGGCACAAACCCCGGACACGAATCCGTCGTACGAGGACATGGAGTTCGGCGGCGCCGGACGCGACGTCCTGATCGCGAACACGGGCGGCGACCGGATGATCGACTGGGACGGCGAGTTCAACACGTACCTGACGCCGTTCGCGCCCTTCGGGATCCCGACCGTAAGCAAGCTGCTGGCGCCCGGACTGCCCGAGTACCTGTACGCGCTCTCGAAGAGCGACGGCGCCGACCAGACGCTGCGCGCGCAGTACGGCAACAGCACGCCGGCGGCACGCAACGGCGAGCCCTTCGGCGAGCTCGGCTTGATCATCCGCCAGGACCTGGCCTGGGACGACCAGCGCGGCGCGCCGCGCGACCCGCAGGGCGGGAACATCCCGGGCGGAGGGCGCGACGTGCTTCGCACCTCCGGCAACAAGGTGCTCAGGTCGCCCGTCGGGACCGTTAACGCCGGCGGGGTGGCGCTGATCGCCGCGTCCGCGCCGCCGACGGCCGCAGCGGTGACTCCGCTCACGGAGGAGCAGCTCGCCCCGGCCGTCGACGCTGCCAGGCAGCTGTGGGTCGCCACCGGCGCTCTCGGGTCGGATGAGTTGCTCCGCCTCGAGAACGCGCACGTCGGTATCGCCGATCTCGACGGGCTCGCGCTCGGGATGACGGATCAAGACACCGGTCTCGTCCTGATCGACGTCGACGCCGCGGGGTGGGGTTGGGGCGACGGCGGGATGGATCTCCTCACGGTCGTCGCTCACGAGCTCGGCCACGCGATCGGACTGGAGCACGACGACCACGGCGTGATGGAGCCAGCGCTCGAGGCGGGGGCGCGACACCTTCCGGACGATCCGTCGCCGCCCGCGCTAATCAGTGCTGCAACGGGTGGCGCGGCAACGTCTGCCGACGGCGCAGCGACGGTCACGTTTGCTGCCGGAGTGGTGTCGAGCGACCTCGTCGTCGTCGTGACGGCAAGCACGGCGGCGCCGAGCGGGCTCGCCGCGCTCTCCCTGGTGTACGACTTCATCGCGGCAGACGCGGCAACCGGAGCAAGCGTCACGACGTTTGCCACGCCCGTCTCGCTGGCGATGTCGTACGACACTTCGACGGGCGCGATCCCGACGATCTACTACCTCGACCCGGTCAACGGGCCGACCGCGCTGCGGACGGTCGTCGACATCGGTGCCGGGCGGGTTACGACACATGTCGCTCACTTCAGCCACTTCGTCACGGCAAGTGGGCCGGCGACCGACCTCGTCCTGACCTCATCGACCGGCGGTGAGGACAACTGGCTGCTCGAGACGAGCGGGACGAGCAGCCTCGTCCTGAAACTGGCGAATGACGAATCCCACACGGGATACGTGTTCGCCCCGCCGTCGAGCTCGCTGACGATCGACCTCGGCAACGGCAACGACACGCTGACGATCAAGACCCTCGGGACGTACACCGGCGCGCTCACGATCGAGGGTGGGCAAGGCAACGACCGGATCGACGTCTCCGGTTTTCGCCGCGCCGCCACCGTCCGCGGCGGCGACGGGGACGACATCCTCACTGGCGGCGAAGGCGCTCAGACCTTCGAGGGCGGCACCGGGGTGAACACGGTCGACGAATCCGGCGTCACGGCGTTCCGGACGGCGATCGTCAGCGTCACCGACACGCAGCTGACGATCACGCCCCCGTCACTACCGGCGCAGGTCGATTCCCTGACGTCGATCCAACGCGTCGTCCTCACCGGCGCGAACACCCTCAGCAGCCTTCCGGCGGCCATCGCCGGCTTCTCGGGCCAGGTCGTCTTCAGGTCGCCCAGCTTTACGTGGACCGAGCAGGGGCCCGGACCCGCGAGCGGAGACCTGAGCGGCGTGGACATCGTCGTCGGCACCGGTGAGGGCGGGAACGTCGTCGGCGCGATCAACGTGGTCGTCGTGCACCCGACCAGCCCGAACACGATGTACGTCGGCGCGGTCAACGGCGGCGTGTGGAAGACGGTTGACGGCGGGGTGAAGTGGACACCGCTGACCGATCAGTTCCCGTCGCTCGCGATCAGCGCCCTCGCGCTCGACCTGAACGACCCGGACACGATCTACGCCGGCACGGGTAGCAGCAGCAGCTTCGCGAACGAAGGCGGCGCCGCGGTCGGGCTCCTGAAGTCGACGAACGGCGGCTCCACCTGGACGCTGCTCGGAGACAAGTTCAAGGGCGAGCGCGTCACTGGCATCGTCGCGAAGGGGAACATCGTCGTGGTCGCGACCGGTTCGCCGGACTCGCGGCAGCCCAGCGACTTCGACTTCGGCGGCCTCTACCGGAGCGACAACGCGGGCGCGTCGTTCGCCGACCTGACGTCCGACGATCCCGGGCTGGACAACGACGCCGACGGCACGACCAACGAGCGCGTCGTCGTCCGAGTGTCGATCTTCTCCGCGGGGAGCGGATACCAGCTCAATGAGATCGTCACCGCCAACCTCGCCATCAGCGGTGTGGTGGCGCTTTCACAGGCACAGTTCAAGGTCATCCAGAAGGACGGGAGCGGCGCGGTGCAGGCCATCGCGTTCGTCTCCGGCGGCGCGTATACCGGCACCACGCCGGCCGACCCCGTCATCGTCGCCACGACGACCGGCGGCGCGGGTACCGGGCTCAAGCTCGAGCTCACGCTCACCGTGAGCGAGCACGGGCTTCCGACCGAAACGTTCCGCTCGAGGACGCCCGTTTCCGAGCTGAAGCTGCAGCCGCCCGCCAACGCGGCGGACCCGTTGGTGATCTACGCCGCGTTCCCGCGCGAGGGCATCTTCCGCAGCGATGACAACGGCCTCCATTGGATCAACGTGACCAACAACATCCCGTTTGCCCTGGTTGCCGCGGTGCCACTGGGCGGGCAGTGGCTCGAGACCGTTCGCATCCGGCTCGCAACGACCGGCTCGGGAACCGTCTACGCCGCGGTGATCAAGAACTCGGCGTTGCTGTTTGAGAACGTCAGCGCCGGCGCCAACACGATCAAGCTCCGCCTCGAGGCGCCCGAGTTCGACATCCCGTTCAAGGAGGGCGAGAAGATCAGGGTCGGCCTGCTGCCGGACGAGGAAGAGATCGAGATCCAGAGCGTCGACTACGTCTCCAACCCGGCGTACGCGCTCGTGACGCTGAAGACGAGCCTGGCGAAGGCGCACACCGCCGGCGCCGCGACCGTCGCAGCGGCCGGACGCTCGACGACGGTCGCTCTCGCAGGCACGCCGAACACCGCCGAGCGCTGGATAGTCACGCTCGACGGGACCGACTTTCCGCACACCGTCACGGCCGGCCAGGCGCTCGCAGCCGTCGCGGCCAGCCTCGTTACCGCTCTCGCGCCGGCCGCCGGCTACGTGGCCAACGCAAAGGGTACGACTCTCGTGATCACGCGGCTCAACGGCGCCGCGTTCACGACAGCGTTCCGGATCGAGCCCGCGGGCTCGACCCCCGTGACCGGGAGCGGCACCGTCAGCACGACCCCGACGACCAACACGATCTCGTTCAGCGGCACCGTCGTCGGCGGTGACCGTTGGGCGGTCACGATCAACGGCACCGAGTACCGGCTCTACGCCAGCCCAAGCGCGACGCCGGCCGCGATCGCCGCCGGGTTCGCGAGCGCGCTCAATGGCGAGGCCGGCTTCTCGGCGAAGGCCACGGGCAGCACCGTGGCGGTCGTGCGGCTCGACGGCGCCGCTTTCACGCTTACGACGAACGTCATCAGCGGTGGCGTCCGCGTCATGGCGTGGGGCAAGAACCGGCCCATCGCCCTGTACCGCTCCGAGAATCGCGGCGAGACGTGGACGCCGCTCGACCTGCCGGGCGCGGGCGTCAGCGGCGGCGCGAACTACGGCGGCCAGGGCGACCGCCACTTCTCGATCGCGGCTGAGCCCACCTTCGGCAAGGGTGTCGTCGCGACGACGAGCGCGACGGAGAAAACGGTGACCCTGAGCGGCACGATGATCGGGGCAACGGAGACGATCGGCGTCGGCCAGGAGTGGATCATCACATTGAACGGCGTCGACTACCGGTACACCGCTCAGGCCGGCAACACTCCGACGAACATCGCGGCAGCTCTCGCGCCTCTCGTCAACGCGGCCACGGACTTTGCCGCGACGGCCGGTGGTGCTGTTGTGACGATCACCGACGAGGTCGCGGGGGGACAGTTCGACGTCGCCTTCCGCATCCTCACGAAGGTCCTCTACGTCGGCGGCGACACCGTGGGGCCGCCGACGTTCGTCGGCAACCTGTTGCGCTACGACGGCACGACTTGGTCACCGATCTTCGCGGGCGGCGCGAACGGGACGACGCCGCATGCGGACTCGCGCAGCATGACGTTCAACGGCACGAACCTGCTGCAGACGGACGACGGCGGGATCTACAAGCTGTCGAATCCGGGCCTGGGAACGCGCGCCTGGTCGTCCCTCAACGGGAATCTCCGGTTGTTCGAGTTCGTGTCTGTCGCCTATGACTCGGCCAACGGCCTCATCACCGGCGGCGCACAGGACAACGGCGTCGTGCGCCAGATCGGCGGGACGCTCGCGTGGGAGACGATCCTCGGCGGCGATGGTCAGATCACCGAGAGCGGCGCGAGCGGCACCACGGGCTACACCTACACCAGCTTCCAGCACCTCGGCGGCTTCGCCAAGATCGTCGATCCCGCCAACGGCGACTCGAACATCACGTTCCTACCGCTCGAGGTCAACGGCACCGGGATCTTCGACGACGACGACCTGATCGGCGACAAGGTCGACAAGACGCTCGAGCCGAGGCTCCGCTGGCCGATCGCGATCAACGCCGTCGACCCGCAGCGCTTCCTGATCGGTACGGAGGTGGTCTACGAAGAGGACGAGGACTCGCTGTTCGGAGACCGCGGCGAGGACATCTCGCTCCTCCGCGGCGAGCCGATCTTCCACTTCTTCCGGACGAGCGAGATCCCCAGTTCCGCCCGCGTAGGCCGCGTCGAGGCGATGGCGTACGGCGGCTTCGAGCGCGACTCGAGCGGGAACCTCGTAGGCAAGGCGGACGTCGCGTACGTCGTCGTCACGAACCTCGCGCCGGAAAGCGGCCCGATCACCGGCCCGGGCAAGCTCCAGAAGGACGGCGGGCTGTGGGTGCGCGTCGGCTCGCCGGACAACGGGTTCCAGCTGATGCAGGCCTCGTCGTTCACGACCGAGGTGAATGCAAAGACGCCGACGGGGACATGGGCGCCGGTCGACGTCGTCCTCGACCCGGAGGACTGGCGCAAGGTGTACATCCTCGACGACCGCGGCCGCATCTGGCACAGCACGCTGACGGTGGGCGCGACGGCGAGCATCTTCACGTTCGCGCCATGGGTCGACGTCACCGCCGGCGGCAACCTCCTTGACGTCACGTCGTCCGTCCAGTCGATCACGGCGCTCGTAACCGATCGGAAGGGGAACAACAACACCGCTGACGACGTCGTCGCCGTGGTCGTGGGCGGGCTCGGGGGCGTGTACTCCGCGCATCACGATCTCGCCGCGGCGGGAGCCCCTGCGCTGATTTTCCGTGAGGTCGGCGCCGGCCTGCCGAACATCCAGGTCATGGACGTTCGCTACGACTCGAAGGACAACATCCTGCTGGCCGGCACGCTCGGCCGCGGCGCGTGGACGCTCGCGAACGCCGAGCTCGCTCTGAAGCAGGACGGGGCCGTTGTCGTGTACGGCACCACGTCGACCACCGTGGGCGATCAGATCGTGCTCCGGCGCGACGCGGTGAAGCCGTGGCTGCTCGACGTGTTCCTCTCCGACCCGACCGGCACGCTCTCGACGACGCCGACGGTGCAGGTGCAGCTGTCGACGATCGGCGTTCTCACCGTGGACGGCCGTGCGGGCAACGACACCGTCCTCGTCGACGGCGTCAACGGAGCGGTCGCGATCGGCGGCGGGATCAGCTACAGCGACTCGAGCGGCGCAGCCGACGTACTCCGGATCCAGAACCACGAGGGCGACCGGAAGCACACGCCGCACACCGGCTATTCGACGAACAGCCGCTACGAGTTCTTCGCGAAGGACAGCTTCGGCAAGGATCTCGAGGCGAAGGTCGTCGTCCGGTTCAGCGGCGTCGACGACATCCCGTACGTCCGGATCGGCACGGCCGCCGTTCCGGGCGTCACGAACTATCTCGACCACCCGTTCGAGAACGAGCTCCAAGGCGGGCTCGAGCAGCTCCTGACGGTCGCCCGGAGCCTGTTCGAGGCCACGCCCGGCGCGATGTTCGGGCCGATCAGCGCCGCGTCCCTCTCGAGCGCGCTCAACGGTCTCCTGTTCCAGGGCCTGCGGCTCAAGCAGGTCCTCGGGACGTCGTTCAACCAGTCCGTGCCGGGCGGCAGGATGCAGATCGACACGGGCAGCTCGTTCCTCGAGCGCATCCTCGAGAGCGGCATCGACTTCGGCGCCATCGCCGACCTGCTGACGGGCGGCCCCCTCGCACTGCAGGCGGCGCTCGCGGCAGCCGGCGCGACGGTGACCGCGACGGAGCTCGACGGCACGACGCCGATCGGCGGGTCGTCGAGCTTCTCGACGGGCGCGATCTACAACGTCGACCTGACCAAGACTTTGAACGGCGTCGTCGACATCGAGGCCGCCGGCGATGCGCTCGTCGCGCAGCTGGGCCTTACCGACGCGCTCGAGGACGCAGTCGACATCCGCGGGTCGCTTGACATCAGCGTCGACGTCCGCCTGCATCTCACGTTCGGCATCGACGGCAGCGGCTTCTTCATCACGCCCGATCCGGCCGCCGCCGAGTTCAGCATCGGCAACCTGGCCATCTCGGGCGCGGTCGCCCTGGTGGGTCGGTTCGGGTTCCTGGGCGTCGAAATCAGCAACGTGACACTCGCCGTCGACCCGGGCGTCCAGCTCCGCTTCGACCTGGTCGAGCCCACGCCCGCGGACGGGAAGCTCCGCTTGGACGAGCTCCTCGGGGCCGTCACGGACATCGTTACCTTCGCGCTGGCGAGCCCGGGAACGCAGGACCTTGTTCTGCGCGGGACCTTGAGCGCGAAGGCGGCGATCCCGGGCTTCGACTCCTTCAACATCGCCTCGACCGACTTCGGGCTGACGTGGGCGAACATCTCGTCGAGCACGTTCGCCGCGAGCGTCAGCGAGGACACAGGGCAGGCAGGATCGAGCTTCCTCAACTTCCTGAAGCTGAAGCCGCAGGAGCTCCTCGACGAGCTCCGGAGCCTCAAGAACCAGGTCACGCAGCTCGTCACCTCGCTGAACGTCAACGTCCCGTTCCTCAACGAGTCGCTCCAGAGCCGGATCGACGTGGCGCAGGCGTTCGCCACCCGAGTTCTCAGCCAGCTCGACTTCGATCTCGGCGGCGGCCAGTCCGTCACGAACTTCGGCAGCGCGCAGGACTTGCTCACCGGCCTCGCAGGGTCGCTCACGGACATCCGCGAGGACGACGACAGCCCGGTCGGCTTCGAGGACATTGCCGTCGGTCTCGAGGAGCTCGGGCTCTCGTACGATTCCGCGACCGGCGAGCTGACGTACCAGATCAACGCCCAGTTCGCCTTCGACGAGGCCGACACGATCAACCTCGACTTCGGGATCGGCGGCGGCGTCAACGCCGACGTCAAGATCCACGCGCTCGTCACGATCGCGTTCACGCTCGGGATCGACATCGGCGACCTCGACTTCTCGGTCGGGTCGATCCTCGACAACGTGTTCATCCGCGGCGCGACGTTCTCGGCGACGCTTGCCGTGAGCGCCGCGAATCTCAACCTGACCGCAGCGGTCGGCGGCTACGGCGTCTCCGTCACGAACGGCTCCCTCGATGGCAATCTCGAGGTGGCGTTCGCGCTCGTCGACCCGAGCAGCACGCCGGACGGCCGGATCAGCGTCCGCGAGCTGGTCGACACCGTCACGTCGAGTCCCCTTGACCTCGTCGGCGGGCTCTCGGTCACGGGATCGCTCGCGGTCACGAACACGACGGTCGACCTTGGTTTCGTCCGCGTGAGTGGCGATGTGACGTTCGACTCGCGCGGCGCAATCGGCGCGACGCTATCGACGGGCGGGACGGTGGGCAGCCTGCGCCTGACGAGCGTCGGCATGGCGAACGGCTCGGCGTTCGTTGGCGCGGGCTCGACGGGCTTCCAGGCGACGATCACGGAGCTTGCCGTCGCGCTGCTCGCCGATCCCGCGTCGAACCGGACGTGGTCCGCCGTTGCCGCGACGCTCGCCAACGCGGGTCTCGTCGGCGTGCCGGGCCTCGAGGTGTCGACTTCAGAGCTGACGGTGCGCGCGAACAGCCGCGCTGCCGACGCGACGTCGGTCGTCTGGACGAAGCTCGACATTGACGGCGACGGGCTGTTCGGCCAGGCACAGAATCCCGCCGATCCGGACGACGTCCTCACGATCGGCAACTCGACGATCGCGTACACGACCGCCCTCACGTCCGCCTCGGCCAGCGGCGCCGAGGTGTCGGCGCTCGACACGCTCACGGCCTTCGCCGACCTCACGTTCGAGCAGGACTTCGTGGACGTCGACCTCGATTCGACGCCGGGGTCGATCGAGCTCGAGGACGCAACGTTGATGACGTTCGGCCTCGACCTCGACGAGTCCGGCGCGGAAACGCGCTATCTCCGCATCGGCCCGAGCGCCGACTACGCCCTCACGATCGCCGACGGCAAGGTCGCCGTCGCGGTCCTGAAGCCGGCCGCGCCCGCAACGCCGGCGACGGATTCGCGGAGATGGATCGCAGCGCAGGCCTCCGGGCTCGCCGGATCCCTCGCATTGGGCGGCCTCGCGTCCGCTGCGGGCAACACGATCGCCGTCTCGATCAACCAGGCATCCGGGGCGCTCGACGCGGACGGCGTGCCGGGTACGCCGAACACGGCGGCCGCAGTCATCGACTGGGGCGCGGCGATCGACCTCCAGGAGACCGATGCGACGTTCGACGCCGACCCGGTGGTCGTCGGCTCGAGCTGGCCCGGTCCGATCACGATCGACCGCGACGTCGAGGAGACGAGCGTGTCCGGCGCGCTGACAAGTCTCACCGTCGGTTCGTTTGTCACGGGCAGCGCAACAGCGTTCTCGATCGGCCGCCAGGCGGCGCAGATCGACCTGCCGACGACGGACATCAGCGATGCGCGCCTCGTCAAGGTCGCGATCTCGGGCGCGGCTCTGACGATCGGCGATCCCGCCGGCGTGAACCTGACGTCGCTCGGCGGGACGCTGCTGATCGGCGCGATCGAGGCGCGCTCGACCGATCCCGGCGCCGACACGCGGCGCTGGCTCGGGATCAAGGGCACGCTGACCAGCGTGTCCCTGCTGGGCATTCCGTCCGCCACGGTGACTGTCTCGAACGTCGGGTTCGCCTACAACACCGCGACGGGGCGGCTCCTCACACCGGCCGGCGACGAAGCGGCGCAGGCACTCGGCTGGGCGACCGACCTCAGCCTCGACGGCGACGCGACGTACGGCGAGAACCCGGCCGACCGGCTCAGCGCCGGCACGGACGTGCTCGACATGCGCGGCGAGCTCCTCCGCGCGTCCGGGACGATCGCCTTGACGCTGAACGGGGCAACCAGCACGCTCGGCAGCGTCACCGGCTCCTTCTCGTTCGAGCGCCAGACGGACCCCGGGCCGGACGGCCTCGCAGGTGGGGCGAACGCCGCCGACGACGAAACGCACACGGTGATTGGTTTCTCGAACGTCAGCGTCACCGTCGGCGGCGGCTCCTCCGCGACCTTGACCGGCGGCGAGGGGGCCTTCCTGATCACGTCCGCCGGCGTTGCAGGCTACATCGCCGGAACCGCGACGCTCGCGTCGACGTTCAGCGGCCGGATCATCGTGCGCGCCAACACGACTGGCGGCGCCGTCGACGAGACGGTCATCGTCGGCGGCCAGCAGGTCCCGATCCGCTTCGGCGCGAACGAGGCGCCGTTCGACGTCTCTATCGTCGACGCGTCGCTCGCGCTGAACATCGGGAACGACTTCGTGACGATCCTGGGCAATGTCACGTACACGAACGTCGACGTGAACACCGGCTCGTCGACGATCAGCATGCCCGCGTTCGCCGGTACCGGTCTCACGATCTTCTTCGGTGACGGCCCGCTGCTGCTCGGCAACGGTGAGCGGAACCCGCTCGCGCGCGGAATCCTGCTGACCAACGCGACCGTCGGCCTGATCAAGCAGATCGGCATGCCGGACCTGTTTGCGCTGGACGCCCAGGGCGTCGTCGAGCTGATCGGCGTCTCGAACGCGGAGGCCGGGGGCAATGCGCGCGTTCGCTACAACAGCTTCGGCAGCACGATCGATGCGACGATCTCCGTCCCCGGGACCGAGTCGACCGTCGTCGTGCGCTTCACCGGCACCGACCACCACAACGGCACCGACCCGTACACGTCCGTCAGCGGCGCCGGCGTCCGGTTGAAGCTCGGCGGGCAGGGCGTGACAGGCGACTTCGCGTTCTCGAAGGTCGCGAACGGCCTACGCGTCCTCGTCAGCAACGCAGAGTTCTCGATTGGCGACGAGCCCGACAGCAACCCCGCACGCGGCCCGCCGTTCGTACAACTGCGCAACGGCTCCGGCGCGTTCGTGATCACGAGTGCGGGCGTCGCCGGCAAGGTCACTGGACAGATCCAGCTCGCGCTCGAAGGTGTCTCGCTGAGCGGGTCGGCAAACCTCCTTTTCAACACGACGACGCAGCAGGTCACGGATCCCGCGGCGACGCCGCTGTTCTCCGTCCCGGCCGGGCCGTACATCCGCGTCGAGACGATGGGTGTGATGCTCAACGTGCTCGGCCAGAGCGTCGGCGGCAACTTCACGTTCGAGCAGCGCACGACGGACGGCGCAACCACGACGACGATCACGGCGAGCGCAGTCACGTTCTCGCTCGGCGACGGGACGAACACGTACCTGACGCTCGGTTCGGGTAGCGGCACGATGACGATCAGCTCCGCCGGCATCGCGGCGCGTCTGCACGCGACGGTGACGGCGAACGCCATCGGCTCGTTCGACCTCCAGGGAGGCGTCGACATCGTCTTCGACACCACGCAGGCGACGAGCGCCGTGTATGTCGAGGCGCGCGGTGTGAAGGTGACGCTCACGAATCTCGGTCAGCTCACGGGCGACTTCGCCTTCGCGCGGACGACGAACGCCGCGAGCATCACGCGGGTCGTTGTGCTCGCCAGCAACGTCTCGTTCGCGCTGAGCGCCGGCGGGCAGCAGGTCGTCTCGCTCACGAACGGGAGCGGAACGGTTCTCGTGGTCGGCAGCGACGAGTTCGCCGCGCAGGTAGCAGGCACCGTCGCGATCAACCTCCCGGGTGTCTCGTTCGCGGGCACGCTCCAGCTCGAGCTCAACACGACGACGAACGCGATCGACGAGGTGCTGAACATCCCTCCCCTCGCCGCGGCCTCGGCGGCGACCGGCAACTACCTGCCGCTCATGCAGCTCGCGGCCGGCACGACGGCGGCCGGCTATCTCCGCTTTGTCGCTACCGACGCAGAGTTGACGGTGCTCGGGGACACGCTACGCGGCAACTTCGCGGTCGAGCTGAACGGAACCAACGTCGAGGTTGCAGTCTCGAATGCGTCGCTGTTGCTCGGCGGCGGTCTCGTCACGATGACGGGGGTGGCGGGCACGATCCGCCTCGGCGCGACGGGGCTCTTCACGCCCGCGGCGCTCACCGGCACCGTCGCGGTCTCGCTGCCGGCGGTCCAGATCGGGGCCGGGCTCTCGCTCTCGATCGACACTCGCCCCAGCAGCCCATTCGTCCGGCTGATCGGGACCGTCTCGGTCACGATCGCCGGCCAGTCGTTCTCGGGCGCCCTGACGGTCGAGGCCGCGACCGCACCCACCGGCGGCCGGAACGTGAAGGTGGCTGTCCAGAACGCGACGCTGACGATCGGCACGTTCGTGTCGATGTCGAACCTCGACGGCCAGCTCCTGATCTCGCCGCTCGGCGTCGCGGGCAACCTCACGCGCACGGCGTTCCAGAGCAGCGACTTCACCGTCCCCGGTGTCACCGTCGGCCTCGCGGCCGGTGGATCGTTCGGCGTCTCGGTCAACACGATGACCTCGCCGGTGACCGAGACGTTCACGATCGGCACACAGACGTCGATGCTCGAGCTCCCCGCGGGGCCGTACGTCGCGGTACGCGTGATCGGCGGCACGCTCACGGTCGCCGGTCAGACGCTGAGCGGCGACTTCCTCTTCGACCGCCGCAGCGGGGTGACACGGATCGCCGTCGCGAACGTCACGGTCGCGGTCACCGTTCCCGGCGCCGGCGGGAACCTGACGAACGGCGAGGGCGCTTTCGTCATCCGCCCGGTCGACGTGCCCGGCGGTCATCCGGGCGGCATTGCCGGCGTGCTCTCCGGCAACGCATCTTTCACGGGCGGTCCCGTTGAGGCAGGGGCGCACATCCTGCTGCGAGTCAACAAGACGATGGAGACCGTCGATGAGACGATCGACATCGGCGGTACGTCGATCGCGATCCGCTTCGGCGTCGGTGAAGAGGACAAGTTCGAGGTCTCGCTCACCGGGCTGACACTTCGTGGGCCTGCGATGCTCTCCAACGGCAGCATCAACCCGCTCGCGCGCGGCGTTCTTCTGAGCAACGCGCGAATCGGCGTCGTGCAGATCGGCTCGGCGTTCGCGCTGGTCGCTACAGGCGACGTGAACCTCATCGGCGTCGGCGGTGCGACGATCGCCGGAACCGCGACCGTCCGCGTCAACACGACGGCTCTCGCGATCGACACGACGATCCCGATCCTCGGCAGCTCCGCTCCCGGCGTCGCGGTGCAGTTCGCAGACGGTTCGAACGTCCGCTCGTTCACCGCCGTCGGCGCGGTGATCGCGGCCGCCGGCCAGTCGATCAGCGGCGACTTCGCGTTCGACCAGACGGCCGGCGGCGAGGCGACCATCGCGGTCACGAATGCGACCGTCTCTCTCGGCGGCGTCAGCGTCACGAACGGCTCCGGTGCGTTGCTCATCGGCAACGGGCTCGCCGGTCAACTGACGGGCACGGTCAGCGTCGCGATCCCGCGCGTGACGTTCTTCGGCACGCTCAGCGTCTCGGTCAACACGACCGGCGCGGCGGTCAACCGCAGGTTTGCTGTCGGGCCCACGACGGTCTCGCTCGACCTACCCGCAGGGCCGTACGTCCGCATCGAGGGCCTCGGCGTCGAGCTCCGAACCGACGGCCCCTCGCTGTTCGGCGACTTCAGCATCGAACGCGTGACCATCAGCGGGTCGCCGACCACCGTGCTCCTCGCGCGCAACGCATCGCTTACGATCGGCGGCGGCGTAGGCATCTCGAACGCGCGCGGCGCGATTCTCCTGACCGCGGGAGGTCCGGCTGGCGTCCTCGAAGGCGACGTCGCGTTCCCGCTCCCGTCGATCGCAAGCTTTAGCGGCCGGCTGCGCCTCGCGATCAACAACACCGACGTTCCGCTCGACGAGCAGTTCCAGCTTGCCGGAGAGACGTTCCAGCTCGTGCTGCCGACGGGCCGGTTCGTGCGGCTCGAGGCGATCAGCGCAAGCCTCGAGGTCGTCGGACAGCGGGTCACCGGCGACTTCGTCGTCGAGCGCGTGCTCGACCTGGGCGAGGATCAGCTGCCCGGCGGCACGGACCCGGAGGACCTCGACTCGTTCATCGCGCGGATCGGGATCACGAACGCGTCGCTCTCGCTTGGTGGCGCGGGCGCGGTCATCTCCGTCACGAACGCGAACGGCGCGCTCCTCCTGCGTAACGGGCAGCTCTCGGGTGACTTCTCGGGCAACGTGCTCGTCGCTGCACTCGGCGTCTCCATCGCCGGCGCGCTCAGCGTCCAGTTCAACACCGACGACGACGAGGTCGACTTCTCGTTCGAGCGGCTCGGGCTGCCGGTCCGGATCCAACTGCCGGGCGGTCCGTACGTGCGCGTGCGCGGCACGAACGTCGAGGTGACCGTGCTCGGTCAGTCGCTGCGCGGCAACTTCACGTTCACGCAGAGCGCCGGCGTCACAGAGATCGAGGTGTCGAACACGGTGCTGCGCGTCGGCGGCACGAGCGTCGCGCCGATCCTGACTGCGACGCAGGAAGCTGGCACGGCGACCCTCCGCATCTCCCGCCTGGGCGTCGCCGGGACGATCTCGATGCGCGTCGCGTTGGGGGTCCCGGGCGTCTCGGTCAACGCGGCGACGACGTTCACGCTCAAGCTGAGCACGACGAACACGGCGGTGCTCGGCCTGCCGCCAGGGCCCTACGTCCGCGTCGAGGCGACCACCGCGATCAGCATTCTCGGGCTCAGCCTCTCGGGCTCGGTGCTGTTCGAGCAGGCGACGAACGCGGCGGGCCAGAAGGTCCTGCGCTTCGGCGTCGCGAACGGATCGATCTCGCTCGCGGGCGGAATGATCTCCGCGTCGCAGGTCAACGGCGCGTTCATCGTCACGCCCGACGGCGTCGCCGGTACGGTCTTGGCAGCGGTCGCGGCCTCGCCTGCGGTTGGGCTCAGCTTCGGCGGGACGTTCGAGCTCTCGATCAACTCGACCGGAGCAGCGGTGGCGCAGAGCATCTCGATCGGCCAGTCCACACTTGGAATCAACCTCCCGGCTGGGCCGTTCATCCGGATCAGCGGCACGGGCGTCACGCTCCGCGTCGGCGTGCCGGGCGGGTTCGAGCTCGGCAGCGTCAGCGGGAACTTCTCGCTCGAGCAGATCACGACCGGCCGCGGGCTCGACGGGATCCCCGGCACCGCCGACGACGTCAAGGCTGTCAAGATCGCGGCGTCGAATCTGACGCTCGGGCTCGGCGACGGCCGCCTGAACATCCTCAGCGTCACCGGCGGCCAGGGAACGCTGCTGGTCGTTCGGAGCGGCGCGACGACGGGCATCGCCGGGCGCATCAGCGGCAACGTCGCGCTCCAGAACCTGCCGGGCGTCTCGCTCTCGGGGACGCTGACCCTCGAGATCAACAACACAGGCCAGGCCGTCAACGAGACCTTCAACGTCGGCGGTCAGCCGACGACCCTGACGCTCCCGGCCGGCACGTACCTCCGGGTGGCGGGCACCGGTGTCACGGTCTCGTTCCTCGGCGTCCGCATGAGCGGGAACTTCTCGTTCACGCGCTCGACCGGGGCCGTCGCGATGAGCTTCAGCAACGTCGAGATCGGGCTGGGCGACGGCACGTCGAACTTCGTGCGCGCGACGAACGGAAACGGGACGTTCCGGCTGCTCACGAGCGCGACGACGGGCGAGAGCGGTTTCTACGGGATCTTCAGCGCCGACGTCGCCGTCGACGTGCCGGGCGTTGAGTTCTCGTCGCAGCTGCAGGTCCAGATCAACACGACCGCGACGAGCAAGAACGTGACGTTCGGCGGCGGCGTCGTCACGGTGGCGCAGGGCGTCCGCTTCAAGGCCACGAACACGACGCTGACGGTCGCCGGCCAGCGGCTTTCGGGCACGTTCACGGTGCAGAAGGACGCCTCCGGGGTCGTCGCGATCGCCGTGAGCGGGCTCTCGCTCCAGCTCGGGCCGGAAGGCGGCCTCGCCTTCGTCAGCGTCTCCGGCGTCTCCGGCACGCTCGTCGTGGACGGGCAAGGCGTTGCGGCGAAGCTCGTGGGCACCACGCTGCCGAGCGTCGCCGTGCCGGGCATCGTCCTCGGAGACGACGGGGACCCCTTGACGACGGCCGGGTTCACCGTCGATGTCAACACGACTGCGGTCGCCGTCAGCTTTTCGGCGTTCGCGTTCTCGCAGCCCGCGGGGCCATTCATCCGCGTGACCGTGAACGGTTTCAAACTCTGCTTCACGTCGGGCACGACGTGCGGCAGCGGCGACCCGTTCATCAAGGGAAGCTTCTTCTTCGACCAGACGACACGGAACGGTTTCGGTCTTCCGGCGAACGTCGAGACTCCCGATACGTCGCAATCGCGTGCGCTCGCGGTGGGCGACGTCGACAAGGACGGCGATCTCGACCTCGTGGTCGGCAACGTCGGCGTCAACATGCTCTACCTCAACAGCGGCAACGGCGTGTTCTCGCCCGCGAGCTCGACCCTCTTCTCGGGCAGCTCCGCTGCGACCTCGCTGTCGCTCGTCGACCTGAACAACGACACCTTCCTCGACCTCGTCGTCGGCGTCGACGGGCAGAGCGTCGTGTACCTGAACCGCGGCAACGCCGGTAGCCCGGCGACCGGCGGGATCACGCCGAAGATCGAGTGGAGCATGCCGGCCCGGTTCGGTCTCGACGCCGACCGCAACGGCGTCATCGACTACATGACGACGACCGCCGAGATCAACCCGTCGACGTTCGCCGTCAATTTCAACGGCTGCAACTCGACGAGCAGCGGCGCCGCGATCACCGGCCATTCGTGGCAGATCGACGGCGGCTCGGCGATCGCGGGCTGCTCGATCTCGCGACAGCTGACGGCGGGGAAGCACGCGGTGCGGCTCACGGTGACGGCCGGAGCGGGATCCGCGTCCGTTGCCCAGGAGATCAACGTCCGCGACATCCTGATCATCTCGCTCGGCGACTCGGTGGCCTCAGGCGAGGGGAACCCAGACCTTCCGAAGCCGAGCCTGCTCGACCCGGCGACGTGGAACAACGAGCAGTGCCACCGCTCGGCGCGCTCGGGGACGGCGCAGGCGGCACTCGCGCTCGAGCAGGGCGACTCGCACAGCTCGGTGACGTTCGTGCACCTCGCGTGCTCGGGCGGCCGCATCGAGCAGATCCCGACCGCGGTCGTCACGGCTGACGAGCGGAGCTCCGACGGCCAGAGCGCCTCGATGTCCGCGCCCGGCTTGCCGAGCGCGGCGATCAAGCTCGACGTGACGCTCGTCACGGGCGCGGGCACGCTCGAGGTGTTCGTCGAGACGCGCGCGACGGCGAGCGACCCGTGGACGACGCCGGGCACCGCGACGTTCACCGCGACGGGCATCGGTGTCCAGAACACGACCCTGAATCTCTCGAGCGGGCTCTATCGCGTGCGCTGGACGATCAGCGGCGGCGCCGCGTTCACGTTCTCCGTCACCGCACCCGACGGCCAGGGCGGGATCCTCGAGCCGTACCGCGGCATCGAGCCGCCGGCCGATCCGGCCGCAGCGCCGCTCGACCCGCAGCTGACGCGCCTGCTGACGATGCTCGGCGGCCGCGCGCCGGACGCAGTGCTGCTCTCCGTCGGCGCCAACGACCTCAAGTTCTCTGACGTGATCTTCAACTGCCTCCTCCACACCACGTGCGAGGACGACAACCAGGCGACGCTCGACCTGCTCCCGCTGCTCGGCGCAAAGTACAACCGGCTCGGCGCGGCGCTCTTCGCGGCCGGCATCCCGCGCAGCAAGGTCTTCATCACCGAGTACTTCAACCCGACGCAGATCGCCGAGGGCGTCTTCGTGCCGATCCTCGACACGGCATCGCTCTTCGGCGCCGGGCTCTCGATCACCGCAGACGAGCTGCAGTGGGCGAACACGGCCGTCGTCGAAGCTCTGAACGCGGCCGTCCGCGCGGGTGCGACGGCGAACAGCTGGAACCTCGTCGACGGGATCGGGAGCCAGTTCCTCGACCACGGCTACGGCGCGGAGGATCACTGGGTCGTGCAGTTGCTCGAGTCGTTCTGGAACCAGGGCGACAAGGACGGCTCCTTCCACCCGAACGCGGCCGGCCAGGACGTCTACAAGCGGCAGATCCTCCGCAAGCTTCAGCCGGCGCTCGAGGCGCAGCCCGAGACCGCGTGGCTCGGCTTCGCGCTCGCGACGGCGCCGGGCCTGCCCTCGATCGCGAACACGACCGCGATCGCGACGGGCGACGTCAACGGCGACAGCGTCGCCGACCTCGTGATCTCGTCGAGCAGCGCAGGCACGCGGCTGTTCCTCGCGAACGCGCTGCTGAACGGCGCGTGGCAGGGCTTCAACGTGACGGAGCCGGCGCGGATGATCGCCTCGACGACGGCGTCCGCGGTCCTGCTCGTCGACGTGAACAACGACCGGATGCCCGACGTGATCGTCGGCGGGAACGCCGTCGCGACCGAGACGTACCGAAACCTCGGCCTGAATGCATCGAATGTCTGGCAGGGCTTCAGCTCGACCGCGGCAACGCCCGCGCTGCCGAGCGCGGCGACCACGTCACTCGCCGCCGGTGACCTCAACGGCGACTCGTTTGTCGACCTCGTCGTCGGCAACACCGGCAGCAGCAACAGCTTCGTCTACGTCAACAAGGGCGGCACTGGTGCGGCGTGGCAGGGCTTCGACTCGACCACGGCCGGCTCCGTCGATCTCGGCGGCGACGACGCGAAGGCCGTCGCGATCGGCGATGTGGACGGCGACGGCGCGCCGGACGTCGTGATCGGGCTCGCCGGCCCGAGCGCGACGCACCTGATGTTCGTGAACCGCGGCGGCACCGGTACGTCGTGGGCGAAGCTCCGGGCGCCGACTCCGATTGGCTCGAACGTCGGTAGCGCGACGGCGATCGCGCTCGCGAACGTCGACACCGACCGCGATCTCGACCTGGTCGTCGCGGTCAACGGCGCGCCGGACCAGATCTACAAGGCGTCGCCACTCAAGGTCACGCGCGTCGCTTTCGCCGGGATCACCCTCAACGTCGGGTCCTCCGATCTCGTCTCGAACGGCCAGGGCGCGTTCGTCATCTTCGAGGGCACGGGCGCTGCGGGCGGTGTCGCCGGCACCTTCTCCGGCTCCATCGCCGGCTCGCTTGGCGGGAATTTCTCGGTCGGCGGCACCGTTTCGGTGCGCTTGAACTCGACCAACCGCTCGATCGACGAATCGTTCGACGTGGGCGGAACGAAGATCGAACTGCGGTTCGACGCGACCGCGTCGCCGTCGGAGGCGGGGACGCCCGGCTCGCCGTACATCGCGTACCAGGGCCAGTTCATCATCCGCATCGGCACGTTCGCCGAGCTGTTCATCACGGCCGGCGGATCGCCCGCCGACGGCGCGGAGACGACGGTGAGCGGCTCGCTGTTCGTGGGCCAGGGTCCCGGCTTCCTCGACGACGGCAGCCTCGACCCGCTCGCGCGCGGCGTGTTCGTTACCGGCGCGACCGTGCAGTACTACTCGAGCGGCTCGCAGAAGGCGATTCGCGCCACGGGCACCGTCGCGACACAGCGCATCCCGGGCGTGACGGTGAGCGGCACCGTCACGCTCGAGTTCAACGACACGGGCGCCGACCACTTCGGGCTCGGCACCGCCAACGTCTCGCGCGTCACTGCGACCGACCTTACGCTCGAGGTCGCAGGGCAGCAGTTCCGCGGCAACGTGACTGTCACGAAGAGCGGCACGGACATCACGGTCGCGTTCACGAATGTCACCCTCCGGCTCGGCGCCGACACCGTGGTCGTGACGCTGACGAGCGGCTCCGTTACGCTCACGAACGAAGGCGTCTTCGGCAAGCTCGACGGCAACGTCGACATCAACCTCGACGGGACGCCGATTCTCAGCCTCGCCGCCACCGTCGTCGTCAATCGGACGCCGACGGCGCGCACGATCTCCGGCGTCACGTCGCCCTCGCCGGTCCCGGCGAACTACCTCCGGGTCCGCGTCACGATCCCGTCCGGGACGCCCATCTCGATCCTCGGCCAGACGCTCAGCGGCACCTTCGACTTCGAGCAGGTCGACGGCCAGCTCAGCCCGTCGGCGCCGGCCGGCACGCCGCCGCCAAAGATCGTCCGCATCGCGGTCTCCAACGTCGCGCTGACCGTCGGGACGGCCGGGGCGGGCGCGTCCGTTACGGGCGGCACCGGCTACTTCATCCGGACGGCCGCCGGGCTCGCGGGCCGGATCACGGGCGGCGTCTCGATCACGATCCCGGGCGGCGGTGCGCTCGGCGCCCGCTTCGTCGGGACGTTCTCGGTCGCCGTGAACACGACATCGCTCGAGGTCTCCGAGCAGTTCCAGATCGACGGGCAGGACGTCACTCTGAGCCTGCCGACGGGCCCGTACTTCCGCGTCGAAGGCGAGGACGTCGTGCTCGAGCTCGCCGGCCAGCGGATCGGCGGCGACTTCGCGCTGGAGCGCGCAACAGGAAGCAGCGGCACCGTCACGCGCGTCTTCGCGCGCGAGGTCAACGCCAGCTTCGGCAACGGGACGACGACGTTCGTCCGGCTCGAGGACGGCTTCGGCTTCTTCGTCATCAACGCCGGCGGCATCGCGGGCGAGCTCAGCGGCACCGTTTCGATCACGATCCCGGGCGTCTCCGTCACCGGCAGCTTCTCGCTCGTCATCAACAACTCGACGACGACGATCAACAACGAGACGATCACGTTCGGCCCGCAGCCGGGGACGACCACCGCCGTTGTTGTCGGCGACGTCAACGGCGACTCGCTGCCCGATTTGGTCGTCGGCACCGACGGAACGACGTTGAACACGTCGACGCTGCTCTACCTCAACGACGGCGAAGGCAGTCCCTTCGACACCCTGCCGGCGATCAAGATCGAGAACGTCGCCTACGCGACGACCGCGCTCGCCCTCGGCGACCTCGACAGCGACGGCGACCTCGACCTCGTCGTCGCGACGAGCAGCGCGACTGCGAACCGCGTCTACCTGAACGACGGCACCGGCGTCTTCTCGCCCTTCGCCGTCCCGGGCACGAACATCGACGTCCCGGGGCCGACGTATGACAGCGCCTCGTCGCTCGCGCTCGCGGACTTCGACGGCGACAACGACCTCGACCTCGTGGTCGGCGTGGGTGGGGCCGGTGCGACGAGCCGCCTCTACACCAACGGCGGCCGCTCCGAGGTGTCGCGTGCCGACGGCGAGATCGTGTCGGGGACCCCGAACGTCCTGACGTCCGCCGCCGGCGGGTTCACGGCAAACGACATCGGGAAGATCGTCACGGTCGTCGGCACGCCGTTCTTCGTCGTCAACCAGACGGCGACCACACTGACGCTCCACGCGAACGCGACCCCCGGCACCTTGCTCGAGTTCACGCTCCGCGGCTGGAACGGCTTCACGGAGAAGACGGGCGTGCTGACCGCCACGGGCAACGTCACGTCGCTCGCGTTCGGCGACATCGACCAGGACGCGGCGCACAAGCTCGACCTCGTCGTCGGCTACAGCGGCGGCTCGACCCAGCTCTATCTGAACAGCGGCTCGGCGGCGACGGTCTTCACGGCGCCGCAGGCGATCGGCCCGTCGGCGACGACGAAGGCCGTGGCGCTCGCGGACCTCGACGGCGACGGGTACCTCGACCTCGTCCAGGCGAACAGCGGCGCGGCGAGCAAGGTGCTCATCAACCGCTACGCCGGGACGATCGCGACGTCGCCGTTCCCGTTCGCAGGCGCCGTCACATTCGGCAACACGACGGACCCGGTCTCGTCGCTCGCCGTCCTCGACGTCGACGGCGACGGCGCCCTGGACGTCGTGCTCGGCGTGGCCAGCACGAGCATCGCGAACAAGGTCTACCGCAACCTGGGCACGACGACGACGAGCTCCGGGAACGACGGCGACACCGACCACACGCCGGCGGCGCTCGACAAGTTCATCGCTGCGTCTGCCTCGTTCACGTCGGGCGACGAGGGGCGGATCATCGTCATCGGCGGCACGCGCTTCTCGATCGCCTCGCAGGTCGACGGGACGACGGTCATGCTCGACCGCGCGTTCGCCCAGGCGGCGAGCGGCCTTGCCTGGAGCCTGAAGTCGTGGAACGGTCTCGCCGCGGCGGCGAACCTCGGCGGCGGCGCCTCGAATGCCAAGGCGCTGGCGACCGCGGACTTCAACGGCGACGGCGACCTCGACCTCGTCGCCGGCAACGGCGCGCAGTCCAACCGGCTCTACCTCAACAACGGCGCGGGCAGCCTCGGGAACGGCGCGGCGATCGGCGCGTTCACGTTCTCGGCACCCGCGGGGAGCACCGGCAGCCCGTACCTGCGCGTACGCGGGACGAACGTGACGCTCAGCGTGCTCGGACAGGTGCTGACTGGAAGCTTCGAGTTCGAGCAGCTGACGCTCGCCGGGGACGGGACTCGGATCGTGCGCATCTCCGTGCCGAGCGCGCAGCTGACGCTCGGCGACGGCATCGCGAGCGTCGCGCTCAGCGGCGAGCTCGAGATTCGCAGCGGCGGCATCGCCGGTTCGCTCGGCCTCGGCGGCTCGCTGACGCTGATCCCGGGCGTCACGCTCAGCGGCCAACTCGACGTGAGGGTCAACACGATCGGCACTCCGGTCACGCTGCGCAGCGGCACGCTGCTGCCGGCGGGCCCATATTTCCGGATCGACGGCACGGCGATCACGCTGACGATCGGCCCGTCGGCGAACGTCGTCGGGACTGCCGCTTCGGGCGACACGACGCTGACCCTGTCGTCGATCGACGGCTTCACCATTGGTGACGAGATCGCGGTCGGCTTCGGCACCAACCTCGAGACGCGGACGATCTCGAACATCGTCGGCAACGTCATCCACGTCGCCGCCCTGCTGAACGCGCACACCGGTCATGCGGTCGTTCGCACCGCGGACCCGACTGTCACCGGCAACTTCGCGCTCGAGCAGACGACCAACGCACTGGGACAGCGGCGGCTCGTCCTGGCGGCGACGGGCGTCAGCCTCAGCATCGGCGCCACCCACCCGAACGTGCTCACGAACGCCCAGGGCCTGCTCGTGCTCGTGCCGCGCAGCGATCCCGCGAACCCGCTGACGGGCGGTTTCGCCGGCCAGCTCAGCGGCACCGTCAACTTCACGGGTCTGCTCCCGGCGGGGATCGGCCTCTCCGGCACGTTCGGCGTGGCGATCAACGCGGTCAACCGGTCGGTGAGCGAGTCAATGACGGTCGCGGGCCAGACGCTGACGCTCGACCTGCCGTCCGGTCGGTTCGTCCGCGTCAGCGGCACCGGTGTGCAGCTGACCGTGTTCGGCCAGTCGCTGTCGGGCGACTTCACGATCGAGCAGACGAAGGACCTCGGGACGAATCTGTCCGACGCGAGCGACGACACGAACGTCCTCGTCATCGCGGCGCGCAACGTCTCGCTGCGGATCGGCAACGGCACGACGGACTTCGTTTCGCTGACGAACGGCCAGGGCGCGTTCGTGCAGACCGCCGGCGGGCTCGCGGGTACGATCAGCGGCACCGTCTCCGTGAACATCCCGGGCGTCTCGCTGAGCGGGACGCTGAAGATCGAGCTCAACAACACCAGTCCGGCGACCGCGGTGACGAAGACGATCCTCGTCGGCAACGCGCCGTTCGCGATCAACCTGCCTTCGGGGAACTACCTCCGCGTCAGCGGCACGAACGTCTCGCTGACGATCCTCGGCCAGACGATCACGGGCAACTTCGACTTCGAGCAGACGCGCAACACGGCAAACGAGCGCGTCGTGAAGATCGAAGCGACAGGTGTGTCGATGTTCCTCGGGACGAACGGCGCGGCGCCGCTCGGGCTCGAGGTCACCGGCGGAACCGGGCGGTTCGTGATCACCAGCGCCGGCCTCGCGGGCGAGCTCAGCGCGACGATCATCCCGCACCTGCCGGCCGGCGTCACGATCGGCGCGACCGCGATCGCCCTGAAGATCAACAACACGGGTGCTCCGGTGAACGTGACGTTCGCATCGGGGACGCCGCTCTCGCTGCCCGCGGGCCCGTACCTCCGCGTCGACGTCACCACGAGCCTCTCGTTCTTCAACAGCTTTTCGATCGGTGGCGCGTTCTCGTTCGAGCAGGTTCGCAACGCCGGCGCCGACGGCGTGGTCAACACCTCGGACGACGTGCGCGTCCTTCGTGTCGCCGCGGACGGTGTGACCATGTTCGTCGGCCAGGGCTCGATCGGTCTCAACGTCACGGGCGGCACGGCGCTGCTGCTGATCACGCCGGACGGGCTCGCCGGCGACTTCGCTGCGCGCGCGACCATCAACCTCGGCTCCGGCCCCATGCTCGGCCCGGTCGACGTCCACGTGACGATCAACAACATGAGCCGCGTGGTGAACGGCAAGCGCGTGCCGGTCGCCGTCAATGAGCAGTTCGTCGTCGGCGGTCAGACGCGGACGCTCGCGCTCGCGGCGGCGCAGTTCGTCCGCGTCGAGGTGACGAGCTTCAGCGTCGAGCTGTTCTCGCAACGGTTCTCCACGGATTTCACGTTCGAGCGGATCACGACCGCGCTCGGCGCCGACGCACAGCTCGGCGGTACCGGTGCCGACCTCGAGACGATCGAGACGCGGATCGGCATCCGCAACCTGAACCTGCGGATCGGCAGCGCGACGCGCGACTTTGTCGTCGTCAGCAACGGCGAAGGGACGCTTGTGATCGTCAACGACGCGAACCCCGGCGTCTACGGCGTAATCTCGGCGACGGTCGCGGTTGCGATCCCGAACGTCAGCGTCAGCGGGTCGCTAGGTATCCAGCTGAACACCACCGCGATCCAGCGGACCGTCGGAACCGGCATGAACGCGGTCAACCTCGCCGGGGGCTCGCTCGGCGTCACCGGCAAGGACGTCGTCATCGACGTCTTCGGCCAGAAGCTCACGGGCACGTTCAGCTTCGTCAAGGTCGGGTCGAACGTCCGCATCAACCTCGACTTGGTCAAGCTCGAGCTGGGCAACGGCACGATCACGTTCCTGGAGCTGACCGTGACGAACAGCTTCATCTCGCTCGCGAACGACGGCATGACGGCGTCGATCAACGCGACGCTCACGGTCAAGGCCGCGCTCGCGTCGATCCTCCCGATCGGGTCGGTCTCGGCGAAGCTCGACATCGACACGACGCAGGGGCGGCGGATGTTCCGCATCCAGGTCGGCCAGACGGGCGCGCCGTTCACGCTGAACCTGCTCGGGCAGGAGATCAGCGCGGTCCTGACCTTCGAGCAGACGACGACGGCGAACGGGGCCAAGGTCACCCGCGTCGGGTTCTCGGAAGCGGAGATCATCGTCGGCGACTACCCGAGCGGCATGTACTTCCGCGTCCACAGCGGGACGGGCTCGATCATCGTCACAGCCAACGGTGTCGCCGGAAAGATCACCGCAACGCCCGATGTGCACCTCGGCTCGCTCTTCTCGGTCAACGCGTCGTCGATCGACGTCGAGTTCAACACGCACACAACCCCGATCAACGACGTCGTCAACGTCGGCGGCGTCAACGTCCCGCTCAACCTCCAGGCAGGCAAGTTCATCCGGATCGCCGGCTACGGGCTGACGCTCAGCGTCAGCGGCCAGAGCATCACCGCGGACTTCTTCTTCGAGCAGGCGCAGAAGGCGACGACGAAGATCACGAAGATCGGCGTCGCGAACCTGACGATCTCAGGGCTGCCGACCGGTGCGATCTCGAACGCGCGCGGCGCGCTCGTGATCTTCCAGCCGACCGGCGGCTCGACCGGGATCGCGGGCATCCTCCTCGGCGACGCCAACATCCCGAGCGTCGGCTCGGTCACGGGCGGGATCGGCTTCAACACGACCGGCGTCAACGTCGACGAGACGGTGAGCGTCAACGGCGTCGACATCCGCATCAAGGTCCTCTCGACCGAGCACCTGTCGATCTTCGCGCTCGACGTCGACTTCAACTTCGGCGACATCCTCGAGATCCGCGGCGACTTCCGGATCAACGCGGGCGGCGCCGCGCCCGTCACCGGCTCGTTCAGCGGCGCGAACCTCGAGATCTTCGTCGGCAAGGGGCCGTCGATGGTCAACAGCTCGCCGAACCCCGAGGCGGTCGGCGTCCTGATCACCAACGCAACCGTCGAGTTCCAGCGCTACACGGGCGTCGGCAAGTACGCGCTGCGCGCGACCGGGACGCTCGCCCTCGTCGGCCTCGACGGGCTGCAGGTCTCGGGCACCGTCGACTTCCGCGTCAACACCTCGGACGCGCCGAAGACGCTGCCCGGAATGACCGAGGCGATCGCGCCGGGCTCGTTCGCGTTCCTCGCGACGAACGTCCACTTCGCGGTGCCCGGCGTGCTCGACGTCAGCGGCTCGCTGATCCTCACGCGGCAGCCCAGCGGGATCCTCGACATCGCGGTGCCCGACGCGCGCGTGAAGGTCGAGATCGGCACGACCGAGGTCTTCGAGATCGGCGGCTCGGCGAGCTTCACGATCAGCCCGACGACCGGGTTCCGCCTCAGCACGTTCAAGGTCAACGGCTTCGAAGTCTTCGGCGTTCCGGCTCTGCCGTTCCCGACCTCGAGTACGACGCCCGCCATCCTCTTCCCGACTGCGAACCTCGTCGCCGGCGGCACGAAGGTCCTCAACTCGGCGTTGAACAGCCTCGACGGCAGCCGCCGCTACTTCGATGTTGCCTTCAACGACCGCAGTGGAACGGGGCTCAAGGAGAGCACGATCCTCGACGCCGCGCAGGAGTTCGAGCTGCTCGTGAACGGCTCGCCCGTGAGCGGGATCACGATCAACGGCACACCCGAGCGCGTTGCGGACAAGGCGGGGACCTTCCGCTACTTCTTCACCGGCGGGACGATTCCGAACGGTCTGCTCACGCTGCGCTTCCTGCCCGGCACGTTCGCGGACAACAGCGGCACGGGCGGCGCGGGCGCGACGAACTTCGGCGAGGTCGAGCAATACGCGGTCGTGACGAACCTGACCGATGCGGCGCCTCCGATCGCCGAGATCGCAAGCCCCGCAAACGGCGAGTCGATGACGGTGCAGACGATGAACGCGCGGCGCTACATCGACATCACGTACCGCAGCCTCGAGCCCGCGCAGACGATTGACCACAACTTCCTCACCTCGATCGGCGCGCAGTTCAAGCTCGTCGGCCCGGGTGTTGCGGACCTGGCGGTGAACGGCGCGGGCGAGCCGATCCTGATCGGCGGCGTCCCGATTGCGATCTCCGGCCAGGGCACGGGCTCCGCGACGTACCGGTACTTCTTCAGGGACCGCGACACGACAAACACCGTCGACGTGTTCCAGCCCGGCGCCGTGACGGTCGAGTTCCTGCCCGGCCGCTTCCGCGCAGGCACCACCGTCAACGCGAACGGCCTGAAGCAGACGTTCACGCTCGACGCCTCCGCACCCGGTGGCGCGGCGGCCGGCGGCCCCGTCACGCTCGGTCCGCTCAGCCTCCAGGGGCCGAGCATCTCGATCGCCGACTTCGGCTTCGACGAGGGCAAGGTCATCCTCACGATCGCGGTGGGCGTCGACCGCGCGAGCCTCTCGTTCGGCGGCGGCCAGGGAAGCAGCGCGATCACCGCCGATCTGGTCGGCATCCTCGGCATGTTCGACCTGAAGGTCGACGCGTTCGGCATCCTCGCCGGCAACTTCGACATCGGCGCGACGGGCAAGTTCAGCCTCCGTGTCGCCGGTCTCGAAGTGAAGATCCCGAACGTCGTCGACATCTCCGCCGAAGGCATCGAGGTCAAGTACGACCCGAACGCCAAGAACGCGGACGGGACTCCCGTCGATGACCAGGAGCTCGTGCGGATCAACAGCGCGACCGTCTTGTTCCCGGCGATCAAGGTGCGCGGGTCGATCCGGCCCTTCGATCCTGCCTCGGGCCAGAACGTCGACGCCACTTCGACGCTGCCGAACCTGATTCCGGGCCTCGTCATACGCCAGCACAGCTTCACGCTCGGCCGCGCGGAACTCGCGTACGGCGTCGAGACCGGACCCGCAGGGAACCGGCTCACCGCCGAGACGACCGAGGTCAAGCTCGGCGAGATGGTCGTCTTCGACGACCTGCGCATCGGCGTCCAGAACTTCACGGTCGACTTCCGCCACGGCGTCGACTTCAACGGCTCGATCTACTTCGCGACCGGCGGCGCCAAGTTCTTCCCGGGCAAGCCGTTCGGCGCGACGATCACCGACCGCAACACGGCCGACGACCGCAACCCGGACGGCCTCCCGAACGACGAGGCGCTGAAGATCCAGCTGACGTTCTCGGGCGGCCGCGTCGACTCCTTCCAAGCCGAGATCGACACGCTCGAGCTCCGCTTCGGCGAATTCCTGACGATCACCGCGCGGGACTTCAACCTCGACACCGGCGCCGGCGACGACGAGGCGCTCGTCTCGTTCCAGTCCGTCGGAGCGAAGGTGAAGATCGCCGGCCTCGAGATCACCGGCGAAGCGCGCAACTTCCGGATCCTCGGCGACGGCACGTTCGACGCGCTGCCGGGCTTCGGCGTATTCCTCTCCGTCGGCAGCGCGACGGGCGAGAGCTTCGGCTGGATGAAGATGCTGCCGATCCGCATCGACGCGATCGGGATCGAGTGGGAAGACATCGATCGCGACCCCGGCGACTTCACGCTGATCCTGTCGGCGAGCGTCCAGAGCATCCAGGGCCTCGAGAACCTGCAGTTCACGGGCTCGATCCAGGGCATCCGGATCAAGCCGTCGCTGCTTGCGCAGGGCAAGTTCCCGATCATCGAGATCCGCTCGATCGGCGTGACCGTCAAGGGCAAGCTCTTCGGCGGCGAGCTCGACGCCGGCCTGATCGGCGGCATCCTCAAGCTCGACAGCAACTTCAACATCATCGGCGACCTCGACTCGACGACGCCGGTTCACCAGCGCGTCTTCTTCCTGGGCATCCAGGGCGGCTTCTCGATGATGGGCATGGGCGGCTTCACGATCCGCGTCGGGCTCAGCGAGCTCGGCCCTCTCCAGGTGTTCATCAACGTGAAGACGCCGACCGGCGTGATGATCGTCCCGCAGATCGGCCTCGTGCTGAACGACTTCTCGGCCGGCGTCGAGTTCTTCAAGACGCTGCCGTCGATCGAGGATCCGTTCGCGCTCCGCAACCCCGAGTTCGGCCTGCCGACCGACATGACGGCCGACCAGTGGCTGGCCTCGCTCAAGGGCCAGGTGGCGCTCCAAGCGAAGACGCTTGCTCAGAGCGGCGGCGGGGGAGGCTTCTTCGCGGCGTTCACCGCACCGATGACGATCACCGGCAGCGCGCGCGTGTACTCGCTCTACACGTCCGAGGCGGTGTTCAACGGCCAGGTCGTCGTCAAGATCTCGACCGACGGGAAGATCCTGATCATCGGCAAGCTGAACTTCGCCGCGAATGCGATCAGCATCAGCGGCCGGCTCTACGCGGATCTCTCGCGCGTCTCGTCGGGGAACGTGGTCGTGCTCTTCCTGGCCGACGTGCCCGACCAGGTGCGTCTCCTCACCATCTACGGCAAGCTGAAGATGGGCTTCCGCAACCCGTCCGGCCAGGAAGTCGAGTTCGACGTCGTCGACGGGTCGACGCCCACGATCGCGTCCGCGGTCGGCACGCCGACGGCGACGATCGTCGACCCGGCGGGGAACGGTGGATCGGCCGACGTCAACGTGCTTAACGCGCGGATCGACCGCACCAACACGACCGGCGGTGACTGGATCGACGTCGTCTATTCGCCGCCGGCGGGCGCGACGCTCGACTACGCGAAGATCCTGGACGACGGCGACGAGTTCACGCTCAGCGGCGCCGGCATCGCCAACGCCACGATCGACGGCCGCCCGACGCCGATCGCCTCGGTGACGGTCGACGACGGTGTCTACTTCGTGCCGCTCGTCCTTTCGGGCTCGAGCGTCATGCGCGCCGGCCCGAACCGCGAGGTCGTCACGGGCTTTACGGGCACCGAGCAGCAGCAGATCGACGCGTGCACGCAGGCCGGGCGCTTCGGCTGTCGCTTCGAGAACCGGAACCAGCAGGCGTCGCCGAGCGACCCGGTCACCACGGTGCGCGTCCTGACGGCGCTGAAGGTCGAGGCCGTGCTGACGAGTGCGGACGCCGGCGGCGCGACGGGCGACGACCTGCTCATCACGGCGATCCGGAAGACGGGGACGAACCGGTTCCGGTACTACCTCGGCACCGCGACGACGTGGGCCCTCGGCGACGTCAACGTCGACTTCACCGCGGACGAGTTCCAGACGAGCGACGTCACGGGCGCCGACGGCAACGTGACTCCGGGGACAAAGAACGTCGCGTCCAGGGTGACGTTCGGCGTCGACGGCGCGACGGCGCGCCTGATCGATCCGGGCGTCAACGGCGTCATGGACGTCAACGTCCTGAACGAGCGCGGCTACATCGACGTCGACTTCGCGCAGCCGACCGACACGCGGTTCACAATCGACGTCGGCTCGATCACCGACCTCGCGCCGGAGTTCCTCCTCGGCGGCTCGGGTCTCGGCACGCTCCAGATCGACGGCAGCAAGGCCCCCTCGCGCCTCCTCAACGGCGTGCCGGCGGGCAAGGACCGCTACCGCTACTGGCTGACCGGCAAGCGGGCCGCGACCGGCACCGTGATGCTGACGCTGTTGCAAAACAGCTGGGCGTACAACATCGGCGACCTCACGGGCGACGCGTTGAACGTGCAGATCGGCGTGCCGGACATCTTCATCACCGTGGTCTTCCCGAACGCGAGCTCTGGCTGGGAGCTGATCGACAGCGAGATCACGGACACGATTGGCGTGCAGGAGATCGAGATCGCGATCATCGACCCGACGAGCGCGACGGAGACGGCGACGGCGTTCGCGCCGGCGTTCGGCAGCAACCCGAACCGCTTCGGCTGGTCGATCACGATCTCGACCGTCGCGCCGACGAAGGTCTCGGACGGGATCTTCCGCTACAAGCTCACCGTCACGCTGACGTCGCCGACGCGGGCCGTCGTCATCGTCCAGCACAAGTTCGTGGCGAACTCCTGGAAGGAGCGCGAGATTGCGAACACGAGCAACGTACAGGACTACCCGGTGTCGGCGGCCGACAACACGTTCGACCCGACGACGAACCCCGATCTGCGGCAGCCGCTGAGCGCGACCGCCGGCTTCCCGACCGTGATCCGGATTACGCCGCCGACGTCGGCGACGAGCACGGACGTTCCCACCGGCTTCACGCTCCTGCCGTCCTCCGTCACGAATGACGCGTTCGTCGACTTCGACACCAACCCGGACAACGGCATCCAGCTCCAGAACGACGGCGGCCTCCTGATCACGATGGACTCGAACCGCTCGCCGGTCCGCGTCGGGTCGACCGGCGAGTACGACGTCCCGGTGTTCATCACCGCGCCGGGCGCGCCGCCCACTGCGGCCGTCAACGTGACGCTCCGACTCGCGCCGGGCGGGCTCGCGTACACAGGCGCACCGGCGGGTGCGGACGCGACCGGAACGGCGAACGACGTCACGAGCGCGATCACGGAGAAGCCATTCATCGACATCGCCTTCGCACCGGGCGTCGACCGGCAGCTCGTCGACGGTTCGATCGACGGTGGCGAGATCGCGCTCGGCGGCTTCGGCGCCTCCGGCGTCACGCCCACGAGCCAGACCGTGAAGGTCGTCCCGCTCGGGAACGGTGTCTACCGCTTCATCCTGGACGGCACGTTCCGGCCGGGCGAGGTCGAGATCAACTTCCAGCCCAACACGTGGAACGACCAGGCACGCGGGCCTCCCGCACCGCCCGGCACGCCTGCGAACCGCGCGTTCACACAGAAGTTCAACGTCGTCGGCTCGACTGCAGACCTCGTCCGCACGATCCCGGCGACCGCGGATCAGTCCGAGCGCGTCGTCACGCTCCGTGGCGCCACCGTCGGCCGCGACGTCCTCAACAGCGCCGGCTACATCGAGGTCACGTTCCGGCCGAGCGGCTCCAACTCGCTCGACCACGCAACGATCAACGGCGGCGAGGTCGAGCTCCGCGACGGGAGCGGCAACCTCGTCCCGCTGTCCGGCACGCCGATCCGCGTCGGCCTGTCCAACACCTACCGCTACGGCTTCACCGGCCAGCTCGGCGTCGGCAGGCACACCGTGACGTTCGTCGCCGGCTCGTTCGCCGACACCGGCGATGTGATCAACCAGGCCGAGGTCGAGGAGTTCACGCTCGTCTCGGCGACGGCGACGATCGCCGACCCGGCTCACGCACAGGTGATCGACCGCGAGCTGCTCGAGAGCCGCTCCTGGATCGACGTCACCTTCAACACGCTGAACGGCCAGACGGTCGACAACGACACCATCACCGACGACGACTCGGAGATCACGCTGTCGAGCTCGAGCGGCGACGCAATCACGATCGACGGCCGCGGCGTCCTCGTCACGGGCACGATGTTCCGCTACTTCTTCAGCGGCTGGAAGAGCGGCACGCTGACGGTCGGCTTCGTCGCCGGGTCGTGGCAGGACACGGCGGGGCAGAAGGTGACGCAGTCGCAGCTCGCGACCGCGGCGACGCCGGAGTCGCTCTCCGACCAGAACGCGGTCCGGGGCCGACTCTGGCTCGAGGTCACGTACACGCCGACGCCGGGCACGACCGTCGACCTGACGACCGTCGACAACGACGAGTTCACGCTCAGCGGCGCGGGCTCGGAGAACCTGCTCAAGGTCGGCGTCTCGCAGGTCGACGCGACGACCTTCCGTTACCTCTACCGCGGCCAGTTCTCGGTCGGCAAGGTCACCGTCACGTTCGCGGCGGCCGGCTGGCGCGACAGCGACGGCAACGGGAACGAGGCGGCGACGCGCCAGTTCGCGCTGATCACGCAGGCGCAGTCGTTCTTCATCGAACTGTCCGGCGGCATCATCCTCGACGCAGCCGGGCTCACCGAGGAGCCGCTGATCGATCTCAAGGCCGAAGTCGTCCTCGAGATCGACACCGCACGCAGCGTCTTCACGCTGACGTTCGCCGGCCAGCTGAAGATCATCAAGCTCGGCACCGTCGGCGCCACCGCCGGCCGCTTCGTCCTCGACACGAGCAACACGCTCAGCAACTCGCCGCAGTTCTGGGGCGTCGCGACGCTCGAGACGAACTTCTCGGCCCTCGAGCGGTTCGGGATCTTCCTGTTCGCGAAGGGCACGCTGCAGATCAACACGACCGAGTTCACGAAGACCGAGACGCTGACGCTGCGCGGTCTCGCGACCGGCGGCGCCGACATCACGCGCACCTTCGAGCTCCGCCCGCGCAGCTTCTCGCTCGAGCTCGTCGGCCAGCTGCGCCTCCGCCCGCCGGGGACGACGACCGACCTGCTCCGGCTGCAGGGCGGCTTCTTCCTCAGCATCGACCCGACGAAGTTCCAGCTCTACGTCACGGCCGAGCTGTCGTTCGGCGTCGGCGACGCGCAGATCACCTACGGCGCCGCAACGGGCTTGCTCGTGATCCAGACCGGCGCCGAGGCGGGCCGAAACCCGGGCGTCGCGGGCCTGCTCAAGGTCAACTCGTCCGCCGGCATCGGGATCCCGAACGTCGGCAGCCTCTTCAGCATCCGCGGCAGCGTCACGGTGATGTTCAACACGACGCGCCAGGATCAGAACTTCGTCATCCCCGACGCGTTCCGCCCGCTCCTGCACGAGGGCGACCCGACAACGCTGACGATCTTTGCGGCCGCGCCGGGCCTCGACGGCAACCGCGACCCGAACGCGGCTCCGGGCGGCGAGATCTACGTCAGCGCGAGCGTCTTCGCGGAGATCTCGATCGGCGGCGTCCTGACGCTGACCGGCTTCATCCAGATCGAGGCGGCGGTCGGCGGCGGCAACGCGCGGCTCGAGATCACCGGCGCGGTCGGCACGCAGATCCCGCTCCTCGGCTCCCTCACCGGCCAACTCAACTTCCAGGTCTTCCTGGGCGCGAACCCGGGCGTCGTCGGCCGCGTCTTCCTGACGCTGAACAGCAGCGACATCCCGGGCGTACGGCTCAACGGCGTCTTCCTGCTCGAGCTGAACACCTTCGCCTCGCCGCGGCCAGTGCAGACGTTCAAGGTCAACGAGGACGGCAACGGGCACTTCACCGGCTTCGCCCGCGACGCGGGTGGCAACCTCGTTGTCGAGACCACGACCATCACCACGGTCGCCGGCTTCAAGCTGAAGCTGGCCGGCGAGCTGATCGTCGCCAACACGTTGAAGATCACCGGCGAGGTCCAGTTCCGGCTCGAGCTCGCGGGGAGCAACCCGGGCATCGAGCTGATCGTCAACGGCTCACTCGACCTGTCGCCGATCGGCTCGATCCAGCTGCGCGACAGCGGCTTCCGGATCAACCGCGAAGGCCTCGTCGCGCGCGTCCAGCTCGAGCTCGGGTCGAGCTTCGGCGGCGGCATCGGCCTCAAGTTCTCGGTCTCCGCACTCCTGTCGCTGAACACAACCGCGCGCGTGCAGACGCTCGGCTCGAGCACCGTCGAGCGCGGCTTCCTGCTGCGGATCGAGGGCGAGGTCGAGTTCCTCGGCTTCGCGAAGGGCTCCGGCATGGTCGAGATCAGAGTCGACCCGAACGGCTTCCAGCTGCTCTTCGCGCTGTCGTTCGAGATGGGCGGACTCGAGTTCTCCGCCGACGGCGGCGCCGCCGTGGTCGTCGGGAGCGACCCCGGCTTCGCCATGAAGCTGAACGTGCACGTCCGCGCCGACGCTGCGGTCTTCCTGATCGACGCGCGCGGCACGCTGCAGCTGAACACGCGCAACACGACCACCCTCGGCATCGCGGGCAAGTCGTTCCTGCTCGACGTCCAGGGCAAGGTCGAGATTCTCAAGGTCCTCAAGTTCCAGGCGGGGATCCGGATCGAGGTCGTGGACGGCGGCTGGTCGTTCCGCGCGAACGCCGAGATCGACTTCTTCGGCATCGCGACGCTGCAGGGCTCGGTCTTCCTCGACTCGCGGGGCAACTTCGACGTCCAGCTCCGCGGCCGAATGGTGATCGGCTCGACTTCCTTCGGCCTGATCGGCGAGTTCTACTTCCGCGTCCGCTCGGAAGCGACGTTCGACCCGATCGGCAACCCGTACTACATCTTCGAGCTCAGCGGCGGCGCCAGCGTCGAGGTGCGCGTCTTCGGCATCACGCTCGCCGGGGTCGGCCTCGACTTCTCCTTCCGCGCAGAGGGCTCGGGTCGGACGAAGATCGAGCTCAGCGTCACGGTCAAGATCAAGATCCTCTTCGTCACGGTCAAGAAGACCGCGCGCTTCACGATCGGCTACCTCGAGCTGCCGCGGCCGGTCTACCTCGGCGGCGACGCAGGCAACACGCGCACGTGGACGCCCGGGAACGAGCTGAACCTGAACGTCGGCGCGCGCGCCGGGACAAACATGGACGACGAGATCGGCCGCAACATCGCCGAGGGCGAGCCGAACGAGACGCTGCTGCTCGAGCAGATCGGCACGACCGCGCAGGGCGCGATCATCAAGGTCTCCGGCTTCGGTCGCAGCAACACGTTCCGCGGGGTCACCTCGATCCGCGGCGACTTCGGCGACGGGGACGACACCGTCCGGGTCGACAAGAGCGTGACGGTGCCGGTAACGCTCTACGGCGGCACCGGCGACGACGTCATGCAACACGCGGGCTCGGGCGCCGCGACGCTGTACGGCGACACGGGGACCGGCACCGACGGGGGCGCCGACTACATCGAAGTCTCCGGCCCCGGCACCGCGACCGTCTACGGCGGCGCCGAGAACAACTCGGGTGTAACTGATGCTGAGCTGCGCAAGGGCGACACCATCGTCCACTCCGGGACGGGCACTGTGACCATGTACGGCGACAACGGCGACGGCGCGACAACCGGCGGCGACGACCGCATCTTCGGCAACGGCGCGGCGGACGCGATCCACGGCGAGGGCGGCAACGACGACCTCACGGGTCCCGCCGGGACGATCACCGGCGGAGCGGGCAACGACGAGGTCGCGCTCTTGTTCGACGGCACCGCGGCGACGCTCAACGGCAACGCCGGCACCGACAGGTTGCGCTTCTTCCTGCGCCCGATCTCCGACCGTGTGATCGTCAGCAAGGTCACGTCGACGCGCCTCAGGGCGGTGATCGACTCGGACCGGAACTCGACCGCCGACGACGTCACGCAGAACCTCGACGAGTTTGAGGACATCGAGATCGACGGCCGCGGCGGCAGCGACGACTTCGTCCTCAACGACCTCTCCGGTGCCCAGTTCTCCACCTTCCAGGTCACGTTCGGTCACCGCTTCACCGTCCTCGGGACGAAGACGGTCGTCCTCGAGGTCGACGGCAAGAAGTTCAACCGCGTCGTCGCCGATGTCTCAGAGGCGGACGACGGCGCCGCCGACTCGCTGCTGATCTACGGCGGCGCCACCGCCAACGACAACTTCGTGATCACGTCCGCGGGTGCCGATGCGCAGACCGGCCGCTGGACGCAGGTGAGCATCCAGCGGATGGGCGAGTACACGATCGTCGTCAACCAGTCGGTTCGCGGCGAGGGCGACTCGCTGACGATCGACGCGGTGGGCGGCAACGACACGATTGACGCGTCCGGGCTCGGCGTCGCATCGTCCGAGCAGGGCGTGCTGGCGACGAATCAGATCGCCGTGACGCTGATCGGCGGCACCGGCGACGACCGGCTGGTCGGCACGCCGTTCGACGACGTCCTCGACAGCGGCACCGGCAGCGACACGGTCACCGGCGGCGAGGGTCTGGACGTCTTCGAGGACGCGAGCACGTCACCGAGCGACATCGACACCCTGGTCGAGATGTTCGACCGCGACATTGGCCTCTTCGAGGACAAGCTCGTCGTCGGCCAGATCCTCGGTGACGGCAAGGTGCAGATCGTCACCGTCACCGACGGCGTCACCGCCCGCCACGAGACGCAGCGGATCCAGCACCTCGCCACCGGCGGCAAGTTCCGGCTCAAGTTCTCGGGCGAGACGACGGGCAACATCGCGTTCGACGCAAGCGCGGCGACGATCAAGAGCGAGCTCGAGGCGCTGACCAACATCAACACGGTGTCGGTGCAGCTCGTCGGGACGGCGCCCTACACGTGGCTGGTCACGTTCATCGACGCGCTCGGCTCTGCAGGCGCGCCGCGCGACGTCCCGATCATGGAGGCGCTCAACGGGACTCCGCCGCTCACGGGCAACGAGACGAATATCGCGGTCTCGACCGTGCGCGAGGCCGTGCTCGACTCGCACGCGGTCGCCGAGGTGCAGCGGATCCAGCACAGCGGCGCCGGCGGCTCGTTCTCGCTCTACTTCGACAATCAGCCGAAGTCGAAGATCTCGGCCTCGAGCAGTACGAACACGCTCATCGTCGACCTGATCAGCTCGTTCTCGGCCGGCATGCGGATCGACATCCTCGACACAGCCGGCACCGTCGTCGCGGGCCGCCGGACGATCTCGTCCGTCGACACCACGAACCGCCGGATCACGTACTCCGGCGATGCGATCACGGTCTCGCCGAACCACTCGATCCGGGAGTCGTATGCCCAGATCGCGTTCAACGCGGATGCCGGCGCGGTCGAGGCCGAGCTGGAGCAGCTGTCGCTGGTCGGCCAGGTGACGGTGGCGCTCGCCGGCTCGACGCCGAGCCCGTACGGCTGGACGATCACCTTCTCGGATGAGACCGGGACGAAGCCGGTCGCGATGCCGCAGCTCCGCGCCGACGACTCAGCGCTCACACCCGGCGGTGTGATCGGCAACTCCGCGTCCGGAGCCGAGCTCGCCGAGTCGTTCAGGGAGGACGACCCCGTCATGGGCCTGCCGGACAAGGCCGATCGGTATGCGAGCGGCGCCATCGTCGAGGACCTGAAGGGCCTGTTCGAGGTCGCGCGGATCTCCGGTGGTTCGGGTTCGACGAGATCCTGATCAACGGCACGGCCGGCGGCGACCAGATCACGCTCGACGCCGTCGGCAGCAACTCGACGCGCACGGGCGCCGTCACCTTCGGCGACCTCGCCAGCAGCGATCGGAACATCGTCAGCTACCGCGGCGTCCAACTCGTGACGATCAACGCGCTCGGCGGCACGGACACCGTCCTCTCGAACGACACCGCGGCGGTGACGCTGATTCAGCTTGGCGGCGGCGACGACCAGATGGTCGTCGGCACTGTGCCGTTGAAGCCGGACACCGGCAACCGCACGCTCGAGTTCCCAGACGGCGTGCCCGTGGTCGATAGCGACGGCCTTACGAACGGCAACTCGAACCCGCTGTTCGCGATGGGCGAGGGCGGCAACGACAACTTTGAGGTCAATTTCAACCGGGCCCAGCTGTACCTGCACGGCGGTAAGGGCGACGACCGGTTCCTGCTCAAGACGTTCCTCGTCCTCAAGGAGGACGCCGCGAGGCCCGACGAGGTCACGAACCTCAACCGCGTGTTCGGCGGCGAGGGCTCGAACCGCTACGACTACCTCGAGAACGGTCCCGTCGAGATCAACGGCGGCCCCGGCATCGACACCCTCGTCCTGATCGGGACGCCGATCGGCGACGTCTTCGTGATCACGAGCAACCTGGTCGCAGGCGCCGGCCGCATCGTCGCCTTCCGCAACATCGAGGCGCTCGAGATCAACGGCGGCGGCGGCAACGACCGCTTCTACATCCTGAGCACGAACGAGTCGTTCACGACGACGATCGTCGGCGGCTCCGGCGACGACGTGATCCATATTGGCGGCGATCACCCCCCGATCGTCTTCGACCCGCCGTCGTTCGAGTACACGCCGCCGCCGCTGACGGTACAGCTCCCGCCGCAGCTGAACTTCGTCCAGGAGCAGCTGAACTTCGGGAACTTCGTCTTCGAGTACAACCTCAGCTTCTGGGAGACGATCTTCTCGTTCTTCAACCCGAGCCTGCTCCAGACGCAGGCGGTCCAAGCCGTCGAGCAGACGATCCACGGGTGGTTCGACTCGTGGCGCACGCGGATCCCGAACTTCCGCAACGAGCGGCTCGAGTACGACGGGATCTTCGCCGAGTCGATCATCGTCACGTCGTTCTTCGGGCTCGTCTTCTCGAACAAGATCCGCGTCACCGTCCAGAACCTGCGGGTGTCGTACGAGCGCGGCGTCCTGACGAGCGCGACCGCGCAGGTGCAGCCGGAGAAGCTGATCGTCGATCCGCCGCCGTTCGTGCTGAAGCTGCCGGCGCGCATGACGGTCGAAGGAATCCAGGGCCGCGTCATCCTGGACGGCGGCGAGACGGTCGAGGCCGGCGGCGACACCGTGATCGTCCACAACGGGAGCGGGCTCGCTCAGAGCGGCATGCTGATCAACCGGATCGTGCCGCGGTTCGCGCAGGTCGGGCTCGACCAGAACGGCGACCCGATCTACGAACAGCAGGACGACCAGCGGTTCGTCGAGCTCGTCGGCCTCGGCATGACGATCCCGCTGGCCGGCTTCGTCGCGCCTGACACGTCCAAGAGCTGGGGCGTCCTATTGCGCGGGATCGAGAACATCGACCTCCGGCTCGCGGACGAGCAGCCTGGCGGTGGGATCTCGCGAAACGACGACTTCACCGTCGCGCTCGCCGAGCGCCGCGGGCAGAACAGCCTCGGCCACGTCATCCCGGGCCTCGTGCCGCTCGCCGAGCGCGAGTCGGTCGCGCTGCGAATCGTGGCAGGCGACGGCAACGACCTCGTGACGCTCAAGCAGATCACCGGCCCGACCACCGTCCTCGGCGGCGACGGCGACGACACGCTGACGGTGGCTGACGGTGCGACGCTCGAGAACATCCGCGGCGAGGTCCGCTTCGACGGCGCCGCGCACATCGACGAGCTGACGACGCACATCGCGAACCTCAGCGAGGTCGGCCTGCCGAACTCGATGCTCGGCACGTTCCCGTCGGTGTTCGTGAACACCGCCAATCCAACGCATTCGTTTGTCGACGCGTTCGGCCAGACGATTCGCTACTCCGACGCGGTCCTCCAGCAGGTGATCTACCGCGACCCGACCGACGGGCTGCTGTACCTCAACGCGGTCGTGTTGCGCGACGGCACCGTCGTCCGCGACTTCGTCCAGGAGGAGGGCGTCCAGGAGCGCGGCGTCGTCGAGCGCGGCCGCCAGAAGAAGAACAGCCTCGGCATCCAGCACCGCAACTCGAGCAACCAGCTCGTGTACCTCGACGAGAACGGCGACCAGACGACGACGCCGACCGACACGCCGTTCATCGACCCGAACGACCTGCTGTGGCTCGACGAGAGCCTCCAGCCGACGACGTTCGACACGGGCATGCCGCTCATCATCTCCGCGAGCAGCGACCTGCCGGCCGACTCGGTCAAGGACGTCTACATCAACGCCTCCGGGAACCGCGTGCTCGTCAGCGGCTCGCCGGCCGCCGGACTACGCCCGTCGATCATCACTGCGATGAGCGATCCGAGCGCGCAACTGGTGCACATCGACGTCAACGGGAACAAGACGTTCACCTCGCGCACCGACGGCTACCTCAACCCGAAGTCGTTCGTGACGAAGTTCCCGGGCACCGAGCTCTGGGTCGACAACCGAGGCCTGCGTCGCGAGCTTTCGGCCGCGATGTTGGTCGTCGACGCGAGCGGCGCCGACTTCAAGGTGTACGCGAAGCCTGGCTCGGACTTCGCGCAGATCCGTGCCTACGTCAGCGTCGACGGAACCAGCGGCAGCTGGGTGGAGGCGACGCGCGGGACGACCACCTCGACGGCGGCGCTGTACTCGATCGGCTTGGGCAACAACACCGCCTACCGCTACATCCAGCTCGTCGGCCAGTCGGGCGACTTCTTCCTCGACGGCCTCGAGATCCTCGTCGACCACGGCGGCCCCGAGAGCTCGACCGCGGCCACGGCGTTCCCGACCTCGATCAAGACCGGCAGCGCGTTCACGACCGTGCCGACGGGCGAGCTCGCGGCAGCGGTCGGCGCTCCGAACGCGCTCTTCGCGCAGCTCAAGAACCGCCTGATCACGTACCAGTCGAACGGCAAGGACCTGCCGGCGCTGATCCAGGTGAACCGGATGGAGACCGCGCCCTTCACGACGACGCGTGACGACTACAAGACCTTCACCGGCGACACCGACCGGCTGGTCGTAAACGGCAGCTCCGAAAGCGGCATGAACGGCTCGCAGACGCCCACTCCGATCGGGGTCGACCGGATCGTGTCCGGCGAGATCGAGTTCCACCAGGGGACCGTCACCGAGACGCTGGCGCTGGCGGCCGGCGGGACGACCGCGACCATCGGCACCGCGCCGCACGATCCGTCGCGCGTCGTCGTGATTGCGACGCGCGCGCTCGGCTCGACCGAGTACTCCTCGAACGCGATCACGAACCGCGTCACGATCGCGGCCCCGGCGACGCCGATCGTCGTCCGGGTGGTCTACAACACGACCGCGGGCACGCAGGCGGCGCAGACGTTCCAGGTCGCGCCGGGCACGACGACGCTCCAGCTCCGCGACGACCTCGTCAGCGGCGGCGTCGTCAGCGTCACGACGTACGAAGCGCTCGCGGCGAGCGTGTCGGGCTCGACGCTGACCGTCGGGTCGGCGAGCGCGGCTCGCACGCTGATCGTCAACTATCCGACGCCGAGCGGCGAGCGTACGTACGTCGGCGGAGAGCGTGTCCTCAAGGCGACGCAGGACGTAGACGGGAAGATCGTCCTCTCGGCGCGGACGCACGCTGCGAACGACGGCGTCTACGACCAGTCCGCGTCGGGTCGCCCCGCCGTCAACGATCCCTTCGGGATCCAGCTCCGACACATCGCGACCGACGAGATGCAGCACTTCGCGGGCGACCCGGTGCTGCACGACGCCGGCGCCCTGCGCCGCTACCTCGGTGGCGAGCCGGTCGTCGACGAGCCAGCCTGTCGCTGAACCTGCTGACGGGCGGGACGATGACGCTGAACCCGAACAGCGGCCTCTCCGGCTGGACGCTCGACTTCGCGCGGGCCGTGAGCTCGACGACTGCGCCCGACCGCGTGGTCGCGCTGGTCGTTCGCAGCGAGAAGGGCATCTACGCGCTGTACGAGGGAGCGGGCTTCACCTTCGACCGTGCGACCGGCGTCCTGACGCTGACCACGGCGCTCGATCCGACGAAGATCGCCGGCACGGTCACCCTCGAGGTCACGCTTGCCGTGCAGGCCCTCCACAAGAGCGGCGACATCCAGCGCTACCTCGGAACGGAGCAGGTGCAGGCGGGCGACCCGGTCGTCGTCGACCTCGGGCTGGGCAGCTTCGAGTTCGCGCGCACCGACGACGACACGATCATTACGTACTCGTCGACCCTGACGACCGACCCGACGAAGCTGTACTACCTCGACCAGCGCGGGAACCGGATCCTGCACAAGCGAGGTGCGCCGAAGTACATACCGGGTGCGACGGCCGGGGCGTTCGTGCCGCTGACGTACGCCGGCGGTGAGGCGAAGGTCGCGGCGGGCAACGAATCGCAAGTGCAGTTCGGCGGCGAGCCCGTGAACGGCAACTCGGCGCAACCGAAGCGCGACTCGGTCCAGGCCTACGAGCTCCGCTTCAAGCTCGGGGGACGGCCGGACGTCGTCGTCTACTACACACAGGCGACGCTGCCGAATGCGAGCGGCCCGACGGCGCCCGACACCGACGTCGAGATCTACCTCGACGGCGGCGTCAACATCTTCACGATCTACGGCACCCACGCGGGCTCGACGAGGCTCGAGACGGGCGTCGGCAACGACCAGATCGCCGTGCGCACGATCGCCGGCCCGACAAGCGTCTTCGCCGAGGACGACGACGACACGATCTCGGTCGGCAGCTTCGCGGGCCGCTGGGAGATCTCGCCCGGCACGTTCGACTTCATCAACGTCAACGGCACGGTCGACGGCATCGGCGCGGTCCTCTCGATCGACGGCGGCCTCCCGTCGGCATCCGACACGCTCAATGTCGACGACACCGGCGATACGAACGCCAACGTCGGCACGCTCACCTCCACGACGATCAGCGGCCTCGATATGGGCGGCCAGATCGACTACACGGCGGTCGAGCACGTCAACGTGGCGCTCGGGTCGGGCAGCGACACCTTCACCATCGTGAGCACGCACACCAGCGACACGACGGTCGAGGGTCGAGGCGGCAACGACACGCTCAACGTCCGCACGACCAGCGGCCTGACGACGGTCGCTGGAGACGGCCTCGTGACCTCGTTCACGATCGGCGCCCACACGATCTCGACCGGCGTCGGCGACGACGTGATCAACGTCGGGACGAGGGCTGGCCTGCAGAACCGCAACTTCGAGGGCCTGCTCGACGGCATCGACGCCGAGCTCAGGGTCGTCGGCCTGAACGAGATCGACGTCGACCGTCTGAACGTCGACGACAGCGGAGACCTGACGAACAACACCGGTCGTCTAACGGCCGCGAACATCACGGGCCTCGGGCTTGCCGCGCAGGGCATCGTCTATTCGGGCATCGAGGCGCTGCACGTCGCGCTCGGCGCCGGCAACGACAGCTTCCACGTCGCGAGCACGCACGCCGGCACCACGCGCGTCAGCGCGGGCCTCGGCGCAGATCTCGTCACCGTCGAGAGCATCCAAGGCGGAGCTGAGATCGAGGGCGACGACCCGGTTGTGCCGGCCACGGAGACGTTCGACATCGTCAACCGTCCGTTCGTCCGCGTCAACCGGATCCTGGACAGCAAGACCGCCGTCACCGTGAAGATCGGCGGCGTCACCAAAACCTTCGGCGTCGACTACGACTTCGACTACGGCGACAAGGTGATCACGTTCCTGGCCGGCCCCGTCACCGGGATCGTCACCGTCGAGTACAGCGGCAGCCCGGCAGCGTTCACGCGCACGGTCAACCCTGTGACCGTCCCGTCCAACAAGGACACGGTCAAGGTCAACGTCACGGACGCAGGCGCCGAGACCGGCACGAACGGGATTGGGGCGCTGCTCTCGATCGACGGCCAGCGCGACAGCGACCACGTCATCGTCTACCTGACCGGCACGCCGTACTCGTCCGCGCACCCGGTCTCGCTGATCGACAACCACGACTCGGGCGCCGAGGACGACGGAACCGACAAGCTCGACATCTACGGCGTCGACGACGAGCTCGGCTCAGACCGCTTCCTGCTCCGGCGCAACTTCGTCTCGCTGATCCCGCCGGTGCCGGCCGGCGCCACTCAGACCGCGGAGCGCGTCAACTACGACTTCA